>TARA_R110002073_G_scaffold257464_1_pt1 | contig 15586 bp, 12 predicted proteins | sample TARA_R110002073 | Tara Oceans TARA_R110002073 (sample SAMEA4397174) | marine metagenome | biome: Polar Biome; feature: [DCM] deep chlorophyll maximum layer (ENVO:01000326); material: water (ENVO:00002006), including particulate matter (ENVO:01000060) such as... | depth 40 m
CTGAGTATCGTGGCGTTGCTCAGTGTACCGACACAGTTCGGTATGCCCATCCTTGTCATGCGCGAATTCTCTGCGCTGCAGGCGAAAGCACAATGGGCGTCTATGAAGGGCCTGGCTGTGCGCTCCCACCAGTTTGTCGCTGTGGTCGCCACTGTCGTCTGCCTGTGTGCCGCCGCCTGGTTATGGCTGAACCCGGCCGCGTATGCGCCGGACAAGCAGCGGGCGCTGCTGTTCGGCCTGTTGCTGGTTCCCGTGCTGTCCCTCGGGGCACTGCGCGATGCCATGCTGGGCGGGTTGCGGCATATCATACTGGCGCAATTACCCGAGAGTTTTATCCGCCCGCTGCTACTGATGTTCGGCCTGCTGATTGCGATGTTCCTGCTGCCCGTCACTGCATCAGCGGGCAACGTCATTATCTACTATGTGTTCTGCTCCCTGATAGCGTTTCTGGCGGGCTGGGCACTTTTCCGGCGCCGTAAACCCGATGGCCTGCAGTCAGTCACGGCCGCCTTCACGACACGCAAATGGTTTTCTGCCGCGCTGCCGATTGGCCTGACTGCCGGCATGCAGGTGCTGAATATGCAGCTGAGTATCGTACTGCTGGAGTTTTACAGTACGGATGCCGAAGTCGCCTTCTACCGCGTGGCAACGCTGGTGGCCAGCTTTGTGGTCATCATTTTGCAGGTTAGCAATACCGTGGTTTCCCCCTACATATCGCGCCTGCATGCACAGAATGACATGAGCGGTATCGAGACGCTGGTGGGCAGGTCGAACACGCTTATTATCCTCGCCACGATTCCGTTGGTGCTGGGCATTGTGGTCGCAAGCCCTTGGCTGCTGGCCACGTTCTATGGCGCTGACTTCAGCGCCGCGTACCTGCCGCTGTTGTTCCTGACGGCCGGGCAGGCTGTGAATGCGCTGCTGGGAACAGTGGCGCCACTGTTGAACATGACCGGGTACCAGCGCGATGTCACCAGGGCCATGACCGTCGCACTGGCGCTGAATATCCTGTTGCATCTTTTGCTGTTGCCGCGATTTGGCCTTGAGGGCGCGGCCTTTTCATCGATGATGATGCTGGTGACATGGAACCTGATTCTGTGGTTCAGGGTAAAGCAGCGGCTGCGAATCAGGTACTATGTCTAGGGCGATCGTGACGGCGATGGTCACGGACGCGATGAACGGCGACCAGGCCCAGAGCACTCCATCACAACAACCCGGGAACACTGGCGATGCGATTTGACAATGCACTTTCGAGCTTGCGACGAAGCCGCAACGTGCTGCGCGCATACTGGCTGTTGGCCAAAAGTCGATGGCTGATGACGGGCGTGACTTTCAAGTCCCGCCCTCACTGCGGTGGCAGCGTCCAGCTTGCCTGCATTGACGGTGGCGAGATTATTTTCGGCAGAGGCGTCAGTTTCAGTGGCAATGTAACGATAGTGGCCCGCGGCGGCCGCATTGAAATCGGTGACAACAGCCAGATTGGCGAGGGCTCGATGATTATCGCCAGACAGGGCATTCGTATTGGCGCGGATGTATTGATCGCAGAATACGTGGTGATTCGAGATCAGGATCACGGCCTCACGTCAGACCCGATACACAAAGCCGGCTTTACCACCGCGCCCATTGTGATCGAGGACAATGTCTGGCTGGCGACAAAATCCACCGTCCTCAAAGGTGTCCATATCGGCAGCGGCGCGGTGGTTGCCGCACATGCGCTGGTGAATAAATCCGTCGAGGCAAGAACTGTCGTTGCGGGTATACCCGCAAGACAGATCAGGACGCGATAGACCAGCACACAACGGCCTCGTCGAATCCTGCCACTGCGGCACAAGCCTGGCTGTCAGTTGTGTAGCGCCGACGAAACGGCCCGCATTGTCGCCGCCACCACCAGTGCTTCGTCATAGTTTTCTGACACCAGCGCCCGGCCGGCTTGCCCCATTCTCTCTCGCTCAGCAGCGGGCATGGCGATAACCTTTTGCAGGGCCTGCATCAGCGAATCACTATCCTTGGCCTGGCAGAGAAACCCGTTGTGGCCGTCGCTAACAATATTGCGGCACCCGGGCACATCGGTAGCGACCACCGGCAAGCCCATGGCACCCGCCTCAAGCAGGCTGCGCGGCATGCCCTCCCGATAAGACGGCAGCACGACACAGTCCACCTGGGCATAGACCGTCTCCATGGCATCACTGGGCCCCAGCCATTCGATACCGTGCTCCCTGCCCCACGCATCCATCTGCGCCTGTGAGATCGCCGAGACATTCTCGACATCGGCGAAGCCGGATAACCACAATGTGCACTCGATACCTGCCGCGCTCAGCGCACGCACGGCGGCGATGAGCTCATGCAAACCCTTGTCGGCCAGCATGCGGCCGGCATAGAGGAAGCGAAACGGGCCGTCGTGAGCCACTCTCAACTCCGGGCTGAATCGTTGCAGGTCCACTCCTGAACCCGGCAGCAGTTCCAGCCTGGTGGCAGGCACCAGCCTCAAGTCCACCAGTTGTTGCAGGTCCTCTTCATTCTGGCAAAAGACACGGTGGGCAAACGGCTGGCTGCTCCGGTACAGCAGTCGCACAATGGCCGAGACCAGCCCCCTGCGAATGAATGCCGTCCCCAGTCCAGACACATTGTTGATGGCAGGCACACCCAGCGCTCTGGCCGCCCAGGTGCCGTACACATTATTCTTGATGGTAAAATGCAGCACCGCTTGCGGCCTGAAGCGACGGTAGTAGCGCCAGAACTGCAACACCAACCCCAGATCCTGGACGGGATTGTTGCCACTGTTCCTCATTGCGAGCGGAAACCACTCACAGCCCAGTTCGCTGACCAACCTGTCGCTGTAATCGTCTCGCGGTGACACGCATATAACCCGATAGCCATTGGTCACCAGTTCCCGCAGGGTGCTGGCGCGAAAATTGAACAGATACCATGAGGTATTGGAGGAGACGGTAACGGTCTTCATTGCTGTATCGTTAATGGCTCGCACTGCGTGCACACACCTGAACATGCTCCTACATTGGGATATCGCTGTAATTGCCGGGGGTAAACCCCAGCTCGTTGATCACTGTGAGCAATTCCCCGGACATCAGGAATCGCCACTCCCGTTCACTGAAGTCGCCAATGCGGGTAAGTCCCACAAGCTCCAGGGCATCTCTTGCGGGGTGCACCATCAGCTCAAACGCGTCGCCCTGTGCCGCCTCAAGCAACTGCCGATAGTGGTTGGTCGCGAGTGTTTCGGGAACGGCTCCCAGGTCGAATATACTGCCCAGGCCCGAGTTCCAGTGGAGTCGAGCACTCCAGCGCCTGCCATTTCGAGCCAACATCGCTCTCAGCACCACCTGCTTTAACTGTTTTCGCACCGTGGAATGAACGCCAGCAGGGTTCAGTATCCACGGCATACGAACCGGAATTCGCTGCGCCGCGCACAGCCCGGCGACGGCATCAAAACACAGTGGAAACGCATGCAGGTGTTGGTGGCTATCGATGTGTGTCGCTCGCAAGCCGAGTGCCTGCATGCGCTCAAACTGGGCGTTTAACTCCCGCTCGATGTGCTCTGCGCTGACAAGCCGCAGCAACAATCTGCGCGCCAGAACAGATCGCGGGTAAAAGAAACCATACTCGTCGACCAGCGATTTCACGGACCCTGCATCCGAGACGGGACGACCCAGGGTGATATTGAAATGCAGACCGACGCCCAGCGCCCAGTGCTGCTTTGCCAATGCTGCGGCATGTTCAGTTGCCGGCGTATTGACCATCAGCGTGGTGCTGGTGACACATCCGATGGCAAAGGCATCGACAATAGCGTCGTTGACACCCTGCGTCAGGCCGAAGTCATCCGCGTTGACGATAATCTTTCTCAGAATAACCTCCTGCAGAATTTTCCCAGGTACACTCGCAGCTCTGCAAAAAAGGGTATCGGATCGGTAAGACTGAACACCGGCCAACAGCGTCCTTTCACGCGCCCCCCTTTGGACACGTCGGGAGCACCAAAGATAAAGCCCCTGCCTTTGAACCGATAAAACAGTGCCGAGGCAAAATCCTTCAGCGCATAGTGCCAGAGAATACCATCACGCTGCTCCCGCTGCGGGGGCAATGGCAATCCGGCCAGATCACAGTATGCACGCTGCACCAGGTATTTATCGGCCGCATGACTCAGGTAAAACCACAGTGTGGGGCGCGGGTTTATCTCTATAATTTTCAGTTTTCCGTCACGGGGATCGCGCTTGAATTCCGTGCCGTAGATCCCCCGATAGCCAACTGCCTCAATCAGGGCGCAGCCAATCTCCCGGGTCTCATCACAGGTTTCGCTGATGACCCGGGATGCGGAGCCAAATCCGGGAGGATATTGCCGCAGCTTTCGCGCGGTGAACGTATCGATCCCGGCTTCACTGGCGTAGCCCGCCGACAGTGTGATACCCGACTCCTCGCCGGGAATAATCTCCTGGATCAACCAGCTCCCTGACGCCGGTGGAAGCTGCCGCCACAGCGCCTCCAGCTCGCTTCGATCAGCGGCAACCAGCACTTTCTTGCCACGCAGGTATGGCCTGGCCAGATGAATCAGTGTGGGCTTCAAAATACACGGAAAGGGTATCTGGTCAAACTGCGCAATCTGATCCGCGCTGTCGACCTGCCATACACCCGGTGTCGCTACCGCATACCTGGCGCAGAGGTCGTGGAATTTCATCTTGTCCATCAGCACTGTGGCCACCTCGGCGTAACCGTCTGCGATGGCAAATACCGGTTTCAGCGCCGCGTAATGCTCCACCACGAACTCGATATAGTAGTCGCTTGTGGGAAACAGAACCGGTTTACCCGGCAGTTCACGGGCATAGGCCACCAGCCTTTGCAACAGGGCCACTGAATCCGGTTCATACCAGACGCCGACACTGCGCCTGAAGTAACGTGACGTTCCGGCACTGGCAAAGTCCCTGTCCACGCCGAGCAGCGGCACACCGCAGCGGCCCAGTTCTCTGGCCACGTACAGACCAGTGGGTGACAAGCCCAGCACTATCGCATGCGGTCGGGCTGTGTTCGTCATCTCAGACAAGCGAGCACTCCTGCGCGGAGGGATGCTCCGGGGTCCACACAGTGTTCAGAACAGGTAGCTTTGATACGGGACATAACACATGTTGGCATGACGGGATGCGGAGAACCATACAACAATATAAGCTGCATACAATGCTAACGCACCCAACTCGGCAATTTTAACTGACTGCCTGTTTGAAAACATGGCACCCGGAAGCGCGGCCAGTATATAGGCGTGCATCGGCACCACATAAAAGATCAACCGGTGCAATGCGACGGTATTAATGAACATCACGGGAATGAGCGCAAAAGACACCAGTGCAAACAGCCGCATAAGGTTGTATTCATTGGGATAGGCGCGAGCCATGCGCCGGGTGTATATCTCAAACAGCAAGGCCGTTATCACCAGCAACCCGAGCCTGAAGATTGCGCCGCCGGAATCCATGCTGCCGTAAATCTGCTCGATGTAACGATCCTGGTACACCTCCGCCCTGCCCGACAGCATATATGCCGCAACGGGCATCAGGATCACGATAGCGCCCAGGACCCGGGCAAACGAATAGGTTCTCCCCACCATGAGAGCGAGCGGCAGCAGAATCACCAGCGACTGGTGGAAGGTCGAACCAATCAGGATATAAACGATGACCTGCAACCGCCGTGCGTGCAAAAACGCGTCCAGCGCGCCCATCAGAAAGGCGACAGCAAGCGCCTGCCTCAGGCCTGACATCGACAACTGCACAATCAGTATCGGAAACACCAATGCGATCAGCAGCAGTGGCCGCGGATGATTGCGAGCAAATTTGATCAAATAGTAAAAAAATATTGCGGCGCCGAGTACGTTCAGCCAGACGAAGTCCAGTCCGGCCTTTTTCGTCACATATGAGATCAGGAAGTAACCCGGCTCAGTAACATCAGCTAGCGATGAGATATCGTTATAGAGCAGATACTTGAAGCGCAGGTAATACGCAGTGAAGTCACAACCGGTATCAAACCTCGCACCGACAAACAGCACAAAGAAAATGTAAAGAGCGATGAAAAGAACGGTGTTCTTCTGGCTGGAGAGGTTGCTAAGCCCGAGCATCGCGAGAGACAGAAAGATTGCAACATATAGACTCATAAGCGCTTTCTACTGTCCACCGCGCGCTGCGGGCGTCTTTACGTTGGCAAGCACATCATCGAACAGCGCCCGCATCCTGGCGGCCTGCTGCGAAGGGGAAAAGCGGGCCACTACTTCGGCCCTCGCCTGCACCGCCATCCGCTGCCTCAAATCCGCATCGTTGATCAGGCTCGTGATCGCGGCATACCACTCGTTTAGGTCGCTGCAAAGATACCCTGTTCTGGCGTTGTCAATCAGCTCCCGATTATAGCCAATCGCCGCACAGACAGGGACCACGCCAGCCGCCATGTAGGTTCTCGCCTTACCGCCTGATTTACCTCTGGCCCACTCCTCATCAGGCAGGGGCATGAGACCGATATCAAACCGGGATAGCGCCTCCAACTCGCCCTCCAGTGACCAGGTGGACAGTGTCCAGGGCACGCCCTGCATGTCGAAATCACCGCCGCCCATAAGTTCAAACCGCAGCGTCGGGTATTCATCGGCGATACGCCGCAACACGGGCTCGATGAGGCGCAGGTACTTCACTGTTGATGTAGAGCCCAGCCAACCGACGGTGACGGGCTGGTCGTTGCAATGCGGTAAATGCATGGCGATTCTGTCGGTATCCTCTGCCACCTCCAGGGTAACGGCAAAAGCGCCGTGGCTGGCGGCGGTATCGCGCAGCCAATCGTTTCCCGCCACCACACAGCTGGCGAGACGGAACATCCCAAACGTTTTGTCGGGCGATCTGAGCAGGGTTGCTATCGGGTTAAACCTGCTGGGCTTGTTGATAAACAGCGCATCGTCATAATCAAAGAACAGCACCGCTCCCCGGTTCTTCATGTAGCGCTCGAGCCACAGAGGCGCAAACGGCAGCAACTCGCGTTGCAGATAGATGATGTCATAGTCTCTAAACCGCGCGACCACCCGCAGCCGTCTCGCAAATGCCTTGAGCATCAGCCAGGCTTTAGCCACAGTGCCGCCGGGGGAAAAAAAGCGCCTGTACATCACTGCATCCATAAAGCTCTGCACATCACAGCTCACACCGAGTGCCTCCAGATGGGGCAGATACTGATAGACCCGGTAGCGGCTGCTGGCTCCAGCGTGGGGATACCGGGTCAGGAAAAGCACTTTCAGCGGTCGACGGGTCACTCGGTGCCCCGTGCGCGGTCGGCCACCAGCGAGGTATAGATCGCCGAGTAACGCTGGATACCGATACCGAGTGAAAACCGATCCTGTGCCGCTTTTCGACAGCGCTGCGCAACGCCCGGCTCTGCGGCTATATTCAGCAGCGCCAGCAAAGCCTGGTGCAGTGTCTCCTGTTCCATATCGTTGATGACCACACCTGTACGCGTTTGCTTCACGTCATCCTCTACATCCCCGACCTTGCCGTTGGTCAGCACGGGCTTGCCGCTCGCAAGGAACTCACCCAGTCGGGTCGGGCAGGATGCGTGTTTTGACCACACCGGCTTGATGAAGAATACGCCAGCATCCATCCGCGCGATTTCACCTGTGACGTCACAGTAATCGACCGCCTTGATTTCTACCCGCGTCAGATCGACATTGTGACGTAACAAGGTCGCACGGATTTCGTTGTGACCGGTTTTATTGATCACCAGAAACCGCGCCGCTGGATTGTGTGCAAACAGCAAATTCACCACCCGGGCGACATCGTCGAACAGGTACCAGCTGCCAGCAGATCCGACATACCCCAGCGTGAAGTGCTCGCCGTCCCGGGTGCCATTCTCGATCACCCGGAATATCTCCAGGTTGGTGCAGGTTGGGATAACCGTGACCGGCGGCGGTTTGCTGGCCAGATATTCAAACTTGCCGAGTTCAACCCGCCCTGCATGTGTCAGGGACACCACGTGATCGGTGCGGGTGAACAGCACGCGCTCAAGATACTTGAAGGCGCGGTATTGTAGCGAATTCCGGCGCCAGAGCCCGCCGTCCACCCGTTCATCAACCCAGAATCCGCGCATATCGAACAGGTGCCTCGCACCGGTACCCGTCCTTGCCAGCAGGCCCATCAGGGCGGCCAGATAACTGCGGCAGTGCACCACCTGCACCGCCGCGCCGCGCGCCAGCGCCCTGCCCTTACTGGCACCCATCAGCACATCGTACAGGGTCGCCAGCAATCTGGGGCGCTGGTGATACTGCAGATAATGCCAGTCCACTCCCGCTGCACGGCACTGGTGCTCCAGGGCGGCGAGGCGAACCGCATCGCCAAGGGCCTCGGGCTTTTCAAAGGTGAGCAGCGTCATACGATACTGTGGCGCCAGGCCGGCGACGTACTGCAGCACCTGGGATTGCCCCAGCGGGTCCAATAGCCCTGTATAGGAAATATAGAGAATGGCGGGGTTCATACCGATGCGCGTCACCGGTTGCCTGCGCTGAGCGTCAGTCTGGCTTGATTCAAAGCCACGGTTTGCCGATACAGCGTGTCCATTGTCTGCGCCAGCTCTGGCAGTGCGAATGCCTGTTCGACACGCTTTCGACCGGCATTGCCGAGTGTTTCGCGCAGCGCAGCCGACGCCATCAACCGTTGCAACGCGCTGGCCAACTGGCGCGGCTGCCTGGACGGAACCATCACACCGCTGATTCCGTCGTCAACAATTTCCACCAAACCACCCACTGCTGTGACAATCACCGGCCGGGATAATGCCATCGCCTCGATTGCCGCCAGACCGAAACCCTCGAAACGGGAGGGGATGACCACGATATCGGCGGTGGCGACTGTAGCGAGCAGTTTTTCATAGTGCAGAATGCCGGTGAACGATACCACCTCCTGCAGTCCAGCCGTGCGGATGTGTTGCTGCAACTGATCGCGCAGCGGGCCATCGCCCGCGATCGTTGCGGTAAACGCCAGCCCCTGGTCCCGCAATAACGCCAGTGCCTGCAGCAGATCAGTGTGCCCCTTTTCCGGCACCAGCCTGCCGGGCACCACGATATGCACAGCCTCCCCCAGTTTTCGCACCTTGTGCAATTGCAGGCTGTCGATTGCCTCCAGGTCAACAGGGTTGTGAACGATCTCAATGGCGTGCAGGCCCAGCGCAGCGCGGTAGTGCGCCGCCACCGCACCGCTGACTGCGATCTTCCTGTCGAACCCTTTCGGGTACAGACAGGCCGCGAGCCTCTTTTTCAATCGAAGACGCAGGGCGCCGGAGTTGACGCCATCGGCATACGCCAGATTGTGGAACGTGACGACAGTCGCGGCGCTATGCAGTCGCAACAGCTTTACCAGTGCCGTGGACTGGGCCGGAAAATACAGATGGGCATGTATCAGGTCGATGCAGTGTTGATGCGCCAGGCGGGAGATAGCCAGCGCCGTACCCAGCAGGTTCCATTTGTGCCGAGCCGGCAACCGCGCAACAGGCACTCCCGCCGCCTCCAGCGTTGCCGCAAGGTCCATTCTGCCGGTCCGCACCACCACCATCACATCGTGCCCCTGTCGCTGAAGCGCCGGCAACAGCGTGACCAGAAGTCGTTCGGCCCCGCCTATTCCCAGCGATTCAATGACGTGCATTATTTTCATGGTGTGTCGCTACAGCCGCTCAGGGTTTGTTGGAGATTGCCGACCTTTCATCGACGAGGACGATATTTCTCTCCTTGATCCAGAAGATCAACCGGCGTCGCAGCGCGATCAGCTGTTGTCCAATACCACTTCGCAACAGCATGTTCCTGATTTTCACCGAGACTGAGTCGTTGCCGCGATAGCCTATCGTCGACTGGAAGGATTTCATTTTACAGGGTATGGGGTGGGCCAGCCGGATTGAGGCAACCGCGCCCATCTGGTAGAACGCCGCCCAGTCATCGGCCACGTAGTGCAGATTGCGGTTGCACTCCAGCACACCCCTCGCGGCATCGCGGCCGATCAGGTACGCCGCCGAGGTACGCATACTGCGGGCCTGCATCGGGTAAATCAGGCTGAGGCCGGTACCGGCAATAGGCACTGCACCCTGGCGACTGAACACCTCTCGCTTGATGGTACGGTTATACAGGGAAATCACCTCATCTGCTGCCAGCTCGGGCTCCAGTTTGTCGAGAATATCGTCAATAGCGGGCGGCAGGTAGACGTCATCCTCCACCACAAACCCGGCGCTATCGCCGCTCTCCACTATTTTCTTACAGGCGAGCAGATGCGCCGCGGCGCAGCCTGTTTGACCCTCGTTTAATCCAGCCGCGGCGTCGGGGGCGAGAAAGTCCGGCAGCTGATCGGGTTCGGCGCCATCGACACAGATAGCGTGCACTGCTCTGCGCGATCTCGACCTGACGTGCTGATGAATATAATCGAAACGCTCACGAAATCGCGGAATAGAGACCACGTATATATCCAGGGGGCTTCCTCCGATGTGTGACCGATAGCCGCGGGCTGCCGGCATCAGCTGATTCGGCAGGGCGCACTGGAGCCATCGCAGTGCCCATCAGCCTTGCCCATAAGCATCATAGGCGCCGTAGTAACTACCCTTGCCATAGGCTCGCTGCTTTTTGGTGTCCATGCGGTTCAGCACCACACCCGTGAGCGGGAGATTGCTGTGCTTGATCAGGTTGATATTCTTCAGTACCAGTTTCAGCGGCGTCTCATCCGCCTTGGCCACATAGACCAGTGAATCTGCCACCGTCGCCAGAATCAGTGAGTCACTTACCGCATTGATAGGGGCCGAGTCGATGACGATTCGATCGTACTGTTGCGCCAGTTCCAACACCAGGTTCCTGAACTGCGCGGTTGCCAGCATTTCCTGTGGATTGGGCGGCAGAATGCCGGCGGGCAGCACATCAAAGCCGGCGTCGGTGCTTTGTACACAGTCCTGTAACTGCGCGCTGAGCGCGAGCACATTGCTCAACCCCGGCGTGCCACTTGGCAGTTTGAAGGCGGTAGCAACCGACGGCCTTCTGAGGTCGGCGTCGATCAACAATACATTCTCCATCTGCGCCAGTGCCGCTGCCAGGTTGATAGCCACGGTGCTTTTACCCTCACCGGGATTGGTCGAGGTCACCACCGTGACCCTGTGTGGATTTTCCAGGCCGGTGAGCATCAGGCCCGTGCGCACGCTGCGAATTGACTCTGCGAAGGCGGATTGGGTGTCCTCAAGATACCCCAGGTAGGGACCAAAGCTACCCTTGGGCACCTTGATATCGGGTAGCACCCCCAGCAGCGGAGCACCGAGCCGCTCGATCACCTCATCCGGCGACTTCAAGGTGTTATCCAGCATATCCCTGAGTATTGCCAGGCCAATGCCCAGCAGCGCGCTGATCAGAAAAGCGATCAGGACGATGTTACGTTTGTTGGGCTTTATCGGCGAGATGGGCGGCGTGGCCCGCTCCACTACCCTGGCGTGCGCAGATTGGAAGCCCAGGGTCTCTGAGGTTTCCTTGGCACGATTGAAGAACATCTCATACAGACGCTGGTCGGCTTCCACCTGTTGCTCCAGCTCACGCAAACGGAACTGCTTGCGGTTCGATGTGGCGACCTCATCCTTCACCGCCGCCAGCTGCTGCACCAGATTCTGCTCATTGCGCTCCGCGACGCGATACTCCTTTTCGATACCCGCAGCGACCTGCATTACCTGCTGCTTCAGCTCGTGCTCAGCACTCTCCTCACGGGTGGTCGCCGCCATCATCTTGGGATGCTCGGGGCCATAGCGTTTGGCCAGATTGGCCACTTCCTGCTGAGCTGCGGTATGGTTCTGTGCAAGGTTTTGTACCAGCGGGTGCTGCAGCACCACTGGCATCTGCATCAGCTGTTCCACAGAGTACGCGGAGCTGCCTCCCAGCTCACGGTACACGTTCTCGGCCCCAATCCGGACGCGACGCGCTTCCCCCAGACGGGTGGTGAGCTCATTCAACTCTTGCGCATCCACCGTCTGGCCACCGGCCATATCGAGAATCTCTTCCCTGTCCCGGTACGATTGCAACGCCTGCTGCGAGGCGTCCAGCTTGGATTTCAGATCCTGCAGTCGCCCTGTCAGCCAATTGCCGGCCTCGCGGGTGGACTGCAACTTGGCGTCCAGCTGACTCTGTATGTAGACCCTGGCCAGGGTATTCACTATCTCCGCGGCTAATCTCCGATCCGTGGACTCAAAACTGACAACCACCAACTGAGTGAACTCCACCGGCTCGACAGTCAGCTGGCTCATAAATCGATTGATAACGGCCGCTTTGCGGCGCTCCTCGTCATCAACGGCGGAGCCCTGCTTGCCCATCGCTGTTGCGTCAAAGCCCGACAACCATTTGCGAATAGCCAGGCCGGAGTCATCCTCGCCGCTGTCAGCGGTGCGCAGCGCTGGAGCAAACAGCGGGTTATTCCAAAGATCCAGTTCATCGGCGACCATCTCGGCGATATCCCGGTTTTTAATGATTTCGAACTGGGTGAGAAAGTACTCCCGGATGCCGGGTGGCTGGCCGTAGACCTCCTCGATAGAGACGGTTTTCGCCTCCTGTGATTCAATCATAATAGTGGTGCTGGCGCGGTACACCGGGCTGATCCTCATCACCCACAATGTGGTCAGCAGGCTGACCACCAGGCACAAGCCCAGAATGCCCCACAGGTTGTGGCGAATAACCAGCCACAGATGGTGCAGGTCGATAGCGTCCTCGTCTTGCGGATTGAGGTCGGCGGGGCTTGGGGCTGCTTGCATGGTGTAGTGTGCTCGCTAGGGAAGCGTGGCGTTAGAAGAAACTTTGTTCGATATTAATGACATCACCCGGCCGAACACGGGAGTTCAACTGCGCTGGCTGGCCTTTCCCGCTCTCGTTCTCATCCGCATCATCAGACATGATGTAAAACTCTTTCCTGGAGGCCCTGGAGGTGAAGCCGCCCGCGATAGAGACCGCTTTCTCCAGCGTTAACCCGGGCTTGAAGGGGTATCCACCAGGATTGGCAACTTCACCGCGCACAAAAAAGGGGCGATATTCCCTGATCGACACATTGACCTGGGGATTAATCAGAAACCGCCCGCGCAACCCCTCGGTGATGGCGGCCTCCAGTTCGCGCGGTGTGAGGCCGCGCACATTGGTCTCCCCGAGCAGCGGAAATGAAATCGCGCCGGTGTCGTCCAGCACTGCATCGATACTGAGATCCGGCTCTTCAAACACCGTAATCTGTACGTGATCACCCGTGTTGAGGGTGTAGGAAACGGTTTCGGTATCGTCTGCCTGGCCAGGCAAGGCAGACAGAAAGACAAGAGACAGTGCTAAGCGTAATATGAAAATCAAGATAATGTCCGTGAATCCAGATGGCCACCCGAGGCCACAGCCCGCAGAGATTAGCAGATACTAAGAGTAGTTGCTTGCATCTGCAAATCTGGCGCCCACGCTGCGCGGCTGATTCAGTCGTCCCGGCAGCGCAGCAGTGCCTGCAACACACGCGGCAGCGCAGCATGCTCCCTCGGATAGCGCAACCAGTGTACCGGCAATCCTGCAGCCAGCGTCTGTGCGACCTGCCGGAACGTCCTGGCCTGCGTGTCGGCATCGGAGGGGTCCAGGTTAAACGCACTGCCCAACAGCGACATGATAGCAGCCTGCCCCCCGGCGGGTTCGAGGCTCACCTCACCCCCGGCCTGCAGCGGGGGGCCCAGCAGGTAAATCGCGTCCAACGACCGCGACCCTGACGACGCCGCACTATCGGCCAGCTGCATTTGCAGTTTGTCCGAGCCCTCAGCATAAGGCGCAAAACAGGAGGGGTTGAATCCCAGCGCGTGCAGCGAATCCGGATACAAGCGCAACGTCGGAGCCCCTCCGGCCACAGAGACCCGGCGTTCGTGCAGGCGCAGGGCGATACAGTCATCGTCAATAATCTGCGCGCCGTGTAAATGGCAGTAGGACGCCAGTGTGGATTTGCCAAAACCTGACTCGCCCAGAAAGGCGACGGCACTGCCATTGGGCAGCGTCACCGCGCTGGCATGCACAAGCAACTCGCCGGTATGGGATAAATAACGGGGCAACACCTGATTCAGCAGCAGTTGGCGCAGCAACCCCTGCTCTATTCCCGCTGCCGCCCTGTAATTGATGGTCTCGTCCGCCGCGATATGAAAGCTGGCCTGCGCTGGCAGAGACAGCAGGTAGTCAGCGCCTCTGCGGGCGCATCGACAGATCAGTGCACCGTCTGCGTTGCGCCACTCATAACGGGTTTCAAACGCTTCGTCATCGAACTGGGCATCGCGCATCTGGCGCACGATAACCGCGGGCCGGACCCGCGCGTCACTGGGCAACTCCGGCAGTGGCAACTCGCTGCTGACAGCCAAATCAAAAAAGCGATAGTTGGTAAACGCCGATCGCGGGTGCCGGGCATCCGGGTTTCCAGTCTGTGTGTACTTTTGCAGATTCGCGCTCATCACGGCCCAGGTCGGTTTTGGGTTACAATCCATCGGAGAACACGATACTGTGCACCCTATTAGAAATAGGTCAAATATATAACTTGCGCGAGTAGAATAGTAATGCAAATCTCTTTCGTGTGAATATTCGAGGCCTGAAGCTGCATTGCAGAGGGTATCAACCCGGGGCGTCTAGTCAGCAGAACCGGGGTTCTCAAGGCGGGGAAAAGGTAAAAGGATGAGTGGTGACGATCATTTGAATAGCGACGACAAGGCGGACACCGGGACTGACCTCGGCCGACGCGATTTCGTCAAACGCTCCGGAAAAGCGGTCTACATCGCGCCTACGCTGACACTGCTGGGTTCGGCTCCGGCATCGGCACAGTTTGGCAGTCCGCCACCCCCTCCCGGGTCAGCCCCGGCACCACCGGGACCTAACCTATGACCACGGGCATCAAGTCGGTACAGCCCGTTAACCACTAAAACCAGTCACTAAATACTGCCTCCATAAAGTGGGGCGAGAAAAACGGAACGACCATGTCAAACAACATCAAATCAACACGAAAACTGTTCAGGAATTTTGTGAGCACTCCGTTGGGCACGTTTATTCGCACCCCGCTGGCTGCCATTGCGCTCTACTGCGTGGCGAGCGCGCTGGCGCCCCAGGCAATGGCACAGGCTTGCGGCCCATCCGTGACCCTGGCGGCAAACCAGTGGACGATGGTCGGTATTCCCTGTGTCCCCCCCGCCGCCAGGAGCACTATTGGCGATGTGTTCGGGCCCAGCCTGGGAGCCGCAAATTACGGTGTCACCTGGATTGCATGGAAACGCGTTTACGATGACAACCGGTGTGTTGTCAGTTCCGGCCCGTCCGATTGCTACATCAAACTGACACTGGCCAGTGCGGCCACCACCGGCGACGCGTTCTGGATTTACACAACCCTGCAGAAGACCCTGCAGTTCAGTTCCAGCACGACCAGCACGCCCGGCCCGTTTTTCCAGTTTCCGGCAACCCTATCCACGGATGGCAATAGCCGCTACTACATGTTCGCCAACCCCTACTCCGGAACAGTCAGCTGGAGCGATGTGGTCTTCCCCTCGACGCTGTTCGGGTTTTTCTCCTTCACGCTCTCTGTCCAGCAGGCAGTCAATAATT
>TARA_R110002073_G_scaffold191545_1_pt1 | contig 15578 bp, 11 predicted proteins | sample TARA_R110002073 | Tara Oceans TARA_R110002073 (sample SAMEA4397174) | marine metagenome | biome: Polar Biome; feature: [DCM] deep chlorophyll maximum layer (ENVO:01000326); material: water (ENVO:00002006), including particulate matter (ENVO:01000060) such as... | depth 40 m
GCGGCCGGACTGTTGGTGCGGGTGTTGTAGCAAAGATTTTCGAGTAAGTTTACGTCATGTAATGCAGTGGGGCCGGGGCGCTTAGCGCTTCCGGCCTGTTGCGTTTGACGAGTTAGGTTACAGGCCCGTAGTTCAATTGGTAGAGCACCGGTCTCCAAAACCGGGTGTTGGGGGTTCGAGTCCCTCCGGGCCTGCCAGTTTAGATGTCGTCACTAAAGGCGATCACGAAGGTGTTGGGTTAATGAGTGAGAAGCTAGCAGGACGTTCCGGCTCTTCTGCGCTAGAGGCTATGAAATGGCTGATAGTTGTGGCGCTAGTCGTTGCCGCAGTTTGGGGTAACGGTTTCTACGCTGAGTACTCGCCATTGTATCGGGCGCTGGGTGTGTTGGCAGTGGCTTTAGTGGCGGCGGCGATTGCTTTGCAAACAGAGCAGGGCAAGTCATTTAATCAGTTGCGCAAAGATGCGTTGGTTGAAATGCGCAAGGTGGTTTGGCCGACACGTCAGGAGGCGCTTCAGACAACAATGATCGTACTTATCTTTGTTGTTGTTGTTGCTTTGTTGCTGTTCGTTCTCGACTGGATGTTGAACGGCTTGGCGTCCTGGGTCATTGGATAAGAGGTGGTAATGGCTAAGCGCTGGTACGTCGTACATGCTTATTCCGGCTTTGAGAAGCACGTAATGCGTGCGCTCGAAGAGCGCATTAAATTGCATGCGATGGAAGAACAGTTTGGCCAGATTCTGGTGCCCACTGAAGAAGTGGTTGAGATGAAGTCTGGCCAGAAGCGCAAGTCTGAGCGGAAGTTTTTTCCGGGCTACGTGCTGGTGGAAATGGAAATGACGGATGACTCTTGGCATTTAGTGAAAGAGACATCCAAGGTTATGGGCTTTATTGGTGAGGATCGTAAAAATCCTGGCCGCGTTGCGCCTATTACCAAGAAAGAAGCTGACGCCATCCTTCAACGCATGGATGACAGTGTTGATCAGCCGAAGCCTAAAACGCTGTTTGAGCCAGGTGAAGTGGTTCGTGTTAATGACGGGCCGTTTGCTGACTTTAATGGTGTTGTTGAAGAAGTGAATTACGAAAAAAGTCGGCTGCACGTTGCCGTGCTTATTTTCGGTCGCTCTACCCCGGTAGAGCTAGAGTTTGGTCAGGTCGAAAAGACCTGATACATAAGGCGTCTCGTAAGAGGCAAATCGCAACCTGAGGGGAGCTGGAGCTCATTTGAGCTAAGCGTTTGCACCCAAGGAGCTAGAAAATGGCTAAGAAAATTAATGCCTACATCAAGCTGCAAGTTAAAGCTGGTCAGGCAAATCCAAGTCCCCCTGTTGGCCCAGCTTTGGGTCAGCACGGCGTGAATATCATGGAATTTTGTAAGGCGTTTAACGCTCAGACTCAAGGCATTGAGCCGGGCGCGCCTGTTCCCGTGATTATTACTGTATATAGCGATCGCTCGTTTACTTTTGTCATGAAGACGCCGCCGGCGTCATTCTTGTTGAAGAAAGCGGCGGGTATCACTTCGGGTTCAGGTGAGCCGAACACGAAGAAGGTGGGCAAGGTTACTCGTGCTCAGCTGGAAGATATTGCTAAAGCGAAGGAGCCGGATTTGACGGCTGCTAATTTGGATGCGGCTGTGCGTACTATCGCTGGTAGTGCGCGCGCCATGGGCCTGGAAGTGGAGGGTTAAGCGATGGCTAAGTTGACTAAGCGCACCCGCGCTATCCGTGAGAAGGTCGAAGCAGGAAAAATGTACGCGGTTCAGGATGCTGTTGCTTTGCTGACAGAGTTGTCCGGCGTTAAGTTTAAAGAGTCGATCGATGTTTCCGTTAATCTCGGCGTCGATCCTCGCAAGTCTGATCAAAACGTTCGCGGCGCATCTGTGCTGCCACACGGCACAGGCAAAACGGTTCGTGTTGCTGTTTTTGCTCAGGGCGCAAACGCTGAAGCTGCAAAAGAAGCTGGTGCTGACGTTGTTGGTTTTGATGATTTGGCCGAGCAAGTTCAGGCTGGAAATCTTGATTTTGACGTTGTTATCGCTACGCCAGACGCGATGCGCGTCGTCGGTAAGCTCGGCACCATTCTTGGTCCGCGTGGCCTGATGCCTAACCCGAAAGTCGGCACTGTAACTGCTGATGTTTCTACAGCGGTACGTAACGCTAAGGGCGGTCAGGTTCGTTACCGCACAGATAAGGGCGGTATTATTCATTGCACAGTAGGTCAGGTTGGTTTTGACGTAACGGCAGTGAAAGAGAATGTTGAGGCGCTATTGTCGGATCTGAAGAAGATCAAGCCTTCGTCTGCGAAGGGTATCTACGTAAAGAAGATTACTCTTTCCACCACGATGGGCCCTGGTCTGGCAATCGATCAAGGTTCATTGGCTTAAGAATTGGCGTGAAGAACATGGTGTGTCGTTAATGCGGCGCACCTCAAGGTACTTTGATTTCGATGAGCATGCTCATCGAGGCGTCAAAGACCGCAGGTTTGGCCTAAGGCAGTGGTGCACTTTAAGAGTGAGCGCTAAAGGTTAAGTAAAGGGCGACCGCCTGCGCAGGCGCGGTAGTGAAACTCTGATTTTGGTCGGGGCTGACCTATTCGCGATAAACGATCGAGAAATCGATCATGGCAGCCGTTGCGGTGTAAAAGAAGTTTTGCGCTGCAGCAGCAGAAGTTTGACTATCCAGGAGGGTTTATGCCTTTAAATCTGGAAGACAAACGGGCAATTGTTGCCTCGGTTAACGCTATTGCGACCGAAGCGCTGTCCGCTGTAGTTGCCGACTATCGTGGTTTGACGGTTTCAGAATTTACTGAACTTCGTCAAAAGGCTCGTGACACTGGCGTGTACCTGAAAGTGGTACGGAATACGTTAGCAAAGCGTGCAGTCGAAGGTACGGATTATTCCTGCCTTAACGACTCACTGGTCGGCCCTACGATTCTGGCATTTTCTCAAGAAGATCCGGGCGCAGCTGCTCGTCTCTTCAAAGAGTTTGCAAAGAATCACGACGCGCTGGAAGTAAAAGCATTAGCTGTTGGTGGTGTGTTGTACGGCGCCAAGGATATTGATGTCCTGGCGAAGCTACCAACCCGCGATCAAGCGTTGGCAACTTTACTGTCCGTTATGCAGGCTCCGGTTATCAAGTTTGTTCGTACCGCGAACGAGCTACCGACCAAGGCAGCCCGCGTTTTCGCAGCAGTAAAAGATCAGAAACAGGAAGCTGCCTGAATAACAGGTTTGCTTTGATGACACTACCGAAAAACCGAGATGGCGACGCCTATCGGAGATCGAGGAGATTTTAAAATGGCTATGTCCAAAGAAGATATTTTGAATGCAGTTGCAGAAATGAGCGTGATGGATCTGGTTGAGCTGATCAGCGCTATGGAAGAGAAGTTTGGCGTTAGTGCCGCAGCTGCAGTTGCAGTTGCTGCTCCTGCTGCTGGTGAAGCTGCTTCTGCAGAAGAACAGACTGAGTTTGACGTTATTCTTACTTCGTTCGGTGAGAAGAAAGTTGGCGTAATTAAAGCTGTTCGCGAAGCAACCGGCCTTGGCTTGAAAGAAGCTAAAGACTTAGTTGAAAGCGCTCCTGCTCCTATTAAGGAAGGCGTCGCTAAAGCTGAAGCTGAAGAAATCAAGAAGAAGCTTGAAGAAGCTGGCGCCAGCGCCGAGCTTAAGTAAGAAAAGCAGTAAAAGCCCCTGTCGCTTTGGGCGACGGGGGCACCGGCTGGCAGCCCGTGGCTGTCAGCCTTTTGTCGTTTCTGAGTGGAGTGGGCTCCACTTAGATCATCACCACGAGTGGTGGCTTATACAGCCGAGGAACGCAGATGGCATACTCATTTACTGAGAAAAAGCGGATCCGCAAAGATTTCGGCAAGCTTCCGACTGTGATGGAGGTGCCTTACCTCCTCGCAATCCAGTTGGATTCCTACCGTAAATTCTTGCAGCAGCACCAATCAGCTGATGCAAGATTGGAGGAAGGTCTGGAAGCTGCCTTCAAGTCCGTTTTCCCAATAGCTAGTTATTCAGGAAACGCGGCACTCGAGTATGCTGGCTACGAGCTCGGCAAACCGGTATTTGATGTAAAAGAGTGCATGATTCGCGGAGCAACGTACGCGGCGCCATTGCGTGTGCGTATCCGTCTTGTGATTTATGACCGTGAGTCGTCCGGCGCAATCAAAGACATTCGTGAGCAACAGGTCTACATGGGTGAAATTCCCCTGATGACCGATAACGGCACCTTTGTCATCAACGGTACTGAGCGCGTTATTGTTTCTCAGCTACACCGTTCGCCAGGCGTATTTTTTGACCACGATCGTGGCAAAACGCATAGCTCTGGCAAGTTGCTTTATTCTGCACGAATTATTCCTTATCGCGGTTCTTGGTTGGATTTTGAGTTCGACCCGAAAGATCAGGTGTTCGTACGTATCGATCGCCGCCGTAAGCTGCCTGCAACGATTTTGCTGCGCGCCTTGGGTTACACGGCCGATGAAGTGCTCGAGATGTTTTTCGAGACGAATGAGATTATTCGTGAGGGCGAAGGCTTTCGCATGCGCTTATTTCCAGAGCGTTTGCGTGGCGAAACGACGACTTTCGATATTCTCGCAGGCGACAAGGTCATTGTTGAAAGCGGCCGCCGTGTAACGGCTCGCCATATTCGCGAGCTTGAAAAAGCCAATATCGAGTTCCTGCAGATTCCTTCCGAGTATTTGTTCGGTAAGGTGTTGGCTAAATCGATTATCGATGAAGCAACCGGTGAAGTTTTGGTTGAGTGTAATACCGAGCTTACCGCTGAGGTGCTTGAAGTACTGCAGACTGCGAAAATCGATAATTTCGAAACGCTGTACACCAATGATCTGGACCATGGTCCGTTCATGTCGGATACCCTGCGTACTGATCCTACGAAAAGTCAGCTCGAAGCATTGGTAGAAATTTACCGGATGATGCGTCCTGGTGAGCCGCCAACGAAAGAAGCGGCAGAGAATCTGTTTAAGAATCTATTCTTCACCGAAGAGCGCTATGATCTCTCTGGTGTGGGGCGGATGAAGTTTAACCGTCGTTTGAGTCGCGAAGAAGAAGTGGGTGCCGGCGTATTGTTTGATGGCCGCTACTTCTCCTTGCGTACAGACGAAGAAGGTAAGCAATACGCAGCGCAGTACGACAATGCCTCCGATATTATCGATGTGCTAACAACATTGATCGATATTCGTAACGGCAATGGCGTGGTCGATGATATTGACCACCTTGGCAACCGTCGTGTTCGTTCTGTCGGCGAGATGGCTGAGAACCAATTCCGTGTTGGCTTGGTTCGTGTTGAGCGTGCGGTTAAAGAGCGTCTGTCTTTGGCCGAGTCCGAAGGCTTGATGCCTCAAGACCTGATTAACGCTAAGCCCGTAGCGGCGGCAGTGAAAGAGTTTTTCGGCTCTTCACAGCTTTCTCAGTTTATGGATCAAAACAACCCGCTGTCTGAGATTACGCATAAGCGTCGTGTTTCGGCGTTGGGGCCGGGCGGTCTGACGCGTGAGCGTGCAGGCTTTGAAGTTCGTGATGTGCATCCAACGCACTACGGTCGTGTTTGCCCAATTGAAACGCCTGAAGGACCAAATATTGGTTTGATTAACTCTTTGGCGACCTATGCTCGTGCAAACGATTATGGGTTCTTAGAGTCGGCGTATAGAAAAGTAAATAACGGTGAGATAACAGACGACATCGAATATTTGTCGGCCATTGAAGAGGCTGAGTGCGTTATTGCTCAAGCGGACTCGCCAGTAAACGATAAGGGTCGTTTCACTGAAGAGTTTGTGACCGTGCGTCATCGTAATGAATTTACGGTTATGCAACCTGAGCAAATTACGCATATGGACGTTTCGCCTCGACAAGTTGTCTCGATTGCGGCGGCGTTGATTCCATTCCTCGAGCACGATGATGCTAACCGGGCGTTGATGGGCTCAAACATGCAGCGTCAAGCGGTACCAACATTGGTGGCGCAGAAGCCATTGGTTGGCACGGGTATTGAGCGTCATGTTGCTCGTGACTCCGGTGTGTGTGTTGTTGCTACGCGTGGCGGCTTGATCGATAAGGTCGATGCGTCCCGTATTATCGTTAAGGTAAATGACGGCGAAATCGGCGAAGGTGAAGCCGGCGTTGATATTTACAACCTGACGAAGTACACGCGCTCCAACCAGAATACTTGTATCAATCAGAAGCCTTTGGTTCGTGTTGGCGAGCGCGTTGAGCGTGGCGACATCATGGCAGACGGCCCTTCTATTGATATGGGCGAACTCGCGCTCGGGCAAAACATGCGCGTCGCGTTTATGCCTTGGAACGGTTACAACTTCGAAGATTCGATTCTGATTTCAGAGCGCGTCGTAAAAGAAGATCGTTTCACATCTATTCATATTCAAGAGCTGAGCTGTATTGCTCGTGACACCAAGCTTGGGTCCGAAGAAATCACTGCGGATATTCCAAATGTTGGTGAAGCCGCGCTTTCTAAGCTCGACGACTCTGGCATCGTTTACATCGGTGCAGAAGTGGAGGCTGGCGATATTCTGGTAGGTAAGGTCACGCCAAAAGGCGAAACCCAGCTTACGCCAGAAGAGAAGCTGCTGCGTGCGATTTTCGGTGAGAAGGCCTCTGATGTTAAGGACTCCTCATTGCGGGTAGCGTCTAGCGTTAAAGGTACGGTCATTGACGTCCAAGTGTTTACTCGCGACGGTGTTGATAAAGATGAACGCGCCAAGCAGATCGAACAGGGGCAGCTTGATAAGTTCCGTAACGACTTAAAAGACGAGTACCGCATCTTGGAGCTCGACGTTCTTGAGCGTCTGCGCAAAGTGATTCTCGGTAAGAAGGTCAATGGCGGCGCTGGCTTTAAGCGCGGCACCGAAATGACTGACGAAGTGCTCAACGAGTTGTCGGCGGATCAGTGGTTTGAATTGCGTCCTGCTGATGATGCAGTGGCTGAGCAGCTGGAAAGATCGCAGCAGTATTTGGAAGCGCACAAGAAAGAGCAGGAAGAGCGTTACAAAGATAAGCAGGCGAAAATTTCTGGCGGCGATGATCTTGCTCATGGCGTACTTAAAGTCGTCAAAGTCTACTTAGCGATTAAGCGTCGTATTCAGCCAGGCGATAAGATGGCTGGTCGTCACGGTAACAAGGGTGTGATTTCTGTGATCATGCCTGAAGAAGATATGCCATATGACGAACACGGCGTGCCGGTTGATGTGGTGTTGAATCCGCTGGGCGTACCGTCGCGTATGAACGTCGGGCAGATTCTTGAGACACACCTCGGCTGGGCGGCGAAAGGCCTTGGCGAGAAAATCGGAGTCATGTTGGATCAGCAGCGTAAAGTCGCTGAGGTTCGTGACTTCCTTGATCAAATCTACAACCGCACCGGTGCAGGCTTGGTAAAAGAAGACTTGGATAGCTTTAGCGATTCAGAAATTCTTGAGCTGGCCTCGAACTTGCGTGGCGGCGTTCCGATGGCGACTGCGGTATTTGATGGCGCTAAAGAAGAAGAGATTAAGGCGCTGTTGAAGTTGGCGGATCAAAACACGTCGGGCCAAATGGCGTTGTGGGATGGTCGTACCGGCGATAAGTTTGATCGTGCGGTAACCGTTGGCTACATGTATATGCTCAAGCTCAACCACTTGGTTGATGACAAGATGCATGCACGTTCCACCGGCTCCTATAGCCTTGTTACACAGCAGCCTCTCGGCGGTAAAGCGCAGTTCGGTGGTCAGCGCTTCGGTGAGATGGAAGTGTGGGCGCTGGAAGCATATGGCGCGGCTTACACGTTGCAGGAAATGCTCACGGTGAAGTCGGATGATGTGAATGGGCGTACGCGCATTTATAAAAACATCGTCGACGGCGATCATCGTATGGATCCGGGTATGCCTGAATCCTTTAACGTGCTGTTGAAGGAAATTCGATCCCTCGGTATCAATATCGAGTTGGAAAGCGATTAAACCCGGATTTAACTGAATTTGTGAGCTATATGCTCCATACGGAGGACTGGCATTGAAAGACTTGCTGAACATGCTAAAAAGTCAGGGACAAGCGGCGGAGTTCGATAAGATCCGCATTGCACTTGCCCCGCCTGACTTGATTCGCTCGTGGTCCTTTGGCGAGGTTAAGAAGCCTGAGACTATTAACTACCGGACGTTTAAGCCGGAGCGTGATGGTTTGTTCTGTGCCCGTATCTTTGGTCCTATCAAAGATTATGAGTGCCTGTGCGGAAAATATAAGCGCCTTAAGCATCGCGGTGTGATTTGTGAAAAGTGTGGTGTAGAAGTCACGCTTTCTAAGGTCCGTCGTGAGCGTATGGGGCATATCGAACTGGCTAGCCCAACGGCCCATATTTGGTTCCTTAAATCATTGCCGTCGCGCATTGGCTTAATGCTAGATATGACGCTGCGCGATATTGAACGTGTGTTGTATTTCGAATCATTCGTGGTTGTCGACCCGGGTATGACCGAGTTGGAAAAAGGCCAGCTTCTGAACGACGAAGAGTACTTCGACGCGATGGAGCAGTATGGCGACGAATTCGATGCTCGCATGGGTGCCGAGGCTGTACAGCAGTTATTGAAAGACCTCGATATGGTGCAAGAGGTTGCGCAGCTGCGTGAAGATATCGAAGCAACAGGCTCTGACACGAAACTGAAGAAGCTGTCTAAGCGTCTTAAGTTGATGGAAGCCTTTATGCAGTCTGGCAATAAGCCAGAGTGGATGGTGCTGACGGTCCTTCCTGTTCTGCCGCCGGATTTGCGTCCGCTGGTTCCTCTCGATGGCGGCCGTTTTGCAACGTCCGACTTGAATGATCTTTATCGCCGCGTAATTAACCGTAACAACCGGTTAAAGCGTCTGCTTGAGCTGAATGCGCCGGACATTATCGTGCGCAACGAAAAGCGTATGCTGCAAGAGTCGGTTGATGCGTTGTTGGATAACGGTCGTCGCGGTCGTGCGATTACGGGTTCTAACAAGCGTCCGCTGAAGTCTCTTGCCGATATGATTAAGGGTAAGCAGGGTCGTTTCCGTCAGAACTTGCTTGGTAAGCGTGTGGATTACTCCGGTCGTTCTGTGATCGTGGTTGGTCCTACGTTGAAACTGCATGAGTGTGGTCTTCCTAAGAAGATGGCGCTTGAGCTATTTAAGCCATTTATTTTCGCGAAGTTAGAAGGCCGTGGTTTAGCGACTACGATCAAAGCAGCGAAGAAAATGGTCGAGCGCGAAACGGCAGATGTTTGGGATATTCTTGCGGAAGTGATTCGCGAGCATCCGGTTATGCTTAACCGTGCTCCGACACTTCACCGTCTCGGCATTCAAGCGTTTGAGCCTGTTTTGATTGAAGGTAAAGCGATCCAGTTGCATCCGTTGGTCTGTGCGGCGTTTAACGCTGACTTCGACGGTGACCAAATGGCGGTGCACGTACCGCTAACATTGGAAGCGCAGCTTGAGGCGCGCGCGCTGATGATGTCGACAAATAATATTTTGTCGCCAGCCAGTGGTGAGCCAATTATTGTGCCGACGCAGGATGTTGTTCTGGGTCTTTATTATATTTCCCGCGAGCGCGTTAATGCTCAGGGCGAAGGCATGATTTTTGCGAATACGGCTGAAGTTGGTCGTGCGCTGGGTAACAAGCAGGTTCATATTCACGCCCGCATTAAAGTGCGTGTGAGTGAGGTTGTGCGTGATCAAGAAGGCAATGAGTCTTCGCGCACGTTCATCGCGGATACGACGGCAGGTCGTTGTAAGTTGTGGGAAATCGTTCCAGAGGGGCTCGCCTTTGAAATGGTTAACCAGGCGATGACGAAAAAGTCTATTTCCAAATTGCTGAACCAGTGCTATCGCGTACTGGGCACTAAGCATACTTGTATTTTTGCCGACCAACTGATGTACCTCGGTTTCCGTGAGGCGACTTTCTCCGGTTCGTCTGTCGGTATCGAAGATATGGTTATTCCTGAGTCTAAGGCAGCGATTATTGCCAAGGCCGAGGATGAGGTTCACGAGATCGAGGAGCAGTTTGCTTCAGGTCTGGTAACTCGCGGCGAACGTTATAATAAGGTTGTTGATATTTGGTCGCGTACCAATGACGTGATTGCTAAGGCAATGATGGAAAACCTTAAAACGGAAATCGTTATTAACCGCGATGGTGAAGAAGAAGAGCAGAGCTCCTTCAACTCTATCTGGATGATGGCGGACTCCGGCGCGCGGGGCTCCCCGGCGCAGATTCGTCAGCTGGCTGGTATGCGTGGTTTGATGGCGAAGCCGGACGGCTCAATTATTGAGACGCCTATTACTTCAAACTTCCGCGAAGGTTTGAACGTACTGCAGTACTTTATCTCGACGCACGGCGCACGTAAGGGCTTGGCGGATACCGCACTGAAGACGGCTAACTCCGGTTACTTGACGCGTCGTTTGGTTGACGTTGCTCAGGATCTGGTCGTTAACGAAGATGACTGTGGTACCGACAAGGGCTTGTTGATGACGCCGCTGATTGAAGGTGGCGATGTTGTCGAGCCGCTACGTGAGCGAGTGCTTGGTCGAGTTGTTGCGCGTGATGTTGTTAAGTCTGGCTCCGATGAAGTAGCTGTCGAAGCGGGCACGTTGCTTGATGAGATTTGGGTCGACAAGCTCGAAGGCATGGGTGTGGACGAAGTTTGGGTCCGCTCACCAATTAGCTGCGAAACTCGTTGGGGCGTGTGCTCTAAGTGCTATGGCCGTGATTTGGCGCGTGGACACTTGGTGAATATCGGTGAGGCTGTTGGTGTTATCGCTGCGCAGTCTATCGGTGAGCCGGGCACTCAGTTGACCATGCGTACTTTCCATATCGGTGGTGCGGCGTCACGAGCTTCTGCGGTATCGAGCATTCAGATCAAAAATGGCGGTAAGGTTCGCTTCCACAATATTAAGTCGGTGGAAAACAAAAACGGTCTCGTTGTTGTGTCGCGGTCTGCTGAGCTAGCTGTTGCTGATGAGCTGGGGCGTGAGCGTGAGCGTTATAAGGTGCCTTACGGCGGCTTGATTACGGTTGCAGAGGGTGCTGAGACTAAGGGCGGACAGATCGTCGCCACTTGGGATCCGCACACTCACCCGATCATTGTCGAAGTCGAAGGTAAGGTCCAGTTCGCCGATATGGAGGAGGGCATCACGGTTAACTATCAAACTGATGAGTTGACCGGCCTGACCAATATCGAAGTGATTGACGTGAAGGATCGCCCTGCAGCGGGTAAAGATATGCGTCCTGTTATCCGTGTGCTGGATAGCAAGGGTAAGCAGGTCAGCACCCCGGGCACTGACACGCCGGCGCAGTACTTCTTGCCTGCCGGATCGATTACGGGTCTGAAAGACGGCGTTGAGATTGGTACGGGCGATGTTATCGCGCGTATTCCTCAAGAGTCTTCTAAGACGCGAGATATTACCGGTGGTCTACCGCGTGTGGCCGACTTGTTTGAGGCTCGTCAGCCTAAAGAGGCGGCAATTCTTGCGGAAGTCACGGGTCTGGTGTCTTACGGTAAAGAGACGAAAGGCAAAATTCGTCTGGTCATTACTCCAGATGACGGTTCCGAGGTGCACGAGGAGTTGATTCCGAAGTGGCGCCAAATGAACATCTATGAAGGTGAGAGTGTTGCTAAGGGTGAGGTGGTGTCTGATGGCCCGCTGAATCCACACGACATTCTGCGTCTGCTGGGTGTGACGGAGCTGGCTCGCTATATCGTTAACGAAGTGCAGGAAGTTTATCGTCTGCAGGGCGTTAAGATTAACGATAAGCACATCGAAACGATTATTCGTCAGATGTTGCGCAAGGTGGAGATCGCGAATGTTGGCGAATCTATCTTTATCAAGGGCGAGCAAGTTGAGTACTCGCGCGTTCGTGAGGCGATCGACGGCCTTAAGAGCGAAGACAAGCTAATACCAAGATATCAGCGTTTGTTGCTGGGTATTACCAAGGCATCTTTGGCGACCGAGTCCTTTATTTCTGCGGCGTCTTTCCAGGAAACAACCCGCGTTCTTACCGAAGCGGCTGTGACTGGCAAAGAAGACGATTTGCGTGGGTTGAAGGAAAACGTGGTCGTAGGGCGCCTAATTCCGGCTGGTACGGGGTATGCGTATCATCAGGAACGTCGTCGTCGTCGTGCTCAAGAACGTTCGCCTGAGCAGCCGACAATGGATGAAGTAGAGGCCCGGTTGGCGGAAGAGTTAAGCAACTCTGACGAAGACTAGAGCAGAAGTACGGAAAATCGTCCCATCATCGCTTGACTCGGTGGCGGGGCGACCCTAAAATCGCCGACCCTTGATGTAGGTGGCGGATTTATAAACTGGTTACGTCACAACAAATCGTAAGCGTGGAGCATTGCTTTCATGGCAACTGTAAATCAGCTGGTGCGCAAGCCGCGCAAGAGCAAAGTAGAAAAGAGTGATTCGATAGCCCTGCAGGGCTGTCCGCAGCGTCGCGGCGTGTGTACACGGGTCTATACAACTACCCCGAAGAAGCCAAACTCGGCGCTGCGTAAGGTATGTCGTGTACGCCTGACTAACGGCTATGAAGTCTCATCTTATATTGGTGGTGAGGGTCATAACCTGCAGGAGCACAGCGTTGTATTGATTCGCGGTGGTCGTGTAAAGGATTTGCCGGGTGTGCGTTATCACACAGTGCGTGGCACTCTTGATGCCGCCGGCGTATCGGGTCGTCTGCAGCGCCGGTCTAAGTACGGTGCTAAGCGTCCTAAGAAGTAATTGGTAGTAAGGCTTTAACAAGCGCCTGGTCGGCTTATTGTCTGCCGGGCGCTTGGCGATTCAGACCGTTGCAGGCGCGCTTGTAGTGGGATGAGTAAGGCCGGGTAAGCATGTGCTTGTCCCGGGTAACCTGAAGATTGTCCCATCCTAGGTGGTGGGCTAGAGAGGAATACATCCGATGCCAAGACGTCGCGTTGCTGCGAAGCGAGATATCCTTCCAGATCCTAAGTTTAAGAGCCAGATTCTGGCCAAGTTCATTAACCACGTAATGGAATCCGGCAAGAAGTCGGTTGCTGAGCGTATTGTTTATGGTGCTCTTGAGGTTGTTCAGGAGCGCAAAAAAGGTAGCAACGCGCTTGAGGTGTTTGAGTTGGCGCTTGATGCAATTCGCCCGGTTGTCGAGGTTAAGTCTCGTCGTGTTGGTGGTGCTACTTATCAGGTGCCTGTCGAGGTTCGTCCTAGCCGTCGTACCGCTTTGGCAATGCGTTGGTTGGTTGACGCGGCGCGCAAGCGCGGCGAAAAAAGCATGGCGGGTCGACTCGCTGGCGAAATCCTAGATGCCTCTGATGGTAAGGGTTCCGCGATGAAGAAGCGCGAAGATGTGCACCGTATGGCTGAGGCCAACAAAGCATTCTCACACTACCGCTTCTAATTTTCTCCAGCCAAGCGAACGAGGTAACTCACCGTGGCAAGAAGAACTCCATTATCGCGCTACCGCAATATTGGTATCAGCGCACATATTGATGCTGGCAAGACGACAACCACTGAGCGTGTGCTTTTTTACACCGGTGTATCTCATAAAATTGGTGAGGTGCATGACGGCGCCGCGACTATGGATTGGATGGAGCAGGAGCAGGAGCGTGGTATTACCATCACGTCTGCGGCGACGACCTGTTTTTGGTCCGGCATGGGTAAGCAATTTGATGAGCACCGTATCAACATCATTGATACTCCTGGGCACGTAGATTTCACTATTGAGGTAGAGCGCTCTATGCGAGTTCTCGACGGCGCGGTGATGGTTTACTGTGCGGTGGGTGGTGTTCAGCCGCAGTCTGAGACTGTTTGGCGCCAAGCAAACAAGTACGCTGTTCCACGCCTTGCGTTTGTGAACAAGATGGACCGTACCGGTGCGAACTTCTTGCGTGTTGCTGAGCAAATGAAGATTCGTCTGCAGGCTAACTCTGTCGTGATGCAGCTGCCTATCGGTCAGGAAGAAGACTTTAAGGGCGTTGTTGATCTCGTGACCAATAAGGCCGTTTGGTGGAACGAAGAAGATCGTGGCGTGACTTATGAGCTGACTGATCCGCCGGACGATATGGTAGAGGCTTGCGCTGAGTGGCGCGAGAAGTTGGTTGAGGCTGCGGCCGAAGCCAATGATGAGTTAATGGAAAAATATCTCGGTGGCGAAGAGTTGACTGTTGACGAAATCAATAGCGCTATTCGTTCGCGCGTGTTGGCGAATGAGATCATTCCTGTTTTCTGTGGCTCGGCGTTTAAGAACAAGGGTGTTCAGGCAATGCTTGATGCTGTTGTGCGTTATTTGCCGGCGCCTGATGATGTTGAGTCTATTCGCGGTGAGTTGCCTACGGGCGAGGCGGCAGAGCGCCACTCATCTGATGACCAGCCGTTTTCGGCATTGGCGTTTAAGATTGCAACGGATCCGTTTGTTGGCTCATTGACCTTCATTCGAGTTTACTCTGGCGTGCTAAACAGCGGCGACTCTGTTTTGAATGCGTTGAGCGGTAAAAAAGAGCGAATTGGTCGATTGCTGCAGATGCACGCGAACAACCGTGAAGAAATTAAAGAGGTTCGCGCGGGCGATATCGCTGCTTGTGTTGGCTTGAAGAATATCACCACCGGCGAAACGCTTTGTTCTGTCGATGATCCAATTATTCTTGAGCGTATGGAGTTTCCTGAACCTGTTATTTCTGTGGCGGTAGAGCCGAAATCTAAGGTTGACCAAGAGAAGATGGGCTTGGCGCTTGGCCGCTTGGCGCAGGAAGATCCTTCTTTCCGCGTGCGCACAGATGAAGAGTCAGGGCAGACGATTATTTCCGGTATGGGTGAGCTGCACTTGGACATCCTTATTGATCGGATGCGCCGTGAATTTGGTGTTGAGGCAAACATTGGTGCGCCGCAGGTTGCTTATCGTGAAACCATTCGCAAGACGGTTGAGCAAGAGGGCAAGTTTGTTCGTCAGTCTGGCGGCCGAGGTCAATACGGTCACGTGTGGTTGCTTATTGAGCCGCAAGAGTCGGGACTCGGTTTTGAGTTTGTCGAAAAGATCGTCGGTGGCTCTGTTCCTAAGGAATATTTTAATGCTGTAGAAAAAGGCATTAAGGAGCAGATGCAGAACGGTGTTATTGGTGGATTCCCAGTTGTGGACGTCAAAGTTACCTTGTATGACGGCTCTTACCACGAAGTTGACTCTAACGAGAATGCTTTCCGTATGGCTGGCTCGCTTGGCTTTAAAGAAGGCGCTCGGGCTGCGAGCCCGGTTGTATTAGAGCCTGTAATGAAGGTTGAGGTTGAAACGCCAGAAGAGTACATGGGCGATATCATGGGCGACCTTAATCGTCGCCGCGGTGTGGTTCAGGGTATGGAAGACATGATTGGTGGCAGTAAGGCTATTGAAGCTGAAGTGCCTCTTTCTGAGATGTTCGGTTACGCAACGACCTTGCGTTCCATGTCTCAGGGTCGTGCGACCTTCTCTATGGAGTTTACCAAGTATCAGGAAACGCCTGCTAACGTAGCTGAACAGATTATTAAGAAGCAGGGTTGATTTCGTTATTAATTTGCAAGATTTGAAGAGGTAATAATCGTGGCAAAGGCAAAATTTGAACGTACCAAACCGC
>TARA_R110002073_G_scaffold256799_4_pt1 | contig 15551 bp, 12 predicted proteins | sample TARA_R110002073 | Tara Oceans TARA_R110002073 (sample SAMEA4397174) | marine metagenome | biome: Polar Biome; feature: [DCM] deep chlorophyll maximum layer (ENVO:01000326); material: water (ENVO:00002006), including particulate matter (ENVO:01000060) such as... | depth 40 m
CGAACCAAACGAAGACCACCATCGCGATCAGCACAGTGGCGATCGAAACGGCCACAATCATGCCGACCTGACGAGACTTTCGGGTGCGATCGCTTTGCCAACCCTCGGGCGGAATCGGCATTCCTGGATCGGCGATCTGCGATGGCGGAATCGCCTCGGATCCAAGAAACGGCTCCGCAGGCGAGTGCGGTGCTGCAACCGCCGCCTCGGCATACAGATCTCCCCCCGATATCGCGTCTCGCGTGATCGTTTCGCTATCAACACTGTCCGTCCCCAAGGCAACCTGCTCGGGGTTCCTCGGAAGCGACTCTGAGGCAGGACTCGCTGAAAATTCGCCTTGGATTTCCACCATCGAGCCGCATTTCGGGCAGGCGGAAATGGTTCCCACCAGTGACGGATCGGTCACCCGCAAACGACTTGAACACGTCAAGCACCGGACTGCAAAAGGTTGAAAAGCCAAGCGACCCCTTCCCGAAAATTAGAGTGTCCGACATCCGATGCCGGTCAAAGTCTCGTTGAAAACGCGAATTACGCCATTTCCCCCACAATTCCATCCTGTTTTATCATGACCATTTTCTCTCAGATCACCAACCTTAATCACGCGATCCCAGAGGAGTTCCACCTAAGATTGCCAGTACTACGCCCTTACCAAACCGGAAATCGGTGCATCCCTATCCACGTTTCCGCTGCGTTTTCCGAGTGAGCGAGGCGATTTCGACGCTCGAAAGCGAGACAGACGGGGAAATACCGTATTTTGCTGAAGCAGAGATTTTCCTTTTGGGAAACACCTGATCTTCATCCGAAGGTGGGATAATATTTTCACCTTGACGAACCCACTCGATTTTCTATCGTATTCTGAGCGGAGTGCCGATTTTTACCATCGTTGGCACCCCGCTTCCCTGTCTCGTCCCTTTGGGTCCAAAAAACCATCCATGAAACCGCGTTGTTCAGGTGCCTTCTTCGCTCTTGTGCTATTCGCTTTGGCATTGCCATGCGGGACGTTTTTCGTGCCCGTATCGCTGCTTGCCACTGCATCGGATTCACAAACGCCAGCGGAAGAGCATGAAGAACGCGTGCCGATTTCGGAAACGACTCGCGAACGAAAATCGCAGTTACCGAATCGGCGAGAACAGGCTTATCCCTCCGCATTCGACCTTCTGCGGTCCCATGCGCATGTCAGTTTCAGTGAGCGGAACCCCCGACGAAGTTTGGTGGGGCACCGCATTAATGAAGCGGTGTTAGCTCCGATTCGCTGTTAGCGGACACTCTTCAGCGGACGCTCTTCTCGTTCGCAATAACCGCATCGTTAATGTCGGCAGGGTCTCTTGCGAATTCGTTTATTCGTGTGGATCACTCGGTGACCTCGTTTTCACGAATCGCAAATTCGTCGATCGCGTACGCCAAGAATCTGTATCTCGTTGAACATCCGCGAGAGGACTGCAGTCGCATCCCCAGAGGCGTTTGCATTTCGATGCAAACGATTGTCCTCACCCCCCGCTCAAGTCATCTGTTTCCGGTGAGGATTCAGTGCTGGAAATCCGTGTGTCCACAGTGGCCCTGCTGCCACTTTGATCACTGCAAGCATCCAGCCGATCCCACCGCGATCCGATTCGAAACTTACCCTCACTTCACATACAGTTGATAAGCCTACGTCTATGTCCAATTCTCAACCGCTCCAATCCGGTGCAACAACCTCACTGTTCTCTCCGAAGACGATCCCGAAAGATTTTCTGGCGGGGATCGTCGTGTTCTTGGTGGCACTTCCGCTCTGTCTCGGCATTGCAATCGCCTCGGACGCCCCGCCGTTTTCCGGTGTTTTGGCAGGCATCATCGGCGGTATTGTCGTCGGATCACTAAGCGGATCGCACACCAGCGTCAGTGGTCCCGCGGCAGGATTGACCGCCATTGTCGCGGCACAGATCGCGTTGCTTGGTTCCTTCGAGGCGTTCCTGCTAGCCGTCGTGATCGGCGGTGTGTTGCAGATTGGACTGGGGATCGCTCGGGCCGGTGCACTGTCAGCGTTTTTCCCCTCCAGTGTGATCAAAGGACTGTTGGCGGCGATCGGTGTGATCCTGATTTTGAAACAAATCCCGCACATCGTCGGCCACGACAATGACCCCGAAGGGGAGATGGCATTTTCACAGCCTGATAACGAAAACACCTTTACCGAAATCCTCTCGACCTTGGCAGGCGACATCCACCTTGGCGCGTTGGTGGTCGGGCTCCTTTCGATCCTCGTTTTGCTGATGTGGGAAAAGATCAAACCGCTGAAGCGCTCGGTTGTGCCGGGACCATTGGTCGTCGTTTTGTTGGGCGTTGCGGTCAGCGTGTATCTTCGCAGCTTGGGTGGAAAGTGGGAGATCACTTCGACTCACCTTGTCCAATTTCCAGTCGCCGAATCGACCTCCGCGTTTTTCTCGTTCTTCACCACTCCTGATTTCTCTCAGTTTTCCAATCCGGCGATCTACATCGCGGGAGTCACGATCGCAATCGTCGCTTCGCTGGAAACACTATTGAATCTCGAAGCGGTCGATAAAATCGATCCTGAGCAACGTGACTCGCCGCCAAGCCGCGAATTGGTTGCCCAGGGCGTTGGAAACGTCATTGCGGGATTGATTGGTGGCTTGCCGATGACCTCGGTCATCGTTCGCAGTAGTGTCAACGTCGATGCCGGCGGTAAAACAAAGATGTCGGCCATTTTCCATGCCGTACTGCTGCTGCTGTGCGCAATGTTTTTCCCAATTTACATCAACATGATCCCGCTCTCGGCGCTGGCGGCGATCCTGATTGTCACCGGCTTTAAACTGGCCAGCCCCACGCTGTTTTCACAAATGTGGAAGCAGGGCCGATACCAGTTTGCTCCTTTCATTATCACCCTTGTTGCGATCGTGATGACCGATTTGCTGATCGGAATCCTGATCGGTCTGGGCGTCAGTGTACTGTTCATTTTGAACAGCAATTTACGTCGCCCGATCCGACGCATCGTTGAAACGCATCTGGACGGAGACATTGTTCATGTTGAACTTGCCAATCAAGTGAGTTTTTTGAACCGAGCCGCATTGCACAAACTGTTGAATGAGTCGCCACGAGGCACCCACTTGTTAATCGACGCGACGGAGTCGGACTATATCGATCCCGATATTTTGAGTTTGATTCGCGATTACAAACTCAACACGGCCCCGGCCCGTGGTGTCACAGTCAGCTTGAAAGGCTTTCGCGATAAATACCAATTGCAGGACGAAATTCAGTTCGCTGACTACTCGACGCGTGAATTACAGGATCGTGTGACCCCGGAACAGGTTCTATCGATCCTACGCGAGGGCAATCGCCGTTTTGTTTCAGGCAATCGCTTGTCACGCGACTTCGGGCGTCAAGTCAATGCCACGGCGAGTGGGCAAACCCCGCTTGCGGCAGTCCTCAGCTGTATCGATTCACGAGTCCCGGCCGAATTGGTGCTCGATGTCGGACTGGGCGACATTTTTAGCGTCCGCGTTGCGGGCAACGTGATTGGCACCAAGTCGCTCGGCAGCATCGAATACGGCGTCACGGTCGCGGGTGTCAAATTGGTGCTCGTGATGGGACACACTCGATGTGGCGCGGTTACCGCCGCGGTGAACTTAGTGAGCACCAACCAAGACGTGACAAAGGCCACCGGATGCCCCCATCTACACGCCATCATCAACGAAATCGAACCCTCAGTCGATCGCGATGAATTTCGTGCCGCAACCGCCCAGGGCGAATCGTACGTCGAAGCGGTTGTCGATGAAGTAACGGTGCGAAATGTGATGCAGACGGTGGAGAAGATCAAGAGCCGAAGCGAGGCCATTCGAACTGCGGTTGCATCGGGACAACTGATGGTCGTCGGCGCTATCTACGATGTTGCCAGCGGCAAGATCCGCTTCCTGGATGACGCGGGGCAAGAACGGACCGACCTGACGCCTGCGGTCCAGCACGCCTGAGCTTGATGATTGTGTAAGCCTCGAGGTTCCTTAAAAAAACCTCGAGGCCGCGACGATTGTCGTCGCATTGCTATCAAACGCCGTGGTCGGTGCGTCGGGCAACCTGGTTGCCTGACGCACATCCGCCCCTGCACGCCCATCCGCATATGCCGAAGACAATAAAGTCTTCCGTTTTTTGCTTTCAAAGCGTTGGGAATGTCAGATATTTTCTGCCAGCGTGGGGATCAAGCGATCCTCGGGGCGGGCCAAATGCTAGGGGCCAAATGTTGGGGGCCGGGTGTTGCGGCGGGAAAAGAGGGCGAATCGAGCGATCGATCGAGGGCACCCTTGAGTGACAAGATTTGAGTGACAAAATTCGCGCACTGAAAATGAAGTTTTGAAGAATCCCTTGCACTTACGCTCGCAAATCGATCTTGATCGTTTTGCTTGGACGCGGGTATAGAAAGAGCAGAGAAGCGGCAAAATTTTAGTGTCCACAAGTCTAGCGGTCCCAGGGATGGTGACGCGGGCGAAGCTTTTCCAATACAGCTCCAACATCGAGGCAAGGATGCTCTCCATGAAAAAACGACTTAGCAGCTTGGCCATCTTGGCCGAAGGAAAGCTCATTAACGGTGATGGCGATACCGTATGCCATGGTGCGTTTCCGTTGGGGGAAGAGACAAGCGGCCACGTCACGATGATCGACGATCCTCGACGTGCAGCCGACCTGAATGATTCCAAAGCGACCGCCGTCGTCTGTTCCGAACCGTTAACGAATCTTTCGATGGCTCAGATCGTGGTCAAAGATCCACGCGACGCGTTTACAAAAATCGTGGCCTGTTTCCGTCCGCCGGTCTCACTCGATCTGCCGGGATGGGGGATTGATCCCTCAGCAACGCTGGCCGATTCGGCTCGCGTCCATCCTTCGGCGATTCTCGGAGCTGGAGTCAGCATTGGGCAACGAACCCGAATCATGCCGGGTGTCGTCGTGATGCCTCACACTCAGATTGGTGACGATTGCGTGATTCACAGCAACGTCACTCTCTACGAAAACACTCAAATCGGCGACCGCGTGACGATTCACGCTGGCACGATTATCGGTGCCAATGGATTTGGTTATCGGCAAGAAGCGGGACGTCACGTTCCGACGGCACAGTTGGGCTATGTGCAAATTGAATCGGATGTCGAAATCGGGGCTTCGGTCACGATCGACCGAGGCACCTACGGCACCACCCGCATCGGTGAAGGGACCAAGATCGACAATCAAGTCATGATCGCCCACAACTGCAAAATTGGCCGTCACAACCTGATTTGCAGCCAGGTTGGAATCGCAGGCAGCTGCACCACGGGCGACTACGTTATTTTGGCGGGCCAGGTTGGATTGAAGGATCACATCACCTTGGGCGACCAAACCATCGTGGGCGCACAAGCCGGAGTGATGGATGATTGCGAAGGAAACCAAGTTTATCTCGGGTCCCCCGCGACGCCTCAGCGCGAGCAAATGCAAATCATGGCGGTCGAGCGAAAGCTGCCCGAGATGCGACGCGAAATCAAGAACTTGCGACGCGATATCGACCGCATGATCAAGCAAAGCGATGAAGCGAGTGCGGCAACAATGTCCGCCGCAAATTCGCCCGAGTCGATTTCGATCAAATGCCACAATAAACGTGCCGCGTAGCTATGATGAACACTGCCTCGAATTCGCCAGTGGGAATTATCGCGGGATGGGGAAGTTTTCCCATCGAAGTCGCCCAAGCGATCGTCCGCGAGGGACGCGATGTTTGCTGCATCGCCATCAAAGGGCACGCCAGTCGCGAATTAGAGTCCATTTGCAAGGACGTCCATTGGCTTGGTGTGGGCAAAGTGGGTGGACATATCCGCTACTTCCGACGTCACGGGGTGCAACAAGTCACGATGGCGGGAAAGCTGTTCAAGTCAGACATTTTGTTCCAAGGATCGGTGTGGCTAAAACACTTGCCCGACCTACACGCGATTCGCACCTTTGGTCCGCTGTTGTTTGGCCGCAAACGCGATGCACGCGACGATCGTCTGCTGTTGGCCGTCACGAATACCTACACGCGTAGTGGCATTGAAATCTGTGCCGCTACCGACTTCGCACCGGAGCTACTTGTGAAACACGGAACCCTTGTCGGCAAACCTCTGACCAACCGTGCTCAGCGTGACGTCCAAATGGGATGGCAGGTGGCGCGGCAAATGGGTGGCATGGATATCGGACAATCGATCACCATCAAAGATGGCACCGTGATTGCCGTCGAAGCGATCGAAGGCACCGACGCTTGTATCGAGCGGACGGGCGAACTTTGCCGTCGTGGCGGCTGGACACTCGTCAAAGTCAGCAAGCCAAACCAGGACATGCGTTTTGACGTCCCCACCATCGGCCCACAAACCGTCCAACGTGTTGCCCAAGCCGGCGGAACGGTGATTGCCATCGAAGCGGGGAAAACGATCGTGGTGGATCAAGCCCAAACGGTGGACGATGCCCGCCGACACGGAATCACCATCGTTGCGATGAAGCAGAGTGATGTCGCGTCGATCGAAAACGAGACCGCTTTGGCGAACAAGTCCAACGTCGCCTGAACCGCGGGCATGGTATCGTTACCGCTCCCTCTATCGATGAATTCGCCGAGAAAGTTCCGTGCAAGCTCTCCCCCTGTCATCGATCGCGGTGACCCATCCGCCCGCAAAGCTGAACCTCTTTCTTGAGCTGATGGGCAAACGTGAAGATGGCTATCACGATATCGACACCGTGATGGTCGCGATCGATTGGCGTGACCAGCTCCGCATCCAGCAAAGCGAAACCCCAGGCGTTCAGCTCGCGGTCCAGTGGATGCCGTCGCTCGAAATTGTCGCTCGCGAACTTGGCGTTGATCCTGATTCGGATCAGGGACAATCGCTGCTTGCGATTCCCGATGACTCGCGAAATCTTGTCCACCGCGCACTAGCCAGGTTCGCGGAGCATTTCGGATTAACGACGGGATTTTCCTGTCACCTAGCAAAAAGCATTCCTGCGGGCGCGGGAATGGGGGGCGCCAGCAGCGATGCGGCCTCGGCACTGCTCTGTGCGGCAACCCTCAGCGGGATCCCTCAGGACCATCCCGATCTTGTCGTGTTGGCGGCCGAACTCGGCAGCGACATTCCATTTTTCCTTGGCAATCCTGCAACGGCATGGACTGCGGCAAGGGCTCAGGGACGCGGCGAACAACTTACCCCTGTCGCGTTGACCACTCAGCTTAACACGGTTGTGGCATTTCCAGCGACAAGCTTATCGACCGCAAAAATTTATTCAGAATCGTCGATTTCCGACACTCCTCAGCCCGCGGACGCGTTCATCGGGGCATTAGAGACGGGAGATTGGGGGTCGATCGCTTCGCATATGTGTAATCGACTTCAGGAGCCCGCATCAAAAATCGCACCGCAAATTGACGAAATATTAAAATCGATGTGGCATCTCGGGCTGCGGGGGTGTCAATTAACAGGGAGCGGCTCGGCTTGTTTCGGTCTGGCAGAGTCCGCAATCCATGCGACCAGATTGGCATCGCAGTTGCGTAACCAATATAGTGCAGTACAGCAGCGGGGAGTCCGGTCAGATGCTGATCGGCAATCGTTACCGACCGCGAGGGTAGTCGCTGCGAGTTCGGTGCTTGTCCCCGCCAGCATCCAAATTGAGTAAATACTAAGTCCAGAGTTGCTGAACATGTTTAGATGCACTGTAGGCTCCGGACAATCCGCATTCCAATGCCATCGCGGTTAGGGAGGGTCACCTAGTGCAGATCTCAGAGATACGCATCAAGCTAATGGAAGCGTCCGAGGATCGTTTGCGAGCATTTTGCTCGATCACGATCGATGGTTGTTTTGTTGTTCGCGACCTTAAAATCATTGACGGTGCGAACGGTCCTTTTGTGGCGATGCCAAGTCGAAAATTGACAGGCCATTGTCAACGATGCAGTTATAAAAACCATCTTCGTGCAACCTACTGCAATCATTGTGGCGTGAAATTGCAAGTCGATGCAGACACGGATTCACCTCAAAAGCTGTATGCGGATGTTGCTCATCCGATCAACAGCGATTGCCGCGAATTGATTCAAAATGCAGTGATCGAAGAATTTGAAGCCGAGCTCAGCCGATCACGAGAACCGGGTTATCGGTCGCGTTACGATGATGACTTTGGCTATGATGATGCGGGACCGTCACCCGCCCGCGAAAAAAGCGAAAGTCGGCAAAACGCCGCCCCAGCCTCGTCAAGCAATGATGCGATGATTGACGAACCCGATTCAGGAAGCGGTGGCCCAAAACGACCGCACTTTATGAATACACCCAATCGAGAAAAAGCGAGCCCTCAAGAAGACGACGACTTCGGAGCGGGCATTTTCTAATCGCCCTCTCCGTCCACAGTGATGCGTGCCCGATCGTAGCGGTTGATTGACGATCAGGGTTCAGACCGAGTACAGTAGGCGTGCTGCCAGGAGGGAGCACCGACTTTCCCCCAAGCCCCTCTTACCCCAGCCTTCTGCAATCAGCGTATTGCAATCGGCGGCTTGAGCCCCGCGTTTTACGATCATCGCGCAAGGGGGGGGAGGGTGTGTTCGGCAACGCTCCTATGACATGATCCACCGCTCTGTTCCTCAAATGCTTCCATCGTCACATCGTCGCCGTGTTCCGCAAATTAGCCTCGCAGTGATGATGCTGATGATGGTGATCTTTGCCGTCATTTTCGCGGGTGGGCTGTATGCAATTCGGGTGCCTGCGGTTCAAGCCGATCTCGATGTCCTGCTAGGCAACAATTTCGTCGCGGGAAGCGATGACGGATCGGGGCATCTCGCCCACATCGTGTTCATCATGTTCACACTAACCTCGCCGCTTTTGCTCGCCGGAGTGTTGTCGATGGGATTGTCCGCTTGGCGATGGTTTCAACGTCAGGCATGAGTGTGACTTCAACTTCGCATGGCGAGTCGTTGGATGACGACTCGCTTCACGACCTGGTTCGCGACGCACTTGGTAAGATCTCGCTTTCGGCAAACGAACTCGACGCGTTTATCGCTTCGCTATCAAGTCGTCACCGAAACGTCGTTCGGGTACGCCGCGAAGTCGCCCCAGAATCGCTGCCGTTTCCGACCACCCCCGTGCCTTGGTATTCCCTGGGCTATCGCTGCGAATCGACTGAATCGCGTCCATCAAAGGAACTCGCGTATGCTGCGGGCGACTATTACGTTCAGGATGCGGGATCGCTCCTCGCGCTTGCAGCGTTACAAGCCGATCATCCTGTTGCGTTAAAAAATCAAACTGTTTGCGACCTCTGTGCCGCGCCGGGCGGCAAGGCCACGGCGATTCTGGAATCGCTCGAGAGCAGCGGTTTTCTGCTGGCGAACGAACCGATTCGTTCGCGTGTTCCCGCGTTGTTGCACAATTTGTCTCGCACGGGTTCGGACCGTTTCGCGATCTCGCAACTCGATCCCGATGATCTAGCAAAACAGTTAACGGGTTGTTTTGATGTCGTCGTAGTGGACGCCCCCTGCAGCGGACAGGCGTTATTGTCACGCAAACGGCAATCGATCTCGGCGCTATCGGGCCATCAAATCGAACATAGTGCGTCGCGGCAGCAACGCATTTTATCCGCCGCGACGCGATTGCTGCGTCCCGGTGGAAAACTGGTCTACAGCACCTGCACGTTCGCCGCAGCGGAAAACGAAGCTCAGATCGACGGTCTGCTCGGTTCGCACGACTTCACTGCGGAATCGATCCCATCGCTGCAGCCGTATGCATCTCCCATCACCCCCGGCTGCTATCGCTTGTGGCCTCACCAACACGACTGCGCTGGCAGCTTTGCGGCCTCGTTGATTCAAGGGGAAGCATCGTGGTCAGCCAAAACGTTTCGCAACAACAAACCATTTAAAACCACGGTCGAACTCGATCAATGGTTCACCGATTCGGGACAAGTGCATCGGTATTTTGGTAGCGATTCATCGCTTTACGCGATTCCAATTGATGCGCCGGTATGGGTGGAACGGGTTGCCAAGTTAGGTCCCGAAATTGCTCATCGCACGGGCAAAGTGTGGAAGCCGGCACATGCAGCGGCCTTACAACGAGGCCCCCTTCTTCGCAGCCGACAAACGCTGGACGTCGACCATGAAACGGCGGCACAATACCTCAGCGGAGCCCCGATTCCGTGCCCTTCTCGCGGCTGGACCGTGGTTCAGTACCACGGACGCCCCTTGGGCTGGGTCAAAGGGGATCGCGGTTTGGGCAAAAACCATCTCCCCACCGCATCACGATTTACCCAGTTGTCACCGCCCCGCTGACCGCGGGGGGGAAATGAAACGGGTTTATCGTGCTAATTCTGGATGCCGATCGCCTTACGCAATATTGGCTCAAAGACGTCAGCTTGTCGCATAAAGCCGAGATCGCTGGCGTGGGAACCATCGGTCGCCCCGTCGGCGTCGTCCCCGTACAGATAATCGCCCTCGATGTAATGCAAGCCGGTGACACCGTCATCGACAAGACTTTTGTAGGCCGCTTTCAGTGCAGCATGATTATCGGTGTGATGTTGCTGGCGATCCGGTAAGATCCAATCATTGGTATTGCGGCGATCTTCTACCAGCACAATCGGGGTGTCGGGGCGTGATTGACGAATCTGTTTGACCAGCGGAATACATTTTTCTGCCACCGCGGCCGGGCCCATGTTGGGCAAACAGTCGATAACAAACGCAGCAGCATCGACTTGCACCAGATAATCACCTACGGCTTTGTCCATTCGCCCGTTGCCCGAGAAGCCAAGGTTGGCCACCGGCATGTCGAATCGTCTTCCCAAAATCGCAGTATGAACCATCCCCGGTCGGCTGGCACAAGCACCGTGGGTGATACTGGTACCGTAGAACACGAGAGGCTTTTTGCGTGGTTTTAATCCTGCGAAATGACGTCCCTGCTCGACGCCGATGCTGATAAACTCGACACCATTGTAGAGCGGTAAGTAGGCCGCGTATTCACGCTGCCCCTTCGCCAACCCACTCACGATTTCCGCTTTGACTTCTTGGGACGAAGGCTTGACAACCTGTACCCATCTCCAATCGCCGTGGTTGTCGCGAGCATACAAATCGACCCCGCTGACCCCGGTCGCGGGCATATGAGGCATCGCCAACCCCGCGTCTTTCAATTTGTAGTGGACATGGATTGCGGTGGCATCGGTGGTGAACCTGACCATCATCCCCGCGCTGTCGCGACTAAGATTCCAAACATTCTTGGTCACCGAGTCTTGCGCCGATGCAGGCAGGCGATCAAACCATTGTTGTCGCTCTTGATCGGGCAAGATACGGCCTTCGACACCCCACTGAGTCACGTCGTACCAATCGATTCCGCCGGCGGATTTTTTGCTGACCGCCATTTCAGGATCCAACGTGGCAATCGACACGTCTTGAGCCAATAACAAAGAGGCGTGCAGAACCATCCAGATGGGGACAGCGCGGTGAAACAGAGTGATCATCAATTCATCTCAAAGCGTCAGAGGAGGGAAGGGATGCCGGATCGCTGACGCACGACACGACATGGGGAAACAAAGGTAGGGGGGAGCAACATGCACTGGGTTAACGTGCACTGGGTTAATGCAAATTATAGCGACTCATTTTGTAATGGAGCGTTCGCACGCTGATCCCAAGCGCTTTGGCGGTTTTATCACGATGCAGGTCATAGGCGTTAAGCACTGCGGCGATTGTTTCGCGTTCGCAGGCTTCGACCGCTTCGGCCAACGGAACGAGCGTTTTGTTCGCCGGACTTGGGGTGCGAGTCAATTCCGCGGGCAATTCGTCATGATGGATGACTTCGCCGCTGTGGGTCACCACGATCCGCTCAATCATATTGCGCAGTTGGCGAACATTGCCGGGCCAATTGGATGAAACCAGCGTTTGCATCGCGGCGGGAGATAGCTGTTTGGCGTCGCGCGAATGTCGCGTACAAAACTGTTCTAAAAAATGCTCTACCAACAACGGGATGTCTTCGCGACGCGCCCGCAGCGGAGGGACTTCGATGGGGATCACGTTCAAACGATAGAACAGATCTTCGCGAAACACGCCTTCTTCGATCAATTCATGCACGGAACGGTTGGTTGCCGAAACAATGCGTACATCGGTGTGAATCAATTCTTCGCCCCCCACACGCGTAAACACGCGTGATTCGAGCACCCGCAGCAGATCGACTTGGCTTTTCGCCGACATTTCCGTCACTTCGTCCAGGAACAAAGTGCCTCCGGCGGCCTGTTCAAAGCATCCCGGTTTTTGTCGCGAGGCGCCACTGAAGGAGCCTTTTTCGTGGCCAAAAAGCTCACTTTCGAGCAGGTTTTCTGGCATCGCGCCTAGATTCACGGCGATAAAGGGACCGCTGCTTCGGTCGCTGAGGTCATGCAGGGCGCGGGCAATCAATTCCTTTCCCGTGCCACTTTCGCCCTGTATCAAAACAGTCGCCTCGGTAGCGGCGACCTGGCGAATCTGCTGAAACACCGCTTGCATCGCGGCGCCGTTGCCAATGATATTCGAGACTTGCCCCGCGCCGGCCAATTGCGTTCTCAATTGCCGGTTCTCGACTCGCAATTGGTAATACTCTCGAGCCTTGCGGACTTGCTGACGAATCAAATTCAAGTCAAGCGGCTTCAAGATAAAATCAAACGCGCCCGCGCGCATCGCTTCGACGGCGGTCTCGACGGTTCCGTGGGCAGTGATCACGATGACCGCGGTGGTCGGACGCAAGTAACGAATTTTTTCTAACAGCTCGATCCCCGTCATGCTGCTATTCAATCGCACATCCGCGATCACCAATTGAAACGAACCTTTGTTGAACTGGTCCAGTGCATCGTCGGCATCGCCCGCGGTCTTCACAAGGTCAGCTTCGCCGGCGAGCCCCTTCGCCAAACCCGATCGGATATTGGGCTCATCATCAACAATCAGCACGGCGAACGGTTCGGAACTCATTCAATCAACTTTCATAGAAAAAATCGCTCTTCCGCATCGAGCGTTGACTCTGCGGTCGAGCCTCAACAGCGTCGCGGTCATCGGCTTCGCGATTGGCTGAATTAACGGCTGGGCCCAATTAACGACGGGGCCCAATTAACGGCTGGGCCCGATTAACAACGGGGCCCAATTGACGGCTGGGCAGGATCAGCGGTTAGCCCGCCGGACTCCGATCACCGCGTAACCGGGATAACGTGCCGTCACCATGTGCGTCGCGATGTCGCTGTTGCGGGCGGTCACGATGACGCTGGTGCGGCGACCATAAACGCCTTGCCTTGGCTCGAGCATGACTTCCCAGATTGAGGTTAACCCGGTGGCTGCCGCCAGCATATCAAGTTTCATTCGTTCGATTTGATAGTTCTGCTGTTTTTCAAGCTGGTACTGCATCGCAGAGGTTTGAACCATCAAACTTTCGCGTTCGCGGGCCGCTTCGTCCTCGGTTTGGCTACGCCAATGTTCCCAACCAGGCTGCAGGACGGCGAGATCGGTTTTGTCAAACAAGAAGAACGGAACACTGATCTCATCACCACTTTCGAGTTGCATCAGAACACCTTCGAGCGGATACGTCTTGGGTTTCGCAGCCAGCGTTTTTTTTGCCCAGGCAGTGAGCTGCGACTCCTCTTGAATCTTCGCTCCCTCGAGATGCGAAATGATATTTAAGACAAGCTTTTGATGCAGCGGATCAATTCTGGAAAACGGCTGACCGTTGATCAGCACATTGCCCTTCTTCCGCTGCACCTCGAGATCCTTTTTGCCATAGGCAAGCACACGTCCGCGGATCATCATTCCATCGACCGACGTCCACGTCTGCATTTGGTCCGCGGATTTGCGAAACGCATCCCTCGTCTCTTTGGACGCCACATAATCTCGGTCTTGTTGCGACAGCTCGGCCAATTCGACCGCCACCAATTTCCCGGACTTGCGTTTCAACACCACCGTCGAATCGTTAAAGGCGATCACGTCGGCATCGATCTTGAATTGGCCATCGAGACTTGACCACTCGCGGGCATCCACGCTCGCCGCGGTCATCGACCAACTGCACACCAGCACCAAGAGGGTAGAAAAAATTCGCATGGAACAAGCTCCGAAGAAAGCGATTCGCAGAGACCCCACCGAGATCGATGCCTCTAATTTAGCACGCCCCCAGCTCGGCACAAATCGGAAGAGTCGATCCGCCGCAGTGCAAAAACGACTGGCCGCGTCGACGATTTCGCGGTGAAACGCTACAGTGATGGGTTCCAAGAAGCTCGGCTGGAACTTGAATTCGATCGCTTGGAAGCGACCGCTGCCGCTCGAGCCTGATCCACTGCCCCCCCTGCGGGTTCTTTAAGATGCCCAAAAAGCAAGATTCAAACAACAAGAAAAAGGCCGCCCCATGGTACGCCGACGGTCTTCGTTTTGAGTGTTCTCAGTGCGGGGACTGTTGCAGCGGAGCGCCGGGATTTGTTTGGGTCAATGAAGACGAAATCGCGGATTTGGCCGACGAAATGGAAATGGAGGTCGACGCGTTCGAGTACCAATTCGTTCGCCAAGTCGGCGCGGACAAAAGCCTAAAAGAATATCCCGACGGGGACTGTATCTTGTTGGACCCCGAAACCCGCAAATGCAGCGTCTATGGTGCTCGACCGATCCAGTGCCGGACATGGCCGTTTTGGGACAGTAATCTGGAGCGAAAGAAAGATTGGAAAGAAACTTGCAGCGTTTGCCCAGGATCCGGAACCGGCCGACTCTACACGTTTGAGGAAATTGAAGCGCAGCGGAAACAAAAGTCCGTGTGAGTCGTTTGGCCCCCCCGAACTCCTTGGATCGTTGGCTGCTTGGATCGTTGGCCACCGTCGGCGCGTTGTCGCCGGCCACTTTTTGCTGTCGCCCTTCCCCCCAATGCTGGCTCGAATCGCTGCCATGGGAGTGCGTTTTGCGTAATTTCCGCTTACAACTAGCCTTCCGCAGATACTCTCTACAATCCTGCGGTTGTTCCCCTCCACTACTCGATTGAACACGGCATTGAACTGATGCGGCGAATCGGCAGCCTTGAAAACGAAACTCTTGCTAATCGGTTCTGTGATTATTTGGTCACACTGTCGATTGATGCCGCAGCGGACTCCGACGGGGACCCTGAAATCCCCCGCTGGGACATCTGGATCCGCGAGGAAAAGGACGTCGAAGAAGCCCGCAAACAATTTGCCTTGTTCGAGCAATCCCCCGACTCAGAATCGTACCAAGTCAAAAGCAAGGCGGACGCCATTCGCAACGAGCGGGTGAACCATCACCAACGCAAGATCGCCGAGCAACGAAAGTTACAACGATCGATGCCGGCGTCACGAGGGACGGCGATGGGGGGACTTGGGGGTGCCGGGATGGCTGGCCGCCAGCAACGGATTCCCGTTGTCATTGCAGTGATTGCGTTGTCGGTGATCGCTAGTTTTACCGGAGGCTTCGGCCGGCCAAGGCAATCGCTTGATAGCACTCAGTTGACGACGGAACAGTCGGTCGACTACGCCCTGTCCTTCGTGGATCACCGCGACTACGTCGAGAGCGACGGCGATTGGTTTGCCTCGGTGCGAAAGGGAGAGGTGTGGCGTTTTATCACCCCGATGTTTTT
>TARA_R110002073_G_scaffold23691_17_pt1 | contig 15508 bp, 15 predicted proteins | sample TARA_R110002073 | Tara Oceans TARA_R110002073 (sample SAMEA4397174) | marine metagenome | biome: Polar Biome; feature: [DCM] deep chlorophyll maximum layer (ENVO:01000326); material: water (ENVO:00002006), including particulate matter (ENVO:01000060) such as... | depth 40 m
ACAGCCGCGCCGGGATCGATTGTTCGGGCCTGGTGCAGGTGTCGCGGCGCGCCTGTGGCTTGCCATGCCCCGCCGACAGCGACATGCAGGCCCGAATGGCCGGACAGCAGGTCGAGGTGACCGACGCGCGACCGGGCGATCTGCTGTTTTGGGCGGGGCATGTCGCGATGGTATCGGCCAGCGGCCGGATGATCCACGCCAACGCCCATCACATGGCGGTGGTCGAGGAACCTCTGGCGCCCGCCCTGGCGCGCATCGCGGGGACCGGCGCCGCGTTCCTGCATGGTCTGCGGGTCTGAGGCACACCCGCCGTGGCCCGTCCGGGGTGGAACGCCGATCCCGGATCGTGCTGCCTACACGTCCGACCAGGCGCGGGGGATCATTGCCTTGATCCGCCCCGCGTGACCGGCGGGCGCGGCGCAGGCATCGGCGCAGAGCGCGCGGGCGTCGTCCAGCAGGGATTCGGCGGCGCACATCCGGTCAATCAATCCCCAGTGAAGCGCCTCGGCGGCGTCGATCCTGGCGCCCGCCATCAGGATCATCCGCGCACGCCCCGGGCCGATCAGGGCAGCCAGGCGCGCCGGGTCCGAAGGTTGCGGCAGAAAGCCCAGCTTCATCACGGGGTAAAAGAATTTCGCCTCGGGCACCGCCAGTCGGATATCGCAGGCCAGCGCCATGCCGAACGCGCCCCCCGCCAGCGTCCCGTTCAGGGCGGCGACGGTCAGACAGGGCAGCGCGGCGATGGTGCCCGAGAGGTCTTCCCATACCGGGCTGGTGGCAAGGCCCGCGCGGGCTTCGTCCAGATCGGCACCGGCACTGAATACCCTGCCCGCGCCGGTCAGGATAACCGCCTTCTGCGTGCGCCCGGCGTCGGACAAATGGCCGATCAGCGCGGTCATCATGGCCTGGGTCAGGGAATTGGCCTTGTCCGGCCGGTTCAGCGTCAGGACCGTCAGCGCGCCGTCATCCGACCGTGCGATCATTCCGCCAGCCCCAGCACCTGGCGGATGGCGGGGTCGCGCAGGCTGACTTCGGCGCCGCGGTATTCGTCCGATGCGGCGCTGCACATCCACAGCATGGCGCGCGCGGGCCACGCGGCGGGGACATGCGTCGACCAGTCCAGCTGGCTGACCGGGTTCACACCGCTGTCGCGGATCGCCGCCTGCATGTCGGTCGCCACGGTGCCCGGGGACAGCGACAACACCCGCACCCGGCGCCCGGCTTCCAGATGCGCCGCCTTGGTCATCATGATCGCCCCGGCCTTGGACGCGCAGTATCCGCTCCAGCCTTCCAGCGCGTTATAGGCCGCGCCCGAGCCGATGGTGATGATCGTGCCGGAACCGGCCCTTTGCATCACCGGCAAGGCGGCGCGCATGCCGTGAAACACGCCCTTCAGATTGACGTCGATCTGGCGACCCCAATCCAGGGGATTGGCGGCACCGATCAGTGCGATCGGAGCGATCAGACCGGCGTTGTTGATCAGCACATCCAGCCCGCCATGGGTCTGGATCATGCTGTCCACGGCCGCCTGAACCTGCGCGAAATCGGCCACGTCGCAGGGGATGACCGTGGCGCCGATATCCTCGGCCAGGTCCGCCAGCGCCTGTGACGGTCGGCCCGCCAGGCCCAGCTTCGCGCCGCGCTGGGCAAACAGCCGCGCCGCTGCCGCGCCGATCCCCCGGCTGGCACCGGTTATCATCACCGACTTGCCGGCTACCGCGTTTTCCCAATCCATACCTGTATTCATCGATCTCTCCTGATCCTGTTGCGCCTTTGGTATCGTGCTGTTTTCCGCCTGACCAGAGCCACGAACGGGCTTTTCGCTTGACCCGCCGACCGCCAGCGCCACAATCGGTGCCAACCTTCCATTCGGAGTCCGACGGTATGCGCAGTCGCTTTTCCTTGCCCGTTTCGGGGGCAATCCTCTTCATATTCCTGCTGGTTTTCCCGGCCGCCGCCCAGGTCACGGCCAAGGAAGCATGGCGCGATCTTCGGGGACAGGCGCGCGATCTGGGCGTGATGATCGCGTCGCAGTCGGTCACGGATTACGGCACGTCACTTGTTGCACAGAACGTCCGGTTCTTTGCGCAGGACGATCCCGCGGCCGTGGTTATCGAGATGCCCGAACTCAGGGTCGAACCGCGCGGCGATGCCGTCGCGCTGATCCCGTCGCCGCAATTCACGATCCGTGGGCAGCCCGCACCCAACGACACGTTCGTGATTTCGGTCACCCATTCCGGCGAGATCCTGCTGGCGCTGACCGATGACCGGATCGCCCTGGATCTGGTGTTCGGCCAGGTGTCGGCAACGCTGACCGAAGCCACGCGCGCCGGACAGCGGCAGGACGCGTCCTTTCAGGTCATGTTCGACGGGTTCAACGGATCGGCCCGGGTGGAGCGCGAAGGGTCGGTCGATGTGGCCTTGGAGTCGCGGACAACGCGCTACGCCTTTGCGTTCCAGGACAGCGCCGGAGACCAGAGGGCCGACGCGCGGATCGACGGTCTGCGCTTTGATCTGGCGGGGGCAGAGTGGGACATGCTGTCGGACGAGGTCGGCAGTCTGCGCGCGGCCTTCGATGCCGGGTTCTTTGCCCGACTGATGATGTCCACAGCGGCCAGCAGCGGACGGTCCACGCAGACCCTGGACGGGGCGCAGATCGCCGTCAATTCCACGGGTGGCGGATCGGACTTCGTGCTTGATATCTCGCAGGGGGCGGTATCGCTGGAGGCGTCGGCCTCCGCTGTCGAGCTATCGGGCAGGATGGCCCCTTATTCCGGATCCGGGCGATTGGACGAGATCGGCCTGAGGGCCGGCGCGCCGCTGCTGGCGACGGCTCAGGATGCGCGGTTCTTCTACGGCGTGAATTTCACAGGCTTGTCCCTGTCGCCCGAGATGATGGCCATGATGGGCGCCACTGATCTGGGGACAGAGCCGATCACGCTGATCGCCGATGTCAGCGCCTTGGGCCGTCTGACGCAGGATCTGGGGCCGGAATTCGGGCAGGGTTCGGCTCCGCCCCTGGATCTGACCACCGTTAGCCTGGACCGGCTGGAAGCCAGCATCGGTGGCGCACAACTGACCGGCGGCGGTGCGTTTGCGTTTCTCGGTGGAATGCTGGCCAGCATGGACGCACCCGTGCCCAATGGCACCGGTGATTTCGTGTTCGAATTGATCGGCGGCGATGCCTTGCTGACCCGTCTGGGGGCGATGGGTCTGATCCCGCCGGAGCAGCAATTCGTCGCGCGGATGATGATGAACGGTCTGGGGCGCCCGATAGGCGACGATCAACTGCGGTCCGAAGTGGCGATCCGCCCGGGTGGCGTGGTGTCGGTCAACGGCGCCCCGCTGCCGTTCTGAACGATGTGCAGCCGCACCCTGGTCCAGATTGTCGGCGCCCATGCCGAGGGCGAGGTGGGCGATGTCATCACCGGCGGCGTTGCGCCCCCGCCCGGCGACACGCTGTGGCAACAGGCGCGCTGGATCCACGAGGACGGCGCGCTGCGGGACTTCGTGCTGAACGAGCCGCGCGGCGGCGTGTTTCGGCACGTCAATCTGCTGGTGCCGCCGAAGGATACGCGCGCGCAGATGGGGTTCATCATCATGGAGCCCGCGCATACGCCGCCGATGTCGGGCTCGAACGCGATCTGTGTCAGCACGGTGTTGCTGGAAACCGGTATCCTGCCGATGCACGAGCCGATCACCGAACTGGTGCTGGAGGCCCCCGGCGGGTTGATCCGGGTGCGCGCCGAATGCGCCGATGGGCGTGTGCAGCGCGTGCATGTGCGCAACCTGCCCAGTTTCGCGGGGCAGATGAACGCAGTGCTGGAGGTGCCAGGCCTGGGCCTGCTGCGGGTCGATACGGCTTACGGCGGGGACAGTTTCGTTGTGGTTGACGCGGCGTCGCTGGGCTTTGCCCTGACTCCGGACGAGGCCCGCGACCTGGCCGAACTCGGCGTGCGGATCACCGACAACGCGAACAAGCAACTGGGCTTTCACCATCCGCGGAACCCGGACTGGAAACACATCTCGTTCTGTCTGTTTGCCGGGCCGCTGGCCGATGGGCCCGAGGGGCCGCAAACCCGCCACGCCGTCGCCATCGAGCCGGGCAAGATCGACCGCTCACCCACCGGCACGGCGGTGTCGGCGCGCCTGGCGCTTCTGCACGCCCGTGGCCAGATCCGGCCGCGCGTGCCGCTGACCGCGTTTTCGCTGATCGGTTCGCAGTTTCAGGGCAAGATCATCGACACCGGGATGATGGGCGATACCCACATTGTCACGCCCGAAATCAGCGGCCGGGCCTGGCTGACCGGCACCCGGCAGTTGATGCTGGACCCGGGCGACCCCTGGCCGCGCGGGTATCGGCTATCGGATACCTGGCCGGGGGCGTGACCTTTTTAAAAGCGGAGCGATGAACCATGGCGGCTTACCTGATCTATGATGTCGAAATCCATGACCCCGAGCCTTACGCGGAATTCATGCGGCAGGTGAAACCGATCGTCGAGGCGTTCAGCGGGCGCTATCTGGCGCGCGGCGGGGCGCATGAGGTGTTGGAAGGCGACTGGACGCCGTCACGCCTGGTGCTGTTCGAATTTCCGGACATGGCTTCGGCCCGCGCCCTGTTCACCAGCGACGCCTACGCGCCGCTCAAGGCACTGCGGCACTCGTGCTCGACAGGCCATGCGGTGATTGTCGAAGGGGTGTGACACCGGGTTTTCGGGCGCTGTCATGGCGCTGTGTCCGGACCAGGCAACGCGCACCGGACCCGGGACCCGGCCTGGGCCAGCATCCTTCGCACCATGAAGCGGCAATGAAAAAGGGCCCCGCCAGTGACGGGGCCCGCAAGACTTTAGTCAGCGCCAGGGTTTACTCGGCGCTGTCCTTGATTTCTTCGCCGGTTTCCTGGTCGATCATCTTCATCGCCAGGCGAACCTTGCCGCGATCGTCGAAGCCCAGCAGCTTGACCTTCACCTCCTGGCCTTCCTTCAGCAGGTCGGACGGGTGGTTCAGGCGTTGCGGGGCGATCTGGCTGACGTGCACCAGCCCGTCGCGCTTGCCGAAGAAGTTCACGAAGGCGCCGAAATCGACGATCTTCACCACGGTGCCGGTATAGATCTTGCCTGCCTCGGGTTCAGCCACGATCGAATAGATCATGTCATGGGCCTTCTTGATGGCCTCCTGATCCGACGAGGCAATCTTGATCACGCCGTCATCGTTGATATCGACCTTGGCGCCGGACACTTCGACGATCTCGCGGATCACCTTGCCGCCCGAGCCGATGACTTCCCTGATCTTGTCGGTCGGGATCTGCATCGTCTCGATCTTCGGCGCATACTGGCTGAAGCCCGACGGCGCGGCCAGGGCCTTGTTCATCTCGCCCAGGATATGCAGACGGCCTTCCTTGGCTTGCGCCAGGGCCTGCTCCATGATCTCTACCGTGATGCCCGACACCTTGATGTCCATCTGAAGGCTGGTGATGCCGCTTTCGGTCCCCGCCACCTTGAAGTCCATGTCGCCCAGGTGATCTTCGTCGCCCAGGATGTCGGTCAGAACGGCAAAGCGGCCGTCATCTTCCAGGATCAGACCCATGGCGACGCCAGCCACCGGGGCTTTCAGCGGAACGCCCGCGTCCATCATCGACAGCGAACCGCCGCAAACAGTGGCCATCGAACTGGAACCGTTGGATTCCGTGATCTCGGACACGATGCGGATGGTGTAGGGGAAGTCGGTCGCCGCAGGCAGAACCGCCTGAAGCGCGCGCCATGCCAGCTTGCCGTGACCGATTTCACGCCGACCCGGAGGGCCGAAGCGCCCGACTTCGCCAACCGAATACGGAGGGAAGTTGTAGTGCAGCAGGAAGTTCGACTTCGACGTGCCGGTCAGCGCGTCGATGAACTGCTCATCATCCCCGGTGCCCAGCGTGGCAACGCACAGTGCCTGCGTTTCACCACGGGTGAACAGCGCCGATCCATGCGTGCGCGGCAGAACATGCGTTTCCGACACGATCGGGCGCACGGTCCTGGTGTCACGGCCGTCAATGCGCGGTTCGCCGTTGATGATCCCGCCGCGCAGGATCGAGGCTTCCAGCTTCTTCATGGCGGTGCCAAGGGTCGGATCAGACGACTCTTCTTCCGACAATTGCGCCATGATCGCATCACGGGCGGCCGAAATCGCGGTCACGCGTTCCTGCTTGTCGCGAATGCCGAAGGCGGCGCGCATTTGCTCGTGACCCAGCTCTTTCAAGCGGCCCAGCAGTGCCGAGTAATCGGGCGGTGTGAAGTCGAACGGCTCTTTCGCGCAGTCTTCCGCGAAGTCGACAATCAGGTCGATCACCGGCTGGCAGGCGTCATGGGCGAATTTCACGGCGCCCAGCATTTCGGCTTCCGAAAGCTCGTAGGCTTCGGATTCCACCATCATCACGGCGTCCTTGGTGCCGGCGACAACCAGATCGAGCCGCTGCTCGGGGTTCTCGCGCAGCTTGTGCATGTCGTCGCATTCGGGGTTCAGCACGTATTCGCCATCGACAAAGCCGACGCGCGCAGCGGCGATCGGCCCCATGAAGGGCACGCCCGAGATCGTCAGCGCGGCCGAGGCGGCGACCATCGCGACCATGTCGGGCTCGTTGACCAGGTCATGCGACAGCACGGTGCAGATCACCAGCACTTCATTCTTGAAGCCTTCGACGAACAGCGGGCGGATCGGACGGTCGATCAGGCGCGAAGTCAGCGTTTCCTTTTCCGAAGGACGGGCCTCGCGCTTGAAGAAGCCACCGGGCACCTTGCCGGCTGCGTAATAGCGTTCCTGATAGTGCACGGTCAGCGGGAAGAAATCCTGCCCCGGCTTGGGCGCGCGCGCATAGGTCACGTTGGCCATGACCGAGGTTTCGCCCAAAGTGGCGATGACCGAGCCATCGGCCTGACGGGCGACACGCCCGGTTTCGAGCGTGAGCGTTTCCTGGCCCCACTCGATCGACTTTTTCGTAATGTTGAACATTCAGCGTTTCCTGTAAGGGAGCACTCCCGGCCCTCCGGGTCTCCCGTTTTGTATGGCGGCCCCATTGCCGCCGACCCCTGTCCTTCGCACAACGCCGGGATCGATGCGTCACGTCTCAGATAGTGCGGGCCTTACAGGAAAACGGCGGAGAAGGAAAGAGCGGGGTAGCGGGCGCATGGCGCGGTCCCGGTTCCGGCGATGTCCGGCCCGGTGCAGCACATCTGTCCGCCGCGTTGACACACCGCCGGTTATCTGACTTCATCGGACCAAACCAGGGAAACAGGGAGGAAAACATGGCCTTTACGCGACACGAACTGCAAAAACTGGCGGTCGACTATTGCGCAGCGTGGAACTCGGGATCTGCGGCTGCTGTCGCATCGTTTTTCGCGCCCGATGGCGGCATCGTCATCAACAACGGCGATCCCTGGCAGGGGCGCGACAGGATCATGGCCATGGCCGAGGGATTCTTTGCCGATGTTCCGGACCTGTGCCTGACCTGCGACGATATCCGCGGCTCCGGGGCGCACGCCCTTCTGGTCTGGACGTTCACCGGCCATGACGCGGCCTCGGGACGGGCGCTGTTCATCCATGGCTGGGAAGAGTGGGATCTTGGCCCGGACATGAAGGTCACCCAGTCTCGCGGATGGTTTGATGCCGAGGATTATGGCCGCCAGGCTGGCGGCTGAACGCAAGACGCCCGCTGTTTCCAGCGGGCGTTTGCGGATTCTGCGTAGCCTGTGACGCGACGCGGTTCAGCGGCGGATGCCAAGGCGCCCGATCAGCGACTTGTAGCGCGCTTCATCGTTCTTTTTCAGATAGTCCAGCAGCTTGCGGCGCTGGGCAACCATCATCAGAAGGCCACGGCGCGAGTGGTTGTCCTTCTTGTGGCTCTTGAAATGCTCGGTCAGCGTGGTGATGCGCGAGGTCAGGATCGCCACCTGGACTTCGGGCGAACCGGTGTCGCCTTCCTTGGTGCCGTATTCCTTGATCAGACGCTGTTTTTCTTCGACGGTAATCGACATCGGGGTCTCCTGTGTCAAAAGGGTGCAAGGCGCAGGCCGGGATGTCGTCCAGCAGGGCCCATGGAGGTGTCCCGCAGAGTCCACGGGATGCGCGCGTGTAAGAGAGAATCGCGCCAAAGGCAAGCGCAGAGTCCGGCCCCTGCCCGTTAACCTGATTCGCAAAATCCCCCTGTTCATTTGCCGATGATCGCGCTTTGTTCACGATTGTGGGCCAGGATGTTCAGGCAAGCGCAGCGGAACCAGCCGCCGCCCGGTGCGGCAAGGGGGATCACATGTGGATGTTGATCGGATTGGCAGGCATATTGGCCGCGTCCAGTATGGTCGACCTGTTTTCGCCAGGGGCGGATGCTGCGCCGGACGATGGTCCGGATGACGGGCGCAACGGTGACTCTGACGCCTCGGCGGGCAGTGTCGATCTGCTGGCTTCGCAAGACATCGAAGCCCAGCCCCCGCCGCCCGATCTTCTGGCCACGCTGTTCGACGCCGATGATCCCGATATGGACGAGACCGCGACACAGTCGGATGGCGGCGCGAATACCGGGTATGAACCGCAGGGCCGCGCCGTGCCCGGCGCTCCCGGCGACAGCGAAGAACCGGACTGGTATGATGACGGGTTCATCAGTTCCGATGCGCCGCCGCAGCCGCCTGCAAGCTACTATATCGATGCCGGAGACGGCGGGGACCCGGCCGCGGGCGGTGACGGCGATGACGTGATCGAGGGCGGTGCCGGCGACGACTGGCTGGACGGTCAGGGCGGTTCGGATCAGTTGGTCGGTGGCGAGGGCAACGATACGCTGATCGGCGGCACCGGTGACGATACGCTTCTGGGCGGTGACGGCGACGACGATCTTTCCTCTGGCGCCGGGCAAGGGGTGTTGATCGGCGGCGCCGGCAATGATGCCATGACCGGCGGGGCGCAGGATGACAGCCTGTTCGGCGGCTCGGGCAATGACAGTTTGCAAGGCGGCTGGGGTGATGACGTGCTGTCCGCCGGGCGCGGGCAGGACGTGCTGATGGGCGGTGACGGTCAGGACACGCTCTATGGCTTCACGCCGGGCGAGGACGGGATGGATGTCGATGGCGCCGACTATCTGAACGGTGGCGCGGGGGACGACATGATCGTTCTGGGCAGCGGCGATATCGCCAATGGCGGCGACGGGTCCGATCTGTTCGTTCTGGGCGATTGGGTCGACCCGGACAACCCACCACAGATCACCGATTTCAACCCGGCCAGCGATACCCTGACCATCGCCTACGACGCGGGCGCCAGCTTGCCCGAAATCACCACGGCGTATGACTCTGAACTGGGTGGCATGCGCGTTCTGGTCGATGGCGAAGTCGTCGCTGTCGTCACGGGCCTGGATGAACTGGACCCGGATCAGATCACATTGATGGCGTTGACCGGGGGCGTTTGACGGGCTTTCGCGCCATTTCGCGCGGCAACCGCCAGGCATGCGCTCAAGAACACCGCCGAGGCGCTAACACGTCCGTGCCGGCCCCAAGGATCCCCGCAGTCGAAGGTCGATCGGCAGTTCGACCCTGCGATCTTCGGGGGGGATGCCGTTCAGCAGATCAATCAGCATCGTTGCCGCCCGTCGCCCCATTTCGCGGTGCGGCACATGAACCGTGGTCAGCTCTGGATCGGCCAGTGTTGCCAGTTCGATATCGTCGAAACCGGTGATCGAGACATCCTCGGGCACGCGCAGCCCCATCGTTTTGGCCGCGCGCATGGCCCCGATGGCCAGCACATCGTTTCCGCAGATCACCGCCGTCGTTTCCGGCGCCTCCTGCATGGTGTCGCGAAATGCCTGCGCCCCTGTTTCGATCCCGTAGGGTGTTTCGACAATGCGCAGATCGTCGGCATCCAGCCCCGCCTCGCGGATCGCCTGGCGCACACCGTCCACGCGGTCGCGCGCCCGGTCATTGGCGGCGGTCGGGGCGGAAATCACGGCAATATTCCGGTGTCCGAAGTCGACGACCTTTTTCGCCAACGCAAACATGCCGAGCTTGTTGTCAAATCCGATCGCGGCCACCCGTCGCGCGTCATCGAACGACCACGCAATCAGATACGGCACCCCGCGGCGTTCCAGAAAGGTATAGAGTTCCGGGGCGCGGTGGTAGCCGATCAGCAAGATGGCGTCCGCCCCACGCGCCACCAGATTGCGGATCTGCTCGGCTTCAAGCGCCTCCTGATAGCCTGAAGAGGCGATCAGCAATGTCTTTCCATGGCGCCCGAGTTCCTCCTGGAAGGCCTGGATGCCACGCGCGAAAATCGCGTTTTCCATGGTCGGAATGACGGCACCGATGGTGTTTGTGCGCTTGGCCGCAAGCGACCGGGCGCTGAAATTCGGCGCGTATCCCAGCTCATGGACCGCGCTCAACACCTTCTCGCGGGTGCGGGCGACGACCTGATCCGGTGTGTTCAGGCAGCGCGATACGGTCGCGGTCGAGACGCCGGCCAGGCGCGCCACATCTGACAGTTTCGGGACGGATTGACCGCCAGGGGGCTGTTCGTTTCGCACAATGGTTCCCGGTTCGTCGGTGTCTGATGGTCCTTTGGGCGCGGATGCCGGCTGGCCCGCCCTGCTGCCTGGTTATGCCGCCATCATAGAGGACCGAACTGAAAATGTAAGCGCTTGCGCGAATCCTTGTAAGCGCTTACATTGCTCTCGAATCGCCGATCCTTGCGGCGAATGGAGGAGCCGATATGCCGTTCATCATCGCGGGCGTCTTGCTGATCCTGTTCACTGCCAATGTGATTATCGGTGCAGTCACCGATTCCCCGGTCGTGGGGATCGTGGCCGAATGGCTGATCCTGTTCGCGGCATCCATCTTCTTTGTCATCGCCATTCTGAGGAGGGAGGCGGAGGTAAAGAAGAACGACACCACCAACGATCAATAACTGTTCTAAAGGGAGGAAACCAAATGGACAAAATCAAGCAGGAGCTGAAGTCGGCCGAGCGCCGCAATTTCCTGAAACTGGCGACTACCGGCAGCTTCACGGCGGCGCTTGTCGCCGGTGCCGGCGGTGTGCTGTGGTCGGACGAGGCCGTCGCCCAGACGGCCGCCGAAGAGCGCGATCGCCAGGCCGCCGCGGATCACATCATGACGATCGCCACCGCCTATGTGCTGGGCGCATCGCGCAGCTATCCGATCATGCAGCTGGACCTGAAGGAAAACATCCAGAACGCCACCAACGGCAAGGTCTATGTCCGCCTGGCTCCGGGTGGCCAGCTTGGGGCGGGCGGTGCGCTGGTCCAGGGCGTGCAATCGGGCACGATCCAGTGCGCCCAGCATTCGCTGTCGAATTTCGCGCCCTTCGCCAGCGCCGTCGACCTGATCAACCTGCCGTATTTCTGCGGCTCGAACCAACGGTTCACCAACCTGACATCGTCGGATGCGTGGAAGTCCGAGATCGACCCCAAGATCGCGCAAGCCGGCTTCAAGGCGCTGTTCTATATCGTCATCGACCCGCGCGTCGTTGCCGTGCGTCAGGGTGGCAGCGCCATCATCACGCCGGCAGACATGGCGGGCGTCAAGTTCCGCGTTCCCGGCTCGGCGATGTTGCAGCAGTATTACCGCATGGTCGGCGCCAACCCGACACCGGTTGCCTGGGGCGAAACCCCGTCGGCCATCCGCCAGGGTGTCGCCGATGCGCTGGACCCGTCGGTCGGCGCCTTGCACGTGTTCGGATTTGGCGAAATCCTGAGCCACGTCACCTTCACCCAGGCCGTGCCGGACAGTCAGGTCTATTCGATGAACCTGGAATGGTTCGAAAGCCTGCCGGAGGACGTGCAGCGCGGTATCGAATTCGCGGGTGAAATCACCCAGGCACAGAACCTCGCGAAGGTCCCGGCTGCACGCGGCTACGCGATGTCGCAACTGGCCGCCAATGGTGTCGAATTCCATTCGCTGACCGAGGACCAACTGGGCGAATGGCAAGCCGCCGGTGGCTATCAGCGCAACGAATGGGATCAGTTCAAGGTCGATCTGGCCGGATCCATGGACGTCTTCGCGCGCCTCGAGGAAGCCGCAGGCACGATGGGCCGGTATTACGTCCACGACGCCTGACGAATACCTGGGCCGGCCCGGAAACGGACCGGCCCCTCTTTTCGTTTCCTGACAGTCTGATCATCATCTGCCGGACGGCCCGCGTGGCCGGACCGAACAGGGGGGGCACCATGTCACCGTTTCTGAAGAACCTGGACAAGAACGCCGAGCGATGGATGCTTCTGGTGCTCTATGTCATGCTGGTGGGCACGATGTTCATCGAGGTCGTGCGCCGCGAGGTCTTTTCGTATTCCTCCATCTGGGGCGAAGAGATCGTGCGCTATTCGTTCATCTATCTGGCATGGATCGGGGCGTCCGCCGCGGTCAGGGAGCGCGGCCATATCCGGATCGACGTAATCATGAACTACGTCCCCCGGACGGTGAAATCGTTGCTCTATATCTTCGGGGACATCGTGATGTTCATCGTTGCGGTAGTCGCACTTTACTGGTCGTGGGAAACCGTGACCGTATCCTGGCGCTTTGGCTCGGTGACCCACGGCTTGCGCATCTCGCAGGTGTTTTTCCTGTTCGCGGTGCCCTTTGGCTTTGCCCTGGTCAGTGTTCGGCTGATCCAGTCCTTCCTGCGGGACCTATCCGACCTTCGTAACGGACGTGCCGTCTACGAAGGCGACAAGCTGTTCGACTGAGGGGGACAAAGCCATGATGTGGCAAACACTTCAAGATCAGGCGATCATCCTGGGATGGGATTTCTACGTTCCGGTCATCGTCTTTATCATTCTGATTACCCTGGCGGTGCCCGTCTGGGCGGCGATCGGCGCGGCGGCAATGCTGATGCTGGTGATGTCGGGCGCCCTGCCGCTCAGCCTCGTCGGGGAAAGCCTGTTTCAGGGCATCGACCATTTCGCGCTGACCGCCGTTCCGCTGTTCATCCTGACCGGCGATGTTCTGGTGCGCACCGGCCTGTCCAAGAAATTCCTGGATGTCGCCGAAGCAATCACATGCTGGGCGCGGGGCGGCTTTGGATCCGCGACCGTGCTGGTCTGCGGCATGTTCGCCGCCATCTCGGGCTCGGATGCGGCGGGCGCCGCCGCCGTCGGGCGCATGACCATCGACCGCCTGGTCGAAAGCGGGTATCCGCGGCCCTATGCCTGTGCCCTGGTTGCCGCAGGCGCCACCACCGGGATCCTGATCCCGCCCTCGATCGCCTATATCATCATCGGCCTTGTGCTGGGCATCAATGTCTCCATCCTGTTCCTGGCCGCCGTCATCCCAGGGCTGCTGATCCTGCTATCCATCCTGTTGACCAATGTCATCATCAACCGCCGCCATGCCTATGAGGGGGGCGGGATGCTGACCTGGGGTGAATGGGGCGGCAATCTGTGGGCCTCGCTGAAATCCGGCTGGTATGCGTTCATCGTGCCCGGGGTCATCTTCTATGGCATCTTTTCGGGCCGCCTGACCCCGACCGAGGCCGGCGCCGTTGCGGTTGTCACCACCATCGCCATCGGTTTCATCATCGGCACGCTGAAATTCTCGGATTTTCCGGCGATGCTGGTCAGTTCGGCCAAGGTGAATGGCGTGATCCTGCCGATCATCGCCTTTTCCCTGCCGCTGGCGCAGGCGCTGGCCATCATGGGCGTTCCCCAGGGCTTCGTCGCCGCCGCCACGTCGGTCAGCGACGAACCCTGGGTGCTGATCCTGATGATGATCCTGATCCTGATTGCTGCCGGTTGCGTGATGGAGACCACACCCAACATCGTGATCCTGGCGCCGATCCTGTTTCCGCTGGCCCAAAGCATCGAAATGAACGAAATCCAGTTCAGCGTGATGATGATAACGGCGCTGGGGGTGGGGTTCATAACACCGCCACTGGGGCTGAACCTGTTCGTGGTCTCGGGGATAACCGGAGAATCGATCCTCAAGATCGCGGCGCGTGCGGTTCCCTTCGTCGGTTTCATGCTGATCGTGACGCTGATGATCGCCTACATTCCGTGGATCTCGACCGCGCTTTTGCCTGAAATTTATCAATAGGACCCGCTCCGATGACTCGTGAATATCTTAAAACGGCCACCCACACGCCCTCCAGCGGTGCCAGCGATGTGCATGATGTCGTTCAGGGGATCCTTTCCGATATCGAACAGGGAGGTGACGCCAAGGCGCTTGATTATGCCGCCAAGTTCGACAAATACGTTGGCAGCGTGATCTTGTCGCAGGCCGAAATAGAGGCCGCCATCGCGCTGGTTCCCGAAAAGATCAAGCGCGATATCGATTTCAGCCATGACAATGTGCGCCGCTTTGCCGAAGCGCAGAAAGCCACGTTGCAGGATATCGAGATCGAGGTCGTGCCGGGTCTGATTGCCGGGCAAAAGACGATCCCGGTGGATGCCGCCGGCTGCTACGTGCCCGGTGGGCGGTATTCGCACATCGCTTCGGCGATCATGACGGTGACCACCGCCAAGGTCGCCGGGTGCAAGCACATCGTGGCGTGCTCGCCGCCGCGTCCGGGTGTCGGCGTGGCGCCGGCGATCATCTATGCCGCGCATGTCTGCGGCGCCGACAAGATCATGGCGATGGGCGGCGTTCAGGGTGTCGCGGCGATGACCTTCGGGCTGTTCGGCCTGCCAAAGGCGAACATTCTTGTCGGCCCCGGCAACCAGTTTGTCGCCGAAGCCAAGCGGATCCTGTTCGGGCGCGTGGGAATCGACATGTTCGCCGGGCCGACCGACAGCCTGATCCTGGCCGACAAGACCGCCGATCCGATGGTCGTGGCCGTCGATCTGGTGGGGCAGGCCGAGCATGGCTACAACTCGCCGGTCTGGCTGGTCACCGATGACCGCCCGCTGGCCGAGGAGGTGATGCGCATCGTGCCGTCCCTGATCGACGATCTGCCGGGCGTGAACCGCGACAACGCGGCGGCCGCGTGGCGCGATTATGCCGAAGTCATCCTGTGTTCCGACCGCGAGGAAATGGCCGCGACCTCGGACGAATACGCGCCCGAGCATCTGACCGTGCAGGCGCAGGATCTGGATTGGTGGCTGGAGCGGTTGGCCTGCTATGGCTCGTTGTTCCTGGGCGAGGAAACCACCGTGGCCTTTGGCGACAAGGCGTCGGGCACCAACCACGTTCTGCCGACCAGCCGCGCTGCGACCTATACCGGCGGGCTGAGCGTGCACAAATACATGAAGATCGTCACCTGGCAGCGGGCCACGCGCGACGGCGCAAAACCGATCGCCCTGGCCACCGCCCGGATTTCACGGCTGGAGGGGATGGAAGGGCACGCGCGCTCGGCCGATATCCGGCTGGCCAAGTATTTCCCGGGCGAGAATTTCGACCTGACGGCGGAAGAATAAGCCATGACGCCAGGCTGGACACCCGATCTGACCGGCCATGTGGCGGTGGTGACCGGGGCCTCGTCGGGTCTTGGTCGCCGCGCGGCGCTGGTGCTGGCGCGCGCGGGTGCGCGGGTGGTTGCCGTGGCCCGGCGG
>TARA_R110002073_G_scaffold253943_4_pt1 | contig 15486 bp, 9 predicted proteins | sample TARA_R110002073 | Tara Oceans TARA_R110002073 (sample SAMEA4397174) | marine metagenome | biome: Polar Biome; feature: [DCM] deep chlorophyll maximum layer (ENVO:01000326); material: water (ENVO:00002006), including particulate matter (ENVO:01000060) such as... | depth 40 m
CATCGCCAAGGGGGAACTGTTTACCCTGATGGCGATTGCCGGTCTGACTGGCGCGACGTTGCGCATCCCGAGTACCTTTTTCATCCGCATCGCCGGCGGGAGAAATACCATTTTTTTCACCACGGCGTTGCTGATGATCCCGGCGATCGGGACCGGCTTTGCGCTGCAGGATATTAATACACCGTTGTGGCAGTTCCAGATTCTGGCCTTCCTGTCCGGTTTTGGCGGCGGTAACTTCGCCTCCTCCATGTCCAATATCAGCTTTTTCTTTCCGAAAAAAGTTCAGGGGTATTCTCTGGGCATGAATGCCGGTCTTGGCAATTTCGGCGTGACCACCATGCAGATTCTGGTGCCATTGTTCATGACCATCGGTATCTTCGGGGGCGAGCCGATGATCCTGCAGAATACCAGCGGCACCCTGATCGGTAAAATTCCGGCGGGCACCGAAACCTATATCCAGAACGCAGGTTTTGTCTGGCTGCTGTTTCTGGTGCCACTGGCTTTTGCCGGCTGGTGGGGCATGAACAACATCACCGATGAGCATGTTTCGCCTAATGTCGGTACTCCGCTTGGCGCTTTTGCCAAAATTTCCTTCATGCTGGTTCTGGGTTTCGTTGCCGCCGCAAGTGGCTTGTGGCTGATGCTGCCGCAAACCACCAGCGGTCTGCCGACATCCGGTTTCGGCATCAGCAAATGGATCGTGCTGCCGCTGGTGATTGCTTTCACCGTCTTTCTGCTCAAACTGATCCCCGGTGAAGTGGGCAGTAACCTGAAGCGGCAATATAAAATCTTCAACAATAAACACACCTGGGCGATGACCGTCATCTATACCATGACTTTTGGATCTTTCATCGGTTTTGCGGCGGCCTTCGGTCTGTCGATCAAGGTGATCTTCGGCTTCCAGCATCTTGTGGTGGATGGCGTACTGACCCATAATACCCCCAATCCCGCTGGTCCCAGCGCCCTGATGTTCGCCTGGACAGGCCCCTTCATCGGCGCCCTGATCCGGCCGGTGGGTGGCATGATCGCCGACAAACTCGGCGGTGCGCGGGTGACACAGTATATCTCCATCGTGATGGTGGCGAGCGCCCTCGGCGTGGCCTACTTCATGAAACAGGCTTATGCCTCCGCCACGCCGCAGGAATATTTCATTCCTTTCCTGATCCTGTTCCTGATCCTCTTTGCCGCGACCGGCATTGGCAACGGCTCCACCTTCCGGACCATCGCCATGGTGTTTGACCGCGAACAGGCCGGGCCGGTTCTGGGCTGGACCTCTGCGGTGGCGGCTTACGGCGCCTTCATTATTCCAAAGGTGCTGGGTGAAGAAATCAAGGCGGCGACACCGGAGCTCGCGCTCTATGGTTTTGCTATCTTCTACGGCATTTGTATCGTGATTAACTGGTGGTTTTACCTGCGCCCCGGCGCTTATGTGAAAAACCCTTGAATGTAACAACAGGGGCGTCTGGACAGGGTGGAACAGTTCAGACGCTCCGGCACTTATCAGAATTTTAGAGGAGCTAAATATGAGCCATTTTCTGGATAAAATGACTTTTCTGACCAGAGAAAAGCCGGAAACATTTTCCGACGGCCATGGGATCACAACAGAAGAGGACCGCAGTTGGGAGCGGGCTTACCGGGGACGCTGGTCCCATGATAAGATCGTGCGCTCCACCCATGGGGTGAACTGCACCGGCTCCTGTAGCTGGAAGATCTACGTCAAGGGCGGCCTGGTCACCTGGGAAACCCAGCAGACCGATTACCCCCGCACCCGCAATGATCTGCCGAACCATGAGCCGCGCGGCTGCGCCCGTGGCGCCAGTTACAGCTGGTATCTCTATAGCTCCGCCCGTCTCAAGCACCCGATGATCCGCAGCCGCCTGTTGAAAATGTGGCGCGAGATAAAAAATGTCTATTCCGATCCGGTGCTGGCCTGGGCCAATATCGTGGAGAATAAGGAAAAGGCCAATTCTTACAAACAGGTGCGCGGCCTTGGTGGGCTGGTGCGCGCCGATTGGGACGAGGTCAACGAGATCATCGCCGCCGCCAATATCTATACCGCCAAAACCTACGGCCCGGACCGGGTGATCGGCTTTTCGCCCATTCCCGCCATGTCCATGGTGTCTTATGCCGCGGGCTCCCGCTATCTGTCGCTGATCGGCGGCACCTGCATGAGCTTCTATGACTGGTATTGCGATTTGCCGCCGGCCTCACCGCAGGTTTGGGGCGAGCAGACCGACGTGCCGGAAAGCGCCGACTGGTATAACAGTTCCTATATCATGGCCTGGGGTTCCAACGTGCCGCAGACCCGGACGCCGGACGCCCATTTCTTCACCGAAGTGCGCTATAAAGGCACCAAGACCGTCGCCGTGACGCCGGACTATAGTGAAGTGGCGAAGCTCAGCGACATATGGCTTAACCCGCGTCAGGGCACCGACGCCGCCATGGCGATGGCCATGGGTCATGTGATCCTGAAAGAATTCCATGTGGATCGTCAAAGTGATTATTTTGACGATTACACCCGGCTCTATTCCGATATGCCGATGCTGGTGCAGATTGACGAGCAGGACGGCACCTATGTCGCCGGCCGCACCCTGCGGGCTTCCGATTTTGAAGACAATCTGGGGTATGAAAATAATCCCGAGTGGAAGACAGCCATGATTGACGCCAATACGGACGAGGTCGTGGTGCCAAACGGCACGATCGGTTCCCGTTGGGGCGAAGAAGGCAAATGGAATCTGGAATCCAAGGACCTGAAAGACGGCAATGAAATCTGGCCGCTGAAATCCCTGGTCAAGAAACATGATGAAGTCCTGTCCGTCGCCTTCCCGTATTTTGGCAATCTGGAACATGAACAGCCGATTTTCCAGGCGACAGATCATGACAGTATCCTGCATCATAATATTCCGGTGCGGAAAATCAAAACCCGCGACGGCGATAAATATGTCGCCACCGTGTATGATCTGATGATCGCCAATTATGGCGTCGACAGTGGCCTCGGCGGCGATAATGTCGCGCAAAGCTATGATGACGACAAACCCTACACCCCGGCCTGGCAGGAAAAAATCACCGGCGTGTCCCGTGAAAAAGTGATCAAGGTCGCCCGTGAATTCGCCGACAATGCCGACAAGACCCGGGGCCGGTCGATGATCATCATCGGGGCCGCCATGAATCACTGGTATCACATGGATATGAACTATCGTGGTGTGATCAATATGCTGGTGATGTGTGGCTGTATCGGTAAATCCGGCGGCGGTTGGGCTCATTATGTTGGTCAGGAAAAACTGCGGCCGCAAACCGGCTGGCAGCCACTGGCCTTCGCGCTCGACTGGCACCGTCCGCCGCGGCATATGAATTCCACCAGTTTCTTCTATAATCACGCCAACCAGTGGCGCTATGAGAAACTCGGGGTTGATGAAATTCTCTCGCCGCTGGCCGACAAGAAGAAATGGGAAGATTATTCCCTGATCGACTGTAACGTGCGGTCAGAACGCATGGGCTGGTTGCCTTCCGCACCGCAGTTGCAGGAAAATCCGCTGGAAATCACCAAAAAAGCCAAGGAGGCCGGTAAATCTACCGCAGACTATATCGCCGGCCGTCTGAAAGATGGTTCGCTGCAAATGTCCTGTGAAGATCCGGATGATCCCCGCAACTTCCCGCGCAACATGTTCATCTGGCGCTCCAATATTCTGGGGTCCAGCGGCAAAGGCCATGAATATATGCTGAAGCATCTGCTCGGCACCCAGAACGGGGTTTTGGGCAAGGATATTGGCGAACGCGGCGGCAAACGCCCGAGCGAAGTTGCCTGGCATGAGACGGCGCCGGAAGGCAAGCTTGATCTGGTGGTGACCCTCGATTTCCGCATGTCCACCACCTGCCTTTATTCTGATATCGTGTTGCCATCAGCAACCTGGTATGAGAAGAACGACCTCAATACCTCCGATATGCATCCCTTCATTCATCCGCTCAGTCGGGCGGTGGACCCGGCGTGGGAAAGCCGCAGCGACTGGGATATCTATAAGGGATTCGCCAAGAAATTCTCCGAACTGTGTCCGGGCCATCTGGGCGAAGAAACCGATGTGGTCGCCCTGCCGATCCTGCATGACACCCCGGCCGAACTGGCCCAGGGGCTGGATGTCAAGGAGTGGAAGAAGGGCGAGGTTGACCCGATCCCGGGCAAAACCATGCCGTCTTACATTGATGTGGTGCGCAATTATCCGGATACTTACAAGAAGTTCACCGCCCTGGGTCCTCTGATGACCAAGATCGGCAACGGTGGTAAAGGCATCAGCTGGAATACCGAACCCGAGTATAAATTCCTCGGCGAGCTAAACCGGGTGGTGACGGACCATGGTGTCTCGAAGGGGCTGCCGCGTATTGAAACCGATATTGATGCGACGGAAGTGATCCTGTCGCTGGCGCCGGAAACCAATGGTCAGGTGGCGGTGAAGGCCTGGGGGGCGCTGGAAAAAATCACCGGCCGCAATCACAAGCATCTGGCCCTGCCGAAAGAGGATGAAAAAATCCGCTTCCGGGACATTCAGGCCCAGCCGCGCAAGATCATTTCTTCCCCGACCTGGTCAGGGCTGGAAGATGAGCATGTGAGCTATAACGCCGGTTACACCAATGTCCATGAACTGATCCCCTGGCGGACGCTCACCGGGCGTCAGCAATTCTATCAGGATCATGCCTGGATGCGCGATTTTGGTGAAGGCTTCTGTGTCTATAAACCGCCAATCAACACCAAAACCACCAAACCGGTGATTGACAGCAAGGGCAACGGCAATCCGCAGATCGCGCTCAACTGGATCACCCCGCATCAGAAATGGGGCATTCACAGCACCTATTCTGAAAATCTGCTGATGCAGACTTTGTCCCGCGGCGGCCCGATCGTCTGGATCAGTGAAGTCGACGCCCAGAAAATGGGGGTCGAGGACAACGACTGGATTGAGCTCTATAATGTTAATGGCGCCATTGCCTGTCGGGCCGTGGTCTCGCAGCGGGTGAATGAGGGCATGTGTATGATGTATCACGCCCAGGAGAAGATCATCAACACGCCCGGATCAGAAACCACCGGCAAGCGCGGCGGCATTCATAACTCGGTCACCCGGGCGGTGGTCAAGCCGACCCATATGATCGGCGGGTACGCCCAGCTGTCTTACGGTTTTAACTATTACGGCACCGTGGGATCAAACCGCGATGAATTTGTCATCTGTCGCAAGATGGATAAGGTCGATTGGATGGATGAACCTGCAGATGGCGTTTCCGGCAATTTGAATCATGAGGAGTTAGCATAATGAAGATTCGTGCTCAAATTGGAATGGTCCTCAATCTGGACAAATGCATTGGCTGTCACACCTGTTCGGTGACCTGCAAGAACGTCTGGACCTCGCGTCAGGGCGTGGAATACGCCTGGTTCAATAACGTGGAAACCAAGCCAGGGGTTGGTTATCCCCGCGACTGGGAAAACCAGACCAAATGGAACGGCGGCTGGACCCGGCTCGGGAATGGCAAGCTGCAGCCGCGCATCGGCGGTAAATTCCGGGTGCTGGCGAAGCTGTTCGCCAACCCGGACCTGCCGGAAATTGACGATTATTACGAGCCCTTCACCTTTGAATATGAACGGCTGCAGAAATCGCCCGAAGTGCATACCCCGCCGACGGCCCGGGCTCATTCGGCGATCACCGGCGAGGTGATGGAGAAGGTCGAATGGGGTCCCAACTGGGAAGAAATCCTTGGCGGCGAATTTTCCAAACGCTCTCAGGATTACAACTTCGCCCAGATGGAAAAGGAAATTTACGGCCAGTTCGAAAATACATTCATGATGTATTTGCCGCGACTGTGCGAACATTGCCTGAACCCGACCTGTGCGGCGGCCTGTCCCAGTGGCGCGATCTATAAACGCGAAGAAGATGGCGTGGTGTTGATCGATCAGGAAAAATGTCGCGGCTGGCGCATGTGCGTCAGTGGTTGTCCCTACAAGAAGATTTACTTCAACTGGGAAAGTGGCAAGTCCGAGAAATGCACCCTGTGTTATCCGCGTCTGGAAGCCGGCGACCCGACGGTCTGTTCCGAAACCTGTGTCGGCCGCATTCGTTACCTCGGTGTGTTGCTGTATGATGCGGATCGCATCGCCGAGGCGGCGTCTGAAGAAGATGTCGAGGATCTTTATCAGGCCCAGTGTGATATCTTCATGGACCCCCATGATCCGGAGGTCATCAGGCAGGCCAAGAAAGACGGCATTCCCGACAGCTGGATGGAAGCGGCGCGGAATTCTCCGGTCTATAAAATGGCCATGGAATGGAAAGTGGCGTTTCCGCTGCATCCGGAATATCGCACCCTGCCAATGGTGTGGTATATTCCGCCGCTCTCCCCGATCCAGTCCGCCATGGAAGACGGACGGCTTGAAAAAAGCGGTGTCATTCCCGATATCAACGATCTGCGTATTCCGGTGAAATATCTCGCCAATATGCTGACCGGCGGCAAGGAACAGCCGGTGGTCGAGGCCTTGGAGCGCATGCTGGCCATGCGCGAATATATGCGCGGCAAGACCGTTGAAGGGGTCAGCAACAAAGAGATCCTTGATCGGGTGGGGCTTGACGAAGTTACCCTCGACGACATGTACCGTATCATGGCGCTGGCCAATTATGAAGACCGCTACGTCATTCCGACAAATCATCGGGAATATGCCGGCGAGACCCCGTTTGATAACGAGATCGCCTTTGAACAGCGTTCAAGTTGTGGCTTTAGCTTCGGCAACGGCTGTGGTGACGGGGGTCAGACCCGACCTAATCTGTTTGGCGGCTCAACCCATAAAAACACCATGTCGGGCAAAGTAAGGAGCAAATCATGAAGACCTTTAAAATTTTAGGGCTGCTTCTGGCCTACCCCAAACCGGAAATCATTGATCATCTGGACGAGATGATCGCGGTTCTGGCACAGGAAAACCTGCTGCCGAAACGGGCGTTGAAGAAGGTAACGGCCTTTGCGAGGTCCCTTCAGGGGCGGGATATCTATGAAATCCAGGAAGACTATGTCGAATTGTTCGACCGGGGGCGGGCCCATTGCCTGCATCTGTTTGAACATATTCACGGCGAAAGCCGCGATCGGGGCCAAGCGATGGTCAATCTGGTCGAGGCCTACGGGGAAAAGGGTTTTTACATCACCCCGGGCGAATTGCCTGACTATCTGCCGCTGTTTCTCGAGTTTTTGTCCCATTGCCCGGCAGAGGAGGCGACGGAGCTGCTCGGCGATCCGATCAATGTGATCGGCGCCATCGGCATCAAGCTGAAAAAACGTAAAGCCCCCTATGCGGTGATTTTCGAGGCGCTGGAATCTCTGTCCCGCGTTAAACCCGACGCGGCGATGATGGCCGAAGCCAAGGCCGCGCCGGTGGAAGAACTGACGGCGGAAGACATCGACAAGGACTGGGAAGAGGCGGCGGCTTTTGACAATACTGACGTTGCCGGTGATGATTGCAACAGCTGTTCCGCTTTCCCCAACGCGGCCGAGGCCCTGAAGGAATTCACCGATCCGGCACCGCAACATTTAAATGGAGGTCAGTGACATGCCAGAATCCATCACACTTTTTCTTAATCACCTGATCTTCGGAATCTATCCGTATCTTGCCGTTCTGGTGATGGTGCTGGGCTCGATCCTGCGCTATGACCGGGATCAATACAGCTGGAAAGCCGGCTCGAGCCAGATCTTGCGCTCGAAAGGCATGCGGTTGGGCAGCAATCTGTTCCATATCGGCATTATTCTGCTGTTCTTCACCCATCTGGTGGGGCTGTTGACGCCGGAATCCGTTTATCACTATGTCATCACCACCGAGGCCAAACAGATTATGGCGATGGTTGGTGGCGGTATATTGGGCGGCATCTGTTTTATCGGCCTGACGATCCTTCTGGTGCGGCGCATGACCGATCCGCGCATCCGGGCGACCAGCAAGTTCTCCGATATTCTGCTGCTGTGGCTGCTGTATATTCAGCTGATCTTAGGGTTGATTTCAATCTTCTATTCGGCACAGCATCTGGATGGCTCTTCCATGGTGGCGCTTGGCAACTGGGCCCAGCATATCGCGACTTTCCGTAGCGGAGCCGCCGATTTCATTCTGCATGAGCCCTGGGTGTTCAAGGCGCATATCTTCCTGGGCCTGACCATCTTCCTGATCTTCCCCTTCACCCGTCTGGTGCATATGCTCAGCGTGCCGGTGAAATATATCTTCCGGTCAGGCTATCAAATTGTCCGTAAAAGAGGAAAGGGCTTCTGATGCCGGTATTCGTCAATAAATATGAAATCAGTGATGACGCCGTCCACGCCGAGATGGTGCACCACCCGGCCCCGGATCTGGCGGCGGCTCGGCTTGATGCGGCGCGGGCGCTGGTGGTCAAACGGCTGCTGCTCGAAGAAGCGGCGGCTGAGGATATGGTCAGCGCCAAGGATATCGACGATCTGCCGGAAGAAAAGGTGGAAGTCGTGATCCGTGCGTTGCTCGACAGCGTGATCACCACGCCCGAGGCCGATGAAGAAACCTGCAGGCGTTATTATGATCAGCATCAGCTGCGCTTTGTCGACAAAACCACGGAAAAAATTCTGCCCTATGATCTGGTGCGGGCCCATATCGTACAGTATCTGGAGGACAAGGCCTATCATTCGGCGTTTAACGCCTACCTTGACAAGCTGATGGCCTGCGCCAAGATTGTCGGCCTGGCGGCCTGATAGGTCTCTAAAATGACGGACCTCTAAAATGACAAAGGCCCGGCAGAAATGCCGGGCCTTGTTTTTCCTTGCTTTGCGCCGGAGCACGCGGCAGGTTATCTGACAAACAGAAGAAAAACAGGGAGGGAGTTATGAACTATCCTATAAAATCTGGTCGGATATTGCTCCGGCCAATGGCGGTTTCTGATGCACCTCGGGTTTACGCCTACCGCAATGAACCCGCCGTCGCACGCTTTCAGGGTTGGACGCCGGAAACAGTGACGGAAGTGGAAGATCACGCGCTTAATATGCAAGCCTGGGGGAATGATATAGCTGGGCGCTGTATCCAGTTGGTGATCGAGCAGCAGGAAAATTTGGCTATTGGGGTCATGGGGGATATGGCTTTTAGTCTCGATACCGAGACCAAGGCTCAGGCGGAACTGGGTATTGCGGTTGATCCGGCCTTTCAGAAACAGGGATTCGCCCATGAAGCGGTGACCGGTCTTGTATCAGCGTTGTTTGATCAGCTGAAACTCCACAGAATTCATGTGTCTATTGATCCGGCTAACAGGGCGTCACGAATGTTGTTTGAACGCGTTGGGTTTCGTCTTGAAGGTCACTTGCGCAAAAGCGTTTATTTTAAAGGTGCATGGTGTGATGACATCGTTATGGCGGTGTTGGGGGAAGAATGGGGGGAGTGATCCGGGAGCAGTTGGGGCGTGGCTTCTAGTGTTCCTTCTAAAATGACAAAGGCCCGGCAGAAATGCCGGGCCTTTTACGTATGGGGTCTTCTGGTCGCGGTTTATTCCGCCGCGAGGTTCCGCAAGACATAATGCAGGATGCCGCCGTTGTTGAAGTAGGTTACTTCATTGGCGGTATCGATGCGGCAGAGTACGGTGATTTCTTTGGTGGACCCGTCTTCGAAGGTCACTTTCACCTGTACATCCTGACGCGGGCTGATGCCGCCGGAGACGCCGGTGATGTCAAATGTTTCCGTGCCCTTCAGGCCGAGGGTCTGACGGTTGTCGCCGTCCTTGAACTGCAAGGGCAGAACGCCCATGCCGACCAGGTTTGAGCGGTGAATACGCTCAAAGCTTTCCACCAGAACGGCTTTGACGCCAAGCAGATTGGTGCCCTTGGCGGCCCAGTCCCGGCTTGACCCGGTGCCGTATTCCTTGCCGCCAACCACCACCAGCGGTGTGCCGGCGTCCTGATAGCGCATGGAAGCATCAAAAATGCTGGTCACGTCGCCGGACGGATAATGAGTTGTCCAGCCGCCTTCTGTGCCCGGCGCCATTTCGTTGCGCAGACGCACATTGGCGAAGGTGCCGCGCATCATGACTTCATGGTTGCCGCGACGGGAGCCGTAGCTGTTGAAGTCTTTGCGTTCCACGCCATGCTCGGTGAGATATTCACCGGCCGGGCTGTCGGCCTTGATGGCGCCCGCCGGAGAAATATGATCGGTGGTGATGCTGTCACCCAGCAGCGCCAGAAGACGCGCGCCCTGAATATCCCCCGCGGCGGCGCCGGCGGTTTTGCTCATGCCCTGGAAGTAAGGCGGATGCTGGATATAGGTGCTGTTGGCGTCCCAATTATAGGTTTTGCTGTCGTCGACCTTGATCTTCTGCCACTGTTCGGTGCCGGCAAAGACGTTGGCGTAACGTTCAACAAACATGTCACGGTTCAGGAAGGCCATGGCTTCTGCAACTTCCGCATTGCTTGGCCAGATGTCTTTCAGATAAACATCATTGCCGTTTTTGTCCTGGGCGATGACATCTTTGGTGATGTCGATCTGCATGGACCCGGCGATGGCGTAGGCCACAACCAGCGGCGGTGAGGCGAGATAAGAGGCTTTCAGGTCCTGAGACACGCGGCCTTCAAAGTTGCGGTTGCCGGACAGGACAGAGGCGCAAATCATATCATTGTCATTGATGGTGTTGCGTAGCGGATCGGCCAGCGGGCCGGAATTGCCGATACAGGTGGTGCAGCCATAACCGACCAGATCAAAACCGATGGCATCCAGATGCGGTGTCAGGCCGGCTTTATTCAGATAGTCGGTGACCACCTGAGAGCCAGGGGCGAGAGATGTCTTTACCCACGGCTTGCTGTTGAGGCCAAGTTCATTGGCTTTCTTCGCCACCAGACCGGCCGCCATCATCACGCCCGGATTGGAGGTGTTGGTGCAGCTGGTGATCGCCGCAATCATGACGTCGCCGTTGCTGATCTTGTAATCAGCGCCTTCGACGGCATATTCTGTTTTCTGATCGGCCGCTTTGCCGCGGTTTTCCAGCAGTTCTGTGAAAGAGTTGGCGGCATTGCTGAGCACAACCCGGTCCTGGGGACGGCTTGGGCCGGCAAGACTTGGCTCAACAGTACTGATGTCAAGATGCAGGGTATCGGTGAAAACCGGATCGGGGCTGGTGCTGTCGCGCCACATGCCCTGTTCCTTGGCATAGGCCTCGACGAGAGCGACGGTTTCGGCATCGCGTCCGGAAAAGGTCAGATATTCCAGCGTCTGGGCTGAAACCGGGAAGAAGCCGCATGTCGCGCCATATTCCGGCGCCATATTGGCCAGCGTCGCCTGATCAGCGAGGGTCATGCTGTCGAGCCCGTCGCCGTAAAATTCTACGAATTTGCCGACCACGCCTTTTTCGCGCAACATCTGTACAACCGTCAGCACCAGATCGGTGGCGGTGATGCCTTCCTTCATGGCGCCGGTAAGTTTGAATCCAACGACTTCAGGGATCAGCATGGACACCGGTTGACCGAGCATGGCGGCTTCGGCTTCGATGCCGCCGACGCCCCAACCAAGCACGGCCAGGCCGTTGATCATGGTGGTGTGGCTGTCGGTGCCGACACAGGTGTCAGGGTAGGCGATTGTCTTGCCGTCGATATCGGCGGTCCAGACGGTCTTGGCGATATATTCCAGATTGACCTGATGGCAAATGCCGGTCCCGGGCGGGACGGCGGAGAAATTGTCGAAGCTGCCCTGGCCCCATTTCAGGAACTGGTAGCGCTCGTTATTGCGTTCCATCTCCAGATCGACATTGCGCTGGAAGGCTTTGTTGTCGCCGAAGTTATCGACCATGACACTATGGTCAATCACCAGGTCAACAGGGGACAGCGGGTTAATCTTTTGCGGGTCACCGCCCATGTCGGCCATGGCGTTGCGCATGGCGGCCAGATCAACGACGGCTGGTACGCCGGTGAAATCCTGCATCAGAACGCGGGCCGGACGATACTGTATTTCCCGGGCTTCCTTGCCGAGGTTTTTCTGCCAGTCTACAATTGACTGAACGTCATCGGTGGTCACTGTGACCCCATCTTCATAACGCAGGAGGTTTTCCAGAAGCACCTTAATGGTGTAAGGCAGACGCGATACGTCACCGAGTTTTTCTGTTGCTGCTTTCAGGGAGTAATAATCATACTCTTTACCGCCCACATTGAGCGTCCGGCGGGTGTTGAGGGTATCTTGACCTACAGTAGCCACGGGTGAATCTCCTTTGAATTTAGATGTGTAAAGGCTGTTGACAGGCGCAGGATGTGCCGATTGGGTTCGGCATGTCAGCTGGCTTGTGCGGAAACTTAGGTGCTTTTTGCACTAAAATTCGGCTTTTCTCAAGCGAAAATGCGTATCTGAGAGCGGTTCTTAACAAGTGCTGGTCCCGCGAAGGGTGAAAAAATGTTGCATCGCATCATTTAGGCCAAGAGAAACCGTTAGTCTTGGGCCCTTGCCCGTTTCGCCGTCCGGAAGGCCGTTGGTAGTAAAATGACGCCTGGAACATCCGGCCTTGATCAGAGAGGGCTGGATCACAGCCGGGTTAAATATGATAAATAAGATGTAGCGAATATAATTAATTGTTAATATTTCTCGCCTATAAGATGTAAATCTACCAAGTCAGTTGCGTATCACTTATGAAGTAGTAACAAAGGATATCCTTCAAATAAGTTTTGTTGATTTGAACCTGTAAGGAATACACAAGATATGAATAACTATGCGGTTGGCAGAAAATTATCCGGGGGTCAGATAATGACCCTGATTTTCATTGCTTTTGGGGCGAACACGTTACTCATGGCCGTGGTCTTATTGTTTGAGAACGCCTTTTTATCCACCGCGTTTTTGTTGCCGGTGTTGATCAGTGGCGGGATCACGGCGTCGGCTTTCCTTGTCTGGCGTCGGCTTCATCCTTTGATTGTCCATATCGAAGACGGCGGGAATGATCAGACGGCGGAGATAGAAAATCTCCGCGCGTTGCTTGAACTTGAACAGGCCAGTTTGAAGGAACAAAAACAGGAATTTCGTCAGGTGGCCATGAGAGCGTCCCTGGCGGACGAGATTCAGCATCAGGTTCAGGATGAAATGGATTTTCTGAAGGATTTTGCCGGACAGACCAAAACCAGCCTGTTTAAAATGGCGGATTCTATTGATATCGAGCTGCAGGAAAATATTGAAAATATTACCAGTCATGCGGAAAAGGCCAATGCGATTGCGGCGCAACTGACCGATTCCGCCCGTACCGTGGGGGACAAATCGGACTCCGTGGCCGCGGGGGCGGCCCAGGCGCTGGACAATACCACCAATGTACAGAAATCTACCGAAAACCTGCAAACAGCGGTGGATACCATTACCCGGCAAATGGAACAATCGACGGAACTGACGCAGGAGGCGGTTACGATCAGTGACGAAACCCAGAAGACCATCGGTGGCCTGGAAGAGGCGGCGCAGGGAATCGGGGAAATCATCGGCCTGATCAGTAATATTGCCAACCAAACCAATCTATTGGCTCTGAACGCCACCATTGAAGCCGCCCGGGCGGGGGAAGCCGGCAAAGGTTTCGCGGTGGTGGCCTCTGAAGTCAAGGGTCTGGCGAGCCAGACCACACAGTCCATTGGCGATATTACGGAGCATGTGGAAGGCATTCAGATGAAGGTGGCCGCGGCAGTCAAGGATATTGATCGCATCAAGCGCAGCATTGACAAGGTTCAGGCCTCGTCCGATGTGATCCGTGAAGAAGTCACCCGGCAGAGGGCGGCGACACGAGACATTGCCGACAGTGCCGATCGGGCCCAGTCCAGTGTACAAATGGTGACAATGGGCGCCCGCGATATTTCGACAGTCGCCAGCGGCAATGCGACCATCGTCAAGGAAATTAACGATATTTCAGAAGAACTGGCCAGGCATGTTCAATTGATCCGCAAAAATATGATGGATATTGTCAATTGCGCCCTGGTCGAGAATGACCGCCGCAATACCGAACGCCATCACACCTCGTCGACGTCAACCATTATCATGGAAGGCCACGAGAACAGCATGACGGTTCAGGTTGTTGATTACTCTATGGGCGGATTGCAGATCCGGGTGATCGACCCGATGCCACCGAAGAGTTGTATGAAAGGGCGGATTATGGCCGGGGGCGCCGAAACCGAAATCAATTTTGAAGTGCGCAGTGTGCATGATGACATTTTGCATGTTGAATTCAATGATGATGTGGAGCTGATCCGTTTGTATAATGTTTACCTTAAAGCCAAGATGCCGGATGCCGAGGACACTGATGTCATGGAAGAGGTCGAGTTGTTTGGCTAAGGAGGCGACTGCTGTGGGCTGGAAATGCGGCAAGTGTGCCGCATTTTGCCTGCAAAAGACCTTAGTTTCGGCATAGTGAGACCTTAATGGCTTTCTATATTCCTATTGTAGACGAAAACGATAGGAGACATATCCATGAGACAGAGATTACATACCACCGTTCTGGCGAGACAATCTGGTTCGCAGGTCTGGCAGGGCTTTCCCTGGTCAAAGGTTATGCTGTCGTTTTTCATGACCAGCAGCTTTCTGATTTTTGCAACCCTGGGCGCCAACTCGGCGGAAACCGGCGTTACCTGGACCGACCATGTCAGTGAAATTCTGGCGGGAACCGCGGTGTTCAGTCTGGCGGCCATTCTTCTGCTGTCCGCCGGGCGATTGTTGCCGAAAAATTTTTAATATCGACTTCCTACGAGACTGATTTCCTCCAGGACCACCCTGTCCTCACCTTTCAGAGTCCTGGAGGGACCTGCTTCCGGCTAAAAAAGAGCTTATCCCGATCAGCTTTTGTCCGGAAGCAGGTATTTTTTTGTCCGCATCTGCCCGGCAAAGGTGATCTCGGTCTTTTTTAATTGTGCCGGGAATGCTATAGCTTGCTGAAATAACAAATGGATTTTTTCAGTGAACCAGATGATTCGGGGACGGAACCTGACCTGTATTCGGGGAGATCGGCCCATATTTTCCGACCTTGCCTTTGATCTTGCACCAGGGCAGGCGGTGATTTTGCAGGGCGCCAATGGCTCGGGCAAATCAAGCCTGATGAAAATTATTGCCGGTTTGTTGAAGGCCGAGAGGGGCGAGATTCTGGCCGGCGAGGAAAATATTCTCGGGGATCGGGACTGGACCAGCCGCAACCTGTGTTATCTTGCCCACAAAAATGGCCTGAAGCCGGAATTGACCGTCGGCGAAAATCTGGATTTCTGGGCGCGGATGGAAAATCACAATGGTGATATTCGCGCAGAAGCCGCGAAAATCGGCATTGATCACTGTCTCGACCTTCCCGTAAGCTACCTGTCCTCCGGGCAGGGCCGCCGGGCGGCGCTGACGCGGGTGTTGTGTCATCCCGGACAGATCTGGTTGCTGGATGAACCGACGGTTGGTCTGGATGCGGCCGGGGTGGATATGCTGGCCGGCCTGATGGCGGGACATCTGAGCCGCGGCGGATCAATTCTCGCCGCCACCCATATTGATCTTCATTTACCGCCGGT
>TARA_R110002073_G_scaffold38537_16_pt1 | contig 15475 bp, 17 predicted proteins | sample TARA_R110002073 | Tara Oceans TARA_R110002073 (sample SAMEA4397174) | marine metagenome | biome: Polar Biome; feature: [DCM] deep chlorophyll maximum layer (ENVO:01000326); material: water (ENVO:00002006), including particulate matter (ENVO:01000060) such as... | depth 40 m
GGGCCCGCGTGTCTGGTTTATTCCAGGCGAGTTCGTTTGGCCAACCGCAGATCACCATTGGTAATTTCTTCGCCGCTCATCAATGCGTGCAGTTTCATTTCGACCGTGCGTTCGCCTCCCTCTTCGAGTCCCGGAGGGCTGCCCCAGAACAGTCGCCGATTGTCAGTGGTTGTGATCTCGAGTTGCGGCACGACATTTTGTCGGGCGTCACCATGGACGCCGATCGCGCGGACTTTGGCTTGTTCACGCACCGGCGACAAAACGCCTGCCAAGCGAGCAGCCGCTTCGACTCGAACATCGCCAAACGGTCCGCCGACCACTCCGGTCGGATAGACGTCAGGGACTTCGATATGGATGTAGTCGAGCGTCTCGGATTGGGCGAACTCGGTGGTCGGCAGTAAAGTTCCGGTTCCATCGATCGGGAAAAAGTAGCTGCCTGAATCGGCTTGGTTGGGTTTAAAAACGTGTACCATCGCCACGGGGCGTCGGTATTCCAGATGCACATCGACTTTGCCACCAGGCAGTTTGCGGACGCTAATCACGCGTTTGACCCACGGGTGGGTCGCAAAGGCCGAGGCAATTTTTGCCGTGGCTTGTACATCCAAAAGCGAGAGTTGATCGAGCGCGGTATCGCGAAATACCGTCCCTGGAATGTCGGTGCGAATGTAGCCCGGAGGCTCGGTCACTTGGATGTTTTCGAGCTGCACGCCGTAGAACTTATTGGCCACGTGCTCGGCGCCCCAGCGATCCCATGCGACATAACCGCCTACGATCAGCAAGACGGGCCAGATAAACGAGAGCGACGCAGGAGCCACAATCAGCCGCCGGATCATATCGCGAATCGGGCGGGGGCGGTCTTCGCGATTCGATTTCATCGCCACCGTACTTGCCTCTTACAATCCATTGTTGATTCGTTGCGAAATGCATCGCGTTCGCTAGCAGGATGGCCAATCGAACGCTACAAAGCCAATCACAACGCGACTAGCTGATCTGCATCTCTACCAAATCTGCAGATTCAATTGCAAGTCGATCCCCGTTTGCAGCAACACTTGTTCACGTACTCGCTCGATCAAACGCAAGCATTGTTCGCTAGTGGCACCGGTGTGAGCAATCAGGTATTGCGGGTGGTTGGCATCAAGTGAAACATCTCCCTCACGCACCCCCGCGAGACCGCAGTTTTGAATCAGCGTGTTTGCTGGCATTCCATCGGGATCGACAAACGGCGTCGCAATCCGTCGCTGTTCACTCGGACGGTCCGCATTTCGGCTGATCCACAGCTTTTGCATCCGTTTGGTCAGTGCTGAAACGTCGCGTGGTTCGAGGGCAAAAGTGACTTTCAGGACGCCGAGCCCGTTCAGAGCCGTTTTGCGGTGCGAAAAGCCCGCTTCGTGTTGATTCAATTCTCGCGTCGAGCCATCACTCTCGATCACGGTGATACTCTCGACGACCGATCCAATGTCACGGCCTCCGTTGGAAACGTTGCCGACAACGGCTCCACCCACCGAACCGGGAATGCCGACGAGATGTTCGAGTCCGCCCAACCCAGCCCCCACCGACTTGATGACCGCATGGGACAGTTTTGCCCCGGCGCCAGCGATTAGCCGATTGTCCTGGATTTCCAATTCGCTGGTGGCCGCCGCGGCGAGCGAGATAACCAGGCCGTCAAAGCCCGATTCGCGTACCAGCACGTTGCTACCGCCACCCAGGATACGGATCGCCAATCCGGCCTCGGTGGCTTCGCGGTAAACGCGTTGCAGTTCCGCTTCGTCGACCGGTTCAGCGAAAAAACGCGCGGGCCCACCGATTCCGAGCCATACCAATGGCGAAAGAGGCTCGTCGGTGCGAATCAGATGGTCCAAATCCTCAGAGAAGCTCATGCTTTGTGTCTGCCTTTCCAGTTTCATTTTGGGTCAATGAACACACAGAATAACCGATATCCCAAAAAAAAGCGTCAGCTGTGAAACAGGAGTCACAACTGACGCTTCCATTATTGTTTTCTATCGGTCAAACCTTGGTACCGGTTTAGTCCCGTCGGTCCAAGTTAGCCCTGGCGGTCCAAGATGGCTTTTCGAATCAGGCTGCGGACCGGTTGTTTGGGCTGAAAACCCATCAAGCGACGACGATTCCACTGACCCGATTCGGTCTTCGTAAACATAATGATCTGGGGCAACATGTTTTCGCCCTGGGTGAGTTGCTTGGCCAACTCGGGATCCCGATCTTTATCAATAACCGCGACACAAACTTCGTCCAATTCGCCTGTTTGTGCCATTTGTTTGATGGTCGAGTCTTTTAAGACGTGACATGCGGGGCACCACTCGGCGCCAACGACGACCATCAAAGGCTTGTTTTCTTCAATCGATTGCTTGTAAACCGAAGCGTAGTTCTGCTGCATCTGTTGTTCGCTTGTCACACTCGACAAGACCAAAGCTAAAAGCAACGAAACCATTCCAGACTCCCTAGGTTTTCGGGGTACATCAATGTGGGCGGCGGCACTCTGCCAACCGATCGAGCCTTCATCGCAATGAACGCTTGATCAAACTAATGAATTTGGAGACCACAAGGATGTTGAGACAAGATTCCTAACCGGAACGCCTTAGCGACTTCCATGACGGCAATCGTTTTTGCTGATCTTTCGTTGACTCGCCGCATTGCGAATCAAGAAAGTTCCGCGTTCGTGCGTTGAAAAAACGATTGTTTGCTAAGGAGGAGCTTTTTGAGGGGGGAATTGCAACCATCGATCGATGCCAATGAGTGCCATTCTTCCCGCTAAAAGCTTGCTCGCAATCACTCCTAATCCCCAAGTCTCGAGTGCTTGACGGTTAGGTGTTTTTGGCGAGTTGGGAGGATTCTATGGATGAGTCGGAGGGCCACAAGGGTCAACGTCCGCATTTTTTCGAAATGGACCTTGAACGAGATCCGCGTTTTTGATTTGTACAACTCTATATTTTGGTATGCTCAACGCTAAACTATTGTTCGCAAACGGTTTCGGGCGTGCCAAAAAGGTGTGCCAAGTTGCCGCACCCGGCTAATGGTGGGGGTGATGGAACGCTGGAAATTTTTCGGGAATACGGATTTTTAGTACGGTTTTTGGTTCGGATTGTCGCTTTTGCAGCCAACGTGTCTGCTTTGCAATCAATTCTTGTGGTCAACACGACTTTCGTTCGATTGGTTATGTATGAAGCTTCGCATCGGTTTGATCGGTTTAGGGGATGCATGGCAAACCCGTCATCGGCCTGCGTTGCAAATGCTGCAGGACCGATTTGACGTGCGTGCGATCTTCAGCACCGTGTCAAAATTGGCGGAAAACGCCGCCGCAGAGTTCCAAGCCGATCCCGTGGACGGTTACCAGACCCTCGTCTCACGATGTGACATCGATGCGGTCCTCGTGCTCCAACGCAGCTGGCTCGGATGGTTGCCGATGTTGGCAGCATGTGACGCCGGCAAAGCGATCTATTGGGCGGGAGACCTCGATTTTGACCCTGTCGAAGCAAGCCGAATTCGCGATGTCATCGATCGCAGCGGCGTGGCGTTCATGACCGAGTTCCCGAAACGATTCGCCCCCGCCACGCTGCGGCTCAAAGAATTGATCGCCACCCACCTCGGCCCTCCACGACTCGTGTTTTGCCATCGCCGCGTCCAAGTCGATCCAGCGGCACCCAAACCCAACACGGTGGTGGCAAACCCCTTGCAGGAAGAGTTGATCGAGTTGATTGATTGGTGCCGCTATGTCGTCGGGCGGGAACCTCAAAGCGTCGTTTCGACGGGGCTCAGCCATACCTCGCCCGCCGATTACGAATGCATGAGTCTGCAGTTCGCCGGCGCCGATCCAAAGCCTCCCGTGACGGCTCAGATCAGTTGCGGCAGCTACATTCGTTCGGCTTGGCACGAAGCGGTGAGTTTCCGGCCTCCGTCGGCGATGCAGATTTGCTGCGAGCGTGGTGTCGCCTTTATCGATTTGCCATCGACGTTGGTGTGGTTTGACGATGCCGGCCGGCATCTCGAATCGCTTGAAACGGAATTGCCGGTGGGCCAGCAATTGTTAACCCAGTTCTATCGCAGCGTCACCAGTCTGGTGCGAAACATGAGCGATCTGGATGACGTGTATTGTGCTGGCAGTATCCTGGCGGCCGCCCGAGAGAGTTGTCGAAGCGGCCAGCGGATGGATTTGACGATGCGAATTTCTTAGAGCCGACAAGCACACAGCCGTATCCTGTCTCGAAGCGGTGCGGCGCAAACCCAGTGCCGCTTACCAGTTGATCCGGTAAGTGCAAAGTCGATGGCTTTGGGCGTCAGTCCAGGAATAACTGCAACTGCCTTAGCGAGGCATTCGTGGCGCGGTAAACGCGACCGTGGGGACGCAGCCAATCGAGCTCATGGATCGAGTCGGCATTCCCGCCGATGCGAACAATCGTTTCATCCCCACCATCAATCGGTGCCACATTTCGATAGTTTCTGGGGTGCCAATTTCGATTGCGTCGCTGCGGCTAAAACCTTGCTCGCTGACCCGCACGGTCGGAGCGAGGTGCAACAACGCTTCGATCATCAAGTGGTCTCGGCAATCCTGCTCGCTCAATCCCTTATCATCATAGATCCACAGATGAGATTGAAGCATTTGATCCAGAGCGTTCATTGCCGCCGATTCAGCCGACTCGGCAACAAGGATGGTTTCGATCGAGCCACATTGAACGTAGAACTTTGCCATTTGATTTTCTTCCGTGATAGCGTGGGAGGCGATGTTTTGAACACCGAACGTTTGGGTGACACGTCTATCATCGCGGGCGGCCGGACACGTCTGGTCAAAGCCATCGCGAAAGCCAAAAGAAAATTTGAAAACGGCAAAAAGACAGCGTTTCAGCAGCGATCTCGTTGTTAGCTAGCCAGAAAATGGTCGGAGAGGGCAAACTGATTTTACCTCCCCTTTTGGGGAGGTCACAGTCGGCGGTAGCCGGCTCACCGGTGGGGTTCGTTGTGTTCGAAACGGAATGATCCGCGTCTAGTTCCCCGTGCTGAATTGATCGGGGCCTCCCGCGATCGGCATGTGTTCGTACTTGACGATTTTCCACTGATCATCGGAGCCTTTCTCGAATTGCAGCAGCAACCGACGTGGCACTCGCACATCGCGGATACCGCCTCGCTTACTACTGACATCGACTTTGACACTCATGTCGACATCGGCTTGCGGCGGATAGCTGCCCTCGATCATCACGATGCTGCGGATTCGATTCACTCGCGCGAGGCTGAAGATGTAATTGGGGAGTTCTTGTGCAGCTTGAGCCTTCGCCTGCGGATCGGCAATGTATTGTAGCGCCGCTTCGTGATCATTGGCTTCGACCGCAGCAGCCGCTTGGTAAATGATCGCTTCGATTTGTTCGCGATCGGTGACCATCATCGATGAAACGATCCAGACTGCCGGGACCAACAAAAGGAAGACAATCCCAAGAATCGCGGCAGCCCGCTTGCCTGTTTGAGTCCAACCGTAAAGCAACGCGCCCCCGATCAGGCCTACCATCAACGAAATTAGCAGCGGTTGTTCAGCAAGGACTTGCATCGTGAATCAGGCTCTTGGTGTTGAGGGGGCTAAGCAGATAGGCAGGAAGCGTTGGGCGAAATCCCGTTCGCCAAAACGGCCCTCTACTGAAAGACTTCTGCTTCACTGCTTCGTAACAAAAAAAAACTGCTTCGTAACAAAAAAAAGGCGGTGTTTTTTCAAACACCGCCCTTCGTGAAAGCGGGTGTCGCTTTCAGAGTACCATCGTTAGCGGAGGACCGCTAATCGTTTTAGGCTCGCTTGGGGAACAAAGGTCCGCCGTACTGAGCCGCGTCGCCAAGCATCTCTTCGATGCGGAGCAACTGGTTGTATTTCGCCATCCGGTCGCTGCGGCTTGCCGAGCCAGTCTTGATTTGTCCGGTCGACAGTGCAACCGCCAGATCCGCGATCGTCGAATCTTCGGTTTCACCGCTACGGTGACTTGTTACTGCGGTGTAACCGTTGCGATTAGCCAATTGGATCGCGTCGATCGTTTCGGTCAGCGTACCGATTTGATTGACCTTGATCAGGATGCTGTTCGCGATGCCTTCGTTGATGCCGCGTTGCAAACGTTCGACGTTGGTGACGAACAAGTCGTCGCCAACGAGTTGAACTTTGTCGCCCAGTTTCAGCGTCAACTTCTTCCACGTATCCCAGTCGTCTTCGTCACATCCGTCTTCGATGCTGCAGATCGGATACTTGTTGCACCAATCGGCGAAGAAGTCGACCATTTCGTCGCCCGACAATTCTTTCTTGTCGATCGTGTACTTCTTGGTCGAGCTGTCGTAGAACTCGGTCGAAGCCGCGTCCAAGGCGATGAAGACTTGTTCGCCAGCCTTGTAGCCCGCTTTGTCGATCGCGGTCATGATCACGTCGAGTGCTTCTTGGTTGCTCTTCAAGTCGGGTGCAAAACCACCTTCGTCACCCACTGCGGTGCTGTAGCCTTTGTCGGACAACACTTTCTTGAGGTTGTGGAATACTTCGGTACCACAGCGAAGTGCGTCGCTGAATCGCTCGAAGCCAAGAGGCATGACCATGAATTCTTGGATATCGACACCGTTATCGGCGTGCTCGCCACCGTTGATGATGTTCATCATCGGCGCGGGCAACAGTCGTGCACCAGCACCCCCAAGGTAGCGGTAGAGCGGTTGGCCGGTCGACGAGGCAGCGGCGTGAGCCACAGCCAACGAAACGCCAAGGATCGCGTTGGCACCGAGTTTCTTCTTGTTCGGGGTGCCATCGAGTTCGAGCATGGTGGCGTCGACAGCCGCTTGATCGGTCGCGTCGAGCCCTTCGAGAGCTTCGCAGATCACGTTGTTGACGTTATCCACCGCGGTCTGGACGCCTTTGCCCATAAAGACCGATTTGTCGCCATCGCGAAGTTCCCATGCTTCGTGAGCACCGGTGCTCGCTCCGCTTGGAACCGCCGCACGACCGTGGGCGCCATCGCTGAGCAGGACTTCGCATTCCACCGTTGGGTTTCCGCGGCTATCAAGGATTTGGCGAGCGTGAATTGCTTCGATCAGAGTCATCAGAGGGCCTCGTAGATATTGCTAGAGAGAGATAGTTGCGAAAAGTTTTGTAAGTTGTTGGGTAAATGGGGGGCATGCGCCGCCAACTGCGTTGTGCAAACCGCCGGCATTTTGTCCAATGCGGCACGCTGTGGCTACCCGTCACTGATCTCCAAAAACGGAATCGACGACGGACTTCGACACGCCACCAGCATCCTTTATCTCAGCTTCCGAACTTTCCTTACCCTAAAAATCAACCGAAACGATGTTCACCGGACTTGTCGAAACGGTCGGCCGAATTGCGGAGATCCGAAACGAACCTCCCGGACGACGCTTCCAAATTGATGCCACCTCGATCTGCGAAGGTGTCCAAATCGGCGACAGTATCGCGATTAATGGTTGTTGCTTGACCGTTATCGAGATTGACGGCAACATCTTGGGCTTCGAAGCGGGGGCCGAAACCCTCTCTCGCACCAATTTGGGCCAGCTGCAGCAAGACAGTCCTGTCAATCTCGAGCGGTCGCTCGCGGTTGGCGATCGTTTGGGCGGACACTATGTGACCGGGCATGTCGACGCACTCGCCACGTTGAAAGAGCGTCGGGACGACCCGCCGTGGTCGAATTTATTTTTTTCGGTGCCCGAAAATCTTGCCTCACAAATTGCTTCTAAAGGCAGCGTTGCGGTCGACGGGGTAAGCTTAACGGTGGTGGACGCGGGAAAGGATTTTTTCAGCGTCGCGTTGATCCCGCATACCTTAGATCAAACGACTCTGGGAAAATTAGGGGTCGGAGACTGCGTAAATTTGGAAACCGATGTGCTGGCAAAATATGTCCAGCGTTCAATGGAGTCCTTGCGACCCGAATCTGCGAATGGATCAAGCGTTTCCAGTTAAACCGATTTCCGACTCACTCCAACAAAATAAGTAGCGTCAAGCTTGTCCCCGAATGTTGAATTTTCCGGGAAGCCCGCATTCCAAGCATGTTCGATTCTCGAACCCTAAAGATTAAAATCCCGTGAACCAGCCACGACAAACCGCATCGTATCTTTCCAAACGACTTGCCGCCGCCGGGCTGCAGCCCGTATCGCGATACGGCCAGAATTTTCTTATCGATCTGAACCTCGTTGATCTGATCGCCAACTCCGCAGAGATGCGCAAAGACGATGTCGTCTTGGAAGTGGGCACCGGTGTCGGTTCGCTGACGTCGCGATTGTCCGACGCCGCTGGCGCGGTGTTAACGATCGAAATCGATGAAAACTTGCATCGTTTGGCAAAAGAAGAATTGGGATGGCGACCGAATGTGCGGTTGTTGCATGGCGATGCACTGCACAACAAAAACACGCTTCGTCCTGACATGATGGTGCAGATTCGTGATGCGATGAGCCGCATTGGCGAGAATGCACGTTTCTTGTTGGTCGCTAACTTGCCGTACAATGTTGCCACTCCGATCATCAGCAACTTGATGCTCGAAACGCCTTCGCCCGATGTGGTCGTCGCGACGATCCAAAAGGAAGTCGGTGACCGGATTGTTGCCGAACCAGGCAGCAAGGATTACGGCGCGTTGAGCGTGTGGTTGCAATCGTTATGCAAATGCAGCATCGTGCGGGTGTTGTCGCCGAAAGTTTTCTGGCCACGACCCAATGTCGATTCGGCCATCATCCGTTTGGATGCGCAACCCGAGTGGCGAGAAAAGATTCCGGATCTGCGTTACTTTCACGAAACCGTTCGTGCTCTGTTCTTTCACCGACGCAAGTTCTTGCGCAGCGTTGTGGTTAGCGGCATGAAAGGGCGTTTGGATAAACGTCAAGTCGACGAGGTGCTCGGATCACTCGGCTATACCGAAACCGCACGCACCGAAGAATTGCCCGTCGCTGAGATCCAGCGTTTGGTCGAGGCATTGCGACAAGCCGAAATCAAAGCCCAAGAAATGTAGGCCGGATCAAGTCGCCCAAAGCGACGCAGATCCGGCAGATGTGAATGTGACGGTGAGTTCGTCGTCGCTGCGATTTCGGAATCCGTGTGATTTTGTGGAAAATGGTTGTAACGAATTCACGAAATTCGATCGATTTCACGTGCACTCAATCACCGCGTCCTTTACGCTGAATTGATTGCGGCAATGGTTGATTTCGGACCGCGGTAAAAATCATTTTTGCTAGGCATGCGAGCATGTCGAGATACCAACGATTTTTCGTTCCTGGTGGCACTTACTTCTTCACCGTTGTCGCCTACCACCGACGCCCTATTTTGACGACCGCCTGCGGACGGCAGTTCTTGCGTGAAGCCATCCGCACCGTCCGTACAACGCATCCTTTCGAACTCTTTGCAACCGTGTTGTTAGCCGACCACTGGCACCTCGTCATGGAACTGCCGCCCGAGGATGCGGACTACTCTCTTCGACTGAGGAAAATTAAATCCGAGTTCACTGGATCTTGGCTTGCGGCCGGACTACCCGAAGCCGTCGTGACTCCATCACAAAGAAAACGAGGAGAACGTGGTATTTGGCAGCCACGATTTTGGGAGCACACCGTCCGCGACGAAGAGGATCTTGAGCGATGTGTCGACTACATCCACTGGAATCCGCGTAAGCACCAATGTGTCAACCGCATCTCTGACTATCAATGGTCGACATTCCACCGATTTGTTGCGGAAGGACAATATGAGATTGGTTGGGGTGGCACGCTCCCCACGTCGCTTAAAGACACCGAAGAAGATTGGGGCGAACCGTAATCGCAGTGTAGCAAGGAACGACGAAGGTGAATTCGTCACCGCTGCGATGCCGGATCTTCGCTCCGCTGCGATCCGGCCTACTTTTCTACTTTACTCGCGCCGACACCACCAAAGTGTCATGGGTCCACTCGATATCGACGCCTGCTTGTTGCGCGATCTCCTGAACCAATTGACGAAGCGATGCGTTCTGCATGCTCATCGTGATCAATTGGCTGCACGGCCCCTCTGCCGCCGGCTCGATTTGGCAGGCTCGGCCGGCTGCGGCGGCAAGTTTGCTCAGCACTTCATGAGCCGCAGTGTTCTGCAGCGTCAGTGTCAAGTTCGCCTTGTCTAAGCTAACGTTGGCGGCTTGTTTCGCCGCCTGGCTGGTTAAGAACGCCGCGATCCCGGCGCGATGAGCGGCGGCGGTTGCGGTGATCTCAATTTCCTTGCCCGTGTTCTTCAATTTGCTCTGCCGGTCGACGCCGCGAATCGCCGCGATCACGGATGTCCGGTTTGCGTCCAGCCGATAGGGAACTGCAAAGCGTTTCGTGCTCGCAGGCGGCGCGGTCGATTCTGGCTCTGTTCCTTGACGGCGGGGCGGATGACGGAATTGGGCGGTCACGAGTGTCGTCGCCACGTCCGCGGAAATCGCTTTCCATTTCGCCGCTGGCCATAGGTCATGAGGCAGCTCGGTCGCCGGCGGAGTCTTACCGCTGGCAGTGGCGATTCGAGCGATCGCTTCGCTAGGTGTCGTCGCCGCAGGCCACTGAACGTCAATTTTTGCCGACGCCGAGGATTCGGGGGCTGCCGAGAGCGACAGGATCGCTTCGCTTGTCCCGTCTACCCACTCGGGACGCCCGACCAGCAGAACGCCGGCGATGGGCATCGTCACACAGCCTCGGGACGCGGCCACTTGCTGAATTCCGGCAAATACGGTCGGACCAATTTGGCCTACTTTGACATCCGCCGATGGGTCGATGTGGCGATCCAATACGATCGGGATTTCCACGCGATCGGCGAGTTCCGCTACCGCGCTGCGAAACGGTTTACCATCGACGATCGCTCGACTCGTCGCCGACAGTTTTGCGAAAAATGGGTTGGCTAGCGAAACCGATTCAAATTCGCTGGACGGATCCTGCCCCACAGCCAACGAGCAATGTGTAAAGGGTCCCCACAGAACCAGCGATGTTAAAATGGCGAAGATTTTCATAGTTGTGGAGATAGGTAAAAAAGACACTGCCGATCCATGGATGGGCCATTGGATAGCGGCGAGGGCGAGAGCTGGGATCAGGGCGGTGGTGAGGCCGCTGGGGCTGCGATCGAGGTGTTGCTGGTTGCCCGGAAGTCTCGATCGCGAGTGTCCGGCAGAAAACCAAATCAGTGTGATAAGTTGGCGTTTGGTTGGTTGCCGAGGACGTTGGTGGCAACTAGACTCGCACGAACTTAACAAAATTGTACGCGAAATCACGATGTTTCGCGATTCTATTGTGCGGAAGATCAGGGAGGGTTGACCGAGGAGTGGTCGACAGGTGATCGAGGTCACTGAGGCCGAGGTCCATGACGGGATCGCTTGCCGCTCCAAGTCGATTGCGTAACATGCACGCGACTGACATTCGTTATTTTCCTCATCCTGATGGACTTCCTTGTGACAACTCCCCTCGTGCGGACGACTCGATTGACGATCGCCTATCGGCGGTACCTGACGTCAGCCAATTCGCCTCAATTCGCTGCGGAGGTCGATGAGTACTATTCCGCTTCGACGTTAACCAGTTTGCTGCGTCGCAGTGACGTCGAGATGCGACGTGCATCGGCCCTTGCGTTGGGGATGCTAGGTGACCACAGCTCGATTGAATCGCTCGGCCAAGCATTGTCGGATCCTGATCGCGGCGTACGGCTGGCGGCGGATGATTCCTTCCGAGCACTATTGGTGCGTGATGCCGCGCCGCGTCATCATCAACAACTGCTGCAAGTCATGCATCTGAATGACGGAGCCGAATACGCAGCGGCACTGGCACCGACGATGATCCTCGTCGATCAAGCACCACGCTACAGCGAAGCGTTTCACCAGTTGGCAATCTGTTGGCAAGGACTGGACAATTCACCGCAAGCCGAGACGGCGTTTCGAAGTTGTCTGTGGCATTGCCGCTATCACTACCCGGCGTGGCAAGGGTTGGCTCGCTGCCGAATGCTTGCTCGTGATTACGAAGGAGCGATCTCGGCGCTTCGCCGCTGTGTCGAAATTTGTCCCGACGTCGAAAATGCACGCGTGCAAATTCGGGTGTTGGAGCGGCGGTTGCGACAAACTGATGCCTGACCCGTTTTTCGGGTCGGTAACCGTATGTCATTAATCCACCGCGATTCAAATTGCCCCTGCGCTAAAAACGCGTGCCGTGATTGAGCAGATAGAGGAAGCTAGATGAGTTACGACGAGCCACTCGTGGGATCGCTTGCCATTGCATTCGCAGTGGTTTCGAGCGTGATTGCCGTCGGACCTTGGAGTGGCCCCTACCAGTTGCGAAGCATCGCAGCGGTGCGTGGTCGGTTCGGCAAACCCGCAGCACGCTGTGTTTGGTTGGTTGTTGCGATTGCGGCATTCACCGCAGGCATGGCGATCCTCAGCGGAACCCGCCCATCGTACGCCGAACCCGGCGGCGTGCACGCGATCGAGCACTGACAGCCCATCTTCACGTAGTGGACGAGGCTACGAGTCCCTCCGCAGCTTTCACGTCGTGAGGGAGGTAATGAGACCTCCCGCTTCCACCCTTCCGCACGGACTCGTTGCCTCGTCCACTACGATCGGACCGTAGCCTATGCTACGTACCGGGGTTGGCGTCGTTGACGGCTTTGTTCATCACCTTGATCGCAGCGTCGGTGTAGCGATGGTGCTCGTTCCAGAAGTGATTCATCGCGGCTTCGTCGGCAAAGAAGAACATGCGGTTGTGAGTTGGGTCTTTGAGTCCCCATTCACGTTTGCCTGGCACGATGCGGCGTTCTTCGAAGAAGCGAACCACGTCGATTTCGTTTAGCACAGGAGTGTAGGTCACTGGATCGGCAAGGAACGTTTCCATCGCTTCGGCACTTGCGAACAAGTACAGTTTGCCGAGGTGGACCACACCGAAATCGGGGCGGCCTTCGACCCAGCGGTCTTCTTTGATCACGGTCACGGCACAGAAACCTTCCATCGCTAGTCCTGGCTGGTCCGGTTTGCCGGTCGTGTTTTCGGGGCTCTGGGATTCAGCAACCGAATCGGACTGCGGTTCCGAGGCACTCTCAGCCAGTGCTTCCTCGTCCGGTTCTGGCAACGATTCTTCGGTCATCTGGGCTGGCATTCCCAACGTCATTCCATCGGTTCGTGCACCCGCCAGAATGCCTTTGGCTCCGCCCGCGAATTCGCCGGCAAGGTTAGCCGAAGCCGGAGCGGCGGTCACCTGAGGTGCGGGAGCATGGTTAGCGGTGGGGGCCTCTGCAGGCGTCTCCGCAGCAAGGGTTTGTGTCGGCGAGGCGGTCGCTTGAATTCCTTGAGGCACTGCGGATTGCAGCATTGCAACGTAACGATCGGCCGCTTGCGGGCTGACCGTGTGCGAGACCGTTTTGCCGTTGGTGGTCACGATCACGTCGGTTGGAAACGCTTTGACTTGAAACATTTCCACCAGCTGAGGGTTTTTGCCAGCGTGGATTTTGACCGGAATGTAATGCTCCGTCAGTGCCGCATCGACGATCGGAGCTTTGAAGGCACCCGCTTCGAGGCGGTCGCACCAGACACAGTTGTCACTGTAGAAATGCAGCAGCAGAAGTTTGTTTTCTGCCTGCGCTTTGGCATGTGCCGAGCGTAGATTTTCGTTCCAGGCAATTTCGGCGGTCGCAAATGAAGACGCGGTCGCCGCAATGACTGCGGAAAAAAGCATTGAGAGGGTTACCGTACGCATCAAACCTGTCCTGCCGTCGTGAAAGCGTGGGTACAAAAGGCGGAGCAAAATGCGCTCAGCTTGGATTGGTATCGGCAGTAACCATCCTGCCACTTAAGCCGAAAGTACAAGTTGGGAAGACTTTGACGCCACCGCAATCGATACTCCGCGTTTAATTTTGTTGTTGTGTGCTTTTTGCAATCCGAAGCATAAGCGAGGGAATATCGATCTAGATTCGGTCCCCCGCGACGCTTCGGGGGCGATTCGCAGGGAAAAGCGAAAATGACGCAACTTTAAAACGGACGTGACGGTAGCGGTCTTCGATGCTGTCAAAACCCCCGTCTTGCCGCGTGCTGCCGCTCGCAGAACTTGAGTCAAAAGCGGCTTTATTGCCCTGATTGAATGACTCCGCGAACGATTCCCAGCCTAGCGCGGTTTTCATGTTTGGGTGTCAACAGTCCCCCCGCGTTTGCCCAGTTTTTTCTTGCTTGTTTTGGGCCATGTCGTAGGTTTTCCTGGCGACTTATCTCGTTCAGGGATGAGCAAACGAAAAAATAATCCAAGATGCGGCCCCCAAGGCCGTGTCCAGCACGGGGAGCCAAATAGAGTGACTAAAATCAAATCAAAAATGCTTATCGCATTGGCAGCAATCGCGACATCTGTCGGTGTCCAAGCGGCAAACGCTGAATCGGCGGTTCGATTGCCTGCGAACAATTCCGTCAATATGCAGCAAGGGGGCCAGGTTCTTTTGCAGCTGGAGGTCCCTAGCGGTGAAAGCCGGCAATCGCTGTCGTATGCCACCGTGACGGTCGTGGATCGCAATGGCAGCGCTCGCAAATTCCAAGCCGACCAACAAGGCATTGTGCGGCTGACCGGCATCTCGGCCGAACCCTATGCCGTCGTGGCATCCAACGGGAACGCGTATGGTTCGACATTGATGTTTGTGCGTCCTGAGGACGTTGCCGCCGCGAATCCGACGCCGGCGCGGATGACGCTCGCTCAAGTCAACTCGAGCAAACTGATGCCGTGGATCGATCGCTATACCAAGCAGTTCTCGAACAAACACGCCAGCCAGCTGGGTGAGGTCGCGATCAACATTCCTACCGACACCTCGCGAACCGGTAACCGCATCGAACTTGCCGAAGGCGGACAGCTCCGCGGGCAACTCGTTTCGGTACTTACCCAAGAGGGCCGCGAAGTCTCGCTCGAGGGAACCGAAGTGGTCCTGATGCACCGCGGCGTGGCGGTTGGAAAAACGTACGCCGAGGCAGATGGCGCATTCCAATTTAAAGGGGTTCGCAGCGGTCCCCATGGCATCGTGGCCGCAGGCCCTTCCGGCTATGCAACGCTGGCGTTCGAAGCCGTAGGACAAAACGACGTGGCCAGCAAGCGAGAGCCCGGCCACCAATTCGTATCGGTGATGAACCGCGAAACTTCAAGTTTGCTACCTGTGGTGATGGTCCCTCCAGCCATGATCCCTGGAGTGATCGACCCGTTCGGCGCCAGCGTGATGGCTGAACCCATCCCATCGGTTAACGGCAGCGAGCTGACCGGATTCGGCCACCACGGCGGAGGCGGATTTCACGGCGGTGGTGTCCAAGGCGGCGGTGGCGGCGGATTTTCTGGCGGCGGCGGTGGTGGCGGTGTGGCTGGCGGTTCAGGCGGCGGTGGTGGTCTTGGCGGCCTCGGACTGCTTGGTGGAATTGGTGCCGCGATCGCGATCCCTCTAGCGACGGATGACGATGATAACCCAGGCTCGGTCGCATCGCCTTCCGGTTTCTAACGAGAGCCCGCTTGCGGTCAAAAATACGGCACCTGCCTTTTT
>TARA_R110002073_G_scaffold322241_1_pt1 | contig 15443 bp, 18 predicted proteins | sample TARA_R110002073 | Tara Oceans TARA_R110002073 (sample SAMEA4397174) | marine metagenome | biome: Polar Biome; feature: [DCM] deep chlorophyll maximum layer (ENVO:01000326); material: water (ENVO:00002006), including particulate matter (ENVO:01000060) such as... | depth 40 m
CCCCCATGTGCTGTTACGAATGTCCCAGAGTTTGTGTATGATCGGTAGCCAGATGGGGCGTATGGTTTTGACCAGACGCCTCCAGGGTTTGCTTGTGCCACTATGTTGCTGCTGCCTGCTGAATCTTCACGGCAAACATGAAACTCTGTCCACGTACTGGTTGCGTCAGACGATTTGTGGCCCCATGTGATGTTTGAGCTTGAGGCTGGAGAACTGGTGTCATCTGTAAGGGCGCTGCCTCCAGTTGATTTAATCCAATTTCTGTCAGAAGATGAATTTTTGGGCCTGTACCATACCTGTATTTTTCCATCGTTTTGGCCCACAGAGCCGCCCAGCATTGCAATAATAAACTCATGCTCATTGCTCATTGTGATTGATACATCTGTTCCAACTTGAGCGGATCCGTTGTTGTCGTATACGCGAAACCCAGCCGAACTAAACCGCACAGACACGTCGTAGTCATCACCTCCGCCACCATCGGCTAAGCGCATCCTGATTGCCACATTGTCTGCGCTAAGAGCGCCGCCACCACTTATTGGGCACCTAAGAGATGCTCTAACAATATAGCCCCCAGTGTATACCGGTGTAGTAAGGTCAGAACTGTAATATACATTTTGGCTCCCAGACGTGACCAACTGAAGTTTGCCATCCGTAAGTGATTGGGCTCCTGTAGCCGTTGCTGTCCATGTTCCAGTATCTCCAGGCAGATCAAACGGAAGCCACGTCTCGCTAAAGCCACCCATGCCCTCGTTGTTGTAGTACCCGTCAACAAGCGGCATAGTGACCGTGGAGCTTCCACCGAGAGCAATAAATGTAAGACTGTTATCTTCGTTTCCGGGGTCAGCGGTGTGATTGCAGAGCATCACAACCCTTCCTCTGGCAAAAGATGTCTGGATCCGATTTGGAATCGTTGTTCCTACGGCTCCAGCATTGAACCACAGACCTTTTGGTCCAGACTTCGTAGAGTGATCTGGAATAATTCCTGACTTTCCAAGATCTACTATGGTGTCTCCATCATCCATGGAAACAAAAACACACCCATACGCATCGGAAGCATTATCTGTTCCGCAAGCATGAATGTATACTGTCCCGTTGTCAGAGACGCATGAAGCAATTCCACGAGAGTCAATTCCCTCACCAAGGGTTCCAAAGTTTAAAAGCTCACTTTGAGACGTTGATGCAGAAGTGATCTTTTGAAACGCGGAACCAATTTTTGATATTGAAATCTTATATCCATCACCAGAGATGATATCAGAACTCGTTATCAGAAAAGTACCGCCCTGATACACAATATCAAACGTAGACATACCTTCAGCAATAGTTGCTGAAGTCCCAGCAGTGTATGGTCCGACCTCTACTTGGCTAAAGGTAAGACCAGCACTGTCTGATGCGTATTGAGTGTATAGCCCTCGATTGGTGTAGTCGGTGTTGTTGGAATATGTATTGACCATCAGTAGAACCTGGCCACCTCCATACATTGCTCGCAATCCATACATGTGGTAATCGGTGCGACCCGATCCAGTAGTCGTTCCTATTGGTATTGGGGCATCTAGTACCGATGGAGAGGCGAGCGACCAAGAGGCGCCGCTATCAGTGCTTTCATACGCTCTTATTATTCCGTTCCCGCTTTCTGATGCTTGATAGTACAGCAGTAAGCGGTCTCCTGGCAGTTTGACAAGACATGGCCAATAGTTGCTTCCAACAGAGGCGGATGGAGCACTCGTTTGAGAGTAAACTACGACAGCGGTTCCAAACGTGTTGGACGATGGCGACATGGTCTGCACCACAAGCTGGTGCGCCGAAGACGTTTGTTTGTGGTACGCGATAACGACAGTCTGATCATCAAGCGTTACCACGTCTGGATATAACGCCGAAACTGTAGACCCGGTTCCGTCAGTCCAAACGACAGACTGATAGTTCGTGATGGTGTTTGGAACATCCCATCCACGCCAGCTTCCATCACCCTCGTTCTTCCATACAAAGGCCCCAGGACCAGACTTTCCTGGGTGACCGGGTTTTTGAGACCTTACGCGTAGCTGTACGCTTGCTCCCTGTATCCCGCTTGAAGTCAAGCACAACTCATAGTTTCCTTGAGCAGAAGGAATCCCTGGTTGCGGGTCTGCTTGAGTAAAGCTCGACTCTGCCGACCATATACTGGAAAGCCTTGGATCCGGGATCAAAAGCCCTCGGAAATAGTCTTTTGATACGTCAGATCCCATCAATATCTCCGCTGTCCAACCGGGTATTGTCGTTCTTTATCAACTAAGCGACGGAACGAGCCACCTTTACGGTATTCATCTTGTATAAATCTATCAAAGTGACGGTAAGCAGGCACAACCACTACTCCGCCCATTCCAGCCCCGCTGTTCAGAGCGTTAACTCCAGATTCACCCAAACTCTCTGTTGCTGAACGATTAAGAATCGCCTCACCAGGGAGAACATTTGCTGAAATCTGATCCGGCGTTTCTGACAAGACTCCTCCACGAACACTGCCTCCAACATCGAAAGAGAATCCACCAGGTGGCTTTTCCGAAGCAACCATTGCTATGTTTGCGGCAGAAGTGGCACCGATAGCAATTCCAGCAGCGGCACCAGCAATGGGCCCAAGGTCAGCAAGGGCACGCATAACCGCCTGTTGGGTTGTCATTAAAATATCTGCTATTGCCGCAGCTTGGCGCATACGGAAGAACCTCTTTGCCTCCTTCTCGGACGCTTGAGACATGTGTTCTTCCATCATTGAAGTCACATCTAATAATGCCCCTGTCATGAAGACGGCAGTATCAAGAGTGCTCTTCATAGCTTCTTTTTCAAGCTTTACTTGAGTCTTTAATTTCTGACCTTCAGCAGCCCTGCGTTCGTCATTAAGCTCAGACCTTGCTTGCTCAAACTCTTCGTTTATCGCAAGACGCTCGGCAGCAACAGAGCGATCTATTGTGGCTTGATCAGCCCCATGAAGCTTCAGATCTTCCCGCATCCTCTCCAGCGTAAGTAACTGCTCATCTCGATGTTCTTCTAAAAGACGATTTCGGTATGCAAATGTTTCAAATGTACGACCCTCTGATATTGAATCTAAAGATCTAAGCATGTCCTCCAATCGTCTGGCAGATTGAAACGCCGCATCAGACTCTTCTTGCCGCATTTCGTTTCTTTCATGAATAAACTCATCAAGCATGGCAGTTCTTGCTTCTTCTATGGCGTTTTGAACATCAGCAAACCCAGCGTATTCTCTGGACAGCTCCTCAAGCATTCTGGTGTCGCGAGTATAAAGCTCTGCGTGAGCATCAACTTGATCGCGAAGCGTCTGCTCTGCCTGGAAGGTCATCTCGTTAAGCTGTTCTATCTGGCGTAGACGTTCTTCGTTTGCGTCCCTTCTTGATCTGGCCGCACTTTGTTCCGCTTCTGCTGCATCAACAGTCTCTTGACGTTGCAGCGCGATTACACGAGCATAAAGCTCGTTGACGTTTATGGCCTGTCTTGTCACCATGTTCAAAGCACCATGAGACTCGATTAGGCCGTCTACCGTTATATTGATAGCAGAGAACCGGTCGTCTTCATGGCCCAAAAGCTCATTAAGCTCTGCCACAAGCCTCGACTGGCTCTCTACCGCCATATCACCCCTGGCAAACACCTCGTTGGTCTCAGCAAAGCTCTCTCCAACAAGCCTTGCTTGACGGCTAGACATCCTCATGCCGTCTTCAAGCATCACAAAAGCGCCCGTAGCCTCATCCGCTATGTGCCGAGTCATCCCCATAGAGGCATCTGTCAAGAATGCCAATTCTGACGAGAAAAGACCGGTTCCGGCCAGAGTCCGGTTAATCTGAGTAGCCCTTTCCTCTATTGCTCGTGCCAGGTCGTGTTCGGATTGGGCTAAACGATAGTTTTCATCGCGATTCTCTTCCGCTGCCTGGGTGTTCGCCCGTTGGGCTACAGTCGCCTCTTCGGTTGCTTCGGAAACCCTACGTTCAGTCGTTGCTTGACCCGTTAGGCTATCGGCGAGCATATTAATTGCCATTTCTCGATTGACTGTTGCAGTCAGCAATATTCTCTGAACACTCCAAAAGCTTAAATCGGCCTCTTCAGCCTCTGCCGCATTACGAGCACTTTGTATGTTCGTGGCTCTCCTCTGCCTTTCTCTCTTCACCTCTAAGTTAAAGATTCGATCTGCCTCCTCTTCTCTTCGACGCAACGCGAGAGCAGTCTGATCTATAAGGCCAAGAGACAAATCCATTGACTCTGTGTATGAATCCTGCAACACATTAACTTTTTGAATGGTAGTAGCCAGCCGATCATAGCTATCGCTCAGGCCCTGATTGGCCTCCTCAAACCTTTCGGACTCCTCTCTAGCCCCCTTTGTGACAAAGTGAAAAACCGCAACAGAACTGGCAACTGCGATCACCATTCCGGGGGCCTGTCTCAACGCTAAGATCATTTGCTCGATACCCCCGGCAACGTCTGCCGCAAGCCGAGTCATTTCTGCCATTTCTGGGCTTACATGATCTATGACAGAAGCGAAACCGGAAAGGGCACTGTCGGCCCGACCGGCCTGGTCTGCAACGCTGTCCAAAGCGTCACCGTGCTTATCCATAAACTTCGTCAAGCTTTTGACCGAATCCGCTGCTTTGTCAGTGGATTTTTCGGTGTCCTTCATCGCTTTTTCGGCTTCCTTTCCAGCCTGCTCAAAATCGCCAGAGAGCCCACCAAGAGCGCCTTCAAGCGACTTTAAGTTTACTTCTACTTTTCCAAGCGCATCAACTAAGCCGCTGGAGTCAGCGCCAATTGCAATTTCAATATTTTCACCAGACGACATATTCAGACTCCTTACGCACGATTATAGCGTGCCTGCGCTTTTTCCCACCGCCTTCGCTTTGACTGATGCTCATTTCTCTGGGCTTGTTTGGGACTTTCGTTGTGCAACCGGAAATCAGCAAGGATCCTGAGCTTCATCGACTTATTCAAACCGATATACCACCCAGGATCCTTCCCCCAAAACCGATCTATGGCGAAGGCTATGCGGTCTGCCGAGCCCCGGTCGCTACGGTAAAATCCTCTACCTCTACGATCTCCTCTTCAGCCATAAGCTCACTGCCGTACCAGTTCAGATATGCTGCCCCGATATTGACGATTGAAAGCCACTTTCCGCCGCTCTGCCCAACCCAGTCAACAACCTGATTTCCGTATGCAATAAAGTCTCTGCTCCCAATGTTGTAGGCTGGAGCATTTTCACATGCTGGATTGCTGCGATCGAGACCAAGCCCAACCGCTGCTGCCGACAGTTTGGAGAACGTCAGCGTATCCATGCCAGACTTCTGCGCGTCCGCAACAGCAAACCATAGATCTACTGCTGCGGATAGGCTGGAAGGAAAGACTAAATCAATAGAGTTGTTACCAATCTTTAGTTTTTGCTCAAACATCATTGCTCCTGTTCAAATCAAGTAGGCTCAGAGTATGTGATTCCACCGTAGATCTCAGCAGAGACGCTAATGGTATCTGGGTCGCCTTCGCTAAAGCTCCAAGTGCACAAAGCCTTTGCAGCGGTAGCACGGTGGTCGTTAGAGTCACCGTGAGCGGTTCCTTCTGCATCGAACTGAATGTCGATAAGATACTGCTCGTACCCGACCCCGCCTGTAGATGTAGCCCCAGATGCTCCACCAGTCTTATCAAGGAAGTCGATCAAAGACCCGCCTGAAGACGCTTGGAAATCACGCATCATAACAGTGAAACTCATGCTTGGAACTGGGTCATCACCCTTACGCAAACCAACGATGGTTCCGCGATCCTTAATAACGATACGGTCTGCCTTGGCACCACCATCGAACGAAAGATCTCCGTTCTCATAGGCTACGACATAGGTGTTACCACCGCCGTCTTTGAGGGTTATGGTTCCGTCTCTACGGACTTTGACAACGGTTGATTCAGCCATTTCGGACTCCTAACTGATAATGGTCATTCCGCTAGTGGCGGATGGTTTTGGGGTGCGGTTTACTTTGGGGGTATCGGCAAATGCGTCAGCAAAAGATTCTACAAACTTCTGCTTCAACCTTGGAAGATGTTCTGACTCTATCACGTCTATGACCTTCTTGTATTCGGGCTTCGATTGGCCAGATCTGGTAACCAGACTAACATAAGGTCTGTTCTTGTATTTGGCAGATAATTCAGGCTTTCCCTGTTGCGAGTAATAGTCTGCTCGCCAGTCTACTGCGAAGTTCCTTAAGACGATGAAGTTCTTGTTGTCACCAGTCCCGTCTTCTTTGATCATTTGCCAAGCTGCTTGAGATACTCCACGCAAAGCGCCGGGCCTTGAAAAGCCGCGCCATGGGCTGTATTTCCAACCATCCCAGCCCTCTTTCACTTCTTTTAGAATGCGATTCCCTTCTTCGTTTAGCAAATCGTTATACCTATTCTTCATTGAAGCTTTGATGGACGTAATGTCTGGAAGGTTAATCTTGATATTGATTGTCAACGGGCCTGACATTACTCACCGCTCCCTATCAAAGACCCGCCGAAGAGTTGTATCGGAGGGTTCTCGGTACGATCTTCCCTTGATCTCTCGGTACGTTCAATTTCTTTCTTCAAATCAGTTACCAGTCCTGGCTTAAACTCGTTGAAAACTTCTGGAACAAGGTCTTGCCACAAGGCTCTACCCAGCCATACCCAGTTCGATCTTCTGACACCTTTTGGGTGAACCCAATCGGCATACCACGCCTTGTTCTCCAAGAAGAAATTGGTATCACCAAGCCTGGAACCGTCCCTCCATGTCCAGCGAACAAGCGAATACCCAGTCAGGATGGGCCACTGGCTCTCGATGGCGAGCGTTATATCCGAAACATGCTGATGCAGTATGTTGGTCTCTTTCGTCGTCAATCTACGGTATGAACCGTGCTTTTTCTTGATAAAGCGATCGATCGATTGCAGCTTAATCTCAGCAGAGATTTCACCCATCAGATCACCATGGACAAGTTGTATACAACATCCAGGGTGAAGCGTTGAATGTAGTAAGCCCCACCAGAAGCGTATTCAGATGATGATGGACCAACCGAGATGGCGCCAGTCTGCGTCAACGAGGTTCCGCTAACATCCAAATACTTGATGGCTTTATGCAGATCTTGCAACGACTGAGTAATCGCCGTCTGGCCACTGTTTGGATTGATGCGGTGGCCAAGCTCAATCTGGAAACGATTGGTGACGCGCAGCCCAGCAACGGTTGGCTTGAATCGATCTGGATTTGGAGCCGGACCCAAGCTTATCATCTTCACGGAAAATGAACGATTCATTTGTGGAGCAGAAGAATTGGATACGCCCAACGGGCTAACCGCCTTAAGGAGTCCCGCTGCCTCCAGTCTCGCAATGATGGCAGTAAGGGCAGTATCTGGCGTCATCAATAGTTCCGTCTGCTTCGATTTCGCCTATAACTTAACGGGGAAAGGTAAGTGACGGCAGGTATAGATTGCTGCCTGTCGCTCAACTGGTTGTCTTCATCGGAATCGATCCGACTTCTCAACTTGGAATATGCCCGCTCATATTGCTGCTCGTAGTAATCCGAAAGGTGCATGTACCGATCACCAGCGTTTAGCAGCGTAGCGTAGTCTCGGAAAATAAGCGACAAGGAGCGGGCGAACATGACGCTTCTGAATGCACTCGGAGTCCGAAGTCGCCAGAAGTAACTTTGCTCAGAGTACATACGGTTCGTCACGTCACTCCACGCGTCGTCGATGTACTGCTGGCAACTGGTAACACCGGAAGCCAAAAGGTTCGCCACATCTGAATGACGATTCACCAAATCTGTCTGCCCAATGGGCGGATATAGTCTTGAAACACACAAACACGTGTCGTTGTTAAACCGATACGTCTTGCCACCAATCACAACATCGAATCTAACGAGCCAGGATGGCCCCAGAGTCTTTCCGTTAGTGTCTGCGGCAGCAACGGTCCCAGATACGGTTCCACCGCTCTCTGTAGCCGTCTGACCATCGATGATGAGGTTTCCCCCCGCATCGTATAGGTAGAACTTTGCCGACGCTACAGTGGGCGCAGAGCCTGCTTGTTCGATTGAGACCGATACAGTCTGTGATTTGTTGTACTCGATAAGGGTAGGCCCCCGAAAACGGGCACTGTATAAGGTATCCGACACGGGAGCCTCCTATCGATTAGCTGGGGGAGCCAGAGACCATGAAGAACAGGGACCAGCCAGAGGCTGCACCAGCAGCAACATTGTCAGAAGCATAGACGATCGCCATGTCATTCTGATCTGCTCTGCCCACTTCAGCGGCGCCATTCGGCTGACAGATGATTAGCACCTCTTCACCCGTGTTGGCGATGACGTAAAAGCGCCCCTTGACCAGACCACCAGGCAGAATCACAGACTTATTGCCGCCACCCGGATCGAGTGCCTGTGCAATCGAGTCTTTGAGGGTGAGTGTCTTGTCAGTTGTCAAAGACTCTGCATTCCACCCGCCTGGCAGTGAAATTGGGCGCGGTATCTTGAACGGGTTTGAACCCTTATAGTTAGCCATTTCATCCTCCTATGGATATTCCCGGCATGGGATTAAAGTCTACTTCTTATCGGCCCGTCTGTCTGCACGGACTGCACACTCGACAGCCTTTGCTTTGGCTTTCTTCGGATCTGCACCGTTTTGAACCATGTGCTTAGCCATTCGGTTGATCTGATCTCTTCTTCCGTCTCGTTCACCACTCATAATCAGTCCCTCAACGGATCAGAAGAACGCTTTCGGCTTGCCTTGGGCTTACCCTTTACTGCCTTGAGCTTCTCTTTCTGCGTGTCGGACCAGCAAGCCTTCATCTCCTCAAGCTTCTTGACCTCGTTGTCGTACTTGTCCTGAAGGTGCGGATTCCGGTTCAACTTCGCGCCGATCCTTTCGGTGCGAGTAACCTGCTTGGCTAAGAGCATCTTGTAGATTTCTGGGATCAATGGATTGAGAATTCCAGAATCCCTCAGATGACTCCTGAATCCGTTCCACGCGCCTTCTTTGCTGTCCCAGATAATTTCGCCATCAGGAAGAACAGTCGCTTCAGAGCAAAAGTCGCAATACCACTTCGCACCGTTTTCGCAGTCGTAGTATTGAACGTAACCCTCATACTCGCCAAGGCGATTATCGGTTGGGTCGATGTATATTCCACCCTTTTGCGTGACACCCACAATAACCGGCGTCAGGTCTCCCCTTGCGCCAACTCCATTGCAGCCGGGAACCGCAACCACCTTCTTTGGAATCGGGAGAAACCCCCACTCTAATCCGGCAAACTCCCAGGACTTAGCGTAATGAACGTACACAAACCGCTTTCCAATTTTTGTATTTTTACGTACTGGAAGTCCGTTTGTTTGTTTTATGTGTGCTTTCTCACGCTTGGGTTGGGTGAGTCGCATTGTTGATTGCTGCATGTCTGCTCCTAAGAAAAAGGGATCCCCCCGAAATCAGGAGGATCCCCAGTTTGTTTGAATCACACGTCAGAGACGATCTCTACACCACGGGCATCTTCAGCCTCTACAACCGATGGATACATGTTGGCAATGCAGGTGCTCATAGCGTTGCTTGCATCACGCTCAAGCTCGACGAGAACTTCATTGGCATCCACGAGGATATTGTCCTCTGGGATATAGCTTTGAAGCGCACGAACTGGAGCCATTGTGTAGGCAAAACATCCATCAACGAACATGGCGCCACTGTAATCGGCTCCAGCGTTAATTGTGTCTACGCTATCGCTCTGGTAGAACCGGATACCCAGGAAATCACCTTGGTAGCCAGGACCACGAGTCTGCAGGGTCTCAGCAGTTGCTTCGCGGAACTGAATAGCACCGGTCTCGCTACGAAGCGAAGAGCGGAAGTCATTCATCTGTGCGGCCTGAAGCACGGCGGTGTATGGGCCGGACGCATTGGCCGTGTTGAGTTGAAACAACGCATCATAGATGGTGTCCACATCAAGGTCTACGCCAGTAGTTCCAACAGAGCTTGCCAAACTATTGAACAGGTTGCAGAGAAGTTCAGTCATGGTCAGACCGGCACCCTCGACAAGCTTGTTCACAACCCGATCAATATCGATAGGGCCACCAGTGATTCCGAAAAGATCGGTCACTTGGTATTGGCGGGCATAGCGAGCCACGTTCAGCGTGAACTTGCTTGTGTCGTAGTCGCTGTTTGTGATTCCACCAACAAGCTCGGAAGTGGCGGGAGCAAAGACTCCAGGCTTTCCGTCAATGGTTACATCCATCTTGTCGGAACCAACAGCGTTCCAAGGAATCAGCGTCATAACGCTGCGGAGATCAGTGCTGTCATACAACTGTTGACGCACAAGGGCAGAAAGAACTTGAGTTACTCGACCGCCGTTCGCCAGCAGGTCAGCATATGAGACTTCATTAGCCATAGTAATAGGCTCCCAATAATAGTAGTGAAGAAATGATTTTCGACACCCACTGTCGGGGGGCGTTACCGATACAGTACAAGGCTATCTCTTGACACTACGCTCTGTCAAACAGAAGGGCCTTTGATTAAGCCTTCTGCAGCAAGCGCCTTAAGGATTGCGTCTTTGGATGCTCCAAGACCAACTCCCCTGTTGCGAGACATCGCTGCCTTGATGTCATCGGCAGACCACGTCGTTCCGTTATTGCGAACCGGCTGATCTGTACCCGCATTTGGGTTGCCCTTTAGCTCCACTGCGGGAGCGGGACTCTCTTCAGTCTTTGGTTCGGCCTTCGTCTCGACCTTAGCTTCAGCCTTCTCTTCTCTGGCCTTCAGGAACGGCGCAAGTAGCGCAGACGGGCTCTTCTGTTGACCTTCCATCCATGATGCAAAGTCCTTTGCGTCCTTGGCCTTGCCGAAACGCTCCCTTACAAACTCTCGTACTTCAGAATCGATAATTCCAGCAGAGATCAATGCAAGATCTTGCTCATGAACCGATGAAGTGGTGTCGAGTCTCGTGTGAGCCTCGGCCAAAGCGCCCTTCAATCCCTTCACTTCCTCAAGAATCTTCGATAATTGCTCCTCCGCTTTCCTCCTCTTCTCCGACTCCTCTCTCAGCCGGTAGCTCGGTACTGTCCCCGACGAGTTCTGAGTCTCCTCTTTCGTTTCTTCGCTCATTTTCATCACCCTGTGTCGCTGGTGTTGCGGTTTGTGGAGCTTCTTTGCTCCGGTTCAAAATCTTAGTCATGCGATCGATATCAATAAGTCTACGAACAGCCTCTTCATCAGTATCTACGCCGGGATTCAGGCGACGGTAGGCATCTACACGGGAGATCAGTCCCATCTCCAGCTCTGCCTTGATGACATCTGTGTGCGTCTTGCGTTCTTCAGCAGAAGTACCCACATTTGAGTATTCAATACGGTAATCCCCAGGCTCTTCTGGAAGGTTTGGAGACGGTATCGCGTAAGCGTTGGCCATCTTCGCAGCTTTAGCCAGGATGCGCTGATCAGCCATGCGTCGAGCTGGTTCTGTACGCTTCTGCTGAGCCCGTTTTCCTTGGTTGGAGACTACGATGGCATAGCCAGACTGCCCTTGGGTCAGTTGCAAATCGGAAGGATTCAAACCCGCATACACGGAAAGCCCACGCTCATACTCCTTGAGCGATTCCGCAGCGGTCCGGGGGTCCATAGCCGCCGAATACTGCCCAAGGACAGCACCGGTGGGCCCATCGGACTTGAATCGCAAGATTGACTTGTGATCTGTGGGAATCACTTCGACATTGTGACCAGAATAGTGCCGAGTGATGCCTGCTTGTGTCGAAACGTCAACCGCATAGCGTTGTGGATGCGATGCGGAAGTGAACCCGTCACCCCAGTGGGTCCACAGAGCAGCGAGGCGAAGCGACCCGGCAACGAGTTCTGCGCCCGTATGGTATGACCACAGTTGGGGAGCTATCTCGGCGTGAATCAGCTCATAAGGTAAGATGGGGTTGCCCTCTCGATCCATGTACGGATATTCTCCGGCAAGATCGGGGGCGAACTGTGGGGTCACGTCTTTCCAGACATCCCCAACCATGGTCAAGATCTTAAATATGGGCGTTGGCGACATGATGTCCCAAACTTCTTTCGTCCAGACCTCTTCACCGGCAGCGGTGTGCCGAAGACGGACTTCTGAGACATACCCAGGAACGTCTGGCTGATCAGGCATTGCCCGACAGACCACCAAGTCGGGAGACACGGGACGGTAGCGTACTTTTTTACCACCCGGAACCCAGTCGAGACGAAACAAAGACTCTCTAATCGCCTGCGCCCAGAAGTCAGCCGTCTGTCGCTGGGGCCACAACCGATGCGTGATGACCGACGACATGCTTGGGGTTCCGCCGCCCCGAATAGTAACTATTGGCGAGTCAAGATAGGCATTACATAGCTGCTGCCATACCATTCTAAACGTATTGCGCGATAAGTCAGGATTAACCTCCAGTTCCATGGAGATCTCCGCAGCAAACATGCCGCGTATTTCCTCGATTACATCATCCCGCTGTTGCCCCGTCAACATCCGATAACGAAGGCTCTGCACATCCCAACGAGCAACGTCCTCATCGGACTGTGGCATGTAGTCACTTGGAATGTCGTATGCGCTCATGTGTTCCCCGCTATCCGATTAGCATAAGCCCTGGGCCCTTGCTTCCGCTGGGTGCCAGAAATATTTCTGAGATGTATCCGCACGAATCGAAGGCATCCTTGAGATCATCATTGGCACCACGCCAGTGTCGCAAAGTATGGATCAACTTGGCGCAACTCTTATGTACTCTGAATCGACCATCGACACAAGCAGAGGATAGCATACGGACGCGAGCATCGATTGAACCCCGTCGCTTGTATGGCACCCTGATATCAAAAGGAGGCGTAGAGGCGCTGCTAATTTTGGCGAACTCCCTCATATAAAGGTCATTTAGGCTAAACCCCATGCCCATCTTACCCGCCGAATTGCTATCTCCTCTGGCCTCATCTATATCGGACAGTTCAATGCCCCAGTTTCTCAGCATTTCGGTGATGGCTCTGGCTTCGGATGCGGGTGTCGAGAGTTCGTCATCACAATGCTCATCGAGAACCCAAAGAGTAAGGCCATCCCAAGCAACAAGATGGCAGACCGACTTGCCTGGGCGGACGCCGTGGTCGAATCCGAGCCCGATCGACTGAATATTCTGCGGAATATCGTCATCATCGAACAGATTACCTTCCGAAAACCCAGAAACCCAACGATCTTTGGTCAGACCCTCCCACTGGGCGAGTATTCGTTGGTTGTATTCCCACGGTGAGCACTCCAGCTTCTGTATTTCAATGTCTTCTTCACTACGATGCGGCGCGTTGTACTTAGAAAGCTCGATATGCTCGACATGCCAACCGGGTTCGGGCTCAACATTGTCCTCTACAGAGCCCTCCAGCATGTGTTGCAACCAGCCTACCGGTCTGCCCACGGGTGTAAGTGTCATCCAGTAAGGCGCCATATCCATCGTGAGTCGCGCACGGAGACCATGCCAGTGGCTTTCTTTGGGCGGTTCATCGATCCATGCCCACTGAACCCTTTTTGATTCCAGGGCGAGTAGCGACTGCTCGCACCCTTTGCCAACCATCTGGCTACCATTGATGGTCCGCAAGATCTTCTGACTTCGATACAGATACCCAATGCCCGGAACGTACTTGCACGATTCACCCAGAACGCCTGGTGGCTCTAGTTCGTGCATAACTTCAGAGATAGTCTCCCAACCAGTACGCAGATCAGAGCACAACACCCAGCCAGTAGAGCCGGGTTGGGGTACTTCACGGTAAGGGTGGTCCGAGAGAAGGTGAAACCATGCCTCCGCTGCTCCCCAATAAGTTTTCCCAACCTTATTTGCAGCAATGAACGCCCTTTTTCTGTTCTGGGACATGTGAAACCGTTTCTGCGGTGGCGACATCCCTCCTCTCGGACCAGGTTCTTCTCCACAATACCGTGCGAGTCCATTGCGCTCATAAGAACGCGCCGTATTGATGATAAAAGCCGCAGGGTCGAACATTACGAAGCCTCTTCCATTGCCTCTTTCAACAACTCCGGTGGCAACGTCTTGAGAGCCTTAACCACCTGACGCCTGCCTTCGAGTGTAGTTAGATCGCTACTGACTTCCATCAACTCGTCCGGCACCTCTTCGATCGGCCCATCCTTACGCCACCCATGACGGCGTTCCAGAATCCAGGCGGCGCTCAACCAGTTCCCATTCATCGCCGCTTCTTGAATGATGTTCAGGTTCTTCTCTACATTCTTCGCCTTAGACTCACCAACGACCTTCAGCAGCAACTGCAACCGGGGATCACCAGCACCATTCCGAGCTTGGGCCATCCACCGATAGTACGTGCCTTCCGTACACCCAGCATACGACGCAGCATCGGCAGACTTTAAGCCTATCTCAAAAGCAATACCCAGCTTTTCAATGAGACCGGGTGTGAGCTTGTTTTTTAATTTTGGGGGGGTTGCCAACGACTACCTCCTTTTCCTACGCCTCTTGGTCGCAGCCTTACGCGATGCAGAGGCACGCTTATAGAACGTCTTCTTCCCAACCTTACGTCTTCCAATATATGCCGCAAGCCCTTCTGGGTTGTAAACTTTCGATTTACCCTTCTTCTTATTCCGGTCCCGAAGGGATTTCAGCAGTGCCCTCTTAGTCGGGTTTCGCTTCGACGACTTTCCGGTGCGCCTCCTTTGTCTGGTTGCGCTTATTCCTCTTCTTGGCATCTTATTTCTCCTGTTGACGTGTCAATGGCTTTTAGTTGGCAGGAAGTTCAGTCAGTGAGGCACCCGCCTCGGGAGGGGGGGGCACCTCTCGATCGACCTCGGGTGTAGGGAAAACCATACACCTGTCTGGAATATCATACACTGTCTGGAAAATCATACACCTGAACACCTGTACAGTGTAGGGAATACCATACACCCGGACCGTATCAAAAGGCATACGGCGTATCAAAAGGTATACACCTGTACATCTGTACAGTGTATCAAAAGTTATACGTTTTTGGTCTCGGCACGAACGATCGGTTCTCGTTCCTCACCTCCCTGAAATCCAACCCATAAGCCAATCAGACCCAAGCCCGCGCAATCACTACAGATCCCCGCTACCATCAAGGCACCTAAGATCCGCAGCTCTACACCGATATGTAGTGACCCAGATCCGTAGCTACCCTGATCTACCCTGTGCTAACCTTGCCCATTGTGCTAACCCTGTGCCAACCTTAGACCAGCTGGTATCACTGGTGCAAGCTGCAGTATCGCCAGCTGTGCTAACCTTTACAAGTTTTGCCCTATATAGATGTATAAACGCTCCACTATATGATCACCTATGATCATATACATAATTTAATTCTATATAGAGATAAAGGTTAGCACCATAGCACGGCTACCGGGTATTGTGCTTTCAACCTTGGATATCGTCTGGTCCATCGATAGCACAGGGTTGGCACAGGTTGGCACATGTTTATCGTGCCGATCTTCCTACCCTTTGC
>TARA_R110002073_G_scaffold23224_2_pt1 | contig 15441 bp, 8 predicted proteins | sample TARA_R110002073 | Tara Oceans TARA_R110002073 (sample SAMEA4397174) | marine metagenome | biome: Polar Biome; feature: [DCM] deep chlorophyll maximum layer (ENVO:01000326); material: water (ENVO:00002006), including particulate matter (ENVO:01000060) such as... | depth 40 m
CTGACAATACATTTGTGTTGCAAAACTTATCTGTTGTTGCGATACGCCTTTAGATAATAAAGTCTCGGTGTCGAATTGATCTTCATAAAACTCTGCAATAGCCTCTCTAACGACGTCTACTGCTGACTTTAATTTTGCAAGTTGTGTTTTAACAATACCCTTAGCTTTTTCATCGTCATTTTTAAGGGCTTTCTTCATGTCTTTTTTGTAAATCTTTATCAACTCAAAACCACAATCAGCATAAGCTTTTGGTAGGTTAGTTTGACTACCAGCGTTCCAACCTTTTCTATCTTTCTCCCTTAATACCTTATCTAATAGTTTTCTTCGTTTCATTAAAGGAGGTTCTATTTCTTTTATATCAAGCTGTAGTTCCTCCCAGTTTTTTCTTTTAGTAGCTCCACCTATTATATCTAAACCAGCTTCGGTCATAGATTTTTTCTTTTTCATCTCCTCTTGAGGTGTTTTGCCTAATTGCTTTAATGGCGATGGTGTTACTTTTTTCATATTTATATCTATTAAATTGTAGTCTACTGTGTAATAACCGTCTTTACTTCCAACAGCTTTTTCTTTTCCTAGTTTAAGCAAATCTTGAGCTATAGTTCCACTCCACGTTTGCTCTTCACCTATATAATTGAAATGGTATATTGGTATTCCTGAGTCTGAGTATTTTATTTTTACTATATTTTCTTTTAATCTTTTATCACTAAACATTTTTCCAATACCACTAATACCGTCTCCAATTCCTCCCCACATCTTCTCATCGCCAGCTTGTTTTTCCGCGCTAGCTTGTTGAGCTTGACTCATTGATGATTGCATTAAGGAGTTTTGCTTATCCATCTCAAGGCTAGCTGACGCTAACTGACCGTCGCCTTTAAGTTTTTGAACCTCCATTTCACCTTGGGCTTCTGCCATTTGTAAGTTAGAGGCTTCTTGAGCTTCTGCCATTTGGAGTTTAGAAGCTTCTGTTGCCTCTGCCATTTGTAATCTAGAATCCTCGCCGAGTCTTGCTGATTGCATAGCATCCTCAGCACTCATTTGAGTTGCTTGAATATCCATGTCAGCTTGACGCCCTTGAGTATCCAACCTACTTTGCTCACTAGCGATTTTACTTTGTATATCTTGCTCTGCCCCAGCGGCTTTTGCTTGGTTAGCGGATTCTTGAGCTCCAATAGATGCTGACGCTTTTTGAGCTTGCATAGCCCCTTGATTAGCCATCGATTGTGCTAAAGCAGCGATACCAGATCCACCAGCCGCACCAGCCATACTAGACATAATGTTAGCTTGGTTTTGTGCATTTTGTTGTGCTTCGAACTCTGCCTGTTGAGTATTAACAGTAAGATCTTCAAACGCATTCTCCATGTCTTCCATAGCGTTTTTCTGACCTTTAAACTTGTTCTCCATGTCGGCAAACTTGTTCTCAGCGTCATCGTAAACATTGTCAAGACCTGACATTTTATTATCAAGACCAGCCATTTTGTTATCTAGACCTTCGTACGCGTTTTTAGCATCCTCAAATGGATTTGATGTGTCTACGGCTTTTAAAGCATTCTGAGCGTCTTTTAAGCCTTTCTCCGCTGCTTTCTGTTTGTTCTTAGCTGCCTTTTTATCTTTACCACCTGAAATTGCTTTAACCGTACCTGCGACTACCATCGCACCGCCGACTACCGCTGCTGTTACTGCTGCCATAGTTTATTTTTTTATATTTGATGTTATAACCTTCGTGATCTCGTGAGATGGTTTTTCATCGACGAACCAACCTAGTTTTTTATGTTTTGCTATTAAATTCTTTTGCCTACCTATAGTGAACATGTATATATAACCCATTTCCTTAGATGATTTTTCAGCCTCTACTATAAGTTTTTCTACAGCTTCGTTTCTATCTTCCTCTCTGTAATCTGGGTTTGAAACAATCCACTCTAACAAAATGCCCTTTGAGTTTGTTTGATATAAAAATCCAGCAACTATAGGTTGACCATTTTTCTCAATCATTAAACCACCCTTACCATTATCAGGTAAAAAGTCTCTAGGTGGCACAGGCCAATCTGGCCAAGCTTCCCACCAAGAAACCAAAGTTTCCCAATCATTATCCTCAAGTGCCCTGCATAACAACTTGTCAGCGTCTATCTTAACCTCTAACTTGGTTATCTCTTCTAGCAAATCTTTTTCATTCATTTTATTCCATTTAATTATAATTATAGTTACACTTTTTGCTAGTTATTTACTACTTTCCACGTAATCTACAGCTGTAGCAAACATCTCCGCCTTACTACTACTGTAGTTTCTGTACTCTGTTTCGGCGAAATAACCTATAATACCAGAAGTGTTAACGACAGGATCTTTACTAAAAAACAAGTAGTGACTTGAGGTTATCGTTGGAGTTGGTAAATAACCACTAGTTTCTATAGTTATAGTATCACCTGACCCAACAGCTGTTATTATCCCAATAGGAAACGGTTTACTGTTTACACTAGAACCAAACGGCTGGTTGATACCAGACTGGCCTTGAGCCGAGCTTTCTATTACCGACGCGTACATCGTGTCACCCTTCTGCACGGACACGTTTAACTTTACGTCAAAATTTATTGTAAGTAATGCCATATTATAAAGCTTGTATTGTTAAGAAGTTAAGTAAATCTAATTTAGCTGTTGTGTCTTTGTTTCCGTGGACAATATCCGTAATGGCCCCTTGTAACTCAATTGCTGGGAACACAGTGTTGCCACCAACTTCTTTAGCTACACCAATTCCTCTCTGTGATACTGTAACCTCAAAGCTAGCGCCAGAGTTTACATCATCATCACTCATGTACCAATCGTTAGTTATTGAATCCTCACCACTGGTAAGAGCCTCGGCTTTACCACTACCGCTATCCCAGTTTACAAAAGTACCAGGTTTATCAGACAATGGGTTCCTTTCAGCGAATACAAAAGACTCGGTGTTTGTCGCACTGATAACTACACTGAATTGTATGTTTTCAGATGAATCTCCATCACCACCTTTCCCAGTGAATATCTTAGATAGAATTAGACTGCTTGAGGATGCGTCGGATGGGTGTGGTCTCCAATCTAATTCACTTATCGTAAATGCACCGCCATTACCAAACTCCCAATCCATTATGCTGTATTTCTTCAACCCAATAGACTCCGGTGCTTTTGCAGCTCGCGTAACGGCTAGAGGTCTCGTGCCCGCTAAGTTTGCTATAGCTACTGTATCCCCACTGGCTATCACCTGAGCTTGATTTGCTACTAACTCAATTAAATCGTGGTCAAGAGGTTGGTCTGTTGTAAACAGCGTTTGGTATTCAACTCCATTATTTGACTTTGGAATTTTAACAAAAACTTTTTTCTCACCATATCCATAACCCTTTCTAGCGACGGGTATTGTACCCAAAAACATACCCCCACCGCTTTCAAAAATTCCGTTAGTAAAATTATATGTATTTAAGCTATTGTCTTGAACCGTTATTTTAAATTCAGTTCCTGGAACACCTCTAACCCTCATTATTTTAACACCACCCTCTGCTCCAATTTTCCTACCCTCGTCGAAAGAGTATATCTCATACTCTTCTTTTTTAGTTGCAGGTTTAATTTTTTTATTGTAATCAATTTTTAACACCGTAGAGGTGAACTCTATGTGGTCCTCTAGTCTAGTTTCCTCTAAGTTTGAAGGAGAGGTGTAATATACTGTAAATATTTTCTTTACAACTTTATTAGAATTGTTTTTAAAAACGCTTTCTCTAACAGAATACCTTTCCTTGTTGTTAGCAATTTTATAACTAGGACCAGAGCTAAAGTAAAAACCGCTAACAGCTGTGATTAATTTAGACATAACTAATTTTGTTTCACCAGGTTTACAGTTGACGCTATAACTCTCGCCACTGTCAACTTTAAACTTAGGGTAAACTGATGTACCAACAGAAGATGTCTTATCGTCACTTTCCTTGGTTTTGTCTATTAAAATAAAAGAATCGACGTTAAGTTTTGACTGTGATATTAGTGGTAAAGAAACGTTTTGCGTAACATTGCTATTGAGAAAACTAGACATTGTTATTATAGCTATTACATTTGGCCCTGATTCGACAAAGCTTATTGACGAAACTTGGGTTGGTAAAAACCCATGTGAAAGATATTCCGGTTTTAATATGTACCCTTGTTTTGGAGATAACAACAACTCTACAACACTATTATCCAATGGCATTGGAATAACCTTTTGCTCGATGTTAACGTTTTTATCTATTATATTCGCTTTTAGTATTAAGTTTTTCATTGATTTTTAGATTGTTATGACTGGAGTATTTGGAATATTTGGATTATTACTACTACAGCATTCAAGAAGTTGATCATACATTGCTTGAGTTGATATAGGGCCAATTGGGTCGCCAGTTGTTGGGTTTATATAACCACCTTGAGGCGTGTTGCTACTGTAAGTACCATAGTATGCGCTTGTTATCTCTATAGCCCAATATTCAGCTAAATCTTGTGCATTAGTGAAGCCGTTTTGACAAACTTGACCATCTAATATTAAACAATTGAAATCATCACAAGCCTCAAGTCCATTAAGAATAGTCTGACAATCAAATTCACATAAAGCATCATCTTGAACAGTTGCAGAAGGGTTGAAGTTGATAGCCGTACCAACCATACAACCATCAATATAACAAGAACCATCATCCATAAAAGCTTGCGGGTTATAGTTAGTTGCTAATGGATCCATACACCCTGAATACATACATGAACCATCATCTATATTAGCAGCCGAATTGTAGTTGATAGCGTTTGAATCTGTACACCCAGATTGAACGATTGGTGGTAAAGGGTAAATGCATGAAGACGGTGAGTATTCAGTATTTGCGTTAACAACGAAGTTAGTAGCCGTGTCGTCCGTACACCCGTATATAAACGGTAAGCAAGATCCATCATCAGACGTAGCGAGAGGTTCGTAGTTGAATGAAGCGGGATCCATACACCCTTGAATCTGCGCGGAAGGATACAAACACGATCCATCGTCTGCCGTAGCGCTACTGTCGTAGTTAGCGGCTGCGCTATCCATACACCCGTAAATAGGGTAAACACAACTACCATCATCCGTGTTTGCTGACACGTCATAGTTTGTTGCGTTAGAATCTATACAACCAAGTACAACTGGAACGCACGAATTAGGACTGTCATTCGTATTAACATCTACCAACGGGTTACCCGTTAAAGGTATGTAGTTGAAAGCCGTGGGATCCATACAACCATAAATAAACGGTATACAAGAACCATCGTCAGTGTTTGCTGATGCGTCATAATTAAACGCGGTGCCATCTGTACAACCATAAATATAAGGTATGCAACTCCCATCATCCGTTGTAGCTGATATATTAAAGTTATAAGCCGTGGGATCCATACAACCTGAAGTACCAACCCAGCAAGAGCCATCATCAACTGTTGCAGCTGGATTAAAGCTACTTGATGCGGCGTCAGTACAACCAGCAATAGCTAGAATAACGCTATCTGAATATCCTAAACCTTGAACTGAAAACTCAGATGTGTCTAAAAAATCATCTTGACCAGCATTTTGGTTTCCTTTTATCCAGTTAAACCATTTGTTTTCTTTGTCTATAAACTCACTCATAGTACCATCTTGAAGGTCTGTGAGTATGTTATGTACTTTCCACCCTAGCTTAGGGTAGTTGTCATAATAATCTTGACCAATAACAACATCATCTATCTTATGTAAATTACCGTCACCAGTTATCTCCTCAGTAATATTAGCTTGAGTACCCTCGTAACTTAGTGTTTTAAATCTTTTAACACTTCCTTGCGCTCCGTTGAACATTACTTTAACCATGGAATAAGCATCTCTACCATAAAACTGGTTTCTAGCAGTAGTAAATCTTATTTCAGTGTTGATTGACACCCACACGCCTTGCGCGGCAAAATTAGTCCCAGGAGAAGTTAAACCAACGTTGCACAAACCATTATCACAAGCTATAGAGGAAACTCTAGTGTCAGTTGGTATACCATTTCCAAAAACATTCATACCTTCTAGTATAACACCTAAACCGTCATTAACCTGTAACACGACACCACCATTGATATTTACGTTTGCATATCGCTTTATATCAATATCTAAACTGTGTTGATGTGCTTCCGCCGTATTGTGTCCCTCGTAAGATATACCAAAAGGATCTAGTTTTATAAGCGAGTTGTATTTGTTTGATGGAAAAGTGTAGTAAACGTTTTTATGACTAACACCACCTTGTTGTATAAAACTTTTAAAACTTACCCATCCTCTTACTTTTTCTGCATAACTAACAGTGTAAGCTTTGTCGTTATTATCTTGATCCGTAGTTTCTATTGTTAAGTTGTACTGATCGTCTCTATCATCATGACTACCTATTAAAGATGTTGCGTATCTAAGGTTGTCTCTAAACCAGTCTTTCATACCCGCGTCGGATATAGGTGTCAAACCATCTTTCGATAACCTTAGCACAGCTCCTCTGTCTTTATCTGTGAAGTAAACTCTATAAGATTCTGATGCAAATGATTCTGGATTTCTAGACATACCATATTCACCGCTAAAAGGGATCGATTGCCCTAGCACAGCTTGGTTAGATGTTACGTTGGTGTTTCCATCAGCATTAAATAAAGCATCTTTTTTAGCCAATATTTTAAACACCTTGTTTTCGCAGAATGTAACTAGGTCTGTGTCTCTAGCAAAAAGCTTCTGTATACCACCGTTAATTGGGTTTAAGTCTTTAGTTATTGGTTCTGCTTGTATAAACTGGTTTGTTCTATTGATACCACTAGTTGAGTTATATATACCTGAGAATATTAAACCACTACTTTTTCTTTCTTCTTCGTATTGCTCAGCTAAAGGCATGGACGCTTTTACACCCTTATCTATAGTAACAGCATTAAAATCATCTCTAACTCTATTAGACTCAACGCCAGTACCAAAAGAATAGCAATTAAAATAACCTAAACCGTGCCTTACTTTGTGTGTCTTACCGCTAGTTGGTTCTCCAAGTCTATATATAGCTTGGCCAAGAACTTCAATAACTTTCAGTTCAACCCACTCGTTGTCATGAGCCACGCCATAGTAAGTACCCTCACCACGCCACTCTATCCTAACTGTTTTACCAACAGGTACATCGGCGAAAGTACCATCGTCTAATTGAACCAGTCTATCCATAAAGATTAAATCACCCTTCACGTCACATATCTTCATGTCTTGAAAACCATCAACTATGACTAAAGATCCCACTCTAGCTATTTCCTCACCTCTAGCGGTATAATCATCCCAGTTGGCACCGTAACTATCAACTTCATCCGCACCTGTAAAACGATCATCTCCAATGCTATTAGCATCAAACCTATATCTTTTTGTTTGTACAGGGAAGGATGGGCTTGCAGCGTAGTACAAGTCTAGACCCACATCTTCTTTAGGCTCTGTTTCCCATATTGCTGGGTTGTTGCTTATTTCGTTACTTTTATCATTACCAACGTATTGAGAGACTATCTCTATAGTCGTTTCATTTAAACCTCTTTCATGCAGACCAATGTAAGCGTTTGGATTATCCCCGTACCATGTTTGTGCGCTTAAAGTTGAAGCAGCAATTGCGGCCGCGTGCTTAGTGTTGAAGCCATTGTCTAAGTATTCTGGTTGATCGTTGTCTGCTGCAGGCGAACTAGATTGACACCCAGCTGTAGCGCAACCAGAGTTCCAGTAGCTATTTAAGTTGTAAAACTCTTTGTTATCAGGCGTTCCACCGTCGTCAGCTGTTATGCCATTTTGAAAAGAAGTAAAGTACTGTTGTCTACCTCTTTTAAGATTTGCTTTCCCATCAGCGTCCACATGGTTAGTTATGGGGTGAAAAGCATTAGGTCCCTCTGCACCAATAACCTTGTCTAACGTTAAGGTATACCTAACCCTACGGTTATACGGGGCTCCACCCGACAGCTTACTTCTCTCGCTATATGGTGTGTGGTGTCGCATCATAACGTCTGATATAAAAGCAACTCCCCCAGCTAGGTGATTTCCTTTTTCAACACTTCCGTATGGAGGAAGTACTTTACTAAACATTCCACCCCCACCTTTAACCACTTCATCATCCGCATCCCAATACCCCCAAGACCCCATAGGCGCCTCGTAGTTCCAAACGTCTTCCGTAGAGGCGTTAGTAACCGTATATATTGTTTGATCTGGATCTTGTTTAAATCTAAACGTAGCACCTATCTTACTTATTTCCTGCGCGAAAAGAAGTTCTGTCTCTTGGTGTCTACTTGCTAAATAGGTGTTGCTTTGCGCTTGCGTACCTTCTCTACCTATACCCCAAAAAGATAAATGTATATATGACTGTTGTCCGTCGTCCCATATACCATTACCACTACCACCAGCAGCGGCACCGGCTTTATCAAAGAACCATCTATCAGGATGAAAACGACCTAACGGCCAATTATCACTAACATCATCTCTACCTCTCCATAGGTTATACCAATGCTGTCTAAGTTTTACCATCGTACCTAAATTAAACACGGGCTGTTTTTGTTTAGGCCATCCAGAATTAAAGTTGACACCATCAACAACAAAATCTTCTTGATTACCCCACACTGCAGGTATCATATACGGATTTGATGGTGCGCTATAACCTTGGTGTTGAGTACCTGGACCGTTGTTAGGTGTATAATTAACACCTTTAACCGTCCAATCCCAAATAGGGTTAGGACAACTACCCGCACCTAAATTACCATTAGCATTAGTACCAACATTCAAGCAACCAAGTGACAAGTCTAAAATACCTGAGTCTTTTATTCCAGAATCCAAATAACCATAAATTCCAGTACCATTCTTTGCATCTTCATAACCATTCGCCATACCGTATTGGTTGGCATACTGCCAATCTATAATAGCAACACTAGGCCACTCGTTATTTGACGTTTGGTAGTCTTCAAAATTATTGTTAGCATCTAAATATTCTCCGTACTTATTGTTCCAGAAGTTACCATTAGGTCCTGGAGTGTGAAACACACCATCGGTGTCCTCGTGTGGGCCAAAAGGCCAATCCTTGCCAAATATATTGGGGCCGTCTTGAATTGAACCACTTGAATCTACATATGTAGCACTCTTATTGATTACTGATTTTGACAGCGTACTAACAAAATAGTTCTGTGTATCTGGGGAGTTATTGTCCCAATCTATGAATGGCTCGATGTATTTATTGAAGTTCCAAGATTGTCTACCAGGATGAGCGGCTGCTATATATTTTATGTCTTTAGTGTGTGTTACCTGCCAGTCATCTGTTACTGCTGCTTGAGCTTTTACAATGTTCGTTTCCACATTGGCATCTCTTAATATTTTGACAAAAAATCTTCCTTCAAACTTAGAGCTATCACGCTGCTCAATTGTTCTAACTTCTATAGACAAGCCCCTAGACATTGATAAGTTGAAGCTAGGGTTGTTTGTATCTGTTGGTTGTATTACTGAATCTGACTCACAAAATAAAGCGTCTTCACCAAAAGCTTTTTCCAAAGCTATCCTAGCTATTCTAACAGGTGAGCCTTCTACTTCCTGCTCGTTACCATTATCATCAAAATATGTTTGAGGCGGTGCTCCAATATAACTTATGTTAGATATGTCATACCAGTCTGTGTTATTGACACTTGTGTTTGCAATACTGTTATATGCTGATGGTAAAGCGCCTGTTTGCGTTATCCTTATTTGACCACCTGAAGACTCGGTCAACCCCTTTAACACTGTAGCGTCAAAGTACTCAGCTATAACATCTACGTTCATTCTATTAGGTAATGGTAAACCAGACGGATGTAGCATACCAGTATCCCAACTACCAACGTCACCCCATCCAGGAGGTGGAAGCATAATAGGTACTGAACCCCAATATTTAGATTGTGATTTTATAAAATTAGGAGCGTTATTATCTATAGCTAAAACTTTATAAGAAACATCTAAATCTGTAAACTCGTATGAATCATGCTTCTTCTTTAATATCAAGTTAGTATCTTCGTTTATCTTGTTTCTTTCAGAAGAAGGAAAAGACAACCAAACACCACCATCCTCCGCATCATACCAACGGTCCATAGCTATATTATAGTATTCGTTTGAAGTTTCTTTAACGTAAAAAGTATAAGACTCAGCCCAATAAGGAGCGTCGTTTTTAAGCTCTACGCTTAACCTGTTTTGCAGGCGAGCGAAAGGTTTTTGAATATCAACTGATCCAGATTGCGACGTTAGTATAGGTGTTTCTCTACCGTACTTGTCCCTATATACAACTCCAAGCTGATATGTTCTTTGTGACTTTAATGATTTAGCCGGAAAACCTAACTCTGTATCGTCGTCTTGCCAAGGATCAAGTGATGTTATAGAAACATCAAATTCTGGTTTAACGGATATCCTATCGTTAGTTATCGAATCTATTTTTTCTATATTGTATTGTTGTAGGTAGTTAGCATATATAAGCCTGTTAGCTGTAATCTCTTGGCCTAAAGCTTTTCTTGGAACGTTATCCCAAGGTCTAAGCATTTGGTTTGAAGCGACGATCTTATGTATCATTTCCGTCTTTATAGTGTACTTACCATAATGACCACCGTTGGCTGCTGTGTTCCAGTAGTTCTCAGCGTTACCGCTTTCTGGTGGATCTTCTTTTTTAAACGATTCTACCGTGTATATGCCGGGCGAGTTAGACTCTTTATAGAGTATGTCTATTTGCGTGACGTCTGGTGGGCAATTTTTTGGTCTCCAGTTTAAAACTTTTAATAACCTTAAGTTGTTTTGCATACCAAGGTTGTAACCCTTTTTTGGCGAGTAATCAAACTGACCAGGTATAAACGCTACTTCAGACCAAGGAGCAAATACTGAATACTCACCGTCTTCATACTTGTATCTATAAGAGAATTTAGGAAATTTAACTCTAAAGATAGGTTCGCTTTGAATTAACTCAACAGAATACACGTCATTACTTGTAGTTGCACCCATTGGAAACCTACCAGCCATGCTGATAATTCTAGCGTAAACAAACTTATCAACACCCATACCCATTAAGTTATAAGCGCCATAAGTTGCTTTTAAACCAGGAATAATATCGCCATTAGGAAATCTGTAATCACCATTAGCATCAGGTGGACCGTGTAGAGTATAGGGACTCCAATCTGGAGATTTCCAATCTTCACCACCAGAACCATCGTCAACCCACCTAGTTTGCTTAGCATTTATTATCTCACACCTACAAGTTGCTGTTTGCTTTTTACCAAAAATATCAACCCACTCGTGTGTTATCGTTAGTTGGTCTTGGTTCTTCCAATCCTCACCAGATAACTCTATGTTCATTGGTATAACGAGAGTTGCACCGGCTTCTTTTTGAACCTTACCTTTAGTGTAAAAAATACTTATATCTGAACCGTCAACAGCTGTACCCTTGACGTGGTGAAGAAAACCGTTAAACTGACTAGTTGATGGGTCATTAACAAAGTTTGCAGAGCTATCCATATAGTTACCATAAAAATCAGCGCTAACCGCAGTGCCTTCCGTAACTGGATTGATTGCTGCCAACTGATCTTCATACTGATACATCTCTAAAGCAAGCGGCATCGTAGGTCCTTTCCTCAATACTGTCATGTTTTTCTCTAACAAGAAGTGAGGTCTACAGATTGTATTAGTGTTACATAGGTTGTTTATTTGATCCCTAGGTTTACCTAAATCATTTAACTTATCAGCATAAGTGTTTGACATTGCTGCTGTAAGATTAGCCACTATGTTGTTTAGCATCTGTTGTGCCATAATTATTTAAGCTTTAAGTTAATTGTTGGAATTATAAGAGTTGTTCGACACCGTGTTAAAGCTAGGGTTTGTTTCTGCTTGTTGGTATGCCGACGGATTTGCCTCTGGTGGTGCTTCAACTAATGAGTCATCAATAATAGTATCTTGCTTGTATGGTCTATCACCACCTAACGTATCATCGGTAATGCAATCGTATCTAACGTCCTCTTTAACTACTAACACTGTGTGCTGATTAAAGTCATCTATTTTTGGAATAGGGAAACCACTATATCTACCTATCAAACCAGTAGTGGTTGACCATAGAGCGGTGTTACTACCCATTTTAGCTCTTTCAATATCTATTTTTTTAGGCTCAGAGTAATTGTCTGTCCAAAACAACATACCATCAATTATATTCAAACCCGTTATGTTTCTGTCTTTATCAAAATTAAGACTTCTATCGCCCTCAAAAATAATTGGAGAACCTATACTATTATCCCAAGTCTTATCTAACCAAATCTCCTTAGTTATATAATCAATATCCTCAATAATCGCCCCGAAAGTATCTTTTATTCTCATTCCCCATCTCAACTGATTAACATTGTTGTCAATCCTAATCTTAGTTTTATTGCCAACATCCTCTTTATATACTACTATGTCTTCTACTTTAAATATATCAACCACCACAGCGTTCTCCTTCTCTTGCCACGGGGTATCAACAGACTTTGTCGTGTCATACTCCACTATTCTATCCATCCAGATACCAGTAGTTGGGCTAGCTGTGTGAACAAATCTATATAACATGTCTGACTGTGGGTCTACTATTTGTGATATGTGAAAATTTTCTTGATCATACTCAGTGTTCACCAAGCCGGTTAGAGTGCTGTTTGTTTGTGTTCTACCTTTAATAGCTTGAGTTACACATATATTACCTAGTATGTTTTGAGCAGCACCTACATCAGAATCTTCTGATGTTGACACAGATATATTTAAGGCTTCTCGATATTGACCGTTAGGAACAATTCTCTCGTCCTTATCCTTCTCCATCTTACCACCTTGAAAAGTGTGTTTTAATTCTGGCATATTTTAGTGATTGATCATTTTTGATTTACCTCTCATAATTTGAGTTATTTCTTCAATTTTTATGTTAGACAATCTTAACTTAGCTTTTCTTGTTTCTGCAAATCTTTCTCTTTTTAATCTCTGTATAACGCCTTCTGGAACATCAGTTCTAGCGCTAGCACAGCCATAGGCTATCCATTTGTAAATAGCTTCTTCCGCTAGTTTAGGCACTATAGAAGTACCCTCGGTATCAACGCCGTCACTTATGTATTTTATTATTACTGTTTTACCACTTAGAGAACCGCCAAAATGAATTGTGCCATTTGCGTAATCTATGTAGTAAGAGCCATTAGCTTGGGCAAACTGAGGATCAAGCCCATATCTTTTACCCATAAAAGTAGTCTCTACAGCGTGATCCGTAGCAGCCCCACTGCCACTCTTGTATTTATCCCAAGTGTTTGATGAAACTTCATCTTCACAATTAGGATCTTCTTGTTGCTCCAACCCATCATTATCGTTAAACGTGTAAGAATCAGAAGTATCTCCGCAATCATCACATTCACTCTCGTCTTGTGAAACTGCAAGTGGATTGCTAGTATGTCTTGTTGGGTATATAATGTGCTCTACACCGCTAGCATCAGACCAAACAAGCTTAACGTGATTAACAAAGTCATGTGGTAATGGTACGATTAAGCTTGGGCAAACTTCCATTTCCAAAGATTTTACAGACCTCAATGTATCGTAATTTAGCTCCTGTAAAGCTCTATATGCATGGAAACTTATATCCCCAGCTAATACATTTGGTAATATCTTACCCTCACCAGTGTAAGCTGCTGTAAAATTATTTATAACATCATCTATGCTTATATATTGATAATTACCAAAATTAACTGGATCACCATAATAAGTACTAGCGTCTTGTGCGCCTGCCCCTCCTATTGCTATAGTCATAATTATTTATTTTGTTCTTGAGTGTTTAATCCGTCTTCTGCCGCAGCCGCTGAGTACAGCTGTTGGTCTTCTGTTGATATACCTGCTAGTTTTAATATTTTAATTACAAAATCAGATTGCTCTGAATCGTGTAACGTACAATTTGCGCTAGAACCAGGATCATATACCGCTTGTTCGTTTATAACAACGTAACCCCAATAACAAATAGGTAACGATTTTATGTTTAATCTCTCAACTTTAACACCAGACGTTATTTGACCCGTACCATCCCAAACCTGTATGCTTTGTGGACCGTCCATAAAGTAAACAGCATCTGTAAAACCTTTTTTGTGAAAGGTTGACGAGTTTAAGTCGGTCACGGTATCTGGATCAACTTGTTTCAAAGCCCTACGGGTACCACCTTGATTTAAGTATATTTCGCCATAGTAATTTGATGATGGTAAACCTGTACCACCTGAGACATTAGACACAACCAGAAAGCTATTTAGTTTTGTGTGTATTGTGCTTACAGAATCACCTAGCGAAAACACTTTTGGCCCTTGTCTTTTGTATGCTTGAATATCATAGATATATTGTTCGAATATATCTTGTTGTGCTTGGTTGGCAAATAAATTAAATTCTTGGGGTGTTATATAACCTCGTTGCTCTTTATTTGCTAGAGCTTGAACGGTTTGATATACTGTATCTATATTTATTGCCATGTTTTTTTATTTATTATAAGGGAAAAATCTATTTAAAGTTTCTTGTCTTTTGTTACAACCACAATCTTTACCGGTAGCTTTACTAACTTTGTCTACTACTTTTTTTATCCCTAAAGCTTTAGTGACCTTGTGTATTGTATCACCTAAACCTATTGATTTCTTTTTTTTCATTTGATTGGATTTTAATAAATGGTCGCCCCGAAGGGCAACCATATTATTTTGTTATTGATTCAATCTTTTTTCAATGTTGGAGTAAATCTCCATACCTTCATCTGTTTTAAACCAGTGTGCTAAAGCAGTGTAAGGATGCTCATCAAATGGTATAACCATTAACTTTCTTCCGTTACTACCCCAAAGAAAATTTCTTTGATCCGAAGACAATCTTAGTATACCGCCTTCAACAGCTTTGATTCCAAAGTTTCTTAGCATCACGTTCTCGTCATCCGCTAACTCTAAGAAGAGTTTAGGGTTGTTACGAGCAAACACCAATAAATCTCTTTTAAGCTCCTTAGAACTTAAGTTAGATACCTCAGAACCTTTTTCAACACGCATAATAGCTTCTGCCATATCTATATCAATATTTCTAGCCGCAATTAAAGCGTCAACTTGAATATTTAATATATCGATTTCATCAGCGGCAATTGCAGATGGCTTGTACTCTTCATACATAACATCTTTACCTGGATGGTATAAAGAAAGCAACTTTTGTAAAACTGTTTTTTCTTTTGGCACATATAAACTTCCTGATCTAAAAATGATATGCTCTAGTCTTTGGTCGCCTTTCATCTCATCAACAAATGATGTTTTTTGATTTTGACAGTACTTAAGTTCTCTTTCGTAACCTTTTTCTTCGTCAAAATAAAATATACCTGTAGATCTTATTGATCTAGACAAGGGTTTTTTACCACCTTTTAAGTAATAAATCCTATCTTTAATTTCCCACTCGTTAGATGGTTTTAATCTTTCTCTTGC
>TARA_R110002073_G_scaffold35970_3_pt1 | contig 15421 bp, 12 predicted proteins | sample TARA_R110002073 | Tara Oceans TARA_R110002073 (sample SAMEA4397174) | marine metagenome | biome: Polar Biome; feature: [DCM] deep chlorophyll maximum layer (ENVO:01000326); material: water (ENVO:00002006), including particulate matter (ENVO:01000060) such as... | depth 40 m
GCCCGGAGGGCGACACATCAGCTGCCAGTGTGTCGGCCTCCGGCCTTGCGGCGACAAGTCGCCGCTAAACCGTTGGCTCACGCCAACGGCAGTTTATCTGTCGGCCTCCGGCCTGTGCGCTTGCTACTAAATCAGCAGTCACCGAAGTTGGTGGAGAGGTGGCAGAAAACCAGCGCACCCAAAAATCACAACAATACCAAAGTTTTAACGCCGTCGGCTCAGATCATAATATGGAATGACTCATATTCACCTGCTTCGCTTCACGTAATGATCGCGGGAGCGATCAACGACGTTAATTCATGCTGAATTTGGGGGGGAATGGCTCGTCGTCTTGCGAACGACCATCGCCGTCCTGTTCTTCGGACGAAACGGTGTGCAGATTCACCTTGCCGCTGCGAAGCAAACGAACTAATTCCGCGGCACGGTCATCGACATCCGCGATCGCCAACAAACGCAATTTGGCTTCGATCTCAAACGGCAATGTGTACGAGATGATGTCGGTAATCGGGCCGAGTCCCATTTGACCGGCCATCAATTCATGCAGACTCTTGGACGCCTGCTTACTGGCCGGGATGATCGTCGCAAACGCCTCGAGCAATTCTTTTTTCAGCTGCGTTCGATGCTCCGCTCCGATTGGCGGATAGAAGTCCGAACGAACGTCAACTTCGGCGATGCGAAACGGACGCCCCGCATCGACTTCGCGAGTAATGATCGCCCGCTTCACTCCGACCAGTAAGATATTGTGCTGGTCGTTCTCTAATTCGGCATGCGAGACGATGCGGCCAATACAGATCGTGGTGGCGATCGGCGGCTGCTCATTTGGCATCACCGCGATGCCCCCCGTCAGAGTCGCCATCGCAATCAAGCGATCCGAGGCCAACGATTCGCGAAGCATCTCGCAATAACGGGGCTCAAACAGATGCAAAGGCTGCATCGCATGCGGAAACATCACCAGTTCGGGCAACGGAAACAGACGCACCCGACCATCAAAATCGTCAGGCAACTGAATCACATCGTCTAAATTATCCATCTGCTATTCGCACCTTTTCCTGTACGAGCCCCTATCCGACGAGCTGCCTAGCGTTTCGTGTCTTTGAGACATGCTACATCTGCCGTAGCGAAAGTCGCGAAGACTTTCGTAGATCCCTGTCCCAACCCAAACTCTTGGCGAGTTTCGCTATGCATATTTTATCACCAATAGCCGCTTTTTTGCTACGACTCTCGCTTGGTACACCATTCTAGGTCAAATTCAAGGGCGGATGTGAGGACCTTGGGGGGGGTGTTAAAAGCCACGTATCCGTCAGCATGCACTAAAATATCCGTAGGCGCGCGACATCGACGCGGTTGAAATCATTGACGCCAACTGGGTCGTCACGGACAATCAGCAGTTCCCCGTCGTTGTCAGCTCACACCCCACACTCCACTCCGCACGGATTGACCATGCTTCTTTCGGGTGAAGAAATCAAGCGAAAGCTAAACGATACGATCGTCATCGAACCGTTTGACGAAAACCGAATCAATCCCAACAGCTACAACTTGACGCTTCATCACGAGTTGTTGGTGTACGAGGAGGTGATTTTGGATGCGGCAACGCCCAATCGCTATCGGCGACTGGAAATTCCCGCCGAAGGGATCACATTGCAACCCGGGCTGCTGTACCTCGGCCGCACGGTCGAGCACACCGAAACCAAAGACTCTGCGCCGATGATCCAAGGCCGCAGCTCGCTGGGCCGTTTGGGGTTGTTCATTAACCCCGGAGGCAGTCTCGGGGATGTCGGTTACTGCGGCACATGGACGCTCGAAATGCACTGCGTCCAACCGGTGCGAATCTATGCGAACATGCAGATCTGTCAAATTTATTACTTGCAGGTACAAGGCGAGTGTGGTGGTTACGGCCCCGGCAAGTATCAGAACAGTTCCGATATTCAACCGAGTTTGATGTACCGCGAATTAGGTGGCGATGACCACGACGGGCAAATGGAATTGAATTTCGACGAATTGCTTCACGAGTCGCGTTAGACCCGTTCGCCGACGCGTTGATCACTGGGGTCGCGGAACTTGTAACCGACACCCCGCACGGTTTGCACGACATCGGCGTGGGTATCGAGTTTCTTTCGTAACGAACGGACGTGAACATCGATCGTTCGCTCCAAAACCAACGTGTCTTCACCGAGCGCGACGTCGATCAATTCGCTGCGTGAGAAAACCCGTCCGGGTTGCCGCAACAAACACTCGAGCAAACGAAACTCGCTACGTGTTAAATTCACCACATCGTCATTGACTGTCACCCGGTAGCGAACCGGATCAATCGCAACGCCTTGGCTGGCGATCAACTGCACGGCGGCGGATTCGTTATCCCGTCGGCAAAGTGACTTGACGCGTTCGAGTAAAACTTTGACGCTGAACGGTTTGGTGACATAGTCATCCGCCCCCAGCGCGAAGCCAATCAATTGATCCGACTCTTCGGCTTTCGCCGTCAGCATCAAGATGCGAGTGTTCTTGGTCGCGGAATCGGCACGCAGTCGTCGGCACGCTTCGAGTCCATCGAGCACGGGCAGCATCAGGTCCAAAATGATCACGTCGGGTAATTTCAGTCGTGCTTGCGTCAGCCCGTCCTCGCCGTCATGGGCCACGTAGACCTCGTAACCTTCGCGTTGAAGGTTATAGGTGACCACTTCGGCCAAGGAACGATCGTCTTCGATAATCAAAACAGTGGTTTTAGCCATAATTCTTTCAGCTTATTTAGCAATCTTTTTCATAACGGAGCGATGACGAACGATTTCGCCATCGACCAAATAAATTGCATCCTCAGCAATGTTAGTTGCTAGATCTGCGATACGCTCCAAGTGGCGAATTGCCGAAAAGCAATGAAGCGCGGCAGCCACAAATTGAGCATCCTGCTGCATCGTCAAACGTAAACGATTGATCAAATCGGCATTCAATGCATCCACTTCGTCGTCGCGAAGGATCACACTCTTCGCCGCGCTGGTGTCCATGTTGACGAAGGCATCGAGTGCCCCTCGCACCATCCCGCTAACCTTGGACACCATCGGGCCCACGCCCTCAGGAATCACAAAACGGGGATAGTCTTTGACTCCGATTGCGCGTTGAGCCACGTTGACGGCCAAGTCCGCAATCCGTTCTAAATCATTGTTCACTTTGATGACGGTTGAGATCCGGCGAAGATCGATTGCTACGGGATGATGCAGTGCCAACATCTTCAGACACTCTTCCTCGATTGCAACCTCTTGTTGATCCACCTCTTGATCATCATGGATTACTTTCTCGGCGAGGTCGACGCGTCCGTCCTGTAACGCCCGGCCGGCGTTGCCGATCATTTCTTCGACGACCGCCGAAAGTGACAAGATGTCACGATGCAGCTGGTCCATGTCACGGTCTAAATGTTTCGTCATGATGGCTTAACCAAATTTTCCCGTAACATAGTCTTCCGTCTGCTTCTGGTCAGGCAGGGTAAAGATCTGGTCCGTCGTACCAAACTCGATCACCCGACCTTGATAGAAAAACGCCGTCCTGTCGGATACCCGCGAGGCCTGCTGCATGTTGTGCGTCACGATCACAATCGTGTACTGCTGGCGAAGCTCGTAAATCAAATCCTCAATACTGCTGGTCGAAATCGGGTCGAGTGCTGAACAGGGTTCGTCCATTAGAAGCACTTCGGGGCCGGTCGCAATAGTCCTTGCGATACAAACCCGCTGCTGTTGGCCCCCGCTTAATCCGAGTGCCGGTTTGTGCAGCCGATCTTTGACCTCGTCCCAAACTGCCGCTTTTTGCAGTGCCCACTGGACCAAATCGTCCAATTCGGACCGCGAAATGCGAAGGTGCAGTCGCGGACCATAGGCCACATTATCGTAAATCGTTTTGGGAAACGGATTCGGTTTTTGAAAAACAATACCGACCTGACGCCGCAGATCGACCACATCGGTGCTGGAGGCGAGTACGTCCAGATCCCCCAGCGAGATATTGCCCTCGGCACGGGCGGTCGGCACGATGTCGTTCATACGATTGATCCAACGCAGCAGCGTCGTTTTCCCACACCCGCTCGGACCAATCAACGCGGTCACACGATTTTTGGGGATGTCCAACGAGATGTCATGCAGTGCGTGATAGCCGCCGTAGAACGCATTAAAGCCTTCGATGCGAATGGCGGTACTGGCGTCGTCGGTCTGCTCTTTTTTATCGATCGGCGCCGAGTGCTGTGGCGAAGCGACGACCGCACGATCCGCTGGGCGAGATTCAACCACGGGATTCAGTTTTTTTAAAGAGACAGTCATCGGTTTCTTGCACTTGTAAGCGAGGTATCCGTCACAAAAAAGGAATAACACGAGTGACGAAAAAATAGTTCTCTAGCAATTTACGAAAGCGGCCTTGATGTGCGGTTACGGATCAACACCGCGACCGCGTTAAAGGACAATAGCAGCGTCAACAAAACGATAATGCCTTTGGCGGCAACGGCATGGAACTCGACTTGAGGCCGCGCGGCCCAGTTGAAAATCTGTAACGGCATCACCGAAAAATCGTCCATCAAATTCCCGGGATTCGAACCGATGTAAACGATGCCGCAGATGATCAAAATCGGAGCGGCTTCACCAATCGCTCGGCTCATTGCCAAGATCGCTCCGGTCATGATCCCCGGGATCGCCGCAGGCAGCGTCACGTTTTGCACCGTTTGCCACTGAGTCGCTCCCATCCCTAGTGAACCTTCGCGTAGCGAGTTCGGCACGGCTCGCAGCGATTCTTGAGACGCGATAATTACGATCGGCAACACAACCAACATCAATGTCAATCCGCCCGACAGCACACCCCGACCAAGCGGGAAGCGAAAATAGTACCAAGTCTTTTTACTGATTCGGCCCGCCTCGGCGTCGGCTCGCAACGTCACCGCACGCAGCTTCACCTCGCGAGGTAGACGCTGTTTGACTCCAATCACGTTCACATCGACGTGTTCTCCTGAACTGGTGATCGCTGTCAATCCAGGCTTCAATTCCGGAGCGGGCGAATTCGATTCGGCCGCGGGAACCAACAAGATTCGATTGCCTTCGCTGACGAATTGGTCAAAGTAGGTCGCACCGACTTCGAACGCCGGTTCATTGCTGTGCCCCATGATGCCAAACATTCCGGCAAACGCGGTCAGCCCGATGATCCCATAGACCACCGACGGCACCCCTGCCAAGTTGCTGATATTCAACTGGATGAAGCTATGGAACCAACGCATCGCGACCGAGCGTGGTTTGAACTCTTCCAAAAAGATCGCCGTCGCAACTCCGATCGGAAGCGTGAACAAGGCACACACACCACACACCCACATCGAACCCAACAACGCGGGACGAATGCCAGCGTCCGCGGGCGTCGCACTGGGCGGTGAACTGACAAAATCCCAGTCAAAACCTGGCAGACCTTGGTAGAAAACCGCACTTAACATGACGGCCAAGATGATCACCGACAACAGTGCCGTGACTTGGCAAAACCGCACAAACCAACGATCGAGTCGGTGACGACTCTTTAGGTTGCGATGCTTCTTGGAAACCGGTTTGTCATTGACTTGACTCATTCGTACGCCTCACGAAATCGCTTGCGGACGACGTTGCCAAGCACCGTCAAGCTAAAGGTAATGATGAACAAGACGGCAGCGACCGCGTACATCGAATAGTATTCCATCCCCTCGTGGCTGGCGTCACCCAAGGCCATTTGGACCATCCATCCGGTCATCGTTTGAATTTCGTTTCGCGGATCCGCCGTCATGCGAGCGGTGGCCCCGGCCGCCAATGCGACGATCATCGTTTCGCCAATCGCGCGGGCGATGGCCAATAAGAATGCGGACACCAATCCCGAAAGTGCTGCTGGAACGACCACCTTGGTCGCCACGTCAAATCGAGTTCCGCCTAAACCGTACGCGGCATCACGCAGACTTCGTGGGACCGCATGCAGTGCATCTTCCGAGAGCGAACAAACCGTTGGCAAACAGAGAATGCCCACCGCCAAACCGGCACTGAACGCGTTGAAGACGTTGAAGCCTTCGTGGATGAATTTCAGTCCCGGCGTGATCACGGTCAGTGCAAAGTAACCGTAAACCACTGTGGGAATCCCAGCCAAAATCTCAAGCGTGGGTTTTAGGGTCGATCGCAATTTGCGAGGCGCGTATTCACTCAGGTAGACGGCGGTGACCAACCCCAGCGGTAACGCCACGACCATTGCCACCGCGGTCACAAGCAAGGTGCCTGCGACAAGAGGCCAGATTCCAATCTCGCCTGAAAACAGAGGCGACCATTTGGCCGACCCCAGAAACTTGCCGACGCTGACACCGTCCATCGCGAAAAAGCGAAACGTTTCACGAAACAACACAAAGATGATCGTGAATGTGATCGCGATCGATAGCGATGCACTGAGAAACAACATCACGCGAACCATACGATCGCGAATCTGTGCGGCGATCGGCGACCGCCGCCGCGATGGGTGGTGGACGATCGATGTGATGTCGTCGGTAGCGTTAATCACGCTCATAAAAATCGTCTTTCCATTCGCATCATGCTCGTTTTCCGGTAGCGAAACTCGCACGTGAGTTTCGTTCAGGTAGTGGATCTTGCTAAAGATCCCTTATGCCGCAGGATCTTTAGCAAGATCCACTACAACCAACCCTAAAATCACTATTCGATGTCGACGACGTCTTCGATCGTGTACAGTTCGGCCAACGGACCGCTTCGTTTTTCTAAGTCAGCGGTCAAGTAGTGCGTCCCCGTGATCCGTTCTTCGTAGTGAGTTTGAACCACTTCATAAACCGAATCGGGTAGCGCGACATAGTCGACCATTTCTGCCAACTTGCCCGCTTCCCGTAGATAAAACTCGAGGAACTGTTTGACTTCGGGCCGTTTCATCGAGTCGGTTTTGACGTAGATGAACAAGGGGCGACTGAACGGTGCGTACTCGCCGCTTTCGATGGTTTGGGGAGTCGGCCCAACAGCTTTGCCAGTCTTCGGATCGACGATTTTGACCGCTTTGATTTTGTCAACGTTGGCAAAGTAATAGGAAGCTCCGAAGAACCCGACCGCCCCTTTCTCACCCGCGACGCCGGTGACCAACACGTTGTCATCTTCGCTAACCGACATGTCGTCGCGAGGATGTTCGTTCTCGTCATCCTTGGCAACGACATCGCCAAAGAAATAGTCAAACGTTCCCGAGTCCGTACCCGGTGCGTAGATTTTGATCGCTAGTTCAGGCCACTTTGGATTGACATCTTTCCAAGTCTTTGCGCCGCCCTCTCGCAGAAAGATCTTCTTTAATTCATCCACGGTCAACTGATCCACAAAGTCGTTCTCTTTGTTGATCACGATCGACAAGCCGTCGTAAGCGATCGGCAGTTCCACGAACGAAACGCCTTTTTCTTTACAGGCTTTGAATTCGGAATCTTTGATCGGACGCGAGGCGTCGGAGATATCGATCTCGCCGTTGGTGAATCGATCGAATCCGCCACCTGTTCCTGAAATGGCGACCGTCACTTTGACGTTCTTGAAGGTTTTTCCAAATGCCTCGGCAGCCGCTTCGCTGATCGGAGCCACGGTGCTGGAACCATCGATTTCAACGGCGCCTTCGATATCCGCCAACTCACTTGTTCCCAAGTCGTCGATCGCAATGTCAGAGGTCGATTTCGATGGGCTGGTCGACGCAGGCCCACAACCGACCATTGCCAAACAAACCACACCCGCCGCCAAAGTTTCGCCAAGCACCGCAGTGCCACTACGAAACGGTTTCAACCACATCATTCACCTTCTCCAGGAATCCTTGCGAGCAAACAAGTCGTGACCGACTCGAACAGCCGAGATCCTAGGGACTGAATGTTAAGATTGCGTTAAGATCACTTAAAGGCCGCGCGATTATGAAGACAGTTTGGAAGCGGCGTTTCCCGTACCCCAAAACGACAATGTGGAAACGGTGAGCCGTGGGCCTTTCAAGAGAGCGTCCGGCTTAGAAATAGGATAACCCGAAACGTGAGCGAGGGACCGCATCAAGATCGAATGTCCCTCGCTAATGCTTCGATTTGTAAAAAAACGCAGCTGCAAAACTCACTCGCCGGGTGAGGATGATGGTTGCTCCGTGAGCCGGCGGAATAATCTTATACAAAATGGTTAAGTCGGTGGCAAATGCCTGCGGCTAAAACTGTGACCGAAGTTCCACCAGCATCGACTGCTCGGGCGGCCTCGTGCCTCATTCAACCTAAGAACGTGCCTCATTCAACCTAAGAATCGGGGTCGGGGCATAGCAAAAGTCGCCAAGACTTTCGGCAATTCACGGCATCGCCAAAACTCTTGGCGAGTTTCGCTACCCCAAAATCAAAACGGGATGATGCACTAACTAAGCGGCAAGCGGACCTGGAACGTACTGCCTTCGCCCGGTTTACTGCACAATTTTACCGATCCACCAAACGCTTGGCAGAGGTGTTTGACGATCGAAAGTCCCAATCCGGTGCCACCCAACTCGCGCGACCTTGCTTTGTCGGCTCGATAAAAACGCTCAAACACGCGCGTATGATGCTCTGGTGCAATCCCGATGCCGGTATCTTGGACCTCCAGCAGCATTTGATCGTTCTCTTCGCGCCAGCGCACCGTAACGCGACCGTTTTCGGGCGTATACTTGATCGCGTTTCCAATCAAATTATCCAAGATCGTCGTCAAGCCATCTTCATCGGCATAGACTCGCATCGGTGATGCAGATGGCTCGACCACCAAGTGAATTTCCTTTCGCTGAGCCGCATCGTTGTAGTGGTTAAAACAAGTATCAACCACTTTATTCACCGACACATCCGTGATCTCGAACGCTTCCTCGCCCGATTCGACGCGTGCGATCTGCAACATGTCAAGAATCAGCTGGTGCAACCGCTCGGCCTGTTCTTCGATTCGATCGACAAACTTCAAGTTGTTCTCGGGGTCGCTCATCGCGCCCAAGCGAAGCGTTTCCGCATACGCCTTGATCGACGCCAACGGCGTTTTTAATTCATGAGAGACATTGGCAACAAATTCCTGGCGTAGATTCTCCAGCCGCCTCAGTTCGGTGATGTTGTGCAGCACCATCACGACGCCGTTGGCGGGATCGCCAGGCAAACAGGTCGCGCGAACCGCCAAATCACGCCGAACTTGACAGATCGATTCGAATTCAGTTTGCTCGGGTCCGCCGGTTTCCAAACACTTTTGCACTAACTCGTGAAGCGGTCGGCTGCGGACCGCTTCTAACAACGGTCGGCCTACCTCGTTCGCCGTGGCAAAGTTAAGTAACGTTTTGCTGGCGTCGTTGGCCAACACAATTCGCTGGTCCATATCGATCGCGATGATGCCCTCGTCCATGCTGCTGAGCACCGTGGTCATCTGCTCGTTTTTCTCACGCAGTTGCCGAAATCGTCGCCCCAATTCTGACTGCATCTGGTTGAACGCTTCGGCCAACAACCCCACCTCGTCCTGGCTGCGAACCTGCACCGGCGCTTGGTCGATCCCACTGGCAATCGCTTGGGCTCGGTCGGTAAGTTGAGCAAGTGGGTTGATGATTCGACCGACGATCGCATAGGTCAGCCCCGTCGCAATCGCACCGAATAAGAGGGCGAGCAACCACAACGAGCGACGCACCGTGGCCACGCGTTCGTTGATCGTATCAAGCTCAACCGCCACGCGTACAAACGCTGATCTCCCCTCGGGCGATTGAATTTGCAGAGCGAGATAATACATGTCGATCTGCAGCGTCGGACTCTCGCGGGTCGCCACCCCCTTACCAACTTCGCTGGCCGCCAGCAGTTCAGGACGGTTCGCGTGGCTAAGCATCGATTTCGGATTTCGCTCGGAATCGGCTAACACTTCACCTTCCGCATCGATGATCGTCAGTCGCATCTGAGTCTCGGATGCCAATTGCGAAATCAATGCTTGCAATTCATTTTGGGCCTGATTTTCAGCCCCAGCATTGGCCTCTTGGTCGAGCACGCCGGCAACTAAATCGGTCACATGGCTACGCAACACCACCGCCGTGTCAAACAAACGCTGTTCGACTTGTCGATTGATTTCAACCCGCTGCGACGAGGTCACGATGAACAGAAACCCAACGGCTAGCGTTAAGTTCAAGCCGACCGAAATCAGAAACAGTTTCCAAAACAGACGAGATGACCGCACGGCACGCCCCGAAGAGTTTTTCTAAGAATTTTCAAGAGCGGCGCGGGACCCGAGTGGGAAATGGACCCGAGTGGGAAAAACGTCGCTCAACGCACAGCGATCATCCCCCAATCGCTTCGCAGATCACAACCTGCACTGACCGCTTTGTCGTAAAACAAAACGGCCCACGTTCCCATAACGGAATTTAGATAACAAGGGGGAGCGAGGGTGGCAGACATTCTGACGCTATATTTTCATCCAATCATCACGTTTCCACACGATTTCTTCATCTTCGGTTGCATTCACGCCCGCACGAAACCCCCAGCGTCAGGCGTCCATCTGCTGAAACGATTCGCGGACATTCGACCTCGATCGACAAAGAATCCGCCGATTCTCGTTTGACGCGAGCAGGGTAAATCTGCGATTCATTGGGAGATTGATTCCTCGAATCGGCTCTCGTTGACGCTGTGAATTGCCATCCTTGACTCGCGTCTCGCCCGATTCGGCAGCGTCCTGTTTTTTTTGGAGAACGAAATGTCGCTCCTGTTAACGATCCTTCGCGCGGCGCATTGCCGCAGCACGCATCACTATTTCGCTCTTGATGCGATCTCGATGCTCGAAACCCCATCGGGCATCCAGCTCGGGAACATTTTGCTGCAACATTACAGCGACTACCTCCGCGGTGCCAAGGATCCAGACACCAAGTTTCGCGACTTCAAAAACCACGTGCTGCATGTCGGCGACAACAATTGGGGTGGCGCTCCGCGTGCCTGCGAAAAATGGCTCGCCACCGCCACCGATCAGCTGGAACATCAACAATTCAAACAGGCCGCCTACAGTTTGGGGGTGCTCAGCCATTACTTCACCGATCCCATCATGCCGCTGCATACTGGTTCGAGCGAACAGGAAGGGGTCGTTCATCGACCGATGGAATGGAGCGTTTGCAAGTCGTATGAGGAAATCTATAGCCAAATCCGCGATGGCAAGGTGCGTGTCCGTTTTCAACTTGCCCGCAGCGACGGCTGGATTTCCGAAGCGGTAATGACGGCAGCTCAGCAGTCGCACCAGCACTATCACCGAATCATTGAGATCTATGATCTCAAACGCGGAGTGAAGCGTCCCGCGGACGGCCTGAACGCCGAGTCCCGCGAAATCTTGGTCGGCATGTTTGGGATCGCGATCACCGGCTGGGCTCGCATCCTTGAACGTGTCGCGCAGTCCTGCCAAAGCCCGCTGCCGCAGGTCTCGTTGAACTTGGCCACGGTCGTCTCGGCGATCCAGATTCCCTCGCAGTGGGTCGTGCGAAAGATTGCCTCGGCGCAGGAACAACAAGCGGTCCGTGCCCTGTTTGCCGAATTCGAACGCACCGGGACGGTGAAAGCAAACTTGCCCGAAGAAGTCCGTTCGGTCCGCGCCGAACGACCTCTGCCAAACGCGACGACGGTGTCGGGGGCGAGCGTGACGGAACCGGTCACCGACAATCCGGCCGCGGGAACTCCATCAACGTTGCCAAGCGTGGACGATTCGTCGAACGCGGCTTCGTCGCGGCAACGAGCGTCCGTCTCGTCATCGCCAAGCACGGTATCGCCAAGCACGTCATCGTACTCCCAAGACTCATCGTACTCCCAAGACCTCGTCGATGCGCCGTCGATTGGTCCCAAGACCGCGAAACGATTCGCCGCCATCGGCATCACGACCATCGGCCAATTTTTAGCGAGTGATGCCAAGCAGATGGCAGCCCAATTGGACACTCGCTGGATCACGGCGGAATTGATCGAAGATTGGCAGGCGCAAGCGACGTTGGTGACCCACATCGCATCGCTGTGCGGTTACAAGTCACAACTGCTGGTCGCGGTGGGCTGCCGTACGCCCGCCGAGTTGGCCGAACGTGTGGCGGATGAACTGAGCGATGAGATCGACCGCTACTGTGACACCAAAGCAGGCCAACGGATCCTCCGTAGCAGCACTCCTCCGGACCAAGCCAATGTAGCTCGCTGGATCGCCGAAGCTCGAGTGTACCGAAAAAATCGAGCGGCCTAAGTTCAATCGATCGGCAACAAGAACGAAAAGGTTGCGATAGAGACGCGGAAGTTCTTAACGGCAAAAAGACAAAAGTCTTGACGACTTGCGTTACGACGTCCAACGGAGATTATGGTCCTGGGCTCGCTGCACCCCTAAACGCTGTAAACGGGGCAATGCCTACAACGTCTAAAAAGTGCAGCGAGCCCAAAATCAAATTCGCCGCAGAGCTCATTATACCGTTCCCTCATTTTTCGTATGACAGAAGCATACATCGGAAATTCGGATAACCGCAGGCTGATAAACTCGTCAATTCACCTATTCCTCCAAACTTAACTTCGCTGGGTCGGCGAAGTACCCTAAAACACATTTACAAAATCCGAAAACCACTCGATTTCAAACATTTTTGCTTCACAACTCCCAGAAACGCAAAATAGGCAATCTGCGAACCAAAGGCAAAATGCAATGATGATCTAGTGTTCAGTAACGACAATCCGCTATGAAATCCGAACAATCCTAACGACCCACCCTGTCGGGCAAGTGACTAGCAGTGAGCGGATGAAATGCTAGCAAGATTTAATTCACATGGATGATTTACGCATGAGTACCAAACCCACTCGATTGACTTGGAAGAACGCGGTCCTAGCGGGACTCACCTGCAGCACCAGCGTTTTGGGGGTTGGATGTGCTTCGACGAAGACCTCCAATACGGCGCGAACCGGCACGGAACAGATTCTGATTTCGGCCGCGATTGACCGCGCGTTCTCCAACGTACAGTTCAACGAGCTGGCGGGTTACAAAGTCTTCATCGACGAAAAGTACCTTGATTCCGTCGACAAGGCTTACCTCATGGGCACGCTTCGTCACAAAATCTTTGAATCAGGCGGACATTTGGTGACCGCACTCGATCAAGCGGACGTCGTGCTTGAACCACGCAGTGGCGGTGTGGGAACCGATACACAAGAGAGCTACGTGGGGATCCCAGCGCTCGGCATGCCAGGATTGCCGATCGAGCTTCCTGAAATCAAGCTTGCTTCGCGGAACACTCAAATGGGAACCGCCAAAATCGGGCTGGTTTGTTATGACGCGAAAACGGGTGTCGCGTTAGGTGCGGGCGGAGAATCGACCGCGTTGACCCACAACAATGACACTTATGTGCTTGGCGTTGGCCCGTTTCGCAGCGGTTCGGTCATTGACCAGCGTCAAAAGGCGGTCGGTTACAACGGTGTCGGTGGCAGCATCATGAGTTCGGGCAAGGTTGCCAAAGCGGCCCCGATCAAAATCATGGACCGCAAAGATGCGGTGATGGGTTCGCCGTCGACGCCCGCTGAGCAAATTGCCGAAACGCCCTCCGTCCCCGATTACTTCAATCGCTAACGCGGTAATCGCGATCCCCTGGCTCGCCATGCGAGACGCAGGCGATGTGAAATCCGCGTTCAAAGGGACACAATCGAAGCGGCAACGCGGCATGTAAAATCCCTATGGGTTTGTTAAGATGCTGGCTCACACCAGCGAACCATATTCGGTTTGGTGGTGTGACGTTTTGCATCATCAAACAACCAACATCATTGGGATTGGCATCGTGTCAAATTTAGCAGGCAAAGTCGTTGCGATTACGGGCGGCGGAACGGGGATTGGCGCTGGTATCGCACGGGAATTGGCCATGGCTGGCTGTAAAGTCGTCGTGGGCGGACGTCGTACCGAACCACTTGAAACGCTGGCCCAAACGATTCAAAGCGAGCATCCCGTTCGGACTCACGCCATCGACGTCGCGGATCCCAACAGCATCACCGCGTTCTTTGCCTTTGTCCGTGACCAAGTGGGCGAGGTCGACATCCTGGTCAACAGTGCGGGGATCAATATCCAAAACCGCACTATGGCTGCCATGGTCCCCGAAGACTGGGATCGTGTCATGCAAATTAATGCCTCCGGAGCCTACCGCTGCATCCTCGAAGTGCTTCCGAAAATGCGTGAGCGTCGTGACGGCGTTGTGATCAACATCTCGTCGATCGCTGGCAAACGAGCGATCTCGCTCGGCGGTGTGGTTTACTGTGCCAGCAAGTTTGCGATGACCGCCCTTGGCACCGCTATTTCAAACGAAGTACGCAACGAAGGCGTGCGAGTGACGAACGTCTACCCTGGCGAAGTGAACACGCCGATTTTGGACAACCGGCCCGTCGCGGTCACGAGGGAGCACAAAGACGCCATCCTGCAACCCGAAGACATCGCGGCGCTGATCGGCACGATTTGCCAATTGCCACCGCGAGCCCATGTACCGGAAATCGTGATCAAGCCAACCATCCAAGAATGGGTTTAGTAGACGTATTGCATTCCAAAGTGGATGCCATGCACGTAAAACGTCTTGTAGTCCATCTTGGAACTCGGTCGTAGCGGGTCGGAAACCGGATCCGCTAGGTTGGACGCTAATTGGTCATCGATCAGCCCTGACACTTGCAACGCTTCGGTCATCGCGATGATGTGATATCCCACTGTCACGTCAAACCGTGGGAAGTAACGCCATCCCAGCGACAAATCGATCTCGGGAACCCATGCGAATGTATCGTCGACTCGATTCCCCGCATTGGTGCTGCGAACCAGCAGACCATTCGGATCAGTGAACGTCGGGCCATTGCTGGTTTGGGTTTGCCCTGACAAAGTCGCTTCGCGTCGCAGATTTCCCGCGGCAACTTTGAACAAACTGTTGAACGACCAACATCCTTCGCGGTAGCGTGTCGCAATTCCAATCTGTCCGCCGTGGAAATCGTTTTGTGCATCAAACGAATCACGGATGGCGAAGACCGAGCCAAGCGGAGCGGGATTGTCCTCACCGGCGGTCGAGGTGCTCGAGGTGACCAGATCTTCGCTCAGATGCATATACTGGTATCCGTACAAAAGATCGACGGTGCCGCCATAGCGTGAATAAGCGTGTTGCCGAATCGAAAGGTCGGCTCCGTACACGCTGCTCGAGGCATGTACGTTTGCGAATCCTGAATTGGTGAATCCGGGCGTCGCAACCACTTGCGTGTCTTGGCTCGGCGTTTGCCCCGTGGTGACATTGAAAAAGGGGCGTGTGATGACAGGGGTCGTCGATTGATCGGCACTGAAGTTATAGGTCTCCTCGCCCGTTCCCCAACCGCGAACCACCATGCTTCGCGAATGATGATCGTCAAGCCAGGTGCCCACCGTCAATCGACCTCCGGCAGTAAGCTCGTTCAGCACTTCGCCACCGCCCGCTATGACGCGAGTCGAGGCTTGCCCGAGTC
>TARA_R110002073_G_scaffold86354_5_pt1 | contig 15391 bp, 7 predicted proteins | sample TARA_R110002073 | Tara Oceans TARA_R110002073 (sample SAMEA4397174) | marine metagenome | biome: Polar Biome; feature: [DCM] deep chlorophyll maximum layer (ENVO:01000326); material: water (ENVO:00002006), including particulate matter (ENVO:01000060) such as... | depth 40 m
TGGCGAGGCCGAGCTCGTCCGCGGTCTCCGCATCGAAGTCCGGACCGCTCTTGTGCTCGAGCACGGTCTTCACATCGTCGGGTGTGCCGAGGAAGCGCGTCTCGAGGCGGCTGATGCCGTTGGACATCGGGAAGTGCCCGGCGTTGGCCTCGGTCACACCCAGGTTCACCGGGATGTCCGGGTCGTTCAGGATGTACGTGCGGTCGCCGGAGAGCGCGAGCTCGAGGAAGCTGCCGACGAACGTGGTGCCCGCATCGGCGACGGCGAAGAAGCTGCGGCTGGACAGATCCATACGCTTCAACGTGCGCTTCACGAAGTGCTTGGTCTCGTTGACGAACCAGTGGTCCGATCCGCAGAGCAGCGCGTCGGTCTTGCGCACGGTGTCGGACGAGCCCTTGGCGCGCACCAGCACGAGCGCGTTCATGCGCAGGTTCATGCGCAGGTGCAGCAGCGCGTCGTCGAACTCGCGGTAGGCCTGCAGGACCCACCAGTTGGCACCTTCGGCGAACGCCGCAGCCGCATCGGTGGGGCACGTGTCGGGCGCGGTGATGGTCAATTCGGCGGTGCGTGCCGCTTCGTCCATCTGCAGCGAAACGTACTTGTACGTGCGGTTGACGCCATCTGCGGTGACATCGAGCTTCGGCAGCGGGACGCCCTGGTCGCCGCGCACCTGGATCTCGTCGGCCATGCCGCGGGCCATCTCACCGACGGCCTCGTCCCAGCGCGAGAGCGGCGCGATGCCGTCGACCAGGTCCCACTCGACGGCGCGCTTGCCCTTGATGCCTTCCGCGATGGTCGAGAAGACGTCCGTGCGGTCGCGGCGGATCTTGCGCTTGTCCGTGATGCGCGTCAGGCCACCGGTTCCGGGCAGCACGCCGAGCAGCGGCACTTCGGGGAAGCTGACGGCGCTGTTGCGATCGTCGACCAACAGGATCTTCTCACACGCGAGCGCCAACTCGTAGCCACCGCCCGACGCCGTGCCGTTCAGCGCGGCGAGGAAGCGCAGCCCGCTGTTCTCCGCGGCGTCCTCGATGCCACAGCGCGTCTCGTTCGTGAACTTGCAGAAGTTCACTTTGAACGCGTGTCCGCTGGAGCGCAGCATCACGATGTTGGCGCCCGCGCAGAAGACGCGATCGAGGTTGCCGGTCAGCACGACGCAGCGCACCTCGGGATGCTCGAAGCGCAGCCGCTGGATCGCGTCCGCCAGTTCGATGTCGACGCCCAGGTCGTACGAGTTCAGCTTGAGCTCGTAGCCCTCGCGCAACCCGCCCTCCGGATCGATCGCCATGCGCAACGTGGCGATGTCGCCCTCGACGGACAGGAGCCAGTGCTTGTACTGATCGGGATGCGTTTGGAACGTGAGCTCCGAGAGCTCGGCGGTGGCGGCGGTCATGGATCCGTCTCCGAAGGGGGAGTTGGGGAGCAGGGCGCGGGGAATGCTCGTGGGAACTATAATGCCACGCGCACTTGTTCGGGGCAGTATAGGTTCCTGCCGTCATCTCGACAAGTTCGGACCTGTCGAGGCCATTCCAGGTCGCAAGGGCCTGTCCAGCGGTTCGGAATCAGCTCGAGGCGCTGCGCGGAGCCCGTCGGATCGACCTTCGCCTCGGTCCGCGACGGCAACGAGGAGCGAGCCGGACGTCGTTGTCGAATCGCGCTCGTGAGGCCGTCGGGAACTCCGTCCACGACTGGGCCCGCCATCGGGCCCGCGACTCCGATCCTGGGCTCGCGGTCATCGCTTGAGTTCCTGGAGCCCGAGCATGCCCATGCTCTCGTACAGGGCCTGGTCGAACGGAGCGCTCGCTTCGTTGCGTTCCACGACGCCGAAGTCGAGGCCGAAGCACGTGCGCAACGGCCGCGTGCCGGGGGCCATCGCGACGAGGTCGGTCACACCCTGGACGACGATCGCGGGGTCGGTGGGAGCTTCGGGATCCGCGAAGATGCCCTCGAAGGCCTGGCCCATCTCCTCGTACGCGCCGTTGACGGCGGGGGGATAGGTGCTGGCTCGCTGTTCGGCGTCCTCGGCATGGACCGTCCCCTGGAAGAGTTCGGTGGCGAACGGTCCCGGCTCGACCAGGACGACGTCGACGCCCGACGTCGCCAACTCGGCCCGCAACGCCTGGCTGTAGCCTTCGAGGGCCCACTTGCTGGCGTGATAGACGCCGAAGAACGGCATCGAGAACCGTCCCGCGACCGAGCTGATGTTGACCAGCAGGCCACGACCGCGTTCGCGCATCTTCGGCAGCACGGCGCGCGTCACGCGATGGACGCCGACGACGTTGACGTCGAGTTGGCGCGTGAGTTCCTCGGGCGTGAAGAGCTCGCTGAGGCCTCCGTACATCTGCCCCGCGTTGTTGATCACCACGTCCGGCGTTCCGAATTCGCCTTCGAATGCGGCGACCGCGCTGGACACCGACGCATCCGAGGTCACGTCCAGGCCGAGGACCTCGAGCGTCCATCCGCCACTCCTGGCTCGCTCGCGCAAGCCTTCGGCGGCCTCGCGGTTGCGACCGTTCGGGTCGCGCATCGTGGCGCCGACGCGCTGGCCTTGAGTGGCGAAGTTCACGGCCAGGTCGCGGCCGAAACCGGAACTGCAGCCGGTGATGAGGATGGATCGAGTCATGGCGGGAAGCGGGTGGGAGAGGTCGCGGGGTCCGAACTGCGGAGCCCCCAGGTGCCGCGATGATACTGCCCGCCCCGAGGCCCGGAGGCTCCCTGGTCGCTCAGTCCACCAAGAACTCCTCCATCAACCAGCGGCCCGGGATCGTGTGAGCTTCGTGGACGGCGGCGCGGAAGTCCTCGACCTCGGCGACGCTCTCGAACGTGCGGGCCAGGGCGTCGCCGAACGGTCCCGCAAGGTCCTCGGCGGTCGACGTCCATCTCTCCAGCTGGGCCTCGAGCTGCCGCTCGTTGAAGCCGGCGATCTTCTCGTCCGTCAACGGCTTCAACGCCTTCTCGACCTTGGCCCAGGCTTTGTGCGACTTCGACTTCATGGCTTGGCGTTGCACGGCCTTGGCCTTCGCATCGACCTCGAGCTCGAGGGCCTCGGCCCACGACTGCAGGACCAGGAACGCGGACTCGACGCCACTGGACTCGAGTCGCACGAGCGTGGCTTCGGGGTCGGCCATCGCCTCCCGGATCGCGCGTGTTCGGGCGAGCACGTAGCGGACCTCGGCGTCCTGGGAGGACTCCAGGTCGGCGGCCTCGCGCACGAGGTCGACGACGGCCAGCAGGTCTCCGTTCTCGAACGCCGTGCGCCCCGCGTCGTTCCAGCGGCGCGTCCACTCGCCGAGGGGACGCAAGTTGCGCTGTTCGACGAGCTTGTCCAGCGGCGCGCGCAGGAAGCTGGGGGAGGTCGAGCGGAAGGTGTGCCCGCTGCCGAACCCGGGATCCCCTTCCCAGACGACACGTCCATCGACGTCGAGCAGGAGGACGCGAGGCAGGTTGTACTTGTCGATGGCGAAGACCTCGAACGCGCTGCCGGGTTCCTCGGCGGTCGCACCCGCGTCGACGCCGACCGCACCGGGGAACGCATGCCGCGTGACGTAGTCGGCCAGGTCGTGTCGATCGACGGCGGACGCGACGGTCACGAAGTCGAGACCGATGGACCCGTACTCCTCGGCGAGCCACGTCATCCACGGATCCAGGGCGATCATGTCGTTCTGGCGGATCGAGCACAGCACCAACAGCTGGGGCTTGCCGCGGCGTTCGTCCCACGAGGTGCGTTCGCCCTGGGCCCATGCGGAGACCTGGGGGAAGGGGGGCACCTGCCCGAGCCAGCTGCCGTTCGCGCTGACCGGATACTCGGACTCGCCATCGTTCTCACCGGCCGATCCGCCGATGCGCAGGCGTCGTTCGATCTGGGCCGTCGGATCGCCGGGCACCCGGGCCAGGTAACGCACGTTGCGGAACGAGGCCTTGCCCTTGCCGACGATCAGTCCGAAGTTCCCGCGCAGCACAGCCGGGTCGTGGAACGTCTGGGTGGTCACGTACTCGTCGTCGAGCCACAGGTCGATCGAGCGACCGATCACGTCCGCGCGCACGCGGTACGTTCGTCCCGACGAGGACGAGCCAGCGACGGGGGCGGGGATCGGTTCGTGGCGCCAGGTCTGGAACGAGCCGTCCCCGAAGAACGTCACCAGGTCGAGATAGCTCGGACGAATCGTGCCCGCGGGTCCGCCGCCACCCGGCATCAGGGCGACCGCGTGGAAGTCCGTGGCCGACTTGCGACCCAGGACGAGGCCGGCGAACGTGACGTCCCTGCGGTTCGCCTGGATCTCGGCCTCGAACGAGAAGTCGCCCGAGGTGACCTTGTCGAGCGCCAGTTGTTGATAGCTGAAGTCGCCCTCGACGCGTTCGCCGTTCTCGGCGCGCAGCGTGATGCCGTCGGCCTCGAAAGCGCTGTCGGGCTGAGCGTCCCAGCCGTCCAGCGATTCCTCGTCGTACGCCAGTTGCCACATGGTCAGGCTCTTGCCGCTGGCGCGGGCGGAGTCCTCGAACGGTCCGAACAGGTCTGGAAGCGGCAGCTGGTTGCCGGCGCGCCACGCGACGTCCATGGCCATCATGTGGAGCCCGGCCTCTTGGTAGGCGGCGACGCGCTGGCGTGTGGCCCGCGCGATGCGCTCGTTCAACTGGGCGAAGGTCCGTTGCTGCGGATCGAGGTCCCGCAACTTGCGTTCGATGGCGGCCACGCGCCGGGTGTCGACGGGCTCGACGGCCTCGAGCAGCATCGCCGTGCGCAGGTACAGCTTGGTCGCGCGGTCGTCCTGGTCGAGGTCCTCGGCCAGCAACGCGGCGAAGGCCTCGTGCAGATCGGGGTCCTTCGGGTGTGCGACGAGCCCGCGCTCGAAGTGCTCCTTGGCGTCCAGCAGGTCCCCGCGGCGTTGGGCGAAGTCCGCCCATTGCAGGAAGGGCCGTTCGACCACCAACCGTCCCGCTTGCTCGTCCCGCGTGCGCAGGATGAAGTCCTTCCACACCGCATCGAGCGCGGCGACGGTCTTGGGCAGAGCGACGGTGGGCGCGTCGGACGGTCGATCGACCTTGGGCGTGGGCGGCGCGGGTTGGGCCAGGACGACCTCTTCGAAGTTCTCGACGGCGCCCTCGCCCGAACGGCCTCCCGAGGTGTCGATGAACGTGCGCAATGCGCGGCGGTACACGAAGCGGCCGTCCCAGGGATCCTGGTAGTTGTAGAGGAAGTAGACGACGCCCCAGGTCGGCGCGTACCAGGGCGGGCCCCAGTCGTACTGGTCCTCGAGCACGATCCGGAACGTCGGCGCGCGGCGCGGCGTGACGGCCATGGCGTCGCCGGGATCGAGCCCGTCGTTCGCGTCGCTCATCCACCCTTGTTCCATGCGATCGGCCAGCGGGAAGAGGCGATGGTCGGCCGGCAGGTTCATCAGCACCGAGCCGTTGCCCAGCACGCGCGAGCCCTCGAAGAACGACGCCAAGCCCTCGTTCAGCCAACCGGTCGCGTTGGTGGCGAGGCTGACGAATTGGTGCGCTGCTTCGTGGAAGAGCGTTTGCGTCGTGCCGTCGAATCCGGAGAGCCCGACGTAGGTCTCGACCGCATCGCCGGTGAACTGGCCGCCGCTCCAGCTCGCGGGCGGTCCGGTGCCGAGCCGCATGTACCCGGTGCGATCCTTGAAGATGCGCAGATCGATGCGCGGCACCGTGCGCTTGTCGTCGGGCCCGCCGTAGCCGAAGAACTGGCGATAGAACGCATTCATCTGCTCCATCGCCTCGGCGCAGCGGACGAGCACCTCGTAGCCGGCGTCGGTGCTGGTGGTGTAGTTGTCGCGTTGCAGCACCGCGCGCGTGTCCCAGGTGGCGTGATCCCGATCGTGATCCGCGATCCACTCGGCGGACACGTCGGCCAAGAGGTCCATCGGCTTCGCGTCGGCCGCCAAGCTGGGGTCGGGTCGCGAGGCGAGCCGTTCGATGGCCTCTTCGCTCGTGGCGTGGTCGGGGGCGAGCACCAGCAGCTTCTTGTGGACCTGGATCGCCGAGTGGGGGCGGTTCTCCTTCTCGTACTTGGCGGCCAACGACTCGAGGGCGTCGATGAACTTCGCACGAACGTCGGCGTCGGCCTTCGCCACCGGATCCGCGGCGAGAAGCTCCGCGCGCAGTTCCTGGATCCGTTGTTTCGGGAGCGACTGGGCCTGCGCGAGCGCGAAGCGGCGATGCAACGCATAGACGTGCTCGTCGGTGTCTCGAGTGGCCTCGGCCCAACGCACGCGCAGGTCCCAGGCCACGATGGCATTGGGGTCGCGTTCCTGGGCCTGCCGGATGAGGTCCCGCGCGCCGTCGAGGTCGTCGTTCTGGAGTCGCTGCTCGGCGAGCCGGACGGCCTTGTCGAAGCCTTCACCTCGAGTTGGGCCCGAGGACACGGCCGCAAGACACACCCCGAGCAAGGCTGCATATCGAATCATCGAAGCATCTTACGGGGCCGCGATGATGGCCAGCGCGTCGGCGTTCGATCCGAACAGATGATTCACGGAGGCTAAGGGTATTCGCCACCGTGAGGCTCGATACCGCGTTGTTCTCCCGTGCGAAGCCGCATTCCACATGGGGTCCACCTCGCGGAATCCCGCGGCAAAGTCCTTCCCGCTTCCCTGGAGTCGTCGCGTGGAGCTCAAGGGCCTGGGACGTGAGTTGCAGCGGCACTACTGCGTGGTGGAGCTGTGTGTCGAGTGTGGTCCTGTAATCCGGGTGTGTACCCCTCACGAAAACTCTGACGCATCCCCGCCTGCGCTGCGTGTGAGCATCACGGCTTGCCCGACCACCGTCGTCACCAGGATGGAGACAGCGATGCAAGCCCACACTCAGCACCGCGCGTGATCGAGGAGCGACAGGCGTGCCTCGGTGCGGCGCGGCGACCTCACGAGCTTCCAGCTATGCTCTAGCCAATGAAGGTCTACCTGGACGACGAGCGCACCCCACCTGTGGGATGGGCATTAGCGCGTTGGCCTGACGAGGTGGTCGCACTCCTCCAGACCGGCCAGGTCACCGACCTCAGCCTTGATCACGATCTTGGAGACGACGCTCGTGGGACGGGCTACGACGTAGTCCTTTGGATCGAGCGCGCCGTAGCCACTCGAGGGTTCGTGCCGCCAAGGATCTCGGTGCACTCCGCAAACAGCTCAGCCCGGCTGAAGATGGAGGCCGGGATCGAGGCGATCCAGCGGCTTGCTGGGCGCGAGGGCTCCGCATAGATCGGCCCGGCATGGGGTGTCAGGCCCCGCTTAGGACCGAGGCCGGCACAGGCCCACACAGGCGGCCTGGTCGCACCGATCAAGCCCCAAGTTCCGGCGCACGCGATGGGCCGACTTCCAGGACGATCAGCCCAGATCCGTCCTCAATCTCCGCGCTCGGGGGCGCACGAAGGAGAGACAACACAGCAACAGTGCCTCGCCGAGTAGAATGCGACATCCCGGGTGGCGCGCGTAAGTTGCGACAGGTGCGGCGCTTACGGCCCGTGACTTGCTCCTATTCATCGTAAGAGCATCAGCTTGGGAAGCTGACGCTCTTCCGTTGCCACACCAGCAAGCAGCAGACAGCACTCAGGGCAGCTCTGGATCGTCCCAAAGCGAGTCGGCAGGCCCCATTCCCACGAAGGGCAGCCCCACCAGCAGGCACATGGGATCCATCATGCCGCCCAGGCAGCGATTCGAGAGGTATCCTATCCACATGCTCCCCGAGCAAGTCCTCCTCACCGAACTCGGCCAACGGCTCCGCGAGCAGCGCCGCATCGCCGGCCTCAGCACCGTCGAACTCGCCGAAGCGGCCGACGTGTCCCGCCGCTACGTCACCGAGGCCGAGGCGGGACGGGCCAATCTATCGCTCCTCAAGCTGGCGGCATTGGCCACGGCCTTGCGCATTCCGCTGCGCCAACTCTGCGACCTACCTCTGGGCGGTGTGCCCGAGCGCGTTGCTCTGGTCGGACTCCGCGGCGCAGGCAAGTCGACGGTCGGACGAGCCCTGGCTCTCGAGCTCGAAGTCCCCTTCGTCGAACTCGACGAGCGCGTCCAGGAACTCGCGGGCACCGACATGGCCAGCCTGTTCGAGGCCCGCAGCGAGGCCCATTTGGCGAATCTCGAACGGGAAGCCCTCGAGACGGTCCTCACCCAAGGTCAACGCCTCGTGCTCGCCGCAGGTGGTTCGATCGTGCATCGCCCCGATACCTACGCGCGTCTCCTGGCCACGACGCGCTCCGTCTGGTTGCGCGCCCAGCCCGAAGAACACTTCGAGCGTGTGCTGGCCCAGGGCGACTCGCGTCCGATGGACGGTCGACCGCACGCGTCCGAGGAACTGCGCGCGCTGCTCGGCCGTCGTGAACCGCTGTACGCCCGCTGCGAGATCGAGATCAGCACCTCCGGCCACTCCGTGGACCACGTCGTGAAGACGGTTCTCGACGCGTTGGGCTAGGCCGCGCACCGGCTCGATCGGGACGATGGTTCCTGGACCCGAGCGGCGGATTCCTCTCCCGGTTCGAGGCTTCCCAGCGCTGGGGGGGCCAGCCACCCGGTCGTGCCAAGTGTCTGCAGACACATGACTTGCGGTCTTACACCCACGCGACGACCTTTCCTGGCGGGCTCCTGGACAGGCTCGCCGATGAGGTGGATAACTAGAGACCTCGGAATCGACGTTCTTCGCATGAAGACCGACGGATCCCGATCGTCTGAGAGGTCCGGCGCACACGGCGTCCCCCTCGGATCGCCTCGTTCAACCCACAACGGAACCCGACATGATCCTGTCCAGCTTGGTCCTGGCCGCCATGGCCCCTGCCGCCACACCGATGGGCGACACGACCGCCGCGGTCCACGTCGACCTCAAGGCGAAAGCCAGTCGCAAGTGGGAGTACGAACTCCCCGCCGAACAATGGTTGCCCGTCGGCACCCAGGTGACCCTCGCCGGTCGCCGCTTCGAGGCCAAGGTCGACGGGGAGGCCCTCCTGATCGACACCGATGGCGACGGCGAGCTCGAGCGTCGGATCGAAGGTCGCGAGGATCGCGAGACCAAGGTCCACCAGGCGTTCGTCACGCTCCAGGACGAGTTCACCGGTCCGCACTCGCTGCGTCTGACCAAGGACCGAAGCGGCAACTGGTTCTGGGCCACGTCGTGCATCCGCACCGGCAAGATCGACGGCCAGAAGGTCACGCTGATCGACCAGAACGGTGATGGCCTCTACGGCCAGCCCGGCGTCGACGCGATGATCGTCGGCTCCGGCAAGGTCGCCACGTTCCAGTCGGACGTCGTGCGCGTCGGCGAGGCGCTCTACGCGATGACGGTGGACGAGGACGGCACGGGCCTCAGCATCCAGCCCTTCGAGGGCGCGACCGGGATGCTCGACCTCGCGACCGATTTGACCACGGACGGCAAGCTCGTCTCGGCGATCGTCGTCAGCGAGGACAAGCGCATGAGCTTCGACCTCGCCCTGTTCGGCGAGGGCCAGTCGGTTCCGGCCGGCACGTACGAGATCCACACGGCCAAGATCGGCCTCGGGTCCCAGCGCGTCAGCATCGATGCGAGCGACATGGAGAAGCTCGACGTCGAGGCCGGCGAAGAAACCAACTTCTCGTGGGGCGGACCCACGCACGCCGAGTTCGCGGTGATGCGCCAGGGCGACGAGCTCGTCATCGATCCGTACCAGGTCTACTACTACGGCGAAGGCGGCGAGGAATACGTCGACTGGCTCCCGCTGGGCAAGAGCCCGGAGTTCACGATCACCTACACGATCGACGGCAACCAGATCGAGAAGAAGGCGGTCTTCCCGCCGAACTGCTGAGCCCGTGGATTCGTGCCGGTCACCGTGAGTGTGCCGGCCAACGTCGACGTCAACGTCTCCATGATCCAGGACAACTGGGCCTTCGGACGCGTCGTCGGCAAGCCCCGGTCCTGATCCGACGAGGGTTCCTCGGCGGCTCGACCGCGGGGGACCCTGCGGGGAGCTCCGACTCCCAGCGTTCACGGGGCGCCGCCCGAGCGGCGCCTCTTTCGTTACCCCCTCAACCGTCCCCGTACCGACACGCCGGCATGCACCGCATCGTCTCCGCCGCATCCCTTCTGGTCCTCGGCTCGCTCGCGACCGCGAACGAGCCGTCGACCTCCGCCGTCCTCGAAGCGGGCCCCGTTCGTGTCGGCTTCCAGCAGGACGCCCAGGGGCGCATCCCGGTCAAGCTGATCCACGACCGCCTCGTCGTGTCGTGCGACCTGTCGACGCGCTTCCGGCGCATCCCCGCGAACCTGTTCGTCGAGTACGAAGGGCCGTTCGCGCTGCAACTGCACAACCGCGCCGCCGACGGCCTGAAGTGCGTCTCGCCCGACGGCACGACGTACCCGATCACGATGCACTTCGACGACTTCAACCTCACGGTGGAGACGCGCGAGATCGGTGACGAGGAGTACATGGAGTGGTTCACCAAGTACTTCTCGGTCGAGCTCGGCGAGAACGCGGTCGTCGGAACGATCGGCGCCGAGGTGCTGATGCAGCACGCGGTGACGTTCGACCTGCCCTCCGGCTTCATCGAGGTCGCGCCGCTCGGCACCGGCGGTTCCTTGACGCCCGAGCCGTTGCGCGAAGAGGCCAATGGCGTCGTCGACGCACCGCTCTCGTTGGAATCCGGATTGTTGTGGTGCCCCGTGCGGCTCGACGGCGGCGATCCCGTCGCGCTGGCGATCGGCTGCGCGCGCTACGACACGTTGGTCGACCGCATCTTCATGGAGCAGCGCGGCACGCCCGCCGGCAACGTCGGTCCGATGCGCATGGGCTCGATCGACTTCGCCAAGTACGTCGCCGGCAGGCCCGAGGAGCTCGCGCTCGTCAGCGACGATCCTCCGCTCGGCGTGATCGGCATCAACCTGCTCGAACACTTCCGCGTGCGCGTGGACCCGGGGACGATGCGCACGACCTGGCTGCCCGCTGTTGCGCCGGACTTCCCCGAAGAGGACCTGGCCTTCTTCATCGCGCGCCTCGAAGAGGACGCGGACGCGACCGAGGCCTGGCTCGACACCTACCCGGACGTGCGCCTGTCGCACGAAGCCGCCGAGCTGTTGCTCGAACAACGCTTCGACGAGATGGCCCGCGACGAGGACACCCAGCGCGCCGTCGCCTGGATCGGGAAGACGGCATGGGCCGACCTGAAGACCACGGTGATGCTCGACCTGATGAAGGATCTTCAGGACGAAGAGCGTTGGGGCGAGATCCTGATCGCCGGCGCGTACGGCGTCGAGGGCGGTCGCAAGGACCGCTATCCGAACGCGGTCCACGAGGTGCACGGCCGCATGGGGCGCATCCACATGGATCGCGGTGACTCCAAGCCTGCGCTGCGCCACCTGCTGTCGGCCGCCTTCGGATTGCCCGAGGACGGTCGCATCAACCTCGATCTCGGTCGCTACTACGAGGCCGAAGGTCGCCACAAGCGCGCGTTCTCGCGCTACCTGCAGGCGATGATCCACACCGAGGTCGGACCCGAGGCGATCGAGGGGCTCGCGCGCGTCGAGTCGCACCTCGACCTCGACGAGCCGTTCAGCGTCGATCTGGTCGAGCGCCTGATCGCCGGCAAGGTGCGCAACTTCGGCGCGCCGACCGTCTTCGAACCCGACGACGAACATCCCGCCGGCAAGACCGTCTTGTGCGAGTTCTTCACGAACGGCTACCTGGGCGACGAACGCGGTGGCGCGATCGGCGGAGCGCTCGGCAACGAGGGGCTGGTGACGCACTTCGACCCCGAGCACTGCGTGTTCCTGTCGCATCACCTTCCGGCGCCGCGCCTCGATCCGCTGTGCACCGAGTTCGGTGCGCGTCGGGCCAAGGAGTTGGGCGTCTCCCAACCGACCATGCACATGGTCGACGGACGCGTGGGCGGACCGGGCGCGGCCAAGTGGCGCGATGCCGAAGCCGTGTACCTGCAGGTGCGCGAGCTCGTCCTGGAGGCCATCCAGGCCACGGCGAACTACGAGCTCGAGCTCGAGGCGACCCTCGACGCCGGCCAGCTGAACGGCAGCCTCACCGTCTACGGACCCGAGGAGGCGCGCGCGCAACTGCGCATCGTATTGGCCGAGCGCGGCGTGCTCTTCCCGGGCGGCTCGACGGTCGTCATCCACCGCTACCTCGCTCGCCACGAGCTGACCGACATCGGCGGCGTCGAGTACGTGCCCGAGCCCGATCCCGACGGGGACGGCATGCAGACCGTCACCTTCAGCGCGAACCTCGAGACCATCGCCCAGACGCAGCTCGACTACCTGACCCAGCTCGAGAAGGGCGGTTTGGGTGCTACGACGCGCCTCTCGACCCGCGTCGATCCCGCACAAGCCGTCATCGTCGCGTGGATCGAGAACCCGCGCAGTCGTCAGGTCTACCAGGCGATCGTGATCGATCCGGACCGCCCCGATGTGAAGGACGACCTGCTGCCCACCGTCGCCGAGGAGGCTCGCTGACATGGCTTCGAACCGCAGCGCACTCCCGCACGATCTCGAACAACTCGCTCTGCGTGCCGGCGCCGCCATGCGCACCGCGGACTTCCGCGCGGCCATGGCGCGCTCCGCACCGCGCGCCGCGATGGTCGCCATCGCCGTTCCGCTCGCCGTCGTGGCGATGCAGCTGGTCCGCCTCGGCTTCGAGGGCGACGGCCGGCTGGTCCCGTGGGGGATCCTGGCGTTCGTCACGCTCGGACTGTTGTTGCTCGTCGGGCTCGAGCCCGCCCTCGTCACGCGACTGGTTCCGCTGGACACGCGGCGCGCGCTGGCCGTGCTGGACCGGCGCTTGAACTTGGAAGGTCGCATGGCCGCGGCCCACGCGTTCCTGGCCGAGCCCGAGCGCACGCCGTTCATGGAAGCGGCGCTCGACGACGCGGCCGAACGGACTCGCGCCGCGCTTGCCGGCGAACTGGTGATGCCCGCGCCCGTGTTCCCGCAGCGCCTGCTCGGTGCGTTGCCCGCGAGCGTACTGCTGATCTTCCTGTCCGCCTGGTTGGGCGGGTTCGTGGGGGACGTGACCGAACCCGGGAACGTCGTCGGTGGCGACGTCACGGTCGCGAATGCGACGCCCTCGGACCGCGAGGGTTCCAACATCACGCGGCCCGACGCGCCGCCGCGCGAGACGACCCACGGCGAGTCGCGCAACGCGAACCCCGATCAACAACGCGGCGAGCAACGCGAAGCGTCCAAGGACCGCAGCGGCGTCGAGAACGACGAGGCCAAGAAGTCGTCCGGCAAGTCCGAGAAGGGTCGCTCCGCCCAGGCCCAAGGTCAGAGCAACTCGAGCGCCTCCCAGGGCAACCCGTCCGACCAGACGCAGACGCCCCAGGACGAGCCGAAGACGAGCAAGCCCAAGAAGAACCAGAAGCCGAAGGACCCGAAGAAAGAGGACGGCAAGCGCAAGCGCGTGCCGCCCAAGGAGTCCGGTGCGGCCAGCAGTGGCGCGTCCTCCAAGGGCTCCGGTCGCAACCCCGCCGTCTCCGAATGGAAGAGCCGCGACCAGGTCGCCTCGCCCAACGACCAGGAGATGGAACAGGACGACGACGCCGACGACGAGGAGGAGGACCAGGAGAACCGCGGCGGCGTGCAGCCCAACCTGCGCGACCGCAAGCCGCCGGTGAACCGCGACCTCCAGATCGGGTTCGGCAACGGCAAGAACCCCGACGCCAACGGGCGCGGTGGACCCAGCGCGATGAAGAAGTCGCGCGGCGTCGCCGCACTGGTGCTGGGCGTTCCGATCCCCGACATGATCAAGGGCAAGCCCGGTCCCGGTCGCACCAAGGTGACCCAGGAGCGCATCGAGCCCAAGGCCGAGGAAGCTCCGCTCGCCGATGCCGGTGGTCGCGATCGCGGCCCGGCCACTGAAGGTCGCATGTCCCAGCTCGATCTCGAGCCGTGGATGCGCGACCTCGTTCGTACGTATTTCCTGACCCTACGCAGCGAAGGCAAGTGATTCGCGTGCGCGTCGCTCCAGACGCGTGACCCGGTCGCCCTTCGCTTTCCCAATCCCTCCCCGCTCCAACCCGAACGGTTCGTCCCCATGACCGCTCCCTCCGAAGCTTCCGCCAACGCGCGCGAAGCGGCCACTCGTTTCCGCGCCGTCCACGACAAGGTCAAGGCCGAAGTCGGCAAGTCGATCGTCGGCCAGGACGCCATCGTCGAAGGTGTTCTGACCGCGCTCTTCGCGGGCGGCCACGTGCTGCTCGAAGGCGTGCCCGGCATCGGCAAGACGCTGCTCGTCAGTTCGCTCAGCCGTGCGCTGGACCTGGACTTCTCGCGGATCCAGTTCACGCCCGACCTCATGCCCTCCGACATCCGTGGCGCCCAGGTCCTGGTCGACACCGAAGGCGGCGGCCATGAACTGCAGTTCCAGCAAGGTCCGCTGGTCGCGAACCTCGTCCTCGCGGACGAGATCAACCGCGCCACGCCCAAGACCCAGTCCGCCTTGCTCGAAGCGATGCAGGAACGGCAGATCACCGTGGGGGATCGCACGATCCGCCTCGAGGAACCGTACTGCGTCATGGCGACCCAGAACCCGGTCGAGCAGGAGGGCACGTATCCGTTGCCCGAAGCCCAGCTCGACCGCTTCCTGTTCAAGCTGGTCGTCGGCTATCCGCAAGAAGCGGACTACGCCGAGATCCTCGCGCGCACGACGGGCACGTCGACCCAGGACCTGAAGCCCGTGTCGAACGCGGCCGAGGTCATGGAGATGCGCAACACCGTGCGCGCCGTGCCGGTGCCCGAGGACGTCACCAGCTATGCGGTGCGCCTCGTCATGGGAACCCAGCCCGGCAGCGACTATGCACCTGCCGCGATCAACGAGAACGTGGCGCTCGGCGCGTCCCCGCGGGGTGCCCAGGCGCTCTTGCTGGGCGGCAAGGTTCGCGCGTTGCTGGCTGGTCGCTTCTCGGTCTCGGCCGACGACGTCGCGGCCGTTGCTGGCGACGTGCTGCGTCACCGTGTGATGGTCAACTTCCACGGCCAGGCCGAGGGCTTCACGCCCGACGCCGTCGTAGATGCGGTCCTCGCCGCCGTGAAAGCGCCTGGCGCTTGAGCTTCTCCGCCCTTCATCGAATTCAAGGAACGGAACGGCCATGAGTGGCGTCCCCACAGCTGACCAGCTCTTCGACGCAGAGCTGCTCGAACAGATCGCGCACCTGCGGGTGATCGCACGGCGTGTCGCGCCGGGCGGTCGCTTCGCGGAGCAACGTTCGCGTGACCGCGGTACCGGCATCGAGTTCGAGGATCACCGGCCGTACTCGGCGGGCGACGATCTGCGGACGGTCGACTGGCACCTGTATCAGCGCTTCGGAACGCTGTTCCTGCGCCTGTTCGAGGAGCAGCAGGACTTGCCGCTCTATCTCTTGCCGGACGTGTCGAAAAGCGCGTTCCACGAGGACCCGCCGCGCGCGCTCGC
>TARA_R110002073_G_scaffold17446_1_pt1 | contig 15386 bp, 18 predicted proteins | sample TARA_R110002073 | Tara Oceans TARA_R110002073 (sample SAMEA4397174) | marine metagenome | biome: Polar Biome; feature: [DCM] deep chlorophyll maximum layer (ENVO:01000326); material: water (ENVO:00002006), including particulate matter (ENVO:01000060) such as... | depth 40 m
CATGCCAAACCAATTTTGGTATAAGTTATAATCTATTCCACCTTTAAAATAGCTTCCTTGAGCAGTAGAGTTTAAATAATCGCTATTAGTAGTTTTTTCTTCAGTTCCTAACTCTCCAGCGATGTAAAGGTTTTTACTTAAACGATAATCTCCATTAATTTCAAATCCTGTATAATCATCATCAATAAAAGATCTAACTAATTTGCTTATATCACCACCTAAACGCAAGCCATATTTTTGCACATATCGAATGGAATCGTTTGCTATACTGTCGTTTTGTGCACCAGCTGAAAAAGTCATCAGAAGCACAGTAAGGATACTAGTGATATATGTTAATATGCGCTGCATTTTCATTTTCTATGGTGTTATTTTCCTCGACTATGTCAATACTGGAAATCCAGTTGTCTGTATCTACAATAAAATCTGTTTCCAAATTGGTAAAAGTAGCTTTGTAACCACAAGCACGTGACACATATACATCCTCTCTTTTGTATTTCACATCAATAGTATCGGGGTTTCCAACCAATAAATCACTAGTGTCTACTAAATCCTTATGAAACACCAGTTTGGTTACATCAATATCTGTTCTCAAAGGAATCGCTATAGAGTCTGTGGTGCTAATGGAAACATTTTTAAAGAAAACAGTTTCATTTGCATCGTTAATACCATAGACAAATAGACCTGAGACTGATTTGGTGTTTTCACGTAAAAGAGCATCGTAGAATCTAACAACCAATCTAGGTGTTGTAGCGGTTTCTTCGGGGCAAATATCATCCTTTTCGCAAGTCATAAAAACCAAACAAACCAAAAATAGAGCAATAATTTTTTTCATTAATCTTTGTTATTTAGCGCTTTTCCAAAAGTACAACATTCTCAACATGATGAGTTTGTGGAAACATATCCACAGCTTGTGATTTGGTTACTTTGTACATGGCATCCATTAAAGCCAAATCCCTAGCTTGTGTTGCACTGTTGCAACTTACATAAACTATTTTTTCTGGCGAAATATTTAATATTTGATTTACCACATCTTTATGCATACCATCTCTTGGTGGATCTGTAATAATAACTTCTGGTTGACCATGTGTATCAATAAACTCTTTATTGAACACATGTTTCATATCACCTACATAAAAGGCAACGTTTTCAATGTTGTTTAATTGTGCATTTTCTTTTGCAGCCACAATAGCATCTGGAACGGCTTCAACACCAACCACCTTTTTTGCTTGCTTAGCAATAAACTGTGCAATGGTTCCTGTTCCTGTATATAAGTCGTAAACCAATTCGTTACCAGTTAAACCAGCAAAATCTCTTGTAATTTTGTACAGTTCGTAGGCTTGTTCTGAATTGGTTTGGTAAAAGGACTTAGCATTTATTTTAAACTTTAAGCCTTCCATTTCCTCAAAAATATGATCGCGTCCATGATAGCAAATCACCTCTTGATCATAAATGGTATCGTTGGCTTTTTTGTTTATTACATACTGCAAAGAAGTAATTTCAGGAAATGTGGATACAAGATGATTTAGTAACAATTCACGTTTTGTTGCATCCTCTTTAAAAAATTGAACCAATACCATGATTTCTCCAGTTGAAGTAGTTCTAATCATGAGTGTTCTCAATAATCCAGACTGTTGTCGTGTGTTAAAAAACTCCAATTCATTATCCAGAGCAAATTGCTTTACTTCATTTCTTATCCTATTTGATGGATCTGCTTGCAGCCAACATTTTTTAACATCCAATATTTTGTCCCACATTCCCGGAATGTGAAACCCTAAGGCATTTTTATCACCTAAATCTTCATTAGAGTTTATTTCTTCAAGTGTTAACCAGCGACTATCACTAAACGAAAACTCCATTTTATTTCTATAGAAATACTGATCTGCTGAACCTAGAATAGGTGTAACATCAGGAAGTTGAATATGTCCAATACGTGTTAAATTATTAGTAACTTCTTTTTGTTTATAAAACAATTGGTTATCGTAACTCATGTGTTGCCATTTGCAGCCACCACAGGTACCAAAATGCTCGCATTTGGGCTCAGTTCTCTTATCAGATAGTTTATGAAATGTAATGGCTTTACCTTCATAATAGGCTTTGCGTTTTTTAAACGTTTGTACATCTATCACATCACCAGGAACAGCATTGGGTAAAAATACCACTTTACCATCAGGTGCTTTTGCTATTGTTTTTCCTTTTGCGCCAGCATCAATGACCTCTAAATTGGTAAAAATTTGTTTTCTGTTTTTTCTTGCCATGCGGCAAAAATAAGAAAGCATACTGTAACTCGAACAAATTTCAACTATCTTTATAAAACTTCAATTAAAAATGAACCAATTTTGGATTTTCACGTCTATTATGTAAAGCGACCATTTAATGAGCCAAAACGAAAAAGAAAAAGACGGACTTTTAATTCTGGATTATCAATCTGGAAATAAATTGGCTCTAGCAGAATTGGTAAAGAGATGGCATAAACATTTTTGTAAAAAGGCCTTTTTTATTGTTAAAGATGTCGATGAAGCTAAAGACGTAGCCCAAGATAGTTGGCGAACTATTATAGATAAACTAGAAACGATAAAGGATCCATTTAGTTTTAGTGGTTGGGCAATGAGAATAGTACATACCAAGTCTATTGATGTCTTAAGGAAACGCCAAAAAGATTTAAAAAATAAAAATAATATAAAACTTAACTCTTTTGAAGAAGATGAGCCTTACGATGAAAAAAAAGTTCATAAAAAGAAACTTTATTTGGCTATTCTTAAATTGCCAATAGATCAACAAGAAGCAGTAAGGTTATTTTATATGGAAGAATTATCATTAAATGACATATCAAAGTTGCTAAAAATAAAGCAAGGAACGATTAAATCTAGACTGTTTCATGCTAGGGAAAAATTAAAATTAATATTAAAAGGAATATAAAAAAATTATTAACAGTTTCCCGCTTTCGTGGGAAGACTAAAACAAAGTTTATTATGAAAACTAATATGGAAGACATCGATAAATTAATTAGAGAATCGCTTACAGAAGAAGAAGCAAAATTTTATGACGACCTAAATGAGCAAGGAGTTATTGGCATGATGCGAGGTCTATTTGTTGGTAAAAATTGGTGGCTCATTTTAATAATGAATATCATGACTGTAATTTTTGCAGCTCTATTTGTGTATTGCATAGTTTCTTTTTTCACTACTTCAGATACCAATGAGTTAATAAAATGGGGTTTTGGGAGCTTGGTATTTTTATTTGGAATGGGATTCCTTAAAGTATTTGCTTGGATGCAAATGGATAAAAACGCACTTCTTAGAGAAATTAAACGTTTGGAGATACAAGTATCATCGTTGTCTGGAAAAATGTCATGAGAAGATTTTAGGAAGCAATTTATATTTAGTAATTTTGCGAACTCTTAGGGATGATTTCTTTCCCACGCTGAATTTTCGTCCCGATAGCTATTGGGATTTCGAAAGGATAAAGGTAGATAAGGAATAGTTATTTTACTCGCTAAGCGAGATTTAATTATTTATGTTTGTATCTTGAAAACGATGTCAAACAATGCCTTCTTAAAACCAAGGCATAAACCTTAAAAAATTTATTAAAATGGCTGTTTTAGACCACATTTCATCGCAAGAAGCGATGGCATTAGAAAACAAGTATGGTGCACAAAACTATCATCCGCTACCAGTAGTTTTGAGTAGAGGAGAAGGTGTACATGTTTGGGACGTAGAAGGTAAGCAATATTACGATTTCCTTTCGGCTTACTCATCAGTTAATCAAGGGCATTGTCACCCAAAAATTGTTGGAGCAATGGCAAAGCAATCACAAACACTAACATTAACCTCTCGTGCGTTTTACAACGATATGCTTGGTAAATACGAAAAATATGTTACCAAGTATTTTGGCTTCGACAAAGTATTGCCAATAAACACAGGAGCCGAGGCTGTGGAAACTGCTTTAAAAGTGTGTAGAAAATGGGCTTACGAGGTCAAAGGTATCGATACAAACAAAGCAAAAATTATAGTTTGTGAAAATAATTTTCACGGCAGAACAACGACCATCATATCGTTTTCCAACGATCCTGTAGCACGTAAAAATTTTGGTCCTTATACCGAAGGGTTTATAAAAATAGAATACAATAATTTGCAAGCATTGGAAGAGGCTTTAGAAAGCTCATCTAATATTGCAGGGTTTTTGGTCGAGCCAATTCAAGGAGAAGCTGGAGTTTATGTGCCAAGTGAAGGTTATTTGGCTAAGGCAAAAGCTTTATGCGAAAAGTATAATGTATTATTTATTGCAGACGAGGTTCAAACAGGAATAGCAAGAACAGGTCGCTTGCTTGCTGTTGATCATGAAAATGTAAAACCAGATATTCTAGTTTTAGGAAAAGCCTTAAGTGGTGGTGTTTATCCTGTATCAGCTGTATTGGCCAATAACGAAATTATGAACGTTATTAGACCTGGTAATCATGGAAGTACATTTGGAGGTAATCCTGTTGCGGCTGCTGTTGCCATAGCTGCTCTAGAAGTTGTTAAACAAGAAAAACTTACTGAAAATGCAGAATTTTTAGGTAAGGTTTTTAGAGCTGAAATGAACAAGTACATTGAGCAAAGTAATATAGTTAAACTTGTAAGAGGAAAAGGCTTGTTGAATGCTATTTTAATTAATGATGATGAAGATAGCGATACAGCTTGGAATATATGCTTAAAGCTTAGAGATAATGGCTTATTGGCAAAACCAACACATGGTAACATTATTCGTTTTGCACCACCTCTAGTAATGACCGAACAACAATTACTAGATTGTGTAAGTATAATTACAAAAACACTTAAAGAGTTTGAAGTGTAAGCCTAGAATAATTTTATAGAAAAAGAGCGACTTAATTCAACTAAAAATAAGTGATTAGGTCGCTTTTTATTTTGTGCTAAATAGAAATAAGTTGTCATATTAAATGCAATAAAGAATATAACACAAAAGGATTTAATTGGTAATGCTAAATGAGATTTTTTCGACTAGGCTCAAAATTGGAAAAAACTTATTTTTTTATGGAGCCAGTTCAGAAAATGGGAATAAATCAATATTTCTGAGTACCCAAAATAAAATAACGATAATTAAAATTGAAAATGTCACTTTAGATTTGTGCAGAAGGTTTGGGATGTTCTTACTAAGCAAGTCATTCATTACATACACGAATCCTTGATAGAGTAGAACCATGGCTAAGAGCACAATCAAATAATTATGCCTAATGCCTTCAACGATGTTTCCATTCAAAATTTTGTGAGCTGCTCTTTGGCTGCCACAACCAGGACAATAAATTCCTGTTGCAGCATAAACAGGACAACTAGGGAATATGTTTGTTTCAGTAGGGTTCCAAAAAACATAAAGTGCCAACATTCCAAAAAGCGCTAGAACTCCTATTATAATAAAGGTTGATTTTAATTTAGAAATCACCATTGTTTAATGCACTAAAAATAGCAACTCCAAAAATTAGCATATAAATAAGCCAACCAATAACAGCAATTCCTATAGATACCAATCCCCAGGTTTTTGCGTTTTTTGAAGCGTTAATGGCTTCATCATAATTCCCATCTTCATAACTACTATTTACCTTAGTTGCATAAATAATGCTCACTATGCCTATTGGTAAACAACAGAGTATGGTACTAATAATTGCGAGTGCTAAATAGCTATTTGGTCTAGGTGGTTTAATTTGTTCCATTTTAAAATATTAGGTTGTTATTGGTTTTGCTGCCACTGCTCTAAGGCTTCATTATATTGCTCCATAAAACCATCAATACCTATTGTATATAAAACATAAACTACTCTAATAACCATTAATATATTAATTATTAAAACAATTAAGGCTACAATTTTTGCAGTTTTCATTGCTTCAATATTTTCATAATTTTCAGGATTTGCGTAAGCTTCTTTTAGTTTGGTATAGGCTATATAGAATGCAATACCTGCAAATACAACTCCTATTCCTAAAAAGCAGCAGCATAAAAATCCTAAAATTGATAAAACGTAAACTAAAGTTGTATTGAGTTTTTGTTGTTCCATAGTAAAAAGTATCTAGTTGGTTAATTTTAATACGTAGTTAATTACAATAAATGCAATGCTTAAAACTACTAAAGTTATTTTAATTTTTTCAGCATACTTAATTTTAAAAAAGAAATTCAAGATTATAAATATGCCTAAAGCAAAAAGCGGATAAATTCCAGGGTACATGTTAAAAGCAGCCACAAATTCTCCTTGAAACAAAAAAACTAGAGATCTTTGAAAGCCACATCCAAAGCACTCTATTCCCAGTAATTTTTTACTAAGGCAGGGCAACATGTAATCTTTGGGTGAATTTATAAAAAACGTTAAAAGCATGGTGCTAATTTATAAAAAGTAAGTGAAGTACACGAGATATTAGTATTTTTGAACTCATAAAAAGTAAGTATTATATAAAAATGTCTAGAATAGTTAATATTATTTTAATCCTTATAGGTGGTTTAATAGCACTTTATGCACAAGCCGAAAAAAACCAGAATGTGTATATTTTAATTGGAGGTATCATTTTATTAATGACTGGTTTGTATAGGCTTTCGCGAGGTATTTCAAAAAAACCAACCAATAATGACAGTTTTATAAAGGAAGAAAAAGAATGACATTTAAAGTAGGTGACGCGGTTGAGGTATTAGATGAAACCATTAGTGGTAAAATTGTGCGAGTTGAAAATAATACGGCTATTATTAATACTACTGAAGGTTTTGAACTCGAGTTTTTAGTCAAGGAATTAGTTTTAAAACAACAAGGTAGTTTAGAGTCAAATATATTTTCTAAAACATCACTTAATGAAGCAGTTTCACAAAAGGAAACTAAAAAAAGAAAGATTCAAAAAGTGAAACCTAAAGAGCGTTTTCAGCCAACAATGGAAGTTGACCTTCACATACATCAGCTCACTAATTCCACCAAAGGAATGTCCAATCACGACATGCTAACCTTACAACTTAATACCGCTAAAAGACAGTTGGAGTTTGCAATGAGAAAACGCATTCAAAAAATAGTATTTATTCATGGCGTTGGCGAAGGTGTACTAAAACTGGAACTTGAGTATTTATTTAAGCATTACGACACTGTAAAGTTCTACGATGCAAATTATCAAAAATATGGCTTAGGTGCTACCGAGGTGTATATCTATCAGAACCAAGCCTTATAATGCAAATGAATAAGTATATGTCCCTAGTTCTTCAAGAGTGGAATTCAAAATATCCAAATCTAGATTAGTAATGCTAAAGGTGACTGTAACTGTTCTAACACTTGCGTCATCTACGTATTCTGAAGTATAATTTACAGTACCAGTTTGGGCTTCATAGTCTTTAATAATATTAACCGAAGACGATGGTAAATCGTTACATATCAACTCCAAAGGATTACCATTATAAGTTCTATAATTAAACCTTATAGAGCTATTATCGATATTGAAAGAGCCCGTATGCGGATTATCAATTGGATTGAATATTAAATTATTGGTCTCGTTCACAGGAAATTGCAGTGTTAAGGATTCATCGGCATCATCTTTTAAGGCGTAAATCACATAATTGTCACTATTCTCATCACCACATAAAGCCAATGTTTCATTAAACACTAAATCTACAGTAATAATTTCACCATCATTGCATGATGTAATTAAAAAGACCGAAGCTAATAAAATATATAACGATTTGTGCATGATATTGAATTTGTAAGCAAAAATAAAGGAATTGTATTTTAAAACGAATCATAATAAAAATAATTTTACTTAATGTATTTTTGTGCCTTAAAAGAAAAAAATATGAGGCAAGTATATTTTGATAATGCTGCAACAACTCAAATACGAAGTGAGGTCATTGATGCAATGACTATTTGTTTAAAAAATAATTATGGAAATGCTTCATCTACACATAGTTTTGGTCGTTCATCTAAATCTTTAATAGAGGGTATTAGAAAAGAAATTGCATCCTATTTTAACGTATCTGCTGGAGAAATTGTGTTTACTTCTGGAGGCACAGAAGCCGATAATTTAGTGCTTAGAAGTGCTGTAAGAGACTTAGGTGTTACCGAAATTATTACATCTAAAATTGAACATCACGCCATTTTGCACACTATTGATGAGCTTGTAAAAGAGTATGATATTACAGTGCAATATGTAAATATCGATGCGAATGGGATGGTCGATTACAACCATTTAGAAACCTTGTTACAATCACATAAAAAACAGTTGGTAACCTTAATGCATATAAATAACGAAATTGGAAATATGCTAGATATAAGAGGTGTCGCTCTTATGTGTAAAACCAATAATGCATTGTTTCATAGCGATACTGTACAATCTGTTGGGCACTACGCCTTAGATTTACAAGACATTCCTATCGATTTTTTAGCAGCAAGTGCGCATAAGTTCCATGGACCAAAAGGCGTTGGTTTTTGTTTTATAAGAAAAGGCTCAGGGCTAAAACCATTAATTTTTGGAGGCGAGCAGGAGCGAGGCTATCGCGCAGGCACCGAAAGTGTGCATAATATTGTAGGTTTGGGTGAATCGCTTAAACTGGCATATACAAATCTTGAAAAAGAAAGTGCTTATGTAAAAGGTTTAAAAGAATATTTTATTTCAAAAACTTCAAAAGAGTTACCAAAAGTAGAATTTAATGGTTGCTCAGGCGATATGGAAAAAAGCACCTATACATTGATTAATTTGCGTTTACCAGTATCAGAAGAAAAATCGGCAATGCTTTTGTTTCAATTAGATTTAAAGGGCATTGCTTGCTCCAAAGGCAGTGCTTGCCAAAGTGGTGCTACGGCAAGTTCTCATGTGCTTTCGCAAATACTCAATACAGAAGAATTGCAAAAACCATCAGTTAGGTTTTCTTTTAGTATTTATAATACCAAAGAAGAAATAGATTATGTGGTTGAAATATTGAAAGGGTTGTTAAACTAATTTTTGGTATCCTTAATTGAAAGGCTGTCCATTAATAAATTAATTACATCTTCATTTTTATACTCATTGCTTAGGTACATGGTTATTACCATGATGCCTTCATCTTTACCTCCATAGGCCGTTACTGTGTAGATTTCTGTATCATCTTTATATTTTAAAGTGGCTTTTAAGCCTTTTAAAACATGGCCACTGACAAGATTAAATTCGATTTCCTCTTCTTCTTTCGTATAACCATAAGTCACACTCTCTTTGGTAATTTCATTTACCATCAATTGTGTTAATGCAGATGGGTCAAACCCAGAATATGTCTGAATCATATAACCACTTCCAGTAGCTGTCATTACCATTAATTGTTGTATGCTTTTTTCAATTTGTGTTTTTGAAACACTTAAATCGTTTGGGTATTTGAAAGAAATAGCATCATCACTATAACTCAATGTTAGTGGTTGTATGAGTTTAATTGAAACATTTTTTTTATTTAACTTATGCTTATAATCTTTATTTAAATTAATTGGAATTGAATCACCATTAATTACAAGGATATAATTGCTATTTGTTTGTGATATAATGATATGTGAAATACTTAATAGGAAAATAAATATTAGCTTTTTTTTCATGATGGTTTTTGGTTAAAACTGAAATCCAACCCTAAGGTTGAAGATTCTAGGTGTTAAGTAGTTAGGGATTGAGTATTGACGTTTTGAGTACACATCCCTAACCCAAGTGTTTGTGATGGAATTTTGTACATCGAACATATTAAAAATTTCAAAGCCTACACTTAGCTCTGTAAATTTTTGTTTCCATCCAGAGTAGGTTTTGTCTTTATTTATAATAACATACGAGAGCCCAAAATCTGCTCGTTTATAGTCTGGTAAACGCTCTTGGTAATTATAGGGATTGGCATAACTTGGAGAGCCGCCTGGAACACCTGTATTGTAAACTAGATTCAAAAACATTTTTAAATCTGGGATGTTTGGCATATAATCTTGAAACAAAACACCAAATTTTAAACGTTGGTCAGTTGGCCTGGAGATATAACCTTGGTTGTTAATATTCTCTTCGGTTTTTAAGTACCCAAAACTAAACCACGACTCGGTACCAGGAACAAATTCGCCATTTAATCGCAAGTCCAATCCATAAGCATATGCTTTTGCGATGTTATTGGCTTCATACCTAATCCTAACATTGTCTAAGGTGTAAGGGTTAACATTGGTTATTTTCTTATAATAAGCCTCTGAAACTAGCTTAAAAGGGCGCTCCCACATTTTAAAACTATACTCGTTACCCAATACAATATGCACAGATTTTTGGGCCTTGACACTAGAGTTTACGGCACCATCTTTATTTCTCAATTCACGATAAAAGGGAGGTTGATAATACAAACCTCCACTTAGCCTAAACAACATGTCTTTTTTCCAATCGGGTTTAATGGCAAATTGTGCTCTTGGGCTAAATACAATTTGTGAAGTATTTTTTATATCCTCACCACTTACAGACCAGCTATGCATGCGTATTCCTGCATTGTAAAACACTTCATGATTGCCTATCTCGTCACGTTTGCTCCATTGCGCATAACCTTGCAGTCTGTCAATTTTTGTATTGTTTGTTGCTCTAACATTTTGAAATGGCACCAAAGGCCCTTGATAAGCTTGGTAGGGCTGCTCGTTAAAATTATCAATATTTGGTGGATTAATTGAAAACCCAGCAGAATCTATCACTTCCCACTCTACAATACGATCCCTTATGTCTTCGCGTGTATATTTTACGGACCATTCTAAAAGGTGGTCTTTGTAGTTATAATTCCCCTTATGCTCCACATTGGTGATTAGTGCATCTAAGTCGTTTCTTGCATGATTTAACTGGCTTCCTATGCCTTCGCTAAATTCTACTTCGCCAAGGTTTTCATCACCAATATTACTGTTTACCTCTCCAAGTCGGTATTGTGCCAATATATCGAAATATTCTTCTTCGGTTGTATTGTATTGTGATGCTGTAAGCTTTAATGTCACATCATCATTTACAAAATAATTGGCTTTAAATGCACCAAAATAGGTTTGGTATCTATCTTTTTCTTGACCATCATAATATACCAAAAGAGCTAAAGGATTTGTAAGGGTACCAAAGTTGGTCTGTCTAGTTTGAGGTTGGTAATTGTAACTATTTATAGAAGCGTTACCAAGAAAACTCAAGTGAAATTTATCTGAAAACTTATAAGTAAGATAGGTTTGAATGTCGGCAAAAGTAGGGTCGTAATTTGTTTCAGTTTCTTTAGCTTCAACTAACAAACTATTATCACGATATCGCAAACCTATGATGCCTGAAAATTTTGAATCCTTGGAAATACTTTCGGCAGTAATACTTCCACCCAAAAGGTTTAAATCTGCTGAGATACCAAATTTTATGGGACTTCTGTAAGTTATATCAAGAACCGAAGATAGTTTGTCTCCATATTTTGCTTGAAAGCCACCAGCCGAAAAATCTACATTTTGAACCAAATTGGTATTTACAAAGCTTAAGCCTTCTTGTTGTCCAGACCTAATAAGAAAAGGGCGATATACTTCAATTTCATTGACATACACTAAGTTTTCATCAAAATTCCCTCCACGAACTGAGTATTGTGTACTTAATTCGTTAGATATATTAACTCCAGGAAGTGTTTTTAGTAGATTTTCTATTCCTGGTTGGGCACCTTTTACGGTTCTAATTATTTCTGGTTTTATGTTGGTTACGCCTTCAACACGGTTTCTGTCGGTACTTGTAATAACAACTGCTTCGATTTGCTCAACTTGGGTGTTTAAAACTGGATTAAACTCAAACGATTCGCCATTTTTTAAATTAAAAGTAACTGTAGTTTTTTTGTAATTTAAATGTGTAAACTCTACTATAATGTCTTTATTTGCTGCAATTTTTATTAAGTAAAAACCATTTTCGTTACTAATAGTACCACTGTTATTGGTCTTAATGTTTACATTTGAGATTGGTAAATTATTTTTGTCAAGGATAACGCCTCTCAAGGTTGAAGTTTGTGAAAACCCTATAAGTGGCAATAGGATAAAAATAGTAAGTAAGAGAAAAGGTCTGATTTTCAAGAGGTATTTATTTTCTAAAAAATGTTGCTTCAAATGTAGAGCTATTTCCAACATTATCGGTAACAATAATCTTTAAATTATTTTTTGTTTCTAATATTATATTGTCATTAAAATCATAAACTAAGCTATTTTTTTTGGCATCATACTCCATAAGAATCCATTTGCCATTTATGGTCGCTCTATAATTTTTTACTCCCGAAATCTCATCGGTTATTTTTACTTTTAAATAGCGATATTTACTTAGCCATTTTCCTTCTTGAAAATTTATTGGTGTTATTTTTGGCCCATCAACATCTGTCGCTAATGTATATGTGCCAAGTGTTTTAGTACTGCTGCTTAAAGTGTTTCCTTTTCTTTTGGTAGAAGAATAGGTTACAAAATCTTTGTAACCAACCTTTCTAGCAATAAATAGCTTGTCTTTATCTTGTTCTAGATAACGACTTATATCAAAATTAATTGTAAAATATTTTTGAGCAGGTACGGTGTTTTCATGTAGTGTCAAGGTATCGTTTTCGACATTGAAATCAATAAAAAAATCATCATAAAAGGTATTGCTTGGAAAATAGACTGAGATGTTGTCTTTTTCTAAAGTATTACTTTGGTTGGCATAAATAAAATGCTCAGTCGTTTGTCTTGGTTGGCTTTTAATGGCATTATTTTTTTTACCCGAAATTGGAATAGTTAACCAAGTATTGTTTCCCTTATAATCGCTTACTCTTAATTTGTAAACCGATGCTGTGCTATCTTCAACAATGATGTAGCCATTATCAATGATATTATTATACATACTAAGAGGATTGTTTTGTTCAACAAACAATTTTTGTATTCTGGACTTCTCTTCTTTAAAATGTGAATAGTCTATTAAACGGTTTAAATGCTTTGTTTCACTAAAAGAAAATCGTTTAAAATTTATCTCAAAATTTTTATTGCCATTATAAAAAGTCTGTATGTTGCTTACCCCATTTTTATTAGCAGCAAGATCTTGTTGATCGTAAGTCACAATACCAAACCCTATTTTTCCATAAGCAGTAATAGCTTCTGCCGTGTAATCGCCATTTTTGGTTGGTACTATTCTTAGTTTGGTTTTCTCATTGGTATCATTTACATGAGAGTCCAACCCAATTGGGTAGGCAAATAAACCAATAATCATTGGCTGCCTGCTATCTTTTACATCAATACCAAAAAGCATTGGGTTAATAGGGCGTTCTTTATTATCTCTAATTTCAAAATGCAAGTGTGGTCCTCCAGAGCCTCCTGTGTTTCCACTATATGCAATTTCTTCTTGAGTGTTTACTAATAGTTCTGTTATTTTTGGAAATACTTCAATTTCAAAACTTTCTTTTTCATACTGCAGTTTTTTTATATACGCTTCAATTTTTGGTGCAAACTTTTGCAAATGCGCATACACGGTGGTATAGCCATTTGGATGTGATATATATAAAGCCTTACCATATCCCCAATGCGAAATTTTAATCCTACTAATATATCCTGAAGCAGCAGCATACACTTTTAAACCTTCGCGCTGTTGGGTTTTTATGTCTAATCCAGAATGAAAATGATTAGAACGTAATTCAGCAAATGTACCAGATAATACTAATGTGACATCCAACGGATTTCTAAAATAATCTTGTGGGTAAGGATTTTGTGCAAACAATGCTTGCGAGATTATAATAAAAAAAATAATGAAGGATTTTGTCATAAGTAAGATATTACTGCTAAAATATTAATTTGTTTCAAATTTGCAAAGTATATTCAAAACACACGTCATTAAATATAACTAACTGATAATTAATATGTTTTAAAATTTACTCGAAAACAATTGCTAATTAACTATGGGTATGTTAACTTTGTGTAATTAGTATTGAATTTGATAAATGAGTAATATTGAGACAATTGTAGATTCTTTAGAGAATAGAATTAGTAAAGTATTGCACAAACTAGAAGTGTTAAAGCAAACAAACGCTAAATTAAGTGAAGAATTGTCAATATCTCAAGAAAGATTATCTAAACAAGAAGCAGAAGTTGCAACTTGGGCAGATAAATACGAAACACTAAAATTTGCAAATTCCATACTGGGCAGTGACGAGAGTAAAAGAGAAACTAAGCTTAAAATAAATGCATTAATTAGAGACATTGATCATTGTATATCACAACTATCTGAATAATGTAAACATAGTTTTAATAAATGTCTGAAAAGCTTAAAATAAAGCTATCTATAGCTAATAGAGTATATCCATTAACCATTGATTCAAGTCAAGAAGAAGGATTGCGTAAAGCCGCTCAGAAAATTGACGCTATGATTAAACAATTTGAGCAAAGTTATTCCGTTAGGGACAAGCAAGATGTATTGGCCATGTGTGCTTTACAATTTGCCTCTCAAACAGAACAAAAAGAAATAGATAAAGATAATTTAAGTGAAGAAGTTGAACATAAGCTAATAGCTATGAACCAGCTTTTAAAAGAGTGTTTAAGCTCTTAAGTTCTTTAAAATAAATAAGGTTACTGCCTACATTAGTTAATTTTTGATAAACTCAACGTTAATTCTTTAAAAAGGGTGAGTTGAAGTTGTAAAAGCGTGCTGCTAGTGCTGCCTGTGCTGAACTTGTTTCAATAACACAGTATCTTGAGCAGATACTTGATCAGCTTGTTAACCCTAAACTTGTTTTTAAGGAGTTTATACAAAACAAAACTGATGTAGGCTTTTTTTTTAAACTAAGCATAACAAAATGGATACAAACACAATTTTATTAATTGTTGGAGGAATTATACTAGGACTAATAGTTGGGTTTTTTACTGCTAAAACGCTTGAAAAAAGCAACGCTTCCAAGCTAATTAAAAATGCAAAAAAGGAGGCTTTGAGCATTATTAAAGAAGCTAATCATGAAGGGGAATCTATTAAGAAAGATAAAATTCTTCAAGCAAAGGAAAAATTTATAGAATTAAAATCTGAACATGAAAAGGTTATCTTGTCTAGGGACAAAAAAATAGCTGAATCTGAAAAGAGAACTCGTGATAAAGAATCTCAAATATCTTCTGAATTATCAAAACAAAAAAAACTAAATAGCAATATAGAAGAAAAGATAAAAGATTACGATTATCGTATTGAGCATCTTGAAAAACGCAAAAGTGAAGTTGAAAAGGCACATAAAAGACAAATTCAGCAACTAGAAGTTATTTCTGGATTATCTGGCGAAGATGCAAAAGCTCAGTTAATAGAGTCTTTAAAAGAAGAAGCGAAAAATGACGCAATGGTTTATGTTCGGGATAAAATGGAAGAAGCTAAATTAACAGCGCAACAAGATGCCAAAAAGATTATCATTAACACTATACAACGTATTGGTACTGAGGAA
>TARA_R110002073_G_scaffold96029_6_pt1 | contig 15383 bp, 15 predicted proteins | sample TARA_R110002073 | Tara Oceans TARA_R110002073 (sample SAMEA4397174) | marine metagenome | biome: Polar Biome; feature: [DCM] deep chlorophyll maximum layer (ENVO:01000326); material: water (ENVO:00002006), including particulate matter (ENVO:01000060) such as... | depth 40 m
TGTATCGGGCCGTCCAGCATCGCCGCCTTGGCGAAGGAGGCCCGCGCCAGATCCAGGAAGCCGAAGCGGTCGTACGTCAAGCCTAGTCGAGGAAGGCGGCAGATACCAAGTCTGTCGCCGGGCAGTTGTCGCCGCTGAAGATTCCGGCCCGCTTGTCTTGGATGATGCCGATGGATTTCAAAGGTTTGCGCATGGAGAGCGGCTCGCGAAAGGCTTTGGCGCACCGCTGCGGCGTATAAAAGGCGGATTGCATTTTGCGCCGGAGGATCATTTTTCCAATGTAGCCGAGGATATCAACCCGCTGCGTCAAACCGTCAAGGTGGATCAAACCTGGTCGCCGTGCATCGAAGACCGACCGCATCGCTGTATTAGCCGTTGATCAGCCATCAACAGCAAGGCGTAACCCCATCATCTGCCAGCGCTGATGCGGATAAAAGAAGGTGCGGTAGCTTGCCCGCATCTGCTCTTGCGCCGTCGCACAGGATCCACCGCGCATCACCATCTGATTGACCATGAACTTGCCGTTGTACTCACCCAAAGCACCCTCTGGTGCCTTAAAGCCGGGATAAGGCGTAAATGGTGACGCCGTCCATTCCCAGACATCCCCCCAGACACCTGTTCCCGGCATCGGGCGCAGGGCACCCTCGTCAAGCAAATTGCCGCGTATCTGGTGCTGCGCAAAAGCGTGCTCGTGCTCCGCTTCGGTCGGCAGGCGCGCGCCTGCCCAGCGGGCAAAGGCATCGGCCTCGTAGTAGCTCACGTGGACTACGGGTGCATCCAGCGCGACGGGCTGCGGGCCGCGCAAGGTGAACGTCCACCACTCGTCGTCCTGCCGCCACCAGTAAAGCGGATGCGTCCAGCCTTCCTTCTTGGCAACAGCATAGCCTTCCATCAACCAATGCCGCGGATCGCCATATCCACCGTCGTCCATAAAAGCGATCCAATCCCGATTGGTGACAGCACGATCAGCGATGGCAAAGGGATAGACGTAAACCTTATGCCGAGGGCCTTCGCAATCATAGGCAAACCCGTTTCCGTCATGGCCGATTTCGATCACACCTCCGTCGTGGTGTGACCATGTCAGCGGCACTTCGGCAGTCACTGGCATCGGCTCTGGATCGCGGTAGACGGGCAACAACGGATTGAACGAAAGGCCGTGCAGCAGGTCTGTGACCAGCAGCTCCTGATGCTGCATCTCATGGTGGCAGCCCAATTCGATCAGATCGAAAATTTCCGGTGTGTTGTCTCTCTCAAGGTCGATAAGCTCTGCCATCGCGCCCTCAACATGTTCTCGGTAAGCTCTCACGTCTGCGTGGTCAGGCCTGCTGACAAGACCGCGACGGTCGCGTGCATGGCGCGGTCCTGCGGTGACGTAGTAGCTGTTGAACAGAAATGCGAAACGGTCGTCCGGGCTCGTATAATCGGGCAAGAACGGTTTGAGGATGAACTCTTCGAAGAACCATGTCGTATGCGCCAAATGCCATTTTGCAGGAGACGCATCCTCCATTGATTGCAACATCATGTCCTCGGGCAGCAATGGTGACACCAAGTGCGTAGTCCGAGCGCGGGTCCGGTCAAAGAGGGTCGGTACGGAGGGCACTTGCTGTGCGACGGCGTCTATATGGTTCACGATGCGATTACCTGCCTGCAATTATTGGTCCAAGAACACCGGCGATGCAACGCGCAACCTGAAGGATTGGAGATACAGCCGGATATGGTCGGACTGGTAAAACACAGTACCCGTCAAAAAGTTCCGTTCGAACGCAAGTCGGAGTCGTTCAAGTGAGTACCGCTTACTGTGATCCAGGCTGCCCCCACGCGATTCAAAGCAGGGAAGTTGGTCAAAGCAGGGAAGTTGACCAGATCCCGACGGATCCGCCCGCTGCTGGTCGCTCCTTCATATGGAAAACTGCAGTTCATTGACGGGTTCCCGGAAATATCCCCGATCAGGGCTGGTTTTCCCGCGCTTTGCTTACGCAGTCGGGTTGGACACGTCTGGCAATTTCATGACCGCTGCTGGCACGATGTTCCCGATCGCATGACGCGGTCTTCACGCGGCGTTTCGGTGTTTTGGTGCTGAGATGGGTGCGCAACCCATTGTATACGCGATAGGTCTTATTCGTATTGATCTTCCACCCGGAACCTGTCGCGGCAAGGATGATACCGCCGGGCCAACACGGCCGACGCGCGCCCGAGGTGCTTTTGAACGCGGCGCTCATCGACCTCTGTTGCTGGCCAGATCCGTGCGCAAGCCGTCGCCTGATAATTCGGAATTCCATTTTTTCAGTCAGTTTGAGAGTGTTCCGCTTTCAGCGCTGTTTGCTTGATGAGGCGGGATACGAACCTGTCAGGCAGGCGGGTTTCTGCGCGGATTGATCGCGTTCCAGCGCGAGAGCCAAAATCTTGACATTTCATGATCCGTCATGATATTTTGATTGTAGAATTTGGAGCTGCGCTATAGCCACCAAAACCCGAGAGAAATTCGCAACCCACGTAAATTCGGAAATTCTGTCCGCAGTCCGTGACCTGGCGTAGGACGAAGGGCGGCAGTTGCAAGCTCTAGTGGATGAGGCGCTGAGCGACCTGATCGAAGAGGCGGCGGCGCTGTGGGAAAGCCTCGCGCAAAACCGGCCTTTCGTCGATGGCAACAAACACACAGCTTTCGCTGTCACATATACCTTTCTTGCGATCAACGGCACACGGATCACTGCCGATGCCGAGGACACCTACGCCTTCATTACCGGCCTCTCGGAGACCGACATACACTCACTGGATCAACTGGCCGTATGGCTGCGCGCCAATGTCTCGGTTGATCCGCAACCCGCTCCGAAGTGAGCATACCGGCAGACTGAACTTGCGCCATGTCATCGTCTCATGCCTTTGATCATCGGCTTTCCGGCTTGATCGGTCGCTTTTACGATGCGGCGGCGGACAACGCTTTGTGGGCGGGCATGGCCGATGATGTGGCGGGATCGCTGGAGTCCACCAGTGCCGTGTTGAAGCTCCATGGCGCAGACGACACCGTCCAGCTTCTTGAAAGCACCGTAAATTTGCACGTTTCGGATCGCCAACAATCCTGGGCGACGCATTGGCACAGGCAAGATTTATGGGTGGAGCGCGCCGCAAGTTTCGGCGTCTCGCGCGTTGTCACCGATCATGATCTCGTCTCGCCGATCGAACAGCGCAAAAGCGGCTTCTATCAAGAATGGCTGCGCGAACTTGATATTCACCACATGGTTGGTGCCGTTTTTCCGGGTGGCAATGGTGCTCTCGGCGTCCTGGGGGTGCACCGGCCAAAACGGGCGGGTGCCTATGACGACACCGACCGCCACAAAGTCTCGATCCTCCTGCCGCACCTTCAACGCGCAATCTGGCTCGGCCAGCAACTCGCCATCACGGCGGCACGTCAGGCCGTGACCGAAGAGGTGCTCGCGCGGATCGATGCGGGTGTGTTTGCCGTGGATGTGCGGTGTCGGATCATGTCGCTGAATGCGGGCGGTGAGGCTCTGCTGGATGGGGCAAGCGGCCTTGCGGTCTCACACGGCCGCCTGAGACTGCAAGATGGTTTGCTGGATCAGTGCATGGCGCAGATGGTACAGACGAGCGTGTCGACCGCATCGGGACACCCTGTGCCGCCAGGGGCCGCCATGGTGGTTCCGCGTGACGGCCGTCTGCCCCTGACGATGATCGTGACGCCATTGCGGCCCTCAGGCATAGGTACCCAGACCCAGCCCCTGGCGCTTGTCATCGTACGTGACCCGGAAGCGGCCACACTCAGTACAACGGGCTTGCGGGAACTCTTCGGCTTCACGCGGTCGGAAGCGGTGATCGCGCGTGACCTTGCCAGCGGTCTCTCTCTTGACGATGTGGCAGAGCAGCGCGGCATTGGGGCTGCTACCGCCCGCTCGCATCTCAAACGCATCCTCTCCAAAACCAATACGCACAGGCAAGCAGAAGCCGTGGCGCTGATTGCCCGCAGCGTGGCCGCCCTTGATCAACGAACCTGATTTTCTCCCCTGAACTGGGGGCGAAACCAAAGTTTGATCAGCGTATTCTACCGAGATATCGGCCCGCCGATGCGGTGCCGGTCTTTCAAGTCAGGATGGGGGGTGTTGCCATGGGCATGGGTCTTATTCTTCTTGTGGTGCTGGGTGTGGCAGGATTCTTCCTGGCAAAGAAGTTCGGATTGCTGGGGTTGCTTCTCACGCTGGGCAATTCGGGCAGAAGCCGCTTTCGCCGATCTGGGTCGGCTGGAGAGACTGTCTTTCGCGTAACCCCAGCACGGCCTTCGCTTACTGCGCTGGCCGCGATTGCAGTGGGTCTGACCTTTCTGATGAACGTGGAGACGCTGGGGATTTTCGCGTTTTTCGGTCTGATGCCACTTACCATGGGGTTGCTTGCCTTCCCGATCGGGGCGCGATACCGGCAATCGGCCACCATCACGATCACGGATGAGGCGGTCAGCAGTGGCGGTAAATCCTGGGGGCTTGGCGAGATTGCGGATTTCAACGTTCGGCAGGGAAGCCGGATCAATACGGACGAGCCACCACTGGGCATTCATCAGACGCCGGACGGCGGGCTGATCTATGGCAGGTCGTCTTTCGCGATGATGTCGCGCGTACTGAACAGGCGCATGATCGAGCGGTCCTACTTCGTCAGTTTGCGCACGCGCGCGGGTAGCGATGAAACGGTTCTAAGCGGTGGTCTGACGCTCGATTGTGCGCACGCCTTACAGCGCGATCTGCGCGAGGCCGTCTCTACAAATGCCAAGATTTCGATCGGAGGTGTCGCATGAAAACTATACTTACGGTTGCGGTGCTGATCGCGAGCGCCGGGTGCGCAGCGGCACAGACGAAAGCATTTCCCGTGGTTCAGACAGAGACCGCCTTTCTTGATGTGTGCGAACAGGAACGGGTGCAGCGAGAGCCTGCTTCGGCCCCTTGGGCGCGGGCCGAGTGCCAGATCAAATGGCGATGGGCCCTGGCGGCGGGGCCGATGGCAGATGTCATAATCGCGATGAGCAAAGCCGATGGCGATGCGGCGCAAGGAACCGCTTCCATGTCAGGGTCGGCCATGCCTGCGGGCATTGCCGTCTCGCACAATGCGGCGGGAATCCGCTTTGACTGGCAAAAGCCAGGCTCGGAGGGCCGTTACAATGTCACCGGTGCCCTGCGCAGTCGTGGTGTCACTCTGCAATCACTCGGTTGCCCACAATACCCCGGTGCATCGATGGGCCGCGAAAAGGTCATGCTGGCGGGCGTGCCTGGTCGTCAGCCTTTTGTCGTTACGGTCTACAGTCGTGCGGCACCGACCGGTTTCGAGCCGGGCGTCTATGAAGTCGATGCTGATTTCAGCGGCAACGTGCCTGACATGCGCGCGTTGCAGGCAGGCCGCTATCCGGGCGGTGGAGGCCGTGCCTTTGCGGTCGATCCGACCGGATGGGTCGCCGAATGCCCTGATCCGGAATAGACACCGGATCACGTGCTCGTCCTCTGAAAGAGGGCAAGCGGGCGCATGTTCTGCGCCTGTCTCTGCCATGTGGGGCGGGCTGCTCTAGGATGCAGGGTCAGGTGCATGGCGACATCAATGAAAATCGCGACTGGGGAAAAGCCGTTTGGCCTGTTCTCGGGGATGGCGGGCACTCGTATGCTGGCCGCGCGGGACATCATCGGTTCCGGGGCGGGTGATGCCAATCACCTCTTCCATCGGGTGGCCAAGGTCTGTCAGGCGATGTGACATGTCCTCAATGGACTGGGCGATCAGATGCACAACGATGCCTTCGCGTTGCAAATATCCATTCACATGCAGCAAGCGCCCACTCATCACAATGCGCCTGAATTTCTTATATATCTCTGCCCACACAACAATATTTGACACCCCGGTTTCATCTTCAAGGGTCAAAAATATCACACCGGATGCGGTGCCGGGGCGTTGACGGGTGATGACAAGGCCGCAGACACTGGTGCGGCCCAGTGGCACGTGTTGCAACTGATCATGTGGCGTCAAACCGGGGATCGTAGGGCGCAAAAGCTCCATGGGGTGGGCGCGCAAGGTCAGGCGAGTAGAGAGATAATCCTCAACAACCTCTTCGCCTAGATGCATAGCGGGCAAGGTGACTTCTGGCTCGTGAATGCTTTCGCCATCAACCAGATCATTGAACAGCGGCAAAGGGGTTTGGCTGCGAATGGCTTTCACCTGCCAAAGCGCGTCACGGCGGGTTATACCCATACTAATGAACGCATCGGCTTCAGCCAACCGCTCCAGCACCGCAGGGGCAACACCAGCCCGCAACCAGACGGTTTCGGGGTCTTGATAGCCATTACGCCGCGCGGCCACGATCCAATTGGCATCTTCTTCGCGAAATCCTTTTATCTGGCGAAAGCCAAGGCGTATGGCAAGCGCCCCATCAGTACGCCGTTCGAGGTGATTGTCCCATTTACTGGCGTTCACACAAACAGGCCGCACTTCAATCTGATGTTCACGGGCATCCCGGACAATTTGGGCGGGGGCATAAAACCCCATCGGCTGGGAATTAAGCAGCGCACAGGCGAAGATTGCGGGATGGTGGCATTTTAGCCATGCCGACACATAGGCAAGCATCGCAAAGGCGGCGGCGTGGCTTTCGGGGAAACCGTATTCACCAAACCCTTCGATCTGGCTGAAGCATTCATTGGCAAAATCCAGATCGTAATCACGCTCCAACATGCCATTTATAAACCGGTCCCTAAAGGTCCCAATAGTGCCCATCTTGCGAAAAGTAGCGAGCGAACGGCGTAGTTTATCGGCCTCTTCTGGGGTGAAGCCCGCGCCAACGACGGCAATTTGCATTGCCTGTTCCTGAAACAGAGGCACGCCAAGGGTTTTACCCAAAACCCCGCGCAGTTCTTCGGAAGGAAAGTTAACGTTTTCGCGCCCTTGGCGGCGATTGATATAGGGGTGCACCATGCCGCCCTGAATGGGGCCGGGGCGCACGATAGCGACCTCGATCACCAGATCATAAAATTCGCGTGGCTGCATGCGCGGCAAAAAATTCATCTGCGCGCGGCTTTCCACCTGAAACACCCCCACTGCATCGGCAACACAGAGCATATCGTAAGTTTTTGTGTCAGCCTGAGGCACGGTTGCGATGCTCAGGTTCAGATGCTCATGCTGCGTCAGAAGATCGAAGCTTTTTCGGATACAGGTCAACATCCCAAGGCTAAGCACATCGACTTTCAGAATACCAAGGGCGGCGATGTCATCCTTGTCCCATTCGATAAGCGTACGGTCATCCATCGCGGCGTTTTCAATGGGGCACAATTCATCCAGTCGCCCTTTTGTGATGATAAACCCGCCCACATGTTGCGACAAATGTCGCGGAAACCCGATGATCTCGCCGATTAGGCGGATCGTTTGCGCAAGGCGACGATCATTCATGTCAAGGCCCAGCTCGCGAATATGCTCTGGGTCTGCGCCACCATCAGACATGCCCCAAATCTGACCTGAAAGCCTGGCGGTGACATCCTGCGATAGTCCCATAACTTTGCCGACTTCTTTAATGGCGGCACGAGAACGGAAATGGATGACGGTCGCGCAAAGCCCGGCGCGATGGCGTCCATAACGGTGATAAATCCACTGAATCACCTCTTCGCGGCGTTCATGTTCAAAATCGACGTCAATATCAGGTGGCTCGCCCCGATGTTCCGACACAAAACGTTCCACCACCATGGCGATCGTTTCAGGACGGACATCGGTGATACCCAGTAGATAGCAAATGATCGAATTCGCCGCTGATCCGCGCCCCTGACATAGGATTCCCTGCGACCGTGCATATTGCACAATGTCATGCACGGTCAGGAAGTAGGCTGGGAAATCGAGCTTGGCGACAAGTTTCAATTCTTTTTCAAGCAGCGCTTTGACCTTGACGCTGGCCCCATCGGGATAACGGCGTTTCAACCCTTCTCGTGCCAGACGCTCCAGCCGTGCCATGGGGCTTTCGCCATCCGCAATCTCATCTGGGTATTCATAGCTCAGCTCGCTCAGCTCAAAACTACAGCGCACGGCAATTTCCATCGTGCGCCTGATTGCTGCCGGGTGATGACGAAACAACCGCGCCATATCGACATGGCCTTTCAGGCGACGTTCTGCATTTGGGAGCGCACGGGTTCCGATCTGGTCAATTGTGATATGGTGGCGCATACAGGTCAGCACATCCGCCAATTGCTTGCGCTTACTGTGGTGCATCAACACATCGCCCACTGCGACCATAGGGGTTGAGCAGCGCAGAGCCAGATCAGCGCAGGCAGTGAAATAGGCCTGATCGCTGCCATCATATTGCGGGGCTGCGCCCATAAAGACGTGCCCGGGAAATCGGCGCTGAACAGGATGTATATCCCGCTGCGCCGTATCCAGATCACTGGGTATTGCGATCAAGATCGTTCCCTTGGCGTGATCCATCAAGTCATTCAGGTCAAGATGACATTCTCCTTTTGATGCGCGTCGTTTACCACATGTTAACAGCCGTGTCAGACGTTGATAAGCTGCACGATCTGTGGGCAGCGCCACCCAGTCAACGCTGCTATTGCGCAGGACTATCCGACAGCCAACAATCAGCTTCGGCAGTTTTTCTGCGGGAATATCATCCTTCAGAACCTTCAACGCGGAATAGGCTCGCACGACACCGGCCAGCGAATTGCGATCCGTGATGGCAATCGCGGCAAGGCCCAAATCAGCGGCACGCATCACCAGTTCTTCGGGGTGAGATGCCCCGCACAGAAAGGTGAAATTGCTGGTGGTACAAAGCTCGGCATAAGTCATGCGAATTCTCCGTGAACAAACCATCCAGGATTTTGCGGGGTGTAAAACAACCACAGCCTGCGCCCTTGTTGCGTTTCGACCCGCCAGTAATCACGTAAGCCAGAGCGCCAATTTTCATCCGCCATCCACCATTCAGGTGCGATGCGTTCCGGCCCTGTGGCACGCCCTGTCGTCAACGTCATGCGACGCCACCGAAAGCGCGGGGGCGGTTGTGACCCGTCCCCAGTAATGGGTTCAGGGGGGAACAGGCGAATGGGGCGGGGCTGCGCGTGTGTCCATGCATCGTTAGGCGATGAAAATGCCGCAGGGGCCCTGATGAAGCTACGTTCGGGTATATGGCTATCAGCGGGCAGGAAGCGCTGAATGTTCTCAAGCCCTATCCGTGCTCCAAGGCGCGTGAGCAGATCGTCAAACTGATCCTTACTGCCACTTGAAACATGGTTGATCTGTTGCACGGGCTGCTTTTCAACTTGGATTGCCATCAGTCGCAGCTGGTCAATTCCAAATCCCGCATCAACCGTATCAATCCCGCGTTGAAACAGGGGCAAAATACGATGGGCATCGTGCAAGGCACGGGCCAGCCGTAATTCAACCTCTTGCGTATCCCGATCCACGCGGCGCAGGGACAAGAGCAAGGTGCGCGCTCCGACTCCGTCAAGGGCAAGCTGTTCACAAAGCTTTACCAAAAGACGCTCCACCCCCGCCATCACATCCGCACAAAGACCAATCGGTTCGGGGAAACTCATGCGTACGGCATAATGAGGTGGGGCCTTCAGAGGATTGATATCTTCTGATTGCACCCCAGTCGCTTGGTCTAAACGCAGCAAAAGTTCCGGTCCAAAACGTCGTGCAAGCGGCGCGCGTTCTGTGGCTGTTAGATCGCCAATTGTGCGCAGGCCAAGCCGTTGCAGCGCCACATCCGTTTTACGCTCAATACGCAGCGCTGCGACTGGTAGGGCCGCCAACGCGGTCTGCATGTCATTTGGTGCGGACGTAGTGCCATAATGCGCCAACGCCCACGCCGAACCCCGACTGATACCAAGCCCGATACGCACAGCGATGCCCGCACGCTTCAGACGGTGATGCATGTCTGCAAGCATCGCGGTTTCATCGCCAAATAAATGGGCCGATCCCGTGATATCCAAGGTCAGACCATCAGCGCCCTCCAGCCCAACCCATGGGCAATAACGCGTCGCCCAACGGCGTAATGCGAGCAAAAATCCCTGATCCGCTTTTGGGTTTGCCGGCATGCTATACAGCTCTGGGCAAAAGGCACGGGCATCTGAAAATGGCATGCCTGGGTGGAGGCCCTGCTTTTCTGCTGCTTTATTCAGGCAATAAATCCGATTTGCGTTGCGCTCCATTAGGGTTAACGCAAAAGGTCCCTCTATTGCGCGCGCACGTTGAACCCGATCACTCGCCAGGCGGGGAAACCACAACGATACGATCCGCCGGGTTTGATTTTGTCGCGTCCCATCGAACATACCAATCACACAATGTTCCTGATTTGTTCTTAATAAGACGCCAGCACATCAGAGTCGAGTCCGCTCGTTCAGGATCAAACATAGGATCACACTGCCAACGGGTTTCGGCAGCATTGCTGCCCATGCCTTCGGGAATGATACACAGTCCGGTTGTTTTCCCGGTTTTCGCAGCCAGTTGCAGCCGTCGTCCGACCGTCAGATTAATCGGTTGATCCAGCTCAATGATGACCAACGATACACTGCCATCGCGCAAGGCTTCCTCCATCACGGTAAGCCCTTCCACCTGATTTTTGACCTGCGCCAATAATGTCTTGGATGGATCATAGTAAGGTAGAAGCCCAATAGGGTGTAATATATCGGACTGCCACGCCTGGCGGACCCAAAGCACACGCGTATGGTTTTGTGCCCCCGAAATGGCAGCGAACTTAAAGGCATTGGCACCACAGGCTTCATGGACACGCGATGTAGCCAATGGAAAACAGATAAGGGGTTTAGGTTGCATGATGGCATATTACCAAAGTGATCTATAAACTTAAACTCAAAGTCCTATGAGTGCAAAAATACTTAAGCTTACATGCCGCGTTTTTTCCAAAATCTGCATGCGAAATATGTGGTGCCGACTAAGCGAGGGAAAACGCCTTTTGTGAAGGGATTTGAAGTGCCCCAAGATTTGTAGACGCACTGCTTGGTAATTTTGGAACCAAGGAGAGACGGATATGAGCAAGGGAATAGGATTTACGGACGAGTTCAAGCAGGCCGCCGTGGCGCAAGTTGTCGCGTGTGGATATGGAATCAGCGAGGTTGCTGAGCGCCGGGGGATCAGCACCAAGACGAGGCACGTCCCAGAACCCTTGTAGCGCGGTTGGCCGCGTTAGCGGGCGTCGCGGCGCAGATCGGCTACAAACGCCGCCCTAGTCGTTATGATGGCAAGTCTACTGCTGCGGTCGACAACACGGTGGATCGGCAGTTCGAGGTCCCTTATCGGCGATTGCCCTGCAATCGCCTGCCGGGCAATGGATGCACCTAATCGGATCTGGGTAAGACGTGGGGCAAGTCACGCACGGCCGCGCTCTGCATGGGCACCGGATACGTCGCCACCTCATTTCAAACGTGCGCAAGAGGGAACTTTTCAAATGCTGGACAGTTGATACCCGAAACATTCCGGAAAGGTGTATTATGACTGGCAGAAAAGATGTACCGCCAACGACCACAGACGCAGGTATCCGTGTCCAGAGTGACGAATATTCGCTCAGTGTAGGTCCGGACGGCCCGATCGTTTTGAATGATCATTATCTGTTGGAGCAGATGGCGAATTTCAACCGCGAGAGGATCCCGGAACGTCAACCTCACGCGAAGGGTTCGGGGGCGTTTGGAACGTTTGAAACCACTCAGGATGTCTCTCAATATACCAAGGCCAAGATATTCCAGCCTGGTGCCAAGTGCGATGTCGTCATGCGGTTTTCTACGGTCGCCGGTGAACGAGGAAGCCCGGACACCTGGCGTGACCCCCGTGGTTTTTCCATAAAGATGTACACCGAAGACGGCAATTTTGACATGGTCGGCAATAATACACCGGTGTTTTTCGTGCGTGATCCAATGAAGTTTCAACACTTCATCCGGAGTCAAAAGCGCCGTGCCGACAACAATCTGCGCGATCACGATATGCAGTGGGATTTCTGGACGTTGTCCCCAGAAAGCGCGCATCAGGTTACCTACCTGATGGGAGACCGGGGCATACCCAAGACATGGCGCGAGATGAACGGATACTCCAGCCACACCTATTCGCTGATCAATGCCGAAGGGGAAAAGTTCTGGGTCAAGTTCCATTTTCATACCGACCAAGGTGACGGAAACGCCTATTTTGGCCAAGATGAAGCCGACAAGATGGCGGGTATGGACGGTGATTATCACAGACGCGATCTGTTCAATGCGATCGACAGCGGCGATTACCCCAGCTGGACGTTGAAATGGCAGATCATGCCTTACGAGGACGCCAAAACCTATCGCTTGAACCCGTTCGATCTGACGAAGGTCTGGCCGCACAAGGATTACCCGTTGATCGAGGTTGGCAAACTGCGGCTTGATCGCAACCCGACCGATTTTCACACCGAAATCGAACAAGCTGCTTTTGAGCCCAATAACATGGTGCCGGGCGTTGGATTGTCGCCTGACAAGATGCTTATGGCCCGAGGGTTTTCTTACGCTGACGCACACCGTGCACGTTTGGGTGTGAACTACAAACATATCCCGGTGAACAGCCCACAGTCACCGGTTCACAGCTATTCAAAGGATGGCGCAGGCCGAACGGTAAAGGTCGCAGATCCAGTCTATGCGCCAAACTCCTATGGCGGCCCTGCCGCGCAGCCCGAGCAGGATAGCGATATCGGGCTATGGCAAACAGATGGGGCCCTGGTCCGGCAAGCCTATACGTTACGCGAGGACGATGACGATTGGACGCAACCTGGTATCCTGATACGCGAAGTCATGGACGATGCTGCCCGTGGCCGGTTGGTTGACAACGTTGTCGGGCACCTCTGCGATGGCGTTAGTGAAAAGGTGCTGTTACGCGCCTTTGAATACTGGCGAAACATTGATCAAGACACTGGCGATAAAATCGAAGCCGGCGTGCGTGAAAAGCTCGGAGGAGAATCCAAGGCTCCGGGTCTTGCTTCGGCCAAGAGCATCAGCGGCTGATCACACGTCCATGATTTGAGAAAACGAAAGCGGAGCCTTGGTGCTCCGCTTTTTTCATGTCGGTAATGCGGTTTTTGTTCGTCAGTAAGGATGCCACGCTACCCCGACGAATTCGACGGGTGATCGCGCCACGGCCCCCCCGCGAAAAAGCGAACCCCTGTATCAGCGCCTTCCATTGAAAAGCGTCTATTTATTGATCGAGAACAAAGTCGAAATTCGCCCGACGCGTATCGTGCAGAAGCCGCACCTGAATCAAAGGGAGAATTTCAATGTTACGTAGAGGTTCAGATGAACCAAGTATCCGGAGCTTGGCGGCGCAGAATGTTCCGGCCCAGTTCAATGGTCTGAGCCGGCGCACCCTTCTTGCGGGGTCGGCGCGGATAACGGTGGGAAGCGTCCTGAGCAGTTCACCGGCCGTCGCGCAGATCGAACCGCCAGCAGACGGGTCACATGTGCGCCCTTCGGCCATTCTGGGAAGCCGGATTTACAGCGCCAACCCCGATCACCCCGGACGCGCGGATATAAGCGATAACCCGGCGAATGTGCCGCCCCCCATTACCCGTTGCGGGCCAAGGTCGGCGAAACGGTGCGGATCTATTTCGGCGCGGGCGGCCCGAACTATACGTCGGCCTTCCATGTGGTCGGGGGGAATCTTTGACAAGGCTTGCCTGCACGGTTCGCTTCTCTCACCTCCGCTGGACAAGCGTCCAAACCATCGTCGTGGCCCCAGGCGGCTCGGGGATCGTTGAACGCAAGTGCGAGGTGCCGGGGCGCAACGTCAAAGCTTGATGACTGAACCAACTAACGAAGGACATACCCATGGTTTACCACGATTATGACCTCACCGATGCGCAACTCAATCAGCGCGTTAATCGACGCTCGTCTTGGAAATCGCAATTGGAGACCAGCGCGATCATCGCGCTTGCGGTCTTGCTGTTCCTGACGGGTTTTGGGGCCGCTCTCATCTTTTGGCCGATATTGGATTTCTGGCCTTATGACTGTTGGGCAACCCCTTGATATAGCGTTTTGCATATGCGGCGGGCAGGGGGCTCCGGTTCCCGTCCCGTATCCGCAAGCTGGGTTCAGAACCTGCTTGCGGAATTTTTCTGTCAGTGTTCGGCCCCTCGGATCGCGCGATAGGCGTGCCATGTCCCGTGGCCAAGGATGGGAAACACGATAATCAGCCCAATGAAGCCAGTGGCAAGTGACGCCAGAAACAACGTCAGCACGATCAGCCCCCAAGCGAGCATGGCGGGCAAATTATTCCAGACCAAAGCGACGCTGAGGCCCATTGCCGTCAGCGCATCCGTGCGTTCGGCCAACAGCATTGGCATCGCAAAGACACTGATCGAAAACGAGAACGCCGCGAACAGCGCGCCGACCAGGCCACCGACCAGCAAAAGCGACCAGCCTGTGGGTGTTGTGAACAACATCGGTACGATTTCGTCCGTACCGGGAAACGGTACAACGCCAAAAAACAACGCCCAGATCAGTACCGCGGCGCGCAACCACAAAAGCATCAACCCAAGCAGAAGCACCCCCATGAACCACGCTTGATATTCAGATCTCGGGCGGACAAGCAACATGCGCAGATAGGTCGGATGCCCGCCTGCTTCCAGTATTCGGCTCTTTTCATAAAGTCCGCTGGCAATGATCGGTCCGATCACCATAAAGCCAGCGAGAGCGGGAAACAGGGCATATTCGTAGTTGAACAGAAACAACGCCCAAACCAACAGGGTTGAAATCGCATATACGCCCACCCCATAAAGCAGGCTTGGCACCGGGTTGGTCCACAGATCCGACCACCCTAGTCGAAGCCATTGCAACGCGGTGCGCCAAGGCAGATTACGGGCGCGGGCGTTGTCGCGCGGCAATGCGGGAACAACATCGGGAATCGCACCGCTTGCGTTTGTGGCGGGCCGGTTTGCACGGTGGTGTGGACCGCGTGTGCGACCGCTCAGCATGATGGTTTCGCCGCGCGCAAGGCAGCGGTGCCTTCTGCAAGTGGGTGCAAGGCGCAATCGGGTTCGGAAGAAAAGGCGACGGCGATGAGGTGCGCGTTGGCACCAATGAACAGCGCGGTGACCAAGCTGCCGGTCGCAAAGGCAAAAAGGCGTGGCCCTGTCCAGAAACGCGTTTGGTGAATTGCGGTCATTTTACAGTGTCCTGTCGTACGTGTTGAAGATAGACGGTGATGATCTTGCGTTCGGTTTCCGTCAGACGGTCCTCCCAAGCAGGCATCCAGCCTTGGCGGCCTCCCCAGATCGTCCGGAACATCGCTTCGTCATCTCCGCCGTAGATCCAGAAACCGTCGCTAAGGTCAGGTGCCCCGGCGTCCGGATTGCCGGTGCCGTCATTGCCGTGGCAGCTGGTACAGTTGGTTGCGAAAATTTCGGCACCCGCCGCAAT
>TARA_R110002073_G_scaffold123159_4_pt1 | contig 15367 bp, 13 predicted proteins | sample TARA_R110002073 | Tara Oceans TARA_R110002073 (sample SAMEA4397174) | marine metagenome | biome: Polar Biome; feature: [DCM] deep chlorophyll maximum layer (ENVO:01000326); material: water (ENVO:00002006), including particulate matter (ENVO:01000060) such as... | depth 40 m
GCCTTCAAAGCCAAATTCATTTTCAGTCGTCTCAGCTGTAGCTCGTTCTGCAACTGGTTTTACCTCAACCACAAGCTTATCGCCAGATTGGTAAGCCAGATGTTCAAACTTACCTGTAGTTGTAAGCACCAACCTGGACCCATCGCGTGTTTGCATACTTTCAATCAAATTCACCGGGGTCGCAAAATCCATTACATCCAGTTTGCGGTTCAATTGGTCAGGCAAGTTAACCCCAGGCAAATCTACAATCAAGTCTCCACTTTCACGGCGAATATCCATAGCAGTATTTTCATTTTTCAACTGCAATATTAATCTGCCTTCGCCCTGTTCGCCGCGTCTGAAATCGATATCCGTCACCGAATTAATATCCGGCGCAGCTAAAGGAGTTGTATTTGGAAGTGGTGCTCGCGCAATCTGACCATTACTTTCATTAAGTAAAACTTTGACAACCTTTCCCTCTACTTCAATTTCATAAGGTAATTTGCGAAGCAAATTAATAACCATTCGGGTACGTTCACCTGCTTCTACGGTAGCAATACTTCGAGTCTGACCATTATTTATCTGCTGGGTGGTTTCATTCAGTTTATTGCTTACACCATGGAAATCCAGAACGATCCGTGCGGGCTCATCGGTAGCAAAGCTTTCTGGTTTTTCAACCGCTTCTGAAAAAGTTAATGTGACAACACCTTTATTACCCGATAACGCTGAATAATCCAATGATTGCAGTTCATTTGCTGAAACGAGACTGCTGACAAACATTAATGAAAGCATACCCAGACTCGACCGCCACCGCTCCAGGAAATTTTTGTCGGTGTTGGTAATGGCTTGACGCCGAGTGATTGTCATTCCGTATTTACTCATCATTGTATGGCCCTTAATTTATCTCTACGACGGGTACTGTCGTCTCACGCTCGTTATAGCCGTTTCCTTCAGGAACGATTTCTTTCAGTGTCAGTTGTGTTTCACTGATCGCAACAATCTGGCCATGGTTCAACCCCATGTAATTACCAATTTGTACACGATGTATCGTACTGTCTGGAGCCCGGATTAATGCCCATAAGCTTTCCTGTTCCAGAGTACCGACATATTGCAAATCACCCAGCGGATAATTTTCCAGAATTTCCTTCATACGGTTTTCATTGGGCTGAATGCCGTTATCAACTACTTGCTCTGGTTCAGGTTCGGGAACATCAATAACGGTTGGAACAAATGGATCACGTAATTCAGCAGCGGCATAACTGAATTTTTCGTAAGGCTTCATCACTGGAATGGGAGGAATATCGACTACTTGACGTGCTTTTACTTCGGCAACATAGGCTTGCAGATCGTCTTTTGGTTGTGAACAGGCCACGAGCATAAATGCCATGGAAAGCAGAAGAAGCTTCTGAATTAATGAATGGATAACTATAGATATTTTCATCATTAATTACCCTGCTCGTCAAAGTAACGATAGGTCTTGGCCGTAATATCCATGGTCATATTCCCATCGCTGGTCAATGGACCCATTTTGAAATTATGCAGTGTCACAATACGGGGTAAGGCCGCTATCCCACTAATAAATTCTGCAAATTGATGATATGTGCCAGTTACACGCATGGTGATCGGCAATTCAATGTAAAAATCAATTGGCCGTTCTTCTTCCGGTTTGAATAATTCAAATTCAAGTCCATTTACCAAACCGGTTCTGGAAATATCTACAAGCAGATCAGCCACTTCACTTTTCCGGGGTAACTGCTGCAACATGGAAGCAAATGACAATTCCATTTCTTTCATCTGTTCTTTATATGCTTCAAGATTAACGGCTTTGCTTTGTTTTATCTCAAAACTTGCACGAAGTTCTGTTTCCGTTTGTTCAAGTTGCGCCAGCTCGATGCGCTTATCTTTAATCATAAAGTAATAACCAGCGCCCCAAATCACTGCAAAAATCAGCAATCCGGCAACGATTTTTCCAATCAGTGGCCATTCGCCACTTTCATTAAAATCAATATCATTAACTGAAGGGATATCCACGACTATAGCTCCTCATCCGTTTCAGGTTTGGACTCAGTCACTTCCAGAGTGAATTGACGAATTGCATCATCACGCGAAGATGTACGCTGAACAACACGAAGTGTTGATTCGGTGAACTCTGGATCGTTATCGAGCTGATTCATAAAGACGGATACTCTGGCATTAGTCTGTGCCACCCCCTGCACAATCAGTTTATCGCCCTCGCGGCTTAAAACTTGAAGATGAATACCTTCAGGTACAGTTCTCACAATAGAATCAAACACTTTTACAACTTTAGGACGGCTCTGCTGCAAATCCTGAATAACCCGCATTCGGGCCAACAAACGATCACGTTGCTTTTCTAAATCCTGGATTTCTTTAATCTGCATATCCACAATGGCAATTTCTTTTTGCAGATAAGCGTTACGCTGATTCTGTTTATCCAGCAAACTATTCATATGGCTATTGAAAATAGCAAAAATGATAATGGCGAGAGCTAAAGTCACTCCCATCGCAATATAGAATTGCTGCTGTCTTTCCTGACGTTTTTCTTCGCGCCAGGGGAGAAGATTGATATGTGCCATTAGTCAAAACTCCTCATGGCCAGCCCACACGCTATCATCATCGAGGGTGCATCATTACTCAGTGCCTGCACCTTGACTCGTGTCCCCAGCCCCATATCGGTAAAAGGATTGGCTACAGAGGTCGAAGTACCTGTCTCTGTCTCAACAATCTTATCAACACCATCAATAGAGGCGCAGCCACCGGCCAGAATAATATGATCGATTGATTGGTACTGACTTGAAGCTGAAAAGAAAAACTGCAGGGCTCGAGTGATGGTTACTGCCATGGAACGTTTGAAAGGCTCAAGTACTTTTGGCGCGTAGTCATCCGGAAGGCTGCCATCTTTTTTGGCCCGACCCGCTTCCTGATATGACATTCCGTAATAACGCTCAATATCTTCGGTAAGCATCCGGCCGCCAAAAGTTTGTTCGCGGGTAAATACAATTTTGCCGTTGACCAGCACGTGCAAAGTTGTAACGTTCGCACCGACATCGGCAACAGCAACGGTTAATCCATTACCCTGATTAGGTAACTGTCTGGCGATAAGAGAAAAGGCATTTTCAACGGTATAGGCTTCTACATCGACCAGCCGGGGTTTAAGACCGGCTTTTTCCAGCACATTGGTACGGGCATCAACATTTTCTCTACGCGAAGCGGCTAACAAAACGTCCACTGCATCGGCATCGGCTGCAGAAGGGCCCAATATTTCAAAATCCAATCGGACTTCATCCAGCGGATAGGGAATATAGTTTTCAGCTTCCAGCATCACATTTTCTTCCATGTCGCGCTCTGAAATGGAGGATGGGAAGGAAACAACTTTGGTAATAGCAGAATTTGCCGAAACCGCAACGGCAGCATCCCGGGACTTCGTACCTGAACGTTTTATTGCACGCCGTATTGCACCAGCGACTTCGTCACTGTTTTCAATCCGACCTTCTACTACAGCATTCACAGGAAGCGGTTCCACTGAGTAGGATTCGACGGTATAACGATCACCGCGCTTATTTAGTTCTAGCAGTTTCACAACCGAAGAACTGATGTCTATCCCTAGTAAAGGGGATTTCTTACGTCCAAACATGCATCGCCCCAATTCCATCGAAATGATGTGTGCAGTACACTTACACTTGTAAGTTAAAGTAGTTTATTAACAATTACCAGGATGTCAACAACTAAAACTGTGACATCTTCCCAAAAAGTCATTAACTGGCTTTATTAGGATGTTTATATATACTCTACGGTTTTATTTTTTGCGAACGAAATAATCCAATGTCGCGACTTGTGTCACGCCTTTTTAAATGGGCCTTTACCTTTTTGATAGCTGGTCTACTGTTTATCGCTGTAGTCTATCTATTTCTGTCACCCAAATTGCCCAGCACGGAATCGTTGCGCACGATTCAGTTGCAGATTCCTTTACGTATTTTTAGTGAAGAAGGTCTTTTGATGGCGGAGTTTGGCGAAAAGCGCCGCATACCGGTGGCTTATGAGGACTTTCCGCCTCAACTCATAGAAGCCTTTCTGGCAGCGGAAGATGATCGCTTTTTTGAACATCCGGGAGTGGATTACCAAGGTCTGCTTCGCGCAGCTTATTCCTTAGCACTCACTGGTGAAAAAGCGCAGGGTGGTAGTACTATAACCATGCAGGTCGCCCGGAATTTTTTCTTAAGCAATGAAAAAACCTATTTGCGCAAAATCAATGAAATTTTTCTGTCACTGGAAATTGAAAACACATTATCCAAAGAAGAAATTCTCACCTTATATCTGAATAAAATATTTCTTGGTCACCGCTCTTATGGAGTGGGTGCTGCGGCTCAAGTCTATTATGGGAAAACTCTGGATGAGTTAACGCTGAGCCAAATGGCAATGATAGCCGGCCTACCTAAAGCGCCGTCTACGACAAACCCGATTACTTCCCCACAAAGAGCGCTGGATCGACGTAATTACGTACTCAGTAGAATGCTCGATGTTGGCTTTATTTCTCAGGCGGAATATCAGCAAGCATTAAAAGAAGATGTAAGTGCTCGCTATCATGGTCGAGAAATAGAAGTCTACGCTCCCTATGTTTCAGAGATGGTCCGCACCTATCTGATTGAGGAGTTTGGCGAAGAGATCTATGAAAACGGTACTCGGGTCTTTACCACGATTAAAGCCAAACATCAGCAGGCCGCCACGAAAGCACTGCAGGATGCATTACTGGCGTATGACAAACGCCATGGATATCGCGGTCCGGCTGCCAAAGTTGAGTTAAGCGAATTACCAGATCTGGCCGCTTCCGAATTGTTCCTGAAGGATTATTCAATTATTGGTGCTATCAGTCCAGGTTTGGTATTGGAAATAGAAGGTAATACTGCACAGGTTTTTGTAAAACGGCTTGGCCAAATAGAGTTACCATTTTCTGCCGTAAGCTGGGCGCAACCGCAACTCAGTGCCAACAGCATGGGCAAAAAACCTCAGGCTATTGACGACGTATTGGCGGTCGGCGATATTATTTACCTGCGTGAGCTGGAAGAGGACTCATGGCAACTGACACAAATACCAGAAGTCCAGGGAGCCCTGATTTCCCTTGCACCTGAAGATGGTGCAATCACCTCACTGCAGGGCGGATTTGATTTCTTTCAGAATAAATTTAACCGGGTAGTGCAATCAAAACGCCAACCGGGTTCAGGCTTTAAACCTTTTGTATATTCTGCCGCGCTTGAAAAAGGTTATACCGCTGCAACCGTGGTCAACGATGCACCTGTGGTATTTGATGACCCTGGGCTGGAAAATGTCTGGCGCCCGGAAAATTACAGTGGTCGATTTTTTGGCCCAACGCGTTTGAGAGAAGCACTAACTCATTCAAGAAACCTTGTTTCTATAAGGTTGTTAAGAGATATCGGCATTGCCTATACGGTAGATTATGTACAACGTTTCGGCTTTCAACCTGAACAGGTTCCACCCAATCTATCCATCGCATTGGGAAGCGGAAATGCAGCACCAATTGATATGGCAAGAGCTTATGCTACCTTAGCAAATGGTGGTCACCTGATAGATCCCTATATTATTTCCCGGGTTGAAAATACTGCTGGTGAAATCCTGATGCAGACCAAACCCCAGAAAGTTTGCGACAGCTGCGCTATACCCGCAGCCGACATCAGTGAAGAAGAAGCCCTGATGCAAGCTGAGTTGTTAGGCTTTTATCCAGCCAAACAGGTCATTACACCGCAAAATGCTTACATTATGAACAGTATGCTGCGTGATGTAGTGAAGTTTGGTACAGGTCGTCAGGCGTTAAGTTTAAATCGCGGCGACTTAGCAGGTAAAACAGGTACAACCAATGATCAACTGGATGCCTGGTTTAATGGCTTTAACCCGGAACTGGTTGCTATAAGCTGGGTAGGTTTTGATAATCCCCGCACTCTAGGCCGTTACGAAACGGGCGGTCGTGCAGCTTTGCCAATGTGGATAGATTTTATGCGAGTTGCACTTGAAGATGTGCCCGAGAAAAGCTTTGAACAGCCTGTTGATATGGTCTCAGTTCGCATTGATCCTGAAACTGGATTACTGGCCCGTCCCGGCGATACCGAAGCAATCTACGAAACCTTCCGTAAAGATAATGTTCCAGCAATGCGTGGTGGCAGTGGCGCCACATCCAGTGAACAGGATGACACTCTGATAGAGCTGTTCTAGGGTCCTGTCTATTGCTCCTTTCATCTTCGCTTTTGTAAGCATCACTCAAGGCACGTGAAGCGTAGTTTGTCAGAGACATCCATGAATCTCACTCCATTTCCGCCTTGGCGGGGACAAAACTAATCCCAGCCCTGTTAAGCTCATTTTGTTCAACAAGGCAGAAATGATTCGCTTTAGTTATTCTAAATAAATCTTTTCCAAGGTCATAAGGTAGTATTGTGACTATGGAAAATGGAAAACACTATCTCGTCAAAAACTGCCTGCAGAATGACAGCTCAATAAATTGACAACAGTGATGTCACCACATTGAGGAATATGTTTTAGATTGTAGTTTGGGAGATACTTAATTGAATACTGAAAGTAAACGCACTATGACTTATCAGTTAACGAACACGCTTAGCCAATTGTCCTGGCTTCAGTTCACCATTAGGATAATCGCCGTTCAATAACCGCAATTGTTGTATCGGACTATTACTGATTCGTGTTTTTGCCGCCCAGCTGGAATAACTATCGTTGCTATCAACTTTGACCACTTCGATACGTTGTGCTTCGGCAAATTGCTGTTCATCCTGACGCATAGCATGAAAGCTCATCACCGTCTCACGAAACGCCGGATCAAATTTATTGAAATCTGCTGACGACTTGGTGGTCGCGATAAAAATAAACGCCTGCTCACGTAAATATATAACTGCCACTCGAACCGGCTTGCCCTCTGCGACTGCCAGGCCCGTGTAACCCTGCAAACCATTAGTAGAGAGCGGTTCTCCATTTTTCAAATCTTTAATATTCAACCTATCCCGGATAAACTCAGCCGGGGTCTGTTTACGATTAAAATCGGAAGCTCCCATCTCAATAATAGCGGCTCCTTGCGGCGCGGTTGCCCGTAAACTGGTTGGGTTGTTCTGAATATGCCAATTTTGCGGAAAACTCAACGCAAACTGCATCTCACTGTGATAGAAATTTCGACCAGAGCGAATCCCCTGCGATTCACTATCACCAAACACCATTCCATCGATACGCTGCAAATAACGCTCAGTACCCTCATCTTCACGAACAGTGGTTTTATATTTATCCGCCGCTTTAACGACTTCCTGCAACCGAGTGTCATTATCCGGGTGAGAAGCAAACAGACCATGGTAGCCTTGATAATCCTGGCCTTGTTTTTTAGCCTCGGCTTCAGCAAAGGTTGCCTGGTCTTTTAACACCCCAATAACTTCTATCATGGCCTCTGAGGGATAGCCAGAACGGGCCAGATATTCGGCACCGAGTCTGTCCGACTCTAATTCGTGTTCGCGACCATAACCACTAAGCAAAGCCCCACCAAACACATTAAACAGATCCTGGGCGCCTGCGGTGCGTAAACCTGGAAGCAGTATTGCCCCCAGTGTATATCCTAAGTTGGCTGCCTGGGCTGCACTTTGCTGGCGTACGCCATGGCGGGCAGTAACATGGCCAATCTCATGCCCGAGAACGGCTGCAAGCTCAGCTTCGGAATTCAGATAGGCCATCATTCCCCGAGTGATATAGATATATCCACCGGGTAATGCAAATGCATTGATAACCGGAGAATCTAAAACGGTAAAACGATAAACCAAATCATCACGATGACTGACTGCGGCGAGTCTTTGCCCGACATCCTGAACATACCTCTGCAACGCTTCATCTTCATAACGACCATACTGTTCAATGATCTGAGGATGATAGGTGCGGCCCATCTCAAGCTCTTTGTCTTCACTGAACATGACAAAATCCTGGCCACCTGTCACCGGATTCTGCGCACACCCTGATAAAAGCCCCAGAAACAACAAAGCCCCTGTCAATCGACAGAGGCTTTTGTATGTAATGTTGATAATGTTCATTAGTATCTTCGGCTTAAGCCCGTAAGATTATTTTCCGTATTTTTGACGGAATTTATCAACACGACCGGCACTATCCAGCATTTTCTGTTTGCCAGTGTAGAACGGATGACATTCTGAGCATACATCCAGCGTCAGGTCATTGCCGCGTGTTGAACGGGTTTTGAAACTGTTACCACAGCTGCAGGTAACATTGATTTCGCTATAATCTGGATGGATATCCGCTTTCATATCTGTTCTCGCCAATAATGATGTTTGCCCGACAAACACGATTTTTATGTTTGCCCTTTCTGAACCGCGTAATTCTACTGATCCGGCGACTTTTCAGCAAGTCCTATTAAGTATTTATTTTTATTATGACTTTTGTCCCACCAGCATCGCCATGTTTCGCCACCCCACTGAACTATCTCCAAGTGTTGACTCTTCTCGATAAACTCTTAACTTCAGACCTGAAAATAAATTTAATAGTTCATTATCTGCCAATAAAAAGTCAGGATTCTGCGGGCCGGAACTATCTACTTTATCGCGACAGAATGTTTGATAAAAAATTAACCCACCTGGCTTTAAAGCATTGATAAGTTTCGGGCAAAGTTTGCGATCCAGAAACTGACTGACAACAACTACATCAAAGCTCGATTTGTCAGGCGGGTTCACACTCACATCACGCTGTTCAGTAATAACCTCTAACTTTCGTTGTTGAGCTTCTGCACTCAGTTTCGCCAACGCTTCAGAACTAATATCCCAGGCTTGAGTCTGTAATCCACGACTGGCCATCAATAAGGCATTGGCACCTAAACCACACGCCAAATCCAGCGCCAATCCCTGCTCAGGCAGTAAATGCTGATTCTGGGTGATTACCCGTGCAGGCTCGGGATAAACAGCCACCTCTGCTCGATAGCGCTGTTCCCATTTTTGCAGACTATCCGACATTATCGACGCCAGAATGCCGGTGTTAACACGACTAACAAGGTGAAGATTTCAAGACGCCCTAACAACATAGCAACGCATAATATCCACTTGGATGGAGCATTAATCTGTCCAAAATTAGCCCCAACATCCCCCAGACCCGGCCCCAGATTATTCAAGCAAGCGGTTACAGCAGAAAACGACGTCACAACATCAAGGCCAGTCGCCATCAATAAAAGATGCATGATGCTGAAACAGAAAACATATAAGGCAAAGAAGCCCCAAACCGCACCAACTACTTTGGGGGGTAACGCTTTACCATTCACTTTAATGGCAAATACAGCGTTAGGATGAATCAACCGTAACACTTCACGATATCCCTGTTTAAACAACAACATCGCGCGAATCACCTTAATACCGCCACCGGTAGAAAAAGCACAGCCACCAATATAGCTGGTCATCAATAATAAAATTGGCAGAAAACCCGGCCACAAATAATAATCGGTAGTGGTAAAACCAGCGGTGGTACCAATGGAAACCGCTTGGAAAATACCATGATGAGCAGCGGTCCAGCCATCATCAAAGGTGCCGGTGAAATACAGATAGGTTGCCGTTATAAGCGAGATAACGAACATGATGCTTAAAAATACTTTTAACTCTGAATCCCGCAGATAATGCATCAGACTGCGATGCCGCCAGGCGAGAAAATGTAATGAAAAATTCATCGCTGAAACCAGCATGAAAGCCACCGCGATCATTTCAATCGTCGCGCTGTTAAAAAAGCCCATGCTGGCATCATGGGTGGAAAACCCGCCAATGGCGACGGTAGAAAAACTATGACCAATAGCATCAAACCATGACATACCTGCCCAGTAATAGGCGATGGCACACGCGATCGTCAGGCTCAAATAGATATACCAGAGTGCTTTGGCGGTTTCGGTAATACGTGGGGTTAATTTGGCATCTTTCATCGGACCAGGTGTTTCGGCACGATACAGCTGCATGCCACCGACGCCTAATAATGGCAGGATAGCAACGGCCAGGACCACGATCCCCATCCCTCCCAACCACTGCAGAAACTGACGATAAAACAGTACAGCTTCTGGCAGCGTATCCAGACCAACCAGAACAGTCGCCCCGGTGGTGGTTAAACCCGACATGGACTCAAACACCGCATCGGTAATACTCATCTCGGGTGATTCGGTCAGATAAAACGGCAAAGCCCCGGAAAAACCCAAAGCAATCCAGAACATAACCACCACGATAAACCCATCGCGGATCTTCAACTCTTTACGGTGTTTTCTCGCAGGTAACCATAACAGCAAACCGGTACTGACCAGAATCGCAAACGCCGTCAGAAAGGCTGTAGCAGCACCGTCGTTAAACCACCATGAAACCAGCACAGGTGGCAGCATGGTAATACTGAACAGGCTCAGTAAAATGCCCAGAATGCGCTGGATAGTCATTAATTGCATGGAAGATTAAGACTCGTTACGCCGATAAAAATACTGATAATACGCCCACAAAGTCAGCAACAGCAAAGTTGAGATCAATAATGGCCATTGCCCGAAACGCACATAGGGAGTCACTCCCTCTCTGGGTTGAATATCCCCTTTCAGTACGGCTAATTCAAATTGAGGACTCTTTTGCTGAATTTTGCCCTTATAATCAATAAACGCTGAAATCCCGTTAGTTGTGACCCGCAAAATGGGCCGCCCTGTCTCCAGTCCCCGGCTTCGTGAAATCTGTAAATGCTGGTGCGGTGCAAATGAATCACCATACCAGGCATTATTAGTCGCGTTAATCAACATGGTTGCCGCCGGCACAGTGTCACGTAGTTCAGATGAAAAGGCATCTTCATAGCAGATAGACACCCCGACCGGATGACCTGCCAACATCATTTGGGGTTGTTCGGAAGCACCCGGTACAAACGCTGACATCGGTAAATCAAAGAATTTAATCAATCCACGCAGGGTTTCAAATGGAACGTAGTCGCCAAATGGAACCAGGTGACGCTTATGATAAAACACCGGTGTTTCGGTCAGACTGACCATACTGTTGTAATAATCTTCACCATTTTCATCCAATACCGGCAGCCCGACAAGAATATCGGTATTATGCGACCGTGCCTCGCGACCTAATGGTTCAAGATAACCTTCATCTATTTGATGATAAAACGCTGTTGCTGCATTTTCCGGCCAGACAATTACATCTGCATCCCAATTCTCTCGACTCAGATCAGCATATAACTGCAACGTATTACGTAATTGCTGGGGATCCCATTTAATTTCCTGCGGCACATTGCCTTGAATCAAGGCGGCTTTAACCCGTTCACCAATGGGTTTGGTCCATTCAACCGACTGTAGCGAAAAAGCACTGCCCCAAATCACCGCGGGCAACAAGAGAAATACCCATTTACGCTGGTAAAACACTATTGCCAGACTGCCGGCGGTCAATGCCACCAGCCAGGAGGCACCGTGAACACTGATTAACGGAATATAACCGGCAAGTGGGCCTTCAATTTGTCCGGTACCCACCTCCAGCCATGGGAATCCCGTCAGAAACCAGGCTTTAAACCACTCAAATAAAAGCCAGCTGCTGGGCAGTAATATCAGGAAATCTTTGCTGGATAATATTGGCCCGGTCAGGCGTTTTAAACCCCACCCCAATACGCCGATCATAAAACCCAGGGCAACCACAAACAGTGCGGTCAGCAAACCTGCAAGTACTATGCTGGCCTGTCCAAAAACATGGATGGCCACAAAAACCCAGGAAACACCCACACCGAACATGCCGGTACCAAACAGGGTGCCACGCCACAACGCCTGACGAGGACTGACACCTTGCCAGCTGAGAAACAGCACGAGCAGGCTCAACACCGCCAATGGGTAATAGTGAAAAGGGGCTAGACTCAGTGGCAGGATGGCACCGGCCAATAATGCTGCCCAACTGCCAAATGCGCCTTGCCAAGCCATCTGCCTGGAGGTTGTCATTATTCTGTTTCGCTTTCGCTTTCAGTTTCTTCGGCTAACTTCACCATACGTAACAAATGAACTCGACGTTTATCTGCACGTAATACGGTAAATTCCAGTGAACCTATTGTGACTTGCTCTCCCCGGCCGGGCAGATGACCAAACTGGTTCACCACATGGCCGCCCACCGTATCAAAATCATCGTCACTCCACTCGGTTTCAAAATACTCGTTAAAGTCTTCAACCGGGGTCAATGCTTTGACAGTGAAGGTATTGTCATCACGTTGCAAAATTGGCGCATCATCATCCACATCATGCTCGTCTTCAATTTCACCAACAATTTGTTCAAGCACGTTTTCGATGGTAATCATGCCGGCCACACCACCATATTCATCAACAACGATTGCCATATGATTACGACGGGCGCGAAATTCACGCAGCAGTACATTTAGACGCTTACTTTCCGGGATAAACACCGCCGGACGTAACAATTCACGCAGATCAAAATTAAACTCACCAGAGCTGACCACTGCCGCCAGCAAATCCTTGGCCAGCAAAATACCGATAACATCATCACGATCATCATCAATCACCGGAAAACGTGAATGCGATGTTTCTGTGACCAGCTTAAGTGTCTCTTCCGGTGGCGCATCTCGGGAAACCATCACCACTTGGGAACGCGGAATCATAATGTCGCGAGCCTGCATCTGTGAGACGCTCAAAGCCCCTTCGACAATCGACAAGGCTTCAGCATCCAGAATATGCCGTTCAGAAGCATTGCGCAGTAATTCAATCAACTGTTCCTGGTCTTTAGGTTCCAGGAACAGATTACTTAATTTTCGCACCCAGGAAACTGGACTGTCTGAGCGACTCGGTCGTCCCTCACTCATGATGTAACCCTCTGCTCTGTATAAGGATTGTTAATATCAAGCTTGTGTAAAATTTTAATTTCCAACGATTCCATTAATTCTGCCTCATCGTCTTCAATATGATCATAGCCAAGTAAATGTAAACAGCCATGCACAATTAAATGTGCCCAATGATCATTAATGGTTTTCTCCTGCTCGGCAGCTTCACGCTCTACCACCGGAACACACAGCACCAGATCACCTAATAACACAGGTTCTAACGGCACAGGTGATTCAAAGGGAAAAGATAAAACATTGGTTGGATAGTTTTTGCCGCGGTAATCATTATTCAGTTCGGCACTTTCGGTTTCATCAACCAGGCGAATACTTAATTCACAGTCTTCGTTGACTTCAGCCAGTGCAGCACTGGCCCAGCGTTGAAATTGTTGTTCAGATGGCACATCTGCATCAGTTGCCTGCTGCAAATCGATAATGACGTTCACGACTTTGTTTCAGCCTTTTCGTAAGCCAGAATAACTTTCTGCACCAGCGAATGACGCACCACATCTTTTGCCTGAAAGAAGGTAAAGCCAATGCCTTCAATATCTTTTAATACTTCAATGGCATGGCGTAAACCTGAACGAGTTGAACCAGGCAAATCCACCTGGGTGATATCACCGGTAATCACCGCTGTTGAGTTATAGCCCAGACGGGTCAGAAACATTTTCATCTGCTCAACTGTGGTGTTCTGCGCTTCATCCAGAATAATAAACGATTCGTTCAATGTACGACCACGCATATATGCCAGTGGCGCTACTTCGATCACATTGCGCTCAATCAGTTTGGCAACCCGTTCAAACCCCAGCATTTCATAAAGCGCATCAAACAATGGCCGTAAATATGGATCGACTTTCTGAGCCAGATCACCCGGCAGAAAACCGAGTCGTTCACCTGCTTCAACAGCAGGTCTGACTAATACAATGCGTCTGGCAAAATCACGCTCCAGCGCTTCTACCGCACAGGCCACCGCCAGATAGGTTTTACCGGTACCGGCAGGTCCCACACCAAAGTTGATGTCATGCGTCATTACCCGACGCAAATAGGCTTGTTGATTTTCACCACGCGCTTTAATCAGGCCGCGTTTGGTTTTGATAGTAACTTCTTTTTCTTCTTCAAAACCGGTGGTTTCAGTGCCGCCGGATTCACGAATCGCCAGATGGACCTGTTCCGGTTCCAGAACAGATTGGGCGGTGTCGGCATACAGAGCATGTATCACATCCTGTACTTCAGCCAGAATCTCCGGCTTACCGATGATCTGGAACTTGCCACCGCGATTATTGATTTCCACGCCAAATCCACGCTCCATCATCCGGATATGTTCATCCAGATGACCACATAGATTGGCTAGGCGCGGGTTGTCCGCTGGACTTAATTCAAAGCTTATCGTGTCAACTGTAACAGCTGGAGTGACCACAAATTAGATTCCAAAAAGGAGTTAGAGGATAACGCTATCAGCAAGAAGTTCTCCTCGCAAGGAGTTGGTGTGTGCCTCTGTGACACGCACATCGACAAACTTGCCAACCAGCGCAATATCACCGGGGAAATTGACCACCCGATTATTTTCAGTTCTGCCGGCTATTTCACCTGCATCGCGATGTGCAGCACGCTCTACCAAAACACGTTGCACAGTGCCAAGCATCGATTCACTGACAGCATTTTCAAGCTCACGCAAACGATCCTGCATGATTTGCAGACGCTGTTTCTTCTCTTCATCAGAAACTGAATCATTAAACATCGCTGCTGGTGTGCCAGGACGCGCGCTATATATAAAGCTGAAAGAGTGATCAAAACCTATCTGGTTGATTAACGCCATCGTCGCGTTGAAATCTTCGTCGGTTTCATTAGGAAATCCGACAATAAAATCGCTCGACATACTCAGATTCGGACGAATTTTTTTCACCCGTTCAATTTTCTCAATATATTGCGCGACAGTATGACCGCGTTTCATCATCGCCAGAATCCGATCTGAGCCGGACTGCACCGGTAAGTGCAGATGATTGACCAGTTCCGGGACTTCGGCAAACGCTTCGATCAAAGAATCGGAAAACTCCACCGGATGCGAGGTAGTAAAGCGAATACGCTCAATACCATCAATTGCCGCCACATAATTAATCAGTAACGCCAGATCAGCGGTTTCATCATCTTCAATAATACCGCGATAGGCATTAACGTTTTGTCCTAACAGATTGACTTCACGCACACCCTGAGCGGCCAGTTGCCGAATCTCGCGCAACACAGCGCCAACCGGGCGACTGACCTCTTCACCACGGGTATAGGGCACAACGCAGAATGTGCAGTACTTGCTGCAACCTTCCATGATGGAAACAAATGCTGTTGGGCCATCGGCTTTTGGCGCAGGCAAATTATCGAACTTTTCGATTTCCGGAAACGAAATATCAATTTCCGGTTTATTATTTTTTCTGACATCGTCCAACATGGTGGGCAGTCGATGCAGAGTTTGTGGTCCAAAAATCAGATCGACATAAGGCGCACGTTTACGAATCGC
>TARA_R110002073_G_scaffold205568_18_pt1 | contig 15365 bp, 10 predicted proteins | sample TARA_R110002073 | Tara Oceans TARA_R110002073 (sample SAMEA4397174) | marine metagenome | biome: Polar Biome; feature: [DCM] deep chlorophyll maximum layer (ENVO:01000326); material: water (ENVO:00002006), including particulate matter (ENVO:01000060) such as... | depth 40 m
ATGTCGCCGCTTTTTTTCCGCGCGCTCTCCGGCCAACTTGCCGCTAGAATGTTCCGTCATCAGCGGAGTCAGGGAACTCACACCCAGCTCGGTAGCTTTTTGTATGACCCAATCCATACGTTCTCCGCGCGAGATGGCGATGCCTAGATGTATGTGCAGGTCAGATTCGCATTCGCGTTGCGCCAGGCCGCTCGTCAGCACCTGTACATTTCTCTTGTCGAGCGCTGTTATTTCAGCCGGATACTCTCCGCCGAGTCCATTGAATAAGATAAGTTTGTCACCTACGCCCAGACGCAGAGCGCGCGAGAGGTGGCGACTGGCCTCTGGTTCTAGCTGGACAACGGCATTGCTATGCAGTTCTTGAGAAGTGTGAATACGCGTTAAGCGCATGATGGTCGCACCTTGGTTTTACAGGCCGAGGTTAGTATAAATTTCCCGCGTGGGTTCTACCTGGTTCATGGTGTAGAAATGTATGCCGGGCGCGCCGCTGTCGAGCAGCGTCTGACATAATTGCGTGACAATTTCGATACCAAACTTACTGATACTCTCCTGGTCTTCGCCGTAATACTCCATGCGCCGGCAAATCCATCGTGGTATTTCCGCGCCACAGTTGCGAGAAAATCGCTGCAAATTGGTGAAGTTAGTGATGGGCATAATTCCTGCGTAAATGGGTTTGTCGATGCCAATGGCAGCGCATTGATCCAGGAAATAAAAATATGCCTCTACGTTGTAGAAGTATTGTGTGATGGCGCTGTCTGCGCCCGCATCAAACTTTCTCTTGAGAAATTGTATATCACTGTTGTAGCAGTCTGCTTCGGGATGAATCTCCGGATAGGCTGCAACCTCTATACGGAAATGTTCACCGGAGCTCTGTCGAATGAAGTCTACCAGTTCGTTTGCATAGACAAGCTGCTTGGCATCACCCATACCCGAAGGAATGTCGCCGCGCAGAGCAACAACACGGTTTACCCCACGCTTGCGATAAGTGTCCAGTAAAGTGCCAACGGCACTCTCATCATCCCCCCCGAAGCTCAAGTGGGGCGCCACATCGATACCTGCATCCTTGATGGAAGAGACTACCCCCAGGGTAGAATCACGCGTGCTGCCGCCCGCGCCGTAGGTCACCGAGAAAAACTCAGGACCTAGCGCGTTCAGGACAGGGGTAACCTCGTTCAGCAACTTGTTCATTCCCGCATCTGTCTTGGGCGGGAAGAACTCGAAGCTGAACCGCTTTTTTTGCTCAGCCATCTGTCAGGGTACCTTAGTACTTGTAGCTTTCAGGCTTGAAGGGGCCATCAGGACTGACTTTGATATAGTCGGCCTGCTCTGTGGTAAGGCGCGTTAGGACGGCACCGAAACCGCCGATCATGTGCGCCGCGACTTCTTCGTCCAGCCGCTTCGGCAATACTTCCACAGAAAGGGCAGAGGGCTTCATTTCAGTTTCCAGATCCGCGAACTTGCGCTCGTACAGATAAATCTGCGCCAGAACCTGGTTGGCAAAAGAGCCGTCCATAATCCGTGAAGGGTGGCCGGTAGCATTTCCCAGATTCACCAGGCGACCTTCTGACAACAGCAGCAGGTAATCGTTGGCTTTCTTATCACGGTAGACCTTGTGCACCTGCGGCTTGACCTCTTCCCACTCCCAATTGCTGCGCATGAAGGCGGTGTCGATTTCGTTATCGAAGTGACCAATATTGCTGACCACTGCACCTTTCTTGAGTGCCTTTAGCATGTTGGAGTCACACACCTGATAATTACCCGTTGTAGTGACGACCAGGTCAGTCTTGGATAGTAAGTCTTGATTGATACATGCAGGAGTACCGTCGTTGAGGCCATCAATGAAAGGTGACGCCACCTCAAAACCATCCATGCAGGCTTGCATGGCGCAGATTGGGTCGACCTCAGAGATCTTTACAATCATGCCTTCCTGACGCAGAGACTGGGCCGACCCCTTGCCGACATCACCGTAGCCAATAACGAGTGCCTTTTTGCCAGACATCAGGTGATCGGTGCCGCGCTTGATCGCGTCATTAAGGCTGTGGCGGCAGCCGTACTTGTTGTCATTCTTCGACTTGGTTACAGAGTCGTTTACGTTGATAGCAGGCACCTTCAACGTGCCGTGTTCCAGCATTTCCTGAAGGCGGTGAACGCCGGTAGTGGTTTCTTCGGTGATGCCGTGAATCTTTTCCAGCATGGCCGGGTATTTCTCATGCAGCATGGCAGTCAGATCGCCGCCGTCGTCCAGAATCATGTTGGCATCCCAGGGCTCACCATCTTTGAGTATGGTCTGCTCAAGACACCACTCGTACTCTTCTTCTGTCTCACCTTTCCAGGCGTAAACGGGTATACCTGCTTCGGCGATAGCGGCGGCTGCGTGGTCCTGTGTGGAGAAAATATTGCAGGATGACCAGCGCACTTCGGCGCCCAACTGAAGCAGTGTCTCAATCAGCACGCCCGTTTGAATGGTCATATGGATACAGCCGAGAATCTTCGCGTTTGCCAGAGGCTTGCTATCGGCATATTTGGCGCGCATCGCCATCAGTGCCGGCATTTCGCTCTCTGCGATTTCAAGTTCGCGTCTTCCCCACTGTGCCAGAGAGATATCGGCCACTTTGAAGTCTTCAACTTGTTGTAACTTTTCTGCTTTGTTCATTTTTTGCTTCCTCTTGGCCCTTGGGCCATATTTTTCAATTATGATTTCAGGTCGGCACTAGGCAGAGTCGACCGAAAGCTTCCCGTTATCGTGCTGCTTTTTTTAGAATCTTAGCTTTATCCTTTTTCTCCCAGGTAAAGTCTCGATCCTCGCGACCAAAATGCCCATAAGCCGCCGTCTTGCGGTAGATGGGACGCTTCAGGTTCAGCATCGCGACCAAACCTTTGGGACGCAGGTCGAAATGTTCGCGTACCAGTTCTGCAATGGCCTCGTCTTCAATTTTGCCTGTGCCGAATGAGTCGATGGCGATGGAGGTGGGCTCTGCCACACCAATCGCATAAGACACCTGGATTTCACAACGGTCCGCCAAGCCTGCAGCGACGATGTTCTTCGCCACGTAACGGCCCGCATAGGCTGCGGAGCGGTCAACCTTTGAGGGGTCCTTGCCGGAGAATGCGCCGCCACCATGACGCGCCATGCCGCCGTAGGTGTCCACAATGATTTTGCGTCCCGTAAGACCACAGTCACCGACTGGGCCGCCGATGATGAACTGGCCCGTGGGATTAATGTGGTACTGCGTGCCCCGGTGTAACCACTCCGCTGGCAACACGTCTTTGATGACGTGCTTCATAATTTGTTTGTGAATTTCCTTTTGCTTCACGTCTTCATCGTGCTGGGTGGACAACACCACCGCGTCGATGGCAACGGGCTTACCGTTTTCGTAACGCAGAGTGACCTGGCTTTTGGCATCGGGGCGCAGCCAGGGCAGCGTGCCGTCCTTACGCAATTGAGCCTGACGCTCCACCAGACGGTGGGCGTAATAGATAGGCGCAGGCATCAGCACTTTGGTTTCATTAGTGGCATAGCCGAACATCAGGCCCTGGTCTCCGGCGCCCTGTTCTGCGTGGGCGCCTTGGCCCTCGGTAACACCCATGGAAATATCGGGTGATTGCTTGCCGATCGCATTGAGTACGGCACAGGATGCGCCATCGAAACCGACGTCGGAGCTGTCGTAGCCAATATCGAGTATGGTGTTACGAATGGTCTCCTCGAGGTCCATATGCGCTGTGGTGGTGACTTCACCTGCTACCACGGTCATACCTGTCTTAACCATGGTCTCCACGGCTACGCGCGCATTCTTATCGCGCTTTAACAGGTAGTCCAGAATCGCGTCAGAAATCTGATCCGCCATTTTATCCGGGTGTCCCTCGGATACGGACTCGGATGTAAAAATATTATATTCGCTCATAGTTATATCCTTCTTACTGAATTATCAGGCATGGCCAAACAACCGCACCTGTACTTGAAAACCGTTTCGTTGCGCCAGGTAAACACTGGCAATGTCTGCTAATCCTGCGTCCTGCGCCCAGTGCGTCAATTCCTGCGGATCAAAACCCAACCATAGATCACCGCAATTTTCCCTCGCCCAGCCTTGATCGTGTTTGCAGAGTTCTGTTACCAGTACTACGCCAGTGGGCGCGAGGCATGATGCGACATCATGCAGAACCTCACCTGGGGCCGGTGTGTGGTGTAGCACCATATTGATAACAGCGCAGTCCGCCTGCAGGCCTTGCATTTGCTTGCTGCGAGTGTCATCGAGTATGAATTCAATATTTTCCAATCTGGCGGCAGAGGTTTTCCCCCGCGCTTGTTCCAGCATGGCCGGCGCATTGTCCAGGGCCACAACACGCTCAAATATCTGTGCCAGTTCCAGCAGAAAGGAGCCGTCGCCAGGCCCTACTTCCAGCACCGTGCCGCGCCGCTCCAGATGGGCATCCGCCAAAACGTCTGCTACGACATCCGCATATTGTGTGTAGCTGGCAATCAGATCCTGCTGCTGGTGGAATTTGTGCGCATTGAGACGGAAAAAATTACTGGAATTTTCCTCCCGCTGTCGGTGCATCGCCGCCAGCCTGTCCTGGATATCCACTGGTAGATCGATCTCATCCACGGCATCAAAAATACTGTTTTGCAGTGCTTCCAGATCCGCGTGTTGTCCCAGCTGGCTGCGACGATAGTAAATGGAGTTTGCCTCACGCCGGGCGGTTATCAGACCGGCATTCGCTAATACTTTCAAGTGATGGCTGAGGGCTGGCTGGCGGATATCAAAAATGGAGCATAACTCGGAGACGCCAAAGGAGTCCTTGCGCAGTACGCGAAGCACTAACAGGCGCAGGGTGTCGGCGCTGGCTTTGCACAGGTTGGTGAGAGCCGTCAGACGCGGGTCTGACTGCGGTTGGTCCGGCATCTCGATCACTCGTTTAGCGGTATTTGATGGAGGCATAGCGGGATAGTCTAGCAGGCAAAACTATCTATATCAAAATATTTTGATATAGTGGTGTGATCCTGATCACACTACTGAAAGTCTGAGTTTGGGCCAAATATTGGCCTATTTGATTGCCGTTAGCCCCCGCTTACGCGAAAATGACGGCCGTTTTAGGCCCACCTACCCCGACCTGGAGAACCTGATGTCGTCCCCTCGCTCAAAACTTGCCAATGCTATTAGTGTCCTTAGTATGGACGCTGTCCAGAAGGCAAATAGCGGCCACCCCGGCGCCCCGATGGGCATGGCGGATGTCGCTGAAGTGCTGTGGAACGATTACCTGCGCCACAATCCAGCCAACCCCGATTGGCCGGGCCGAGACCGGTTTGTGCTGTCTAATGGTCATGGCTCCATGTTGATCTACTCCCTTTTGCACCTCTCTGGCTATGATCTGCCGATAGAGGAATTACAGAATTTCCGCCAGCTACATAGCAAAACGCCGGGTCACCCTGAATATGGGGATACTCCGGGTGTGGAGACGACCACGGGTCCGTTGGGTCAGGGACTGGCCAACGCCGTGGGCATGGCCTTAGCGGAAAAGATCCTGGCGGCGCAATTCAACCGCCCGAGTCATGCCGTGGTGGATCACGACACCTATGTCTTTGTCGGCGATGGCTGCCTGATGGAGGGTATTTCCCATGAAGCAAGCTCCCTGGCAGGGACATTGGGGTTGGGTAAACTCATCGCTTTTTACGATGACAACGGGATATCGATCGACGGTGAGGTGAAAGGTTGGTTTACAGACGATACGCCCGCTCGTTTTAAAGCCTATGGCTGGCAGGTCGTTAGTGACGTAGATGGCCACAATGCCAGCGAGGTGAAAGCCGCGATCGAGGCTGCGCAGGGGCAGACCGACAAGCCGACACTCATTTGCTGTAAAACCGTTATTGGCAAAGGATCACCCAACAAGCAGGGCACCGCCTCTGTACATGGTGCTGCGCTGGGTGATGAGGAGGTGGCAGCGACCCGCGTGGCTTTGGCGTGGGAGCATGCGCCCTTTGAAATTCCGGATGATATCTATGTCGGCTGGAATGCGCGGGAGCGCGGCGCAGCCCGCGAAAAAGCCTGGGACGAGGGAATAGCTGCTTACGCCACGGAGCACCCCGAGTTGGCGGCGGAGCTGCGCAGGCGCCTGGCGGGAGAGCTGCCGGTTGATTTTTCTGAACAGGCCGCAGCGTACATTGTTCAATGTCAGCACGAAAGTGCCAGCATCGCCTCTCGTAAAGCTTCCGAGAATTGCTTGAACGCATACGGGCCAATGTTACCAGAGCTACTCGGTGGATCCGCAGATCTGGCAGGCTCCAACCTCACTTTTTGGAGTGATTCCAAGGGCGTCAGTGCTGCCGATGCCAATGGTAACTATATTTACTATGGGGTACGAGAGTTTGCGATGGCAGCCATCATGAATGGCATTGCTCTGCATGGTGGTTTTATAAACTATGGCGCCACATTTTTGATATTTATGGAATACGCCCGCAACGCGGTGCGCATGGCGGCATTGATGCGCCAGCAATCGATCTTTGTTTTTACCCACGACTCTATCGGATTAGGAGAAGACGGACCCACGCACCAGGCGGTAGAGCAGCTCACAGCGTTGCGTGCCACGCCCAATATGGAGACCTGGCGGCCCGGTGATGCTGTGGAGTCTGCCGTCGCCTGGAAGTCGGCGATTGAGCGACGAGATGGTCCTACCTGTCTGATTTTTTCGCGACAGGGCTTGCCTCATCAAGAGCGAGATGATCAACAGGTTGCGGATATTGCCCGTGGTGCCTATGTGCTCAGAGACACCGACGGCATACCTGATGCCATCCTCATTGCAACAGGATCGGAGGTCCAGTTGGCGGTAGCGGCGGCGGAGGAATTGGCTTCTTCGGGTAAGAAGGTGCGCGTAGTATCTATGCCGTGTACCGAACTGTTCGAAAAGCAGGATGAGGAATATAAAGAAGCCGTACTGCCAAGCGATGTACTGGCACGCGTGGCGGTGGAAGCTCTGCATGCGGATTTTTGGTACAAGTTTGTTGGCCTTGATGGACGTGTAGTCGGGATGACCACCTTCGGTGCGTCTGCTCCTGGCAAGGTATTGATGGAACACTTTGGGTTTACTACGGAGAATGTCGTCGCAGTCGTCGAAGACATTCTGCTGTAGGACAGACAGCTGTGTTGCGTTTGGCCATCAACGGCTACGGCCGGATCGGCCGCAGTATTCTGCGTGCACTTTACGAGAGCCCGCTGAAGTCCGAGCTAGTGGTGGTTGCGATCAATGAAATAGCGGACGCACGTACGGTTTTACATCTAACCCGCTACGACTCGACACATGGCCGCTTTCAGCAATCTCTCGACGGAGACGAGCAAGAGTTGCGAGTCGATGGTGATGCCATCGTTCTGTTGAATCATTCCCGTATCGACAAACTGCCCTGGAAAGAACTGGGCGTGGATGTGGTGCTGGAATGTACGGGGTCTTTTTCCGATCGCGCGACCGCGGAACAACATTTGCGTCTGGGAGCAAAAAAGGTGTTGTTCTCCCAACCAGCGCAGGCCGATGTCGACAAGACAGTAGTCTATGGCATCAACCACGGAGAGCTCAGTGCGTCTCATCTCATTGCGTCTAATGCATCCTGTACTACCAATGCCATCCTGCCTGTAATTCAGGCGCTGGAAGACGTGGTTGGCATTGAGTACGGCACCATAACCACCATTCATTCGGCGATGAACGATCAGCCAGTGCTTGACGCCTACCATCACACAGATTTGCGCAAAACTCGCGCGGCTTCGCAGTCCATCATTCCCGTCGATACGGAGTTGGCCAAAGGCATTGAGAGGATGCTACCGGCCATGGCGGGACGATTTACCGCACAGGCTTTGCGTGTGCCGACGCTGAATGTCTCGGCACTGGATTTGACCGTGCATACGCGAAGCGACACCGATGTGGTTGCAATTAATCACATTTTGCGAGAAGCGTCACAGTCTTGCTTCAATGGCGTGCTTGGCTATACAGAGGAGCTTCTGGCATCCTGTGACTTCAATCATGACCCCCGCTCCAGCATTGTGGATGCCAGCCAGACCCGGGTCAGCGGTAAGCGGTTGGTGAAGGTACTTACCTGGTTCGATAATGAATGGGGCTACGCCAATCGTATGCTGGATGTGGCCAGGTACTGGGGTAATTTGTAGAAACTCTCGGGGTGTGCAACCCAGGTGCAGTGACTGCTTTCCGGTCGCGCACTGTCAAAGGATGGTCGCATGGGATTAGAAATCGATTTGATGCAGGATCAGGATTTACGCGGTAAACGTGTTCTGATTCGAGAAGACCTTAACGTGCCAATTAAGAACGGGGTAGTGACCAGCGACGCCCGCATCCGAGCGGCTCTGCCCAGCATTGAGGCGGCCCGCACCGCGGGGGCCAAAGTTATTCTTATGTCGCATCTCGGTCGCCCTGTGGAAGGTGAATACGATCCGCAGCTTTCGCTAGGGCCTGTGGCAGAATATTTATCTCTTGCGTTGGGTAGCCCGGTTTCACTGGTGACTGATTGGCGCTTGGGGGTAGAGCTGGCGGAAGGTGAAGTTGCCCTGTTGGAAAACGTGCGCTTTAACCTGGGCGAAAAATCGGATGACGAATCACTGTCACGCGCCTATGCCGCCTTGTGCGATATTTTTGTGATGGACGCATTTGGCACTGCACACCGCGCTCAGGCCTCGACTCACGGGGTGGCAAAACACGCGCCGGTAGCCTGCGCTGGACCCTTGCTGGCCGGAGAATTGAGCGCGCTGGAGCTGGCGCTATCCAATCCTGCTCGGCCCATGGTTGCGATAGTCGGTGGCTCGAAAGTTTCAACGAAATTGACGGTGCTTGAGACGTTGTCTGACAAGGTAGACCAGCTGGTAGTTGGCGGTGGAATCGCCAATACCTTCCTGGCGGCCAATGGCAGTGCCGTAGGCAAATCTTTGTGTGAGCATGATCTGATTCCTGTCGCCCAGGCCCTGTTGCACAAAGTCAGTATTCCCCTGCCGGCGGATGTGGTCACCGCAAAGGTGTTTTCTGAGGATGCCGAAGCGCATCGTAAATTTGCCAGCGACGTCACCGAAGATGATATGATTTTTGACATCGGCCCCGAGGCCGCAAAACAGGTTGCAGAAATTATCGCTGGCGCGGGCACCATTCTTTGGAACGGACCGGTAGGTGTTTTCGAGTTTGAGCAATTTGCCAGTGGTACCAGAGCCGTGGCCGAAGCGATCGCCGATAGCAACGCGTTCTCGCTGGCGGGGGGTGGTGACACGCTGGCAGCCATCGACCAATTTGATATTGCGGATAAAGTTTCTTATATATCAACCGGTGGCGGAGCATTTTTGGAGTATGTGGAGGGCAAGACCCTGCCCGCTGTCGCGATGCTTGAGCAGCGCGCCGGCAAAAAGCCAAACTAGTATAATCAACGTAACGATCTAAAGGATTTCCCATGGCATTAATCAGTTTGCGTCAATTGCTGGATCACGCTGCCGAACACGACTATGGCGTGCCGGCTTTTAACGTTAATAATCTGGAACAAACTCGCGCCATCATGGAGGCGGCTGATGCCACTAATTCTCCGGTGATCATGCAGGCCAGCGCTGGCGCGCGCAAATATGCGGGTGCGCCATTTCTGCGCGCGATGATGGAGGCTGCCATGAATGAATTTCCTCACATTCCGGTAGTGGTGCATCAGGACCACGGTGTTTCGGCCGGCGTGTGCCAGCGTTCGATTCAGTTGGGTTTCAGTTCAGTGATGATGGACGGCTCTCTAGGCGAGGACGGCAAAACCCCGATGGATTTTGATTACAACGTGGCCATTACTCGGCAGGCTGTAGAGATGGCGCATTCCTGTGGCGTCTCTGTGGAGGGAGAACTCGGTTGTCTGGGTTCACTGGAAACCGGCGAAGCCGGCGAGGAAGACGGTATCGGGGCAGAGGGTAAGCTCACCCTCGACCAGATGCTGACCGATCCCGAAGAGGCGGCGCAGTTTGTCAAAGCCACCGACGTCGACGCGCTTGCTATCGCCTGCGGCACCAGTCACGGGGCCTACAAATTCACGCGCCCACCGACCGGTGACATTCTAGCAATAGACCGTATTAAGGAAATACACTCGCGCATTCCCAATACACATTTGGTCATGCACGGCTCCTCTGCAGTGCCCCAGGATTGGTTGGCGATCATCAACGAGTTTGGTGGTGAAATACCCGAGACTTACGGTGTGCCGGTGGAACAGGTTCAGGAAGGCATTCGTCACGGCGTACGCAAAGTCAATATTGATACCGACCTGCGCCTTGCTTCAACAGGCGCGATTCGTCGTTTTCTGGCGCAGAACCCGTCTGAGTTTGATCCGCGCAAATATCTGGCACACACTATTACGGCGATGAAGGATATCTGTATCGATCGGTATGTTGCTTTTGGTACAGCCGGTAATGCCGATAAGATCAATGTACGCACTTTGTCAGAGATGCAGGAGTCTTACGATGCTGGTGAACTTGCGGCTAAAGTGAACTGAGGGATGTCGACGATTTGTCTCCCGAACAGCTCGAACGATTACGCAGTCAACTCCCTCCGTTTGGCGAAGCGGCTCAATCGAGCGCACTACTGGAAGAATTTTGTCGTTTCTACAACATTGATTTTGCAGCCCGCTATCCACAGCTGAACCATTCTGCCGGTACTGTGCGTTCCGGTGCTTATAGTCTTGCTGTTCACTATTGGCATCAACCCAATGCGAGCGCCAACCTACTATTACTGCACGGCTACTTTGATCACACCGGCCTGTTTGGAAAACTGATTGATTGGGGTCTGTCGAGCAATTGCAATGTACTCATATTTGATTGGCCCGGACATGGCCTGTCCAGCGGCGAGCCTGCGGTTATCGATGACTTTAGTGATTACAGCCGGGCGATAAAAGATGTGCTCGACACGGTGCGTGGGCCGCCGCTACCACAGTGGGTAATGGCACAGAGCACGGGGTGCGCGGCCCTGATTGATTTTGCTGGTAAGTATGCCTGGCCGTTTTCGGCAACGGTATTGCTGGCCCCGTTAATTCGGCCGGCCAATTGGTTTGGCGTTCGATTGGCTCACAAAGTGCTGCGGCCATTTGTCGATAGCGTGCGCCGTAAATTTGTCGTGAACTCATCTGATCGCAAATTTCTGGACTTCCTGGAACGCGACCCACTGCAATGCAGAACGATTTCACTGCGTTGGATCGGCGCGCTCAGTCGTTGGCTGCGTGATCTGCAACAACGCGATTTGGATGTGGGGCCGGCATTGATTGTTCAGAGTGATACCGACGATACGGTGGACTGGCGTTATAACGTTGGTTTTTTAGCTAGCTTGTTTCCTGAAAGCGAGGTGGCGTATCTTTCCGGCGCGGGTCATCAGTTGGCAAACGAGTCAGCTGAATATCGCGAGGACTATTTGCAGCGCGTAGAAGAACATGTTGGCAAACAGGGAGTCATTCTTAGCGATTATTCAGGAATAGAAGCCCGCTGATTTGAGCAGTTCATAGAGCGGCTGCATCGCTTCACCGTAGCGCTGCCAACGATTGACCGAGCTCGTATAAATACCCTGCCTGACCTGCACTGCGCTGGGCGTGGCCACACTGGTCTTTCGTTGATGAAAAGTAAGGCACTGTTCTTCCCAGGGAAGTTCGCAATACGCTAATAGCTCTCGGGTGATCTGTTCTGGGTTTTCGACAAGTGCCTCATACGGGACTTCGTGTATTGCGCCCGGCATGTCCTCCCGCCAGTGACGCATCAACCGGTCAAACTCGATGTAGTAGCGACCACAGTCGATCAAGTTGTAGTTGTAGTAGTAATGGCGGAAGTTTACAGCAAAAAGCTGACGATAATTACTCAGGCATGTGTCCATGGGGTCCCGTCGCAGGCAGACTATTTTCGCTCGGGGAAGGGCGAGTTTGACAAGGCCTAGATAGAGAAAGTTGAGAGGCAGTTTGTCGATGAAGTGCGGCGTGTGCCCCGTTCCTGGCCGTGTACTGTCGATATAGCCAGCACCCAGAGCCGAGTAGTCGAGCGTAGTGGCCCCGGTCAACATAGCAAGGTCGAGAAGCGCGTTTGCTGTTGATCCGGTAGCGCGTCTGACTTGCAGGGGGAAATTCTGCAGCTCGCCGGCGGCGAAAACCTGCGAGTGACTGGATAGAATCTGCTCCACCAGGGTCGTTCCAGTGCGTGGCATACCAACAATGAAAATAGGCTCCTGATTATCGCAGCCACTATTTTCCTGGTGCAGCAGTTCAGCGGTGAAGAGTTGCCGGATGCCTGTAAAGAGGTCGGCATCAGATTTCGCGTTATAGCCTATTTTTTCTGACTGCGCCTGTTTTGCCCAGGTCAGGTTGTCAAACGCGTTCTGGTAGTTACCCAGATCCTCTTGTTCTTTGGCTATGGCATGTCCCAGGTGCAGTTGATCCCGAGGTGTCGCTACTTCGTTGCGTAGTTTCGCCAGTCGTTCGAGGTGATTTTTTTGTGTGGTCTGGCGACCCAGGGCGGCTAGTGCTGCATGTGCCTTGAACATAAGCGGTTGCGCGGTGATGGCTTTCTCATAAGCTGCCTCGGCGTCTACAAAACGTCCGGCAAACTGAAGCGAGGCGGCCAGATTAAAAAACAGGTCCGCCTGCCACTCACTCGACAATATTTTTGTAAGTTTAAAGCGCTTTTCCAACTTCAGGGCTGCGCGCTCGAAGCAGCGTAAGGCTTTCTCATGTTCGCCGGTATGGCTGAAGACGGTCCCCAGTGTGTTGAGTGTTGGTAATTGATCTGGCTCCAGCAACAGAGCCATCTCCGCTTCACGCAGCGCCTGTTCAGGGTGACTGGATGCGATAAGCTGTTTACCCAGTTCCGCACGATACTCGGGATTTTTGGGCGCAAGCATGACAGCGTTGCCAAGAATCTTGGCTGATTTGGTGAATTGCCCGTTGTGTGCGGCGATAACGCCACACATAAACCAGGCATCTGCGAAGTTTTGGTCAAGCGCGAGAATGGCTTGGCAGTGCCGATGGACTTCTCTTAGCAGACCTTGCTGCAGCGCTTTTTGGGCCGCCGCATGGTGCTCGAAAATTTGTTGTTCGCTGGAGTTCATGGGTACAGCATTCTAAGCGCAGGAACCGCACTCGTCACCTGCATTACTCAATCAGGCTTTTGAAAAATGAAAGGCATAAAAAAGGGCGCCGCAGCGCCCCTCCTCTTAGCAGTGTGGCTAGCCGTCAAAATTGTAGGTGAATTTTAGACCGAGCTGCCGCGGGCGTACCACGTTGTGGTAGTAGCGACGCAATGTAAAATCCCCTACGTCGCGGATGAAGCTCTTGTCTGCACGAACGCCGGTTTCGGCATATTTATCAAAGACGTTATCCGCATACAAGGTGACCATCCAGGAATCTTTTAGCCAGGTTGTCGAGACGTTGTAAAGGGCGAATCCAGACAGCTTTTCGCCGTTGTCCCGCTCTCCCGCCTTGGTAAGGACATCGCTCTGTGCGGATACCGCTGTATCGAAATTCAACTGTGAGCCATCGTTTAAAGGCAGCTCATAGTGCGCTGCGAGGTAAAACTGGTTCTCCGGGGTGCCTGGTAGTCGATCGCCGTCATAAGCGGCGCACTCAGGGTCTTCCTTGGTGCCGTCGCCACAAAAGGGACTTGAGAACAGACCTGGGACATCTGCCGTCAATTTCGCCTTGGTATAGGCGTAGGATCCGGTGACTGAGAGTTTTGGTGTGATATACCATTGTCCGTTCAGCTCAACGCCGTAACTCTCTGCGGAGTCACCGTTAGTCGTGATGGGTATAGCGCCATTGACAGTGGTCGAGGTCAGCTGAACGTCTTTCCAATCGATGTAGTACAAGGAGGCATTGAATATTACCGAATCGCTAAACTGAGACTTCATTCCGATCTCATAGTTAGTGGTGGTATCGGGCTTGTATGATGCCTCGTCAGGTTGGGCACAAGTGTTTTGTTCATTGGGGTCCACGGGCACGGGGCAAAGGGCAATGGCATTGGAAGCGCCCAGCCGGTAGCCCTCGCTAACCGTCAGGTACCCCATGATGTCATCGTTAAAGTCGTAGGACGTATTGAACTTATACACGACATCGTCGTCATCTGCTTTGCCGGTGTCTGAATTGGTGTTGATTGAATTCTGCGGCGCGCCGTCGAAGACGGTATCGAACAAAGGCAGAGCGAGTGCGTTGGTGGCTTCGTAGTCATACTTAAACCAGCGAGCGCCGACTGTTACCTGCCAGGCGTCGCTAAACTGGTACGCGAGTTCTCCGAAAAAGGCAGTTTCCTCCAGGTGCTCATCAAAAGTTTGGTAAAACTCCAGTGAATCAGGACGAAGTTGAACACCGCCAAGCTCATCCACGGCAAACTGGTCAAAGCCGGGCGTGAACTCTTCGCTCAGCGTACTGTTATCAAAATCGTTGTAGAACCCGCCTGCAATCCAGCTCAGGGGACCGTCAGACGTTGAGACCAAGCGCAGTTCTTGAGTGAACGTGTCTGCATCAGCGTTCTCGCGAGTGAATGCGGAGAAGCTTGGGAACAGCTCATAACCATACTCGAATGCGAGCAGAAGATCGGTTTGGTCCCTCTGGCCATTTTTTTGTGTGTATTCCGAATAGCCGGTAGCAGACGTCAGCTCTGCAAACCCCAGGTCCGCCAATATTTCAAGCGCAAACAACTCATTTTTACGCGAATTGGGCTCCTCGAAGCGGTCTGCTGATTCGTATTTGCCGGTACCATAGCTATCCCGTTGGTTGATCTGGCGGCCGCCAGTGTCCTGGTCCTGATAGTAGTAGGAAAGCGTGCTATCCAGGTGTTCGCTGGTATAGCGCAGTGCTGCGCGCCCGGACCAGGTCTCTTCGGTATTGACGTCCTTTTTTTGCTTCAGGTTCGCATCTCTTTCGCCGGGCGGTGGCTGCGGATTAGAGACGCCCGCCTGGCGTACCAAGTAGTTGTAATCGATAAAACCCGGGTCATTCAGGTAGTCAATTGACGCACGAAACGCCAACGTGTCATCAATGATGGGAATATTTAGGGTGCCACCACCCTCGTAGCCGGCGTCGTCTGAATGAGTGAGGCTGTAGAGGTCGCCGCGCACCTGGTAACTCAAGGCGTCGGCCTGTGGCCTGTTGGGAATATAGCGCACTGCACCGCCCATCGTACCGGCGCCATAAAGTGTGCCCTGAGGCCCCATCAGGACTTCCACCCGCTCCATATCATTAAGCTTGAAATCGATGTATAGGGGAATTTCACCGATGTAGGTGCCAACGGTACCACCACCGCTGTTATCGCCGTCACTCGCCGTAATAGTACTTACATTCAGGCCTCGCACAGTGAGTATATTGCCGCTGCGGGGCCCCTGATCTACCACCGTCAACCCCGGCA
>TARA_R110002073_G_scaffold60209_11_pt1 | contig 15365 bp, 11 predicted proteins | sample TARA_R110002073 | Tara Oceans TARA_R110002073 (sample SAMEA4397174) | marine metagenome | biome: Polar Biome; feature: [DCM] deep chlorophyll maximum layer (ENVO:01000326); material: water (ENVO:00002006), including particulate matter (ENVO:01000060) such as... | depth 40 m
TCCACTTCGGCGGTAAAGTCGACGTGTCCGGGGGTATCGAGCAAGTTGATCGAGTACTGATTCCAGTTGTACTTCACACACGCACTGAAAATCGTGATCCCACGCTCTTGTTCTTCGGGATCGTCATCGGTGTCGGTCGTTCCATGATCAACCCGGCCGACTCGATGCTTCGCACCACTGAGGTACAGCATGCGTTCGGTCACGGTCGTTTTGCCCGCATCAATGTGGGCAATGATGCCGATGTTACGAATTTTGGATATGTCGAGAGCCATCAGTCTCGTGGGGTGTTGCTAGGAAGAAGGGAAACCGGTTCAAGCTCGACGTGTTCACGAAATCAAGATTCGCGGATGCGTCAGGGCAGTTCATAGTGCTTTTGCAAAGCCTACACTAGCGCATGAAAAACCGCGACACGGTGTAAGCCACACCGGATCGCGGTCCATGGATTTCGTTGTGCGAATGCACTACCAAGCGAAGTGAGCAAATGCCTTGTTCGCGTCCGCCATGCGGTGCGTGTTTTCACGCTTGGTGTAGGCAACGCCTTCTTTCTTGTAGGCCGCCAAAACTTCGTCAGCAAGCTTGAGGTGCATTGGGCGTCCCTTTTTGTCGCGGACGGCGGCAAGCAACCAACGAATCGCCAAACTTTGTTGACGGCTACGGTTCACTTGCATCGGCACCTGGTAGCTCGCACCACCGACTCGCTTGCTGCGAACTTCGATGTAAGGCTTGATGTTTTCCAGTGCGGTTTCGAAGATTTCGATTGGCTCGGCGTCGGTGTTACGCTTGCCTACTTCTTCGAGTGCGTCGTAGAAAACTCGTTGTGCTGTGGTCTTTTTGCCATCGAGCATCAAGCAATTGATGAACTTGCCCGCAAGCATCGATCCGTGCTTCGGGTCACCTTTAAGCGAGGTGCGGCTAGCTGTGATACGTCCCATGTTTGGTTTCGGTAAGTCGGTTGGGAATCGCGGCCGAAAACAACGATCGGCTGGCAAATCCGTGAAATGGATCTAAACGGTAAAATCTCGAAGCGAGTGGGTTTGCGGAATCAGATCCACAAACTATTTCTTCGCACCGTAACGGCTTCGAGATTGCTTGCGGCCATCAACGCCCAATGCGTCACGCGATCCGCGGACCACTTGGTAACGAACACCCGGCAAGTCACGAACACGTCCGCCACGCACCAAGACGATCGAGTGCTCTTGAAGGTTGTGACCTTCACCAGGGATATAGACGGTGACTTCTTTGCCGTTGCTCAAACGCACACGCGTGATCTTCCGAAGAGCCGAGTTAGGCTTCTTAGGAGTCATCGTACGGACCTGCAAGCAAACGCCCTGTTTCTGTGGGCACTTTTCGAGCACAGGCGACTTGCTTTGGCTTTTCTTCAGCTTACGTCGCTTGCGGACGAGTTGATTGATGGTTGGCATAGAAAGTAGTTGTGGATCTTTTCCGTCGGGCCTTAATTCATTACGAACGAGCAAGTATCCGTTTTGCACGAAACCTGTCAATAGCTACTCGGCGTTTGAAACGCAGGAAATTTAGCTTGGAATGAAAAATGCCCTCTTAACTTTCCCATCGCTCCCCCCTACGGCCTCACACACCACGACGAATCCCCCGTTTTCCCCGACAGGTTCCTCGAAAAGTGAACAGCTGTTCCGCTGTATGTAATGGCAACTAGCCGGACAGCGAATTTTCGCTAGATTACCTAGACCTCCATGGAGGGGGAGCGACTTTCGATGAAGCCTATCACCCCATCAATGAGAGATAAATGCGATGAAATCCTCAGTACTCGGCAGCTTTGCAACCCGACTTTGCTCGGGCCGCCCATTTGCGATGCTCGCTTTGGCGTCGCTGTTTGCCTTCAGCCCTGAACCGCAGGCCGAGGCCCAGTTGATCCAGATCGGTCGCGGATTCGGCGGCGGCGTCCGTGTCCGAGTCCCATTCGTTGCAGTGGATGTGGCTCCTTGGGGCGACACCCGGGTTCGTGCTCCCTTTACCTCGGTCAACACGGGAATCTATGCCGGCCCACGCTATTCAAGCCGCTATGGCAGCCCCATTTATCCGAGTTACGCCTATCCCCCAGCCTCGCCCTACTATCGCAGCGTCCCGAGTTATCCCCCAAACGTGTACTCGTCGCCAAACTACCGGAGCACGAGTCCGATTGTTAGTGGCAGCTCAATCTACGGCACCCCAATGCCGGCCGCTCCCATCCAAAGCAATCCCGGATTCAGCAATTCGGACAGCAGATACGGCAGCTCGATCATTGCCTCGGCCACTCCATCCCCTCTGTCGGGCGATGGCCCTGTTTCGGCTGCGTCCCAAAGGCCTCCTTTTGCGGGGTCGGCATCGGATGATTTGCTCCGCCGCGCGGCGATGCAATTGCAAACCAGCCTTTCGCGGCGAGGGGGCGACAGCGATATCTGGATCGACTATTTGGCCCCCGCAGAGATCCTGCGCCTGATCGATTCGGGTGAAATGTCCACCGAAATGGCCCAGACACGGCTCCGCAATTACCAGGGGGTGACCTTTAACCCCGAGCTCCGCTGGTTAACGTCGCTGCCTGGATTTGCCGAGACGCGTCAACAATTGGAACTTCGGGTTGCCAATGCGAGTACCGACAACGGCATTCGCGAGTCGACGCCGCAGCCAGCCGCTCCCGCAGCAACCGAAACTTCGCCCGGGGCCGCAGAGACGCTACCTCCTCCGATGCCCAAGCCTGATGCTGCTGCGGATCGAGCGAACTCGGGCCAACCCACGCCCGCCAAACCGGTTGCCGAGCCCGACGCGGAAAAGCCCGACGCGGAAAAGCCCGACGCGATTAAATCAGTCGGCATCTAGTGCGGGTGGCGGGGTCGCAATTGACAGAAGAACGCTTTCTTCTGGTCGGGCAATGAGTAATCGAAGCCACAATTTTTGAAGAATTCTTCGGAGGAACTGATCGCCATCACCTCCATCACCCCGAGCTCACGGGCGCGCTGGACACAGTGGTCGACCAACATCCGACCGACCCCAATGTTTCGATACTCGTGGTGCACGGCCAAGCTGAGCAGTTCCGCCAGTTTGGCGCTGTAGATCTCGACTGCGGCAAACCCAAGGCATTTTTCATTGCCGTCATCGGTTCGCACCGCCATAAAACCGTGCCGCGTCAGCTCGATCACTTCCGCTTCGGTGCGGGCCAGTAATAAACGCTGTGCCACGTAAGGTCGCAGCAGGGCATGAATCGCTTCGGCGTCGCTTGGCATCGCTTTGCGAATCGTCACCCCCGCCAGCAGCGAGGGGGGCTCGGCGTCGGGGTTTTCCGACGAATGAGGGGTATTTTGCGAAGAATCCTGCGTCACGATCACTCCTAATGCCGCAAATGCTTAATTCAATTGAACTGGGTTGGTCGCTTGTTTGATGGTGTCTCGCATCAAGGCGATCGGGGCGTCGCGTCCGGTGAACAATTTGTATTGGTACGCCGCTTGGCGAACAAACATATCGATCCCAGTGATGATTCGGCAGCCGTGCTTTTTTGCATGTTTGATCAACATCGTGCTTTCGGGGTTGTAAACGGTATCAAACACGACCATGAACTGATTCATTGCCGAGGCGTTATACGGCGTGCTGTCGACATCAGGATGCATTCCGATCGGCGTTCCGTTGACCAGCAAGTTGACCTTGTGTGAATGACGATCTTCCCATTCGACCACGCGGCAGCCGATTTCCGAAGCCAAAAGGTTGGCGCGTTCAAAGGTTCGCGAGGCGATCGTGATATCGGCGCCACGTTGACGCAATCCCCACGCGATCGCTCGGGAAACCCCGCCAGCGCCAAGAATTAAGACCGACATCCCCATCATCGGCTTATCGACATCTTTTTTCAGTGTCAGCACCTGTTCGATGCAATCCATCGCTGCGCGGTAATCGGTGTTATAGCCGAGGTTGTCTTTGCCTTGGAAAATCACGGTGTTGACCGCCCCAATTCCATTCGCACTCGATTCCGCTTGCGTGCAATATTCGAGCGTTCGCTCTTTGTGAGGGATCGTGACACTGATCCCGCTGACCCCAAGATTGCGGGCATTTTGCAGGAAAATGTGCAGATCGTCGGCGGGAACCCGGAACGGCAAATACCGAGCATTCAGCCCTTGATCGTAAAAGGCGGTGTTATGGATCAGCGGGCTGTAGCTATGCGCGACGGGGTCGGCGACGACGCCGAACAATTCGGTGGCCTCATTGATCTCTTTGTAGCGGTACAGCGTGTTCATTTCTTTCCAATTGAGCTGTCCCGGCGCCAGTTTCTTGTCGGCGCTGTAGGTCGCGTAGGTGAACGGCGACCCCACTCGCTCGCCCAGAATTCGGGTCACCATCCCGATTTCGCCCATACAGATCCCGATTGTCGGTCGCTTGGCGTTTTTGACCATATTCAACATACGGATGTTGTCCGAGAAGCTGTTGGCCATCGAGGCGATTTTGACGATATCCGCGTCCTCATCCGCCATGGCGGCGGCCAAACTTTCAAGATCGTCGGGGGTTTCCGCGAAATCGTGGTAGCTGATGATCCGTTTTGTATTGCCGTAACGAGGGATTTGTGAGGCAATGTCGGCCTCGATATCGACATATTCAACCCCGGCGGCGATGGCACTTCGCAGCACCATCAAACGCTCTTGCTCGCTACGCATCCAACGCCCTCCGTCCTCGCGACGACGACAGGTGATGACGACGGGGCCCGGACGTTCATCAATCAAACGCTTCAAATTGACCGCACGCCCGATGAAATCAAGCCGAAGCTCGACCAATTGGGCGCCTTGTTCGACGAGAAACTGATGTTCAGCAATCATCCGCTTGTGGCGGGCACGACCGAGGCTAACACAAATCATGAAGTCAGAAAAAACATCGAGGAAGAACGGTCCTGCATTCGCAGGGTCAAGCAAGCACGTATAATCGCTGGAATCGCCGATTTTGACTACCGGCTATCTCAAAGACTCAAAAATAAGCTGCAATGTTGAAGATAAACACGTTTTCTAAAGCGGGCTGTGTCAAATTTGCCGTCGTTTTGCTCTCAATTTCTGCTACCATTGCTACCGCCCCCACCGGGACCGCCTCTGACGAATCGGCTCGCAAGTCACTCAGCGAGTGGACGCTGGCCCGCGGCAACCCCGAATCGACCGGGGCGACCGATCAAAGAGTTCCGAAGGATTTGGTCGTAAAATGGGAATACAAGGCCGACGAGGCGATCGAATCCGCCTTGGTTATTGCTGATAATTTAGTGTTTGCAGCCGACGTGATGGGAAAGCTGTATGCGATTTCACGCGTCGACGGCAAAGAAGTGTGGACGCACGATTATGACACAGGGTTCACCGCCCCGCCCGCATTTCACGACGGGCATCTGGCGATCGGCGATGTCGAAGGCAATTTCTATTTTCTCGATGCCAAAACGGGAAAACTGCTGTGGCAAGCGGAAACCGAAGGCGAGATCGATGGCTCGGCGGCATTTTTTGGTGACAATGTGCTGATCGCCAGCCAAGATGGCAAACTGTACTGCTTTGCCGTCAAAGATGGCTCGCCGGTGTGGACTTACCAAACCGACGACCAAATTCGCTGCAGCCCCACCGTCGCCGGGGATCGCACGTTCCTGGGCGGTTGCGATGGGCAATTGCACGTTGTCGACCTAAACACGGGCAAAGCGATCGGAGAGACGCTTCCGCTCGGGGGGCCCACCGGCAGCACGCCGGCGATTCTAGGCGATTATGCCTTTTTGCCGATCATGGACGGAGCGGTTTTGGCATTGGATTGGAAAAACCAAAAAGAAAAGTGGCGTTACATCGACGAAGATCGCCCGCAAGAGTACCGCGGCAGTGCAGCGGTCTCGGGCGATCAAGTGATCGTCAGTAGCCAGAACAAACAGGTCGATTCGATTTCGATGAAGACCGGAAAACGCTTGTGGCGTTATACTCTTCGTCGCCGCGCCGATGCATCGCCTGTGATCTCCGCAGACGATGTTTGGATCGCGGCGACCGATGGACGGCTGATTCGCTTGTCACTTACCGACGGAAGCGAACGCTGGAAATATGAAATTCGTGGCTCGTTTATCGCGCCGCCTGCAATCGCCGGTGGCGAAGTATTTGTGGCCGATGATAATGGTATCGTACGGTGCTTTGCCAAACCCGCTACCTAGCCCGTTTGAAATCGCCCCCATCTGATGCTGAACACGTGACTTGCATCAAGTCGTCCTCCCGCTTGAATCCTTTCCCTCCTACAGCCCAAAGCCAATCCACATGTCATCGGCCGCAAGCGATAAAAAGAAAACCGAAGTCGGCAGCTACTTCATCTCGAACTACCCACCTTACAGCCAGTGGAAGAAAGAGGAGTTGCCAGCGGTCAAAGAGGCGTTGCATCACGCCCCCAAAGAGGACACGCCGCTAGGGCTCTATCTGCACATTCCGTTTTGTCGCAAGCGTTGCAAGTTTTGTTACTTCAAAGTTTTCACCGACGTCAACGCGGCCGAAGTCCAGCGGTATGTCGATGCGCTTTGCAACGAAATCTCGATGGTCAGCAAGCTGCCCGTGATGGGCGACCGACCGTTCCGGTTTGTCTACTTCGGCGGTGGCACGCCCAGCTTTCTGGCGCCGAAGCAGCTCACCAAGCTTGCCGATCGACTTCGCGAACATATCACTTGGGATGGCGCCGAAGAGGTGACGTTCGAGTGCGAACCAGGAACGCTGAGCGAAACCAAAGTCAAAACGCTTCGCGAAGAACTAGGCGTGACGCGTCTGAGTTTGGGGATTGAGAACTTTTCTGACAAAATCCTCGAGGACAACGGACGTGCCCACCTGAGCAAACAGGTGTTCAATGCTTGGGAATGGATCAGCGCTGCTCAATTCCCCAACGTCAACATCGATTTGATCTCCGGCATGGTCGGCGAGACCTGGGACAATTGGAAAGAGAACGTGCGGCGGACGCTCGAACTGTCCCCCGAAAGCGTCACGATCTATCAAATGGAGTTGCCGTTTAACACGGTCTACAGCAAGGACATTCTCGGTAACAAAGTCGAAAGCCCCGTGGCTGATTGGGAGACCAAACGAGCTTGGGTCGACTACGCTTTCAGCGAATTCATCGCCGCCGGCTACAGCGTCAGCAGCGCCTATACCGTGGTCAAAGACCCGAGCAAAGTAAACTTTTCGTACCGCGACAACCTTTGGCAGGGCGCCGATTTGTTGGCAACTGGAATCGCCAGCTTTGGTCACGCCAGCGGAGTGCATTACCAGAACCTGCCTGAACTCGAACAATATCTCGGTGCCATCGAGGCGGGCGAATTGCCGCTTGGACGTGGGTTCGTTCCCACCGATCATCAACGCTTGGTTCGCGAAATGATCCTGCTGCTCAAGCGAGGCTATTTAGAGGTCGGCTATTTCCGCGACAAATTTGGTGTCGACATCGTCTCGGATTGGCAAGAACAATGGAACAGCTATGTCGAGGACGGTTTGGTCACGATCGATGGCGACACCATCCGTCTGACTCGCGATGGATTGCTGCGTGCGGACGCTTTGTTGCCCGCGTTCTTCGAGCCTGAGCACCAAGGGGTTCGCTACACGTGAGCAGTGATTCGTTCTCGTTCGCGATGGGCGAATTTACCGCCGAGTTTCCTGGCGACCGCATGTACGTCAGCAACCACATGTGGGCGTTACAAACCACGGACGATCGTTGGCGTTTCGGCTTGACCGGCTATGCCGTGCGGCTGTTGCAAGATGTCTACTTTCTAGAGTGGACACTCGAACCGGCGACCCCCATCGCGTCACGTCAATTGATCGGGGCAATCGAAAGCAAAAAAGCGGAAAGCGACCTGTATGCGCCGATTGCCGGTGTCTTGGTGGCGATCAACGAGACTTGCTTGACGGACCCATCGGTGATCAATGCCGATACCTACGGTGAAGGTTGGCTGTTTGAAATCGAAAGCCAGGACGTGGGGTCATTACTCAGTCCTGACGGTTACCTGACTCACTTGGCGGATGCCTGGGAAGTCGCCCAGCGGACGATCAAAGGCCAAGCGAACCATTAAGCCCCTGCGACCAACGCAGTGACGCTGGCCTTGGCGTCATGACTCGGCAATAAACCGCGAATTTGGTACAACGACGCAAATCTCGGTCGCGGGCCCTAATCTGACTTAGCGACCATGACGCCGCGTTACGATTCACGCCAAGGCTTGCTGCAATGAAAGACGGATCTTTAGACCCACGAGCGATGCGGGCGGCACTTGCCCAACTCGCAAAGGCAAGAGCAACGGCAGATGACGCGAGCTTGCCCTCTTTTTTATTGCCGCCCAAAGCCGATCCCAACGCAGGCCGACGCCGGTATTCGCAGTGGCACGACCGGTTGGTCGACATGCTCAACGCGTTTCCCCATGCGATCGCCCGACAGAGCAATTTTAACCACGTACGCTGTTCCGCCGAACAGGTTTTCTCGACCGGAGAATTTCATGGCGTCGTGATCGCTGCACGAAATAAGTTCGAGGTGTTTGCCCGAGTCGACGATGCCGAGCCATCAACGGGATGCAATTGTGACGACGCAGCGGGCAAGCAAGCTTGTCTGCATCAATATGAATTCGTTGATTACTTGTTGGACCAACTGGAATTCTTGAACTCGCCTCTATCGCGAAACATCATCCAGGGAACGTTTGCCAGCGGCAAAGCAAACTACGCTCGCTTCCAGGTCGATTTAAAAGAGCGAGCGATTCGGCGATTGAATGCGTTGCTGGATTTTAATTCCTCGCTCACATCCGATGACGTCGCCTCGGGTGACGACAGCTTACCGGTTCTTCAAGAGCAACGAGTTCAGCGTGTCGCATGGGATTTTAAACTCGAAGACGGATATATTTCGGTCGGCCCCGTACTGCAAATGCAGAAAAAACGGGGCGGTGGCTACACCAAGGGCAAGAAATTGTCGTTGGACCGGATCGTCAAAGAGGTGGATTTGCCGCTAACCACCGCTGACCGCCGAGTGGTCGCGGGTATCGTTCGCGACGATGAGAGTTACTACTACGGTGGATCGGGATTGATTCTGGATGCGTTTCACACGTTGCCACTGCTCGTCGATCAGCCCAATGTGATGCTCGATGGCGAGCCCTGCCAGATTGTTCGAGCCTCCATTTATCTAGCCCTGTTGCCACTGAAGCAAAGCGGGAAATGGGCGTTTGGCTTTACCGATGAAAACGGAAAAATCCCAGAGACAAAAGTGCTTTGCACGCCCGAAGCATTCTTGGGCATTGACTCGGAAAATCGTGTCTTGTATCTGAGCGAAATGAATGGCGAGAACGTCGAACTGATGCGTGATGCCATGGGACTTGGCCAATTCGACGACGACCAAATCGACGCGGTCATCGAGAAAGTGCGTCCGCTGCAAAAACGAATCTCGTTGCGACTGCCCGAATCGCATGCCGGACCGATCATCCAAGAACCGGCAACGCTTGCGTTGTTGCTGAGATCACGTAGTGACGGTGCGATGGACTATGGCATTCGCTTCCGCGATGCAGCCGGAATACTGCGGCGCCCGGGGGCGGATCCGATGGTCGTCACGATCATGCGTGAACAGAAATCGGTACAAGTCCAACGTATTGCCACGGACGAGTTTCAGCGAGCTCAGCAGATCGCCGAGTCACTTGATCTGGAGATCGACGACAGCACCGGATTCGGTACGATCACTGATTTTCGCACCGCGCTGAGCGTGATCGAACGACTCCAATCAAATGAGCTCGATATCGAGGTGCTGTGGGACAAACGGAGCGAGAAACCGATCTCGGTTCTAGGAAGTCTTTCCAGCAAAAATGTGCGGGTCGATATCACTAGCAAGCGGAATTGGTTTGGCATTACTGGCGAGTGTGATTTTGGCGACACGAAAGTCCCTTTGAAAGAACTAATGGACGGGCTTTCCTCGGTAACCGCCGACGCGATCCAGGGTGACTTCGTCCGAGTCGGTGACGGCGGCTGGGCCCGTATTTCCGATTCGCTACGAGAACGGCTCAATCGCCTGCATGATGCGACGCACGCGGATCGTCAAACACTAAAACTCGATGCCACCGCAGCGCCGGCGATCCGCGATCTGATGGAATCGGACATCGAAATCAAAGCAGCAAAATCGTGGCAGAAATGTCTGACGCGGCTCAACCGCGCCGAAAAACTGAACCCCTCGCTCCCCAAGAATCTTGACGCGACACTGCGCGACTATCAAATCGACGGATACAAATGGATGCGTCGACTTGCCGAATGGGGCGTCGGCGGAATTTTGGCCGATGACATGGGGTTGGGCAAAACGCTGCAAACGCTTGCCGTTCTATTGGATCGATCCGAAATCGGTCCCAGCTTGGTGATCGCCCCCACCTCGGTCGGATTCAACTGGGCTCGCGAAGCCGGCCGGTTCACTCCCGATTTAAACGTGCATCTGTACCGCGAAACCGAACGTGAAGAGTTTTTGCCATCGGTGGGTCCTGGCAACCTTGTCATTTGCAGTTACGGACTGGTCCTGCGTGATGCCGAAGCACTCGCGAAAGTCCAATGGGGCACGATCGTGCTTGACGAGGCTCAGGCGATCAAAAATAGCCGTAGCAAAACGTCCAAGGCAATTGCCGCACTCAAGGCCGATTGGACCGTGGCACTGACAGGCACGCCCGTCGAAAATCATCTCGGCGAATTGTGGAGTCTGTTCCATGTCGTTTCCCCCGGCGTGTTTGGCGGCTGGGATCATTTTCGTAAACGATTTGCCTTGCCAATTGAAAAACAGAACGACGAAGCTGCCCGCAAGGCGTTGGCCGAGCGTTTGAAGCCGTTTGTGTTGCGACGGACCAAATCCGAGGTGCTGACAGAACTGCCGCCGCGAACGGAAATGAACCTGTATGTCGACCTGAGCCCCGCCGAACGCGCCGAATACGAGAAGGTGCGGCGGGTCGCGATCGGCGAAATCGAACAGCTCGAATCCCAAACCGAAATCAAAGACCAGCGGTTCAAAATTCTGGCGATGCTGACGCGGCTTCGTCAAATTTCTTGCCACGCCGGGTTGGTCAATGAAACGTGGACCGAGTCGTCCGCGAAACTGGACCAATTATGCGAAACGCTCGATAGTCTTCGCGAAGAAGGACATCGCGCGCTTGTGTTTAGCCAATTCACCGCCCACTTGGCATTGATCCGAACGGCGCTCGAAGCACGCGGAATCACGTACGAATACTTGGACGGATCGACGCCTGCCACGGCACGCCAACAAGCAGTCGATCGTTTTCAGCAAGGGACTGCCGATGTCTTCTTGATCTCGCTGAAAGCGGGCGGAACCGGATTGAATTTGACCGCGGCCGACTATGTAATCCACATGGATCCGTGGTGGAATCCGGCGGTCGAAGACCAAGCCACCGACCGAGCCCATCGTTACGGCCAAGACAAACCGGTGATGGTTTACCGCATCATCGCCAAGGGAACGATCGAGGAAGAGATCCTGGCACTCCATGAATCCAAACGTGATCTGGTCGCCGGTGTAATGGAAGGAACCGAGGCCGCCGCGAAGCTTTCCAATGACGACCTGATCCGCATGATTCGCAGCTAGGTGGCGATCGATAACTGTCGTAGCGAAACTCGCCAAGAGTTTCGGCACCCCGGCAATCTGAAAGTCTTGGCGATTTTCGCTACGTTCGAATCGGAAACTTATAGATCGAAAAATCTTTACTCGGCAGGCAAGCAACGCTGTAGCGTCATCGTCGCCATCGCGGTGCCGTAGGGACGGTGGTAATCGTACAGCGGATAATCCCACCAGCATCCGTTCTTTTCTTGCAGTGGGACAATCAGATCCGCCAACATCGCTTGATAGGGTGCTCGCTCCGCAGCCGGCAACTGCTCTACACACATGGCCGCATAGTAGTGACCAAAGTAATAAAAGTAGCCTGCGACCTGGAACCATGATTCGTGCGGAATCGGTCGTTTGCGCCCGATGTCCAACCAGCCATTTCGCTCGTAGAGCCGATACAGCCAATGCTTCAGCACGTTGTCCGTCACCGTCGTGTCGCCCCATTGTCGTAACGCGAGATTGCAGCACTGCGAACGGCCAAGCGAGCCACCAGGACGATTGATCTCGCGCATCGGACGGTCTTTTAAGTACTCGCCATACAAATAGGTGAAGTCAGGTTTTTGTTGCCGTTTGATTGCAGCCACCGCGCGGTCGACCACGTTTTGTGGAGGATCGATCCCGATCGATTTTGCCTGCTGCATCGCAACCAATGCAGCCCCACCGACGAAGCTGATCGAGCTGGAGGTTGGACGTTTGGCTTGGTAACGAAAATCATAATAGCCCCAACCGCCGTCGACCGACTCGTATCGCCGCAGCATGTCATATTGCTGCTCGATTAAAGTTCGAATTTCAGTTAACTTCTGCGTATCGCCCTCGTGCCGTTTGTGCAGATGGACCAGGGCTTCGATCGAATACAGATGCCCCCACACGTTGTAGATGGCGGTGCCATCGGCGCGACGCAGCCTTGGCAAATACTCGAACAACCATGCCTCTCCCTTTTCGATCGCGGTCTGTGCCGCGGCGTCATCGCTAGCAGCACACTCGATCAGCGCCGACAAACACAACGAGGTGGTCGCGGTGCGAAACGCATGATGGGCGCCAGGCACGGGAGCATAAATGTTCAAATCTTTGGTGTTCGTTGGCGATCCCCATGACCCGTTAGGGTTTTGATCCGCCACCAAAAAATCGACACCCTTGCGAATCGATTGCTCGATCGTTTCGACACTGGGCGCGTCAACCTCGGGCAGCGCCGGAGGCTTGCTGAAGTCGAGCTTTTGCAACCGAGTCGGCGGCGGATCGGCCAGCGCCGCCTCTTCCGCAACGACCGGCCCACTCACCATCACCGCCGTGGCGACGAACACCACCGCTTGCAACCAATCTCTTGCCCCGCTCATTCCTTGTCCGCCTTTTCAAACTCGATGCTGCAGGTCATCCCAGGCACGAGTTCCGCGTCTTTGAGTTTACCGTTGATCACCACGGTGCATTCGATTTTGTTCGCGGCATAAGGCACTTTGGCAATCGATTGAAGAGTAACAGGGAATTTCAGCTCGGGAAACGCTTTCGGAATCGCCGTCCCTTTCATGCCAACGTTGACTTTGGCTCGTTGCTCTTCGCTGATGTCAGCGGTGATTCGCAACCGCTCGGGCTGCACAATCGTCGCCACGACTTGCCTTGCCGTGACTTTGGATTTCACGTCCAAGGTGCTAGCCTTGTCAGCGAGTTTCCCACGCGTCAGTTGGCCATGGTAAACCAGCCCATCGATCGGCGAGTTGAGGACAAGCCCACGGCGTTCGGCTTGCAAGGTTTTGAAGTCGGCTTGCTTTTTGTCGAGTTCTGTTTTTTGTCGACGTCGTTCGATGTCACGCTTCAGACGTGCAACCTTCAAATCTTGGACCGTTTTGGCAAACGCCAACTCGGCTCGAGCGAGTGTCGCTTCCTGTTTATCTTGTTGACTAGGAATCGTTTGCTCGAGCGTCCGTTGGGTACGTGTCTTGGTTAATTCCAAGTTGTACTTCGCTTGCTCGACCGCGCGGCGAGCACGCTTGAGTACGATTTCTTCGGACTCTTCGGTCAAGTCGTCCTCTTCGTACATTTTTTCGAGTTGGTTCAGCTCTTCTTCCGCGTACTCGAGCGATTCTTCGGAGCGTTTCAACTGCACCTCGGCCGACATAATTTGCTGCTCGCGATCCACGTCAACAAAGTTGTCATAGGCTTGCCGTGCCTCTTTGCGTGTTAACTCAGCAGCTTTGCGGTCAAGTTCTTGTTGTTCGCGAAATTGCTCATAACTAAATTCGGCTTCTTCAAACGCCAGCTTGGCGAGTGCTAAATCGAATTCCGCTTTGCTGATTTTTTCATCGATTTCTTTGGTCTCGAACCAGACGACTGCGGCCCCTTTCTTGACGTTGTTGCCGTGCGGCAAGATTCGCTTGATCACATAAGAATCGATCTGCTCGGTGTCGGCCGCGATTTCGTGACTCGATAACGACTCAAACACGCCATCGAACTTGACGACCGCTTTTTCCTGCTCTTTTTCCTGCTTGGATTCTTCGGACGTTTTTTTCTCAGCCTTGTCGGTCTCGTCCGCCAACGTTGGCAACACGGTCAAAAGCGAAAGCGCCATCACGGCGAGACAATGGAAAGGATCGGTGCGCATCAAGAATTCTCGAGGGTGGAGGACAATGGAGCGGTTTGCCCTATCTTGATTGACACCGCAGCCGATGTCCACCTAAACGCGTCGGTTCACCGCACCGGACGCACCTCGCATCATCCTGCACCGAGGCGGGGCAATGTGGTGCCCACCCCCAATCAATCGCCCCACCATGACCAATCGAAGCACGCATGGGGAAATTCCCCAGCATTCTTCCTCGAGATTCGTCCCCAGTGTGGCTGTGCTGCCAGTCTCGAAACAAAACAATTTTTGCTACAATCGCGGCGGGGCACGTAATCAATGACTCTGTGGCGAGGACTCGACCGGAAAAAACGTCGGAAGATCAAGTCGCTGATCGCAATGAACACGATCCTCGGGTGGTGACGATGTTTGCATTGGCGAGTTTCTCTGGAAAGCAAATACGTGGATCCCAAGAAAACGAAAAATAGCGAATCGCTCACCTTCGAATTTTTGGGAACCGAGTCAGGTCCACCGATCGAGGAAGTGCCTGAGCAGATCGAAGAATTTGTGATTCGAGAAGTGCTGGGGCGAGGCGGATTTGGAACGGTGTTTCTTGCCTATGACACGACGCTACAGCGCGACGTGGCACTCAAAATCCCCCATCATTCACTGGTCTCGAAATCCGCGACGGTCAATCTATATTTACGCGAAGCCCGCGCGATCGCCAGCTTAGACCATCCCAATATCATTCCGGTCTATCGCGCGGCAACGGCGGCGAAGATTGCCTGCTACATCGTGACCAAGCGAATTCGCGGCTGCGATTTGTCGCAATGGGCAACCCGACAACACCCCAGCTACGAAGCGATCGCAACCTTGCTCGCTCAAGTTGCCGACGCGATTGCTTTTGCACATCAACACGGCGTCGTACATCGCGACATCAAACCCAGCAATATTTTGATTGATGAACAAGGGCGTCCCTACGTTGCTGACTTTGGATTGGCGTTACGAGATGTCGATCCGCGTGGCGGCCCGGCCTATGTAGGAACTCCTGCCTACATGAGTCCCGAACAAGCACGCGGCGAGGGACACCGTGTCGATGGCCGATCGGATCTGTATTCGATCGGCGTCGTGATGTACGAACTGCTCACCGGCCAGCGACCATTTCAATCCACGGTCGCCGATGGGTTGTATGACGAAATTTTGTATAGCGAACCGACACCCCCGCGGCAAATCGACGTCAACATTCCCA
>TARA_R110002073_G_scaffold172563_14_pt1 | contig 15335 bp, 17 predicted proteins | sample TARA_R110002073 | Tara Oceans TARA_R110002073 (sample SAMEA4397174) | marine metagenome | biome: Polar Biome; feature: [DCM] deep chlorophyll maximum layer (ENVO:01000326); material: water (ENVO:00002006), including particulate matter (ENVO:01000060) such as... | depth 40 m
TAGAACTAGCCAGTAGGCGCAAGCTGCCACCAAGGCGAATTGTGCCGCGTTGGAAACGCCATTTGCGTGGGCCACCATCGGTCCAATAGAGCGTGATCTCTTCGATCACGGACGCCAGTGCGGCCCGTAGCGACCGTGGATCGGCCAGGGCGAACGTTTCTCGCAAGCTCCTGAGTTCGGCCGCGACGCGGGCAGCCTCGCGGTCTGGTGAGCCCGACGGGTTTCGCGAGGACGCTTGCATTTGTTCTTCGAGGGACCGGCGCTGCGATCGCCAATCGGCCAGCATGCGGGAGGCGTCTTCGAGGTTTTCGCCATCGAGCAGCATTAGCCGCTCGACGCCTTTGGCGATGTTCGTTTCGAGTTCGGCGATTCGCTTGCGTAGCGATTTCGTGTCGTGCGTTTTTGTTGCCGATGCCTTCAATCGTCGAGCGATTGCCGATTGAATCTGCCCCTTGATGTCGGGCGTGTTTATCAGGCCGACGATCTTGCCGATCACCAACGGTTCGAGTTGGTCCTTGCGGATCGAATAGCAATGTTCACTCTGGCCCGCGCCTGTCGATGTTCGAGCCCCATAATATTGAACGTTGGTTCCGACCGAGGCTCGTCGACCACACATGCGATCGCCGGAGTTGCCGCAGGTGACCAAACCCGAAAGCAGATAGTCGCTTTCTCGAGTTCGGCCCTTCGGTCGTTTGCGGGCGTCGAGCTTTTTCTGGACGCGATCAAACGTCTTCTTGTTGATGATCGCCGGATGGGCGTTCTTGATGACAACCGGTTCGTTCCCACCGAGCGCACCATCGCCGACTCGGTTGAACCGTCCCTGCGGGTTCGCCCCGTAAATCATCGTGCCGATGTAAACCGGGTTTCGTAGAACGACGCGAACCGATTGGCATTGCCAATCGATACCGCTTCGCGTCTTGATGCCGCGGCGGTTTAGGTCGTTGGCGATCGATCGGCTATTGGCATCCGTGTTGGCGTAGGCGTCGAACATCCATTTGACCGTCTCGACTTCATGCTCGGCTTCCGAAGGAGCCAGTTTAGCTTTCCAGCCTTTGGGTTTAGCGAACCGAGCATTTCCGACCACGCGATGCATTTCGTTTCCGGCCTCGTCGAAGTAGACGCGATCGTAGCCGTAGGGCGATCTGCGTTTGCCATAGCCGTCGCGGGCCTGCTTGAGCATGCCTCGCATGACGTTGTTCGATAGGCTGACCAGGAATTGGTTTTTGCCTTCTTGAGTGATCTGGTAGATCATTCGGCCCGCGAAGTCGTCCCAGTTGATCCGGCCTTGGACGACGCAGATCAATTCAACGCCCGCTCGGCGTAGCGGCGAAATCCATTCGCCCGCCTCGATCGAATCGAAACGGCCGAAGCGGTCTTGGTCCCAGCACAGAATCGCTCGGAAGTCGCTCAGGCGTTTGACGTCGTCGATCATCTGCAGGAACTGCTTTCGCTTGAGCGTCTTGACGCCCGAGATCGCATGGTCCTCGTACCAGCGGACGATCTTGTATCCATGCTTCTCGGCGAGCTTCAAAATCTCGTCGCGTTGTTGCTCGGGGCTTTCCTCCTGCTTGTCGCTCGACATGCGGATGTAGCCAACGGCCGAATCCAGGGCTTTCGATTTCGGTTTGCGTTTGCTCATCGGTTCGCCTCCGTTTCGATTTCGATCTCGTCGTGTGGAATGGAAAGCATCAACGATCGGCCGTTGTCCCAGTCGACATCAACCTGCGTCCAATCGCCATGCGGATGGATACCAACGACCGTCCCGCGTTGGCCTACGGGAATGGGATCGGGATCGTCGGCCATACGGATCAACCGAATTCGATCGCCCATCTTCAATCGCGAAACGGTTTCTTCGCCAAGCACGCGTTGGTGAAATTGCCAGAGATCGATCTCGTCATCCGTAGCCAGACGAACGGTTCGGATTTCGATTGGGATGTCTCGGCCGTGTTTGGCCCGTAGGTCGGCGTACAACGCATACAGGGCGTTTTGGCCCAACGATGCGGCTTCGGATTCGTCGGCCGCGTCAACTAGAACGTAGCGGGCCAGGGTTGCGACGTAAAATGTCTTCATGGTTTGGTCCTCTTGGAATGTGCGAAATCGAGACACCGCGAAGGCGTGAAAAAGGCCTTCGCGGTGGGCGGTGGCGGTTCGGTCGGTACGCGTTAGGCGTTGGTGAACCGGCCGGGCGCTGCCTTCTTGAAGCGGGCGTCGGTGCCCTTTCGCAGGTCGCGGAGGATCGCGGCGTAAAGCGTCGCGTCGGGTGTCTTTCCGCCTGGGGAAGTCCAAAGCTTTTGTTTCGCCATCGCTTCGACCATCTCTTTGCAAGACATGGGTTTGCGGGCCTTTTTCAAAACCGCCAAAGCCGCGTCGATCTGCGACATCTTCTTGTTGGCGGTTTTCGTCGCGGCCGGTTTCTTCGCCGTGGTCGTCTTGGCGGTCTTGGTCGCGGGCTGCTTCTTGGCGGCCGGCTTCTTTGCCGAAGCATTCTTGGCGGGGGCGGTCTTGGTCGTGCTGGTGGTCTTCTTCGTCGCCATGTTTGTGTTCCCGTTGTTGGGCGTTTCGAGGTTCCCCGTTGGCCACGGTAGCCAACGGGACCACACAGTTACCTCTGGTTCGGAAACACATCCAGCTCTGTCTGGCCACAATTCCAGAAACCTTTTCGGGTGGAAAACGCCCTGTGATTTTGCGTCAAACGCTTCGGCAAAGAGAGATCGCCATTTGCTTCGCCGTGGCAACATCGGCGGGTTTGAATTCCCAATCAACCAGGGCAACCAACCGTTGCACCAATTGTTCAGGGTCATCGAAGTCCACCCTTTCGATGCGATGTACTTCCGCCTCGGACGCTAACTCGTTGATCGCTGATTCAACCTGACGATCGTGAACCGCTTCAATACCAATGCGTTCATCGTCGCCGGCAACTGCGATGAAAGTTGTTTCAGGCCAAGCTGCCTGAACGTCTTGGTGCAGCAATGCGAGTTTTCGCTGCGTCGCTCCGATCGGCGTTTCATTCTTTGCCGCTTTCCAACGTCGATCAGCCCACAGGCGAAGACGTGCAATTCGAAACTCACGGTCGTTCGCCAGATGCCACCCCTGCCCCGTGACAAGATGATTGCAAACGGAATCGAAACCCGGGGCACAATAGGAATCCGGTGCGTCAGCAATGGACTCCGGCGGCCTTGCGGTCCCGAAAGAGATCCCGAGTCGATGAAGGATTGCCGAGATAATCATCCTTCGATGATGAGTGCAGCCGACTACCGCAACGACCGGGTGATCGATACGCAAATCGTAGAACGACCGCGCATCCGGGAAAAAGTTTGCGTCAAGGTGTTTCTGTTTGATGTTGCTAAACCCAGCTTCTTGTCCGATCAGCCAGCGATCAGGACAGTACAAACCGCCATCGAACTCCGCGTGTAATTCACCGAAGCGGTGATCGACGTGATGCTTCTCGCCCCAAGCATCACGATCATACAAATGAGCGGCGACCATTTGCATTGCAGTGGCACCGCTGAATGCGTAAGCGTGGCTACGATGCGCATTGAACGGCCGGTACACATGCTCGCTTATTCGAATCGGCAGTCCCTGTTCGCGCTGAATGTGTTGACCACCGAGATAGACCCACTGCCAATCGATAGGGAGTTCGCGTTCGAATATTTTAAAGAGCGTGCTGAATTCGGCATGGCAGAATGCATCGTCCTCCATCACCAACAGTGATTGGACTCCGTCGCTGATCGCCTGCTCAATTACGCACTGATGCGAACGGAAGCAACCCCAGGCGGCATCGCCTGCAACCCACCAAGGCGGACAAGGGAGTCGCGAACCATCAAAAGCCGAGAAACGCTCCGGTTTTGGAAAAGGCCAATCGGCAGGCAAAGCCTGATAGAATCGTGCCAACCGCTGGCTATCGCGATCGAGGTTTATCACGACTGCTCGTTCAATCCTCATTTTCATCGATTCGTTCCTCTCCGATCTCTGCACCCATGAAATCACTTGTTTGGCTTGCATCTTATCCGAAGTCCGGCAATACCTGGATGCGTTTGCTGTTCGCGGCGTATCAGAAGTCGCCCGACGACGAGAACTTTGAACTGAGCGATGCTTACCACGCCACGATGTCGGAGTCCCGCCGGCAGGCCTTCGAGCGTATTGCCGGCAAAACTGATCTGACAAATCAAGAGATCGATGAATTACGCGAAGCCGTTCAAATCGATTTGTCCAACCGCATTCGTCCGCCGGTCTTGATCAAGACGCACAACGCCCGCGTTCAGCACAACGGTTTCCCGACTATCCGTCGTGAGTTGACGCTCGGTGCAATTTACATCGTTCGCAACCCGCTCGACGTGGTTGACTCGGTGGCCGACCACTGGGGCGTCGACCATGATCGTGCGATCGCGATGATGAACGATCGAAAATTGACCATTGGCGGGCCAAAGCAGGATTTGGTCACGCAGTACCTTGAATCGTGGAGCGGGCATGTGACGTCGTGGATCGACCAGAGGGCCTTTCCCGTTCACGTCGTCTGCTACGAAGACCTGCTGGCCCGCACCGAAATCACTTTCCGCAATGTCTTGACCTTTCTGGGTTGGGATCCGGACCTCGAGCGAATCGAACGTGCGATCGCGGAGACCGATTTTCGTCGTTTGCAGAAGCGAGAAAAGGAAGCCGGTTTTGGCGAACGCAGCAAAAAAAGCACTAGCGGGACGTTTTTTCGAAGCGGAAAAGCGGAGCGTTGGCGAGAAACGCTGACTGAGTCGCAAATTGCCCAAATTGTCACAACCCACGAAAGTGTCATGCGGAGATTTGGGTATTGGTCACCCGAGATCGCACCAACTGCTAGCAATTGAGTCAGTCGCATTGCGTCTTTCACGAAAAATCTGCGGGAACTTTTTGTACGCCCCGCGTATCTCATTCAGAACCGAGAATCCGCACACTCGCACCTTGATCCGGGGGGATCATTTTGGCCAATCGCTCATCGTCAGCAAACCGCACGCGGTCCCGCAAACGCCGTCTTCGCGTCGAAACGTTGCAATCCCGGCGTTTGTTCGCCGCTGACCTTGCCGTTGCGACCGCAACCGCGACGCCGACAAACGTGGCCCGCGAAATCCGACCGGACGTCAACGGCGATGGCTTCGTCTCGCCGGTCGACGTTTTGCAAGTCATCAACGTCCTGGCTGACAGCACGCGGTTCGAGGACAACCCGTATGCCGACGCCAATCAGGATGGCGAGGTTACGGTGGACGATGTGGATGCCGTGTTCGGTTCAATGGGCACCGAGACCGAACCCCGCCTTGGCGTTCTGAACTACACGCCGGAACGATTTGAGCCGCAGTCGTCGTCCTTCGCACCGATGGCATCCGCGTTCAGCTATTTACCGTCGAGCAGTAACTACGGAACTTCCAGTTCCAGCTATTCGCCGAGTTCATCAGGTTCGTCATCGAGTTCGACATCAACTGGTACGTCGACATCGACGTCCACAAGCACACCCACATCGACAAGTACGTCAACGTCGACAAGCACCAGCACATCGACAAGCACTCCGACGTCGACGCACACCTGCACATCAACGCATACCTCGACTTCCACCTGCACCTACACATCGACTTCTACTTCGACGAGTACATCCACGCCAACCGGAACGTCGACATCAACGAGCACCTCCACCTCTAGCCCGACGGGAACCTCGACCAGTACACCAACCTCAACTTCAACTTACACATCTAGTCCGACGACGACTTCCGGCGGCGGCTATGAAGCCCCTGTCGTAACTTCGATGTTTTATCGCGGGAGCGACGATAGCGTTGTAATTGGCATTAGCGAAGGGCAGCAACTGAAAGTTGTTGGAAGGGTAACATACAATGCACCCGTGTCATTTGTTCCAGTAACTATTTGGGTTGATACTGACTTTGATGGTGCAAAGGATTCGTCCGAACTCGTTACAGTGTCCGCTTCTCGTGACATTAGCGAGGCTAACGTATTTAACTTCCATCGTTGGGTGTACATTGTCGATGACGGGCCAGTTGGTGGCAATCTTACCAATGCCGATTGGATGAAAACGTCGGCCACACCGCAGCAGGGTAGCGAGTACAATTCGGGAATCATTGTTCTAAACGTCGCGCCAGAGTGGGTTCAACATCCAAAACTCACGACAAGTTTCAATGAATTCGGCGTGATCACTTCAGCTTTTTTGTCAGGCCAATTCGACGACGCCGGCATGCTTGATGCTCATGCAGTTCAGGTCCTCGTCAATGGTGAGCAGCGAGTGTACCAAGAGTATGCCCCTGGGCTTTCGGCGTTCACGCTCAACGTTGGGATGCTTACTCCTGGAGATGGCGACAAAATTACAGTCAACCTGTACGACGACGATCGAGGTATCACGAGCTTTTACATCAGCCTTGGATCGATCGTGTCAAAATCGTTCATAGCTAATGTGTACACCGCCAGTGGAGTTGGCTCTGTCTCATCGGCGTTCTCTACCGTAGATGGTGGGGATGAGGCAGCCAGTGCGGCGACATTGCGGCTTCAAGGCTTCGGAGCGACGACGTTCCTGCAATTTGGTGAAAACCCAGGATCTCCGTATAGCAACGGCGACTTCCGTCTTTACAGTCGAGATAACTACGCTGTCGGATTTGATGGAACGAAAGTCCAATATTTCGAACACATTGATTCAAGGCTCAACGCTGGTTACGAGTTTGGTGTGTTCCAAGGAGAAATCGATGACCGCGACCGGTACAAAACATTAATTGATGATACGTCTGGAGAAATGGGCGTACTAGTCCATGGGCGGCCGGACCCATTCTTGGAAGATGGATTCGATCAGGTAATGACGCGAACGTCTAGCGACATTTGGTTCAAGCTAGATGTTGGTTTCTCAATGCAGAACAACTTTGCCAAGTTCTCTCTTCTAGATACGGATTCAAGCGCGTTTCCGAGCAATCGCGTTTGGATCGATGGTGGATTGGTCTCAAACTACCAGCAAAGCACCTTGGTGAAGCTGTGGCAAAGTAGTCCGAGCTTGGGCAATCAATATGTCGTGGGTCGTTCCGAGCTAGGCGTTTTTGAGCGACAGTACGACCTGATCACAGGGGAATACTGGATCCCTGTGGAGGACTGAGCGATGCCGATAGCGGGATGGGGGCAGCAGTCTCGTAGACAGTTCCTGTTCTTCGGCTATAGGCAAATGACATTTGACATTTCCGAGCGTTTTTCGCTGTTTGGCATTTTCAACAATTATTTTGGGGGCGAGTGGATCTGCTTTTTCCGCGGGTGTGCCCTGCAAGTGCTTTGGCTTTGTACTAGAGAATTTTATGTTGTTCCCGTTTGCCGCATTTTTCTTTGTGCCTTTCCTGGTGACTGTGTACTGGTATCGGCAGGCTGGCTCTCTGCCCTTTCTTTTGGTTGCAAGCTTGGTTCACCCGGTTGTCACAGCTGGGATATTTGCGATGTTTGTTTCGTGGGAGGGAAGACTCAAATTTGGCGAAGGCGGTCCGGAATTCATGCAGAGCTTCGTACCAACATTTCTTGTGTTCGGGGTTTATGCAGTAGTAATTGCTTTCCCACTTTCAGTTCTCGTTTCACTTGCTGCGGCAAAAAAGAAAGAAAAGGAATTTGACGCGTCAGACTCGCAACCTCAAGATTCCCTTGCTATTAAAATAATCGGCATCGCGAGCGTGTCATCTTTGTTTTCGGCTTTCGCCGCCTCGTCGCTTCTGTTGTATCTGAGCAACTGAATGACCATGCGAGTTGCCTCAAAGTGAAGTGAGATTCTGGCAATCGTTTTGAATCGCGATCTAGACGGCGATGGGAGTATCACAAACGAAGCGAATCAGACTCGTGACTATAAGTACGAGACCGTGCAGCGGCAGCAGCCTGGAATCAAGGATGTTGACTACTTTTTCAAAGAGTGGGGTACATGATGACAGATTGCGAATTGGTAAGGGCGCAAGTGCGTGCCATCGCGATTTCAATCGGTTTAAATTTTAAATATTGTTTTCGTCAACAATCTTCTTGCAAACGAATCGAATCCGCGAGAGTTCAGCTTAAAGATTACAGTTTTTTTGGAAAATGAGAATGGTGCCAACGGTACGACGGATTGCTCGCCCCTGCCGAATGTGTTTATCTACGCACCGAACACGCGACAAGCCGCCAGAAAAAATCGGTTGTCTGAATTTCATCGAGTTGGGTTTAGTGACTGGCTTGCAAAGAGGGCGGAAGCGACAGTTGAAACTCGGAAAACACACCGATTCCAGATACAGGATGGGAGAGTCAGCCCGTCTCGAGTGGCTGGACGCACAACTGATACCTGGATCATCCCCAAAACAGTCGATGAAAGCCTTTGGGTACAAGGTATAAGCAATCCACCGTGGACAGCACCGTCCAATACCGAGGTGCACCGCGTTCTTACCCGCCCAGAACCCACGACGATAAAGGTTATGCCTACGACTGGGAATGCTCAGCCTGCCTATATCCTGGTTCTCGATCATCCAGTGGCTCAGGTTACGAATCGGGATGGCGCAGTCGTCTTCGATGCGCTGCCTGTTGGTGTCGACATACCATTAATGGTCTCAGCCCCACAGATGTCCGGTTTTTCAATCCACTCCAAGGCAGACGGGGTGGAGGTCCAAGGTTCCAGAATTGTTGTGTACTCCGCTGACGCTGGTCGCAAAGAGCTTGATCTTTTCATAACAAATTTGAATGAGTGATTATCGATCGCCTACGTTCACGCCACTGTTTCTCATGGATTACCGCCCTAGGGCTTAATTGCTAGCAATTGAGTCAGTCGAATTGTACCTCCGGACAAAAATTCTGCGGGAACTTTCTGCGTCCTCCGCGTGTCTCATTCAGAACCGAGAATCCGCACACTCGCACCTTGATCCGGGGGGATCATTTTGGCCAATTGCTCATCGACCGCAAATCGCACGCGGTCCCGCAAACGCCGCCTCCGCGTTGAAGCGCTGCAATCGCGGCGTTTATTCGCCGCTGACCTCGCTGTTGCCACGGCGACCGCCACGCCAACGAACCTTGCTCGTGAAGTGCGTCCGGACGTTAACGGTGATGGATTTGTCTCGCCGGTCGACGTTCTGCAGGTTATCAACGTCCTGGCGGACAGCACGCGGCTTGAGGACAATCCGTATGCGGATGCCAATCAGGATGGCGAAGTCACCGTCGACGATGTGGATGCCGTGTTCGGTTCAATGGGCACCGAGACCGAACCCCGCCTTGGTGTTCTGAACTACACGCAGGAACGGTTCGACTCGCAATCGGTCGCCACGGCACCGATGTCTTCGGCGTTCAGCTATTCGCCGTCGAGCAGCAACTACGGTACCTCGAGTTCCAGCTACTCGCCGAGTTCATCAGGTTCGTCATCGAGTTCGACATCAACTGGTACATCGACGTCCACCAGCACGCCGACTTCGACCAGCACTAGCACATCGACTTCGACGAGCACGTCGACGTCGACCAGCACCCCAACATCGACGCACACTTGCACATCGACGCATACTTCGACAGCCACCTGCACTCATACGTCCACCTCGACAAGCACGTCCACTCCGACAGGAACATCGACGTCAACCAGTACGTCAACGTCCACGAGCCAACCCGAAACGGGCAGCATCAGCAATTGGGCGTGGTTGGATGCAAACGGCGACGGAATTCAGTCATCTGGCGAACAAGGCGTCGAAGATGTTCTCGTAACGCTGTACCAGTGGAACGGCAGCAGTTGGACGTACTTGGACCACGAAGAGACCGATGCAGGCGGGAACTACAGCTTCGACGACCTGTACGAGGGTGAGTACGGCGTAGCGTTCTCCGCCCCTGTTGGCTACGGATTCACCATCCAACATGCTCATTACGATCACGACATCGATAGCGATGCACCGTGGTACACGCTGTACTTGGAAGAGGGTGAGGACCGCGATGACGTGGATGCGGGGCTCGTCTACGCTTCCTGTCAGCCTAGCGGTGCAGGCTATTATTTCGTGTCAACGACCTGTGAACCAGAAATCTCGATCGACTTAGACACGGATTCCGACAACGACGCAACACTCCAGCGGTCAGCGACGGAAGACGCTATTGAAGAGGGTGGCCACGGGCCAAACAAGGACGGAAAACGAATTTTCTTAAACAGCGATGATGATGACCGTGACTCGATTGCTGATTACAAAACAGTGGGAAACCCACGGGTCGCGGACGAGAATGATCTTGCGAAAGTAATATTGGACATTGATGGAAATGTCGAAAATTACCACACACTCGTGTTGCATGTTGGGCAGGGTCTACGGGCTTGGGGAACCGCAGAGCGGCAGCACATGCTTGGAACAAACAAATCGACAGGCACAATTGAATGGAACCTGAACGATCCGCATCCGAACACCATTTATATCGAAGGTGTTGCTCTTGGGGGAGCTTCACTTAGAGCGGAAGTTTGGGGGATAGGGCACCCAGCCATTTCGGTAGATACGGTTCATTTCAATGTCGAGCCAATGGTTTACCCATCGCTGGAGCAAATTGACGGCAACTGGTTTGAGAAGCCGTCCACACAGTGGAGTGGTCTGGTAGCTGCAGACACTTGGATACTTGATAAAACCTTAGAGGATTTTATCAAGGATCGTAGTTCCTCCGGCGTTCCTGTCGCCGACCAGGGGAAGTTTACCACGCCCGTTCCCGATTACGATTCTGATGGAAACGGTTCACTTGACGCAGCTCAGAAATGGGATGGCGCAGGTTCAATTTGGGACTCATTTAGCACGAAAGGTTACGCCAATGGGTTCGAACTAGAAGCGAACTACGTTTTCGATCGGTCTCGCGGGGACGGAACACACGGTTATGTCCAGGCATACCGCGGGACAGGCGCGTCAATCGGTCGCCGGTTAAGTTTTGTCGGAAATAGCGGAGTAAAATTCGGAAATGGAGAAATAGAGGCAGCGATAATTGACAACGATGCCTTTGATTCGATGGCGGGTGGGCTAGAAGTCGCAAACTTCAATGGGGAGACAGTCACCGGAACCCCTTACTACGAGGAACCGTTGAATAAGCTCATGACAGGCGTGAGGTACGGTGGCAGCTACGATGACATGACCGATACCGGCAAAGTCACCCCTTTAAATTCCAGCGCGTATCACTCAACTCACGAAAGCAATCTTGCACGAGCCAACAGTCGCATTGCGGTTCGAGCCCAACGACTAGCTCCGAGTCTTTTTAGAATATCTGTCTCAATAAACGGTGTGTTGACATACGAGGAAGATCGGCAAATGACTGTTGACAGGTTCCGCTTGCAGTCTCACTGGGGAAGTGGCCTCGACTTCTCCAGCCTCACGATCAAGTCGCTCTAGCTTGTTAGGTTTAAGTCGATGCGTCTGAATCTTAAAATTTCAAAGCTGTTATTCGCGATAGCTGCAGCAGCGGTTTTTCTAGCCTCACCGGCTCGAGCCGACACATCCACGCTTTCGACAGAGCTAGGCCCCCTTGTACGTGATATCGCAATAAGCCCTGAGTCGGATTTTTCAAGGCGCAGTCTAACCGGCAGCACCTTCGTGAGGTGCGATTTTTCGAATGCGCAATTTTGCTTTGCCGACCTTAATGGCGCCAGATTCTTTGAATGTGATCTGTCAAATGCCGATTTTACTGGCGCGAATTTGTCAGGTGCTGCGTTTACAGATTGCAATATTGAACGTGCAACATTTAATGATTCCTTTATTACTAACATCAAACCGGCAGACGGAGGTGCGTACGTGCGTTTCTATCTGTCAGAAAAGCAATTGAAGTCAACGAAGTCGTGGGCGATAAAGGATTTACGCGGCTACGAATTTCACCGCGAATCTTTGGGTGATTCACCTAGCCTAGAAGATTTCGATCTGCGCGGGGGATTCTTGGTCGGCGGTGACTTCACTGATGTCAGTTTTGAAAACGCTCGCATCGAAAGACTAAAGATTCGGGGCGATCTCTCTTTCACTCAACTGCAGTCTACTCATGAGGTTAAGGAAGGACGATTTCCAGCTGATTTTCATAGTCGATACGACATCAACCTGAGCGATCTTGATCTGACTACAGCAAACTTGATTTTTGCCAAAGATGTGAAAATCAAATTAGACAACGCCACATTGCGGGATTGCACTCTACAGTTCACCGGTCATGATGCCGTACGAAGTTTACAGGCATCTCGCTCTTTCAAGAAGCGATCATTGAAGAATGTAGTCTTCCGAAATGCAAGCCTCGACTCACTTATGCTGAATGGATTCGTGCTTCAAAACGTGTTTTTTTCAGGCTGCGATTTGAATCAGGTGTCCTTTTCAAATGCGGCTTGCGTTTCGGTGACAATCTCTCAATGTAAACGTTTTGACCTTTCACAATTGAGTGATAGCTGGAACAAGTCAGTCGACATGATGCAACTGATCAGACTTCAATAGTTGTGTATTGCTTATTCGATTTGGCTTGCGCGGTGTCATGGGCGATCCTAGCTGCTATCACGGTTCGAGCAGCCGTGACTCGATCGCGGAGAGTTTTTTCTCGAACTCGCCAACGGCTTCGTCCAGAGGTTTTCTCTTGGAGTTCAGGTCGGCCAAGATTCGTTCATGCTCTTCGACCTGCGATCGGTAGCGTTTTCGTTCCTGATCGAACAGCGTCACCTCGGCTTTCTCCTTGTCTTGTCGGATCCAGCTTTCGCGTTTGGTGATCTCTTCATCCAGGCAGGCCAGTTCCTGCTGGGCTTCGTGGAGGTATTCGAGGACCGAGTCGTACTCAGCGATAAGTTCGCGGTCTTCGCACGAATCACGCAGTTCGCTGCGGGCTTGGGTTGCTCGCTTGCGGATCGCTTTGATCTCGTTTCGCCGAATGTAGAGCGGCGACATTTCCTCTTCGTGCTTGGCGGTCATCGCCTCGAACGCCTGTTCGGCCTCGGAGATTTTTTGGTCCACCTTCACGGCTTCGTTTTCGAGTGGTTCGATCGCGTCCATGTCCGCTCGTAGCTTTCGCCGGCGGGCCAGCAGTTTGGCGTCGTCGCGAAGTTCGTCGAGCGTCTTCTTGTTGTCGGCCAGGACCGTGGCGACCTTGTCGTCGTCGGGTTCTTTGCCGTCGCAGATGTCGGCGACCAGCGTTTTGTAGTCGGACCATTTGGAAAGACGGCGTTGTTGTTGGCGACCGGCAATCTTATCAAGTAGTGATGTCAAGCTCATGGTTCATCCTTTGGCATTGGGATTGGGAATTAATCCAGGAACGTTGGTCGGCTTCGTAGACCGCTTTGAAAGCCGGCGGTGGGGTAAGCGAACAGATCTGCAGAAACGTCGCGGCACACAGCGTGTCGGCTTCGGCCTTGATCGCGTTGGCATACGTGGCGGCCGGTGACATGCCGTACCGCTCGGGGCTGTAGACTTCGTCGGCGCGGACGTCGTAACCAAGCGATCGGGCGCGGAAGTACAGGTGGTAGGCGATCCGCATGAACCGCGATTCATGCGTGGTCCACGGTGGCGTGGTTCCGTCGCCCTCTTCCTCGCGTGAAACGGCTTCGGCGACGCGGATCGCTTCGGCGCGGATGTATTGTTGGTTGTACGGACGCGGTTGGAACAGCGATGGCCGTTCGAGGATGTGAGCCAATTCGTGCAGCGTGGTCCCGAGCATCTTGTTGTACGTTCGCACGGGGAAGTCCCGCTCGATGTTCAGATTGCCAAGCACAATCACTGGCCCACGGATGCCTTCCCAATCGGCGAAGCAATGATGCAGGTGCATGTCGAGGCTGGGCGAGGTGTAGCCGTAGCAAACCGTGTGTCGGCCGAGCATTGGTGGCAAATTGGTTTGCGGCACGACCCACAGCGGCGAACCGGAGAGTTCGGCGGGCGCGACGGCGTAGCAGAGTTCTTTGGCGTCGGCGACAAGAGCGTCAATGTCCATAGTATTTCCTGTGATAGAATGCTGCATTTCAAATCCAACGCAGCACGAAGAAGTCAATGATCAACGTAGGAGAACAGCTGGTAGCGTCGTATTTGCGTTACATTCGCGATTGCGAATTCACGCAACTGAACCTCTATACGGTCGACTCCCAGGGTGAAATTGACGTTGTGGGGATCGACTTGGAAACAAGACGCCTCTTTGTCTGTGAGGTCGCAATACACCTCACGACTGGATTGCAGTACGTTAAGAACAAACGGCCGAACAACATTTCCAAGCTGACGCAGAAGTTCTCGCGCGACATTGAATATGTGAATCGATTCTTTCCGGACTACGAGAAGCATTTCATGCTTTGGAGTCCCGTCGTAAAGACCTCGAAAATTGGATCGATATACAATCAGATGGACCACATTGCACAAATCGATTCGAATATTCAGGCCGAGTATAGCATTCATTTGGAGATGATCATCAACGAGCGTTTCGAAGCGTGTTTGCGAGAAATGCGAACGTACGCATCGACGCAGACCGCAGAGTTGAAATGCCCAGTGATGCGTCTTTTCCAAATTGAAGCACACCTCACGAAACATCTCGGGAAATAGCTGCTAAATCGTCCTCCGTAATGATTGGCTCGCCAGCGCGAACCTTTGCTTCGAGTTGTTTGAGCCATCGCCATTCCCAGAGCGGCACCATGACGACGGATTGATCGCGATATCGTTGGATCACAAGTGGCCGATCGGTTTCGGCGACGTGCTGGTAGAAGTAGCCGAGCGAATCTCGCAAATGCGTGATCGGAATGGCCTTCGGTTCGTCTTCATCCATCCGCTGGCCTCCGAAAGTCGGACATGTACAACAATCAAACTCTGTCTATTAGTGCCGCTGTTCCCGCGGCCCTGCTGGGAAAGCGCATTTTTTTGGAGGACCCGTTCGTCCTCGCCGGTCGGCGTCCTTGGGCAACACGGCCGCACACGTCGGCCCGTGTCGCGTTTGGTTTGGTCTTTGGAGTTCTTGGTCGGGTGCTCTCCCGCTCGCGCACTTTGCCCCCGCGCTTGCGCGCACACGCAGTCCAAACCCTGGGGCGTGCCTCGCGCACGCACCCAGGGGGTACTAGGGGGTGTGTGCGCGCGCGAGCAGTCGGTTTTTACGGGTTGGTTTGGTCGGCCAAGTCAGGTTGTGGTTCGGTGGCGAATTGATGTTTCTGGTTCGACCCGAACCGCCAGCGGTGGACCAATCCTTCCGCCTCGGCCTGCTCGAGTAGCGTCTGGGCTTGGCGGCCCGAAACGTCGCTCGCCTTGGCTGCCGCTTTGATGACCACGGCAGTCTTGGGTTCGGCACCGACAAACTCGCTAGCGAATCGCTCGGCGGTCCATTCCGCCTTGGGTGGCTTCTCGGCTTTGGCTCTTCGTCGACGACCGTCTTGCTTGAGCGCGTGGGCCTGCAGTGATTCGTCGGGCGTCCAGACGGGG
>TARA_R110002073_G_scaffold65408_6_pt1 | contig 15317 bp, 13 predicted proteins | sample TARA_R110002073 | Tara Oceans TARA_R110002073 (sample SAMEA4397174) | marine metagenome | biome: Polar Biome; feature: [DCM] deep chlorophyll maximum layer (ENVO:01000326); material: water (ENVO:00002006), including particulate matter (ENVO:01000060) such as... | depth 40 m
TGCCTTTATGTGAATCTCGCTCACGTTTCGGAAACGATGCGGGGGGCTGGTGGCTCATTGCGATTCCTTAAGTGACGAATTTTCGCTGGGGGTCGAATGGTCTCGGGCATTTTCGAGTTGGCGGATGATCGTTCCCGCCAAATAGCCGCCTTTGAATCCCGCGTCGATGTTGACCACCGCAACGTTTGCCGCACAACTGCTGAGCATGCCCAGTAGCGGGGTCAATCCGCCCAGTGTCGCTCCGTAGCCTACGCTGGTGGGGACCGCGAAAATCGGGATCGACAAATGGCCAGCGACCACGGGGGGCAGTGCACCTTCCATGCCAGCGATTACGACGGCGGCGGACGCTTTACGAAGCTCCGGCAAGGCGTGGATCAGACGTTGCGGCCCGGCGACGCCGATGTCGGTAAAGACGCGTACGGCGACACCCATCCAAGTCAACGTCTCGATCGCCTCGGCCGCCACCGCCGCATCGGTGCTGCCCGCAGTGATCACGGCGACATGAAATGAGCGTTCGCTGGGATCGATTGGGGCGTCGGGATCGATCGGGGTAGGGCAGGGGGCTTCGGAAGCGAGGTGAGTACGGAACGTACGGCCCAAAGCGTGATGGTGGCTATGAGGAAACCGTGATTTTAATTTCTCTGCGACCTCGGGGTGGACGCGGGTCACCAGCGACGTCTGAGCATCGGCGATTTGCGAGTCGATGATGCGGGCGATCAGTTCGAAATCTTTGCCTTCGCCATAGATCACTTCACCGAAACCGCACCGTCGTCGTCGCCCGAGATCGACCGTGGCGCCGTCGATGACCGCCATTTTCTCGGCTTCGTTGCCGATGTGGGCATTTTGAGCCGAGCCGATATTTGCGATTTGAAGTGCCGAAATCGCCTCGGCCACCGACGTGGATCCCGTGGCCACGTCCGCGATTAGTGCGGCAATTTCCGGTGAAAGCGAAGCCGCCGGGCTCGGCGGTTGGGGCAGGGCAGGGCGGTCGGATTGCGAAAGCTGCGAAGAGTCGTGGGGCATGGGCGGTTGCAGTCCAGGGGAATCAAAATTCAAATTGGTGCTCGTTGACGAACATCGTTTCTTCGGTTCTTGCATTCTCGGTGGATAACATCCTAATGAAAAGCTGCGTACTTGCTTACTCGGGCGGTTTAGATACTTCGGTCATTCTCGGTTGGCTTCAAGACCAAGGCTATGAGGTGCACGCGGTCTACGTCGACCTCGGACAACCTTGTGAAGATCGCGAAGCGACGTTGCAAAAAGCCCGCGACTGTGGTGCCAAGTCGTCACGGATCGTCGATGTTCGCGAAGAACTGTGCCGTGATTTCGCCTTCCCCGTGCTCGGCTGGCAAGCCAAATATGAAGGCATCTATCTGCTCGGCACCTCGATCGCTCGACCCTTGATCAGCAAGGTGTGCATCGATGTGGCTCACGAGGTCGGTGCGACCGCCTACGCTCACGGGGCGACCGGCAAGGGCAACGACCAATGCCGTTTCCAACTGGCCGCCGATGCGATCGACCCGAGCATCAAAATGATCGCTCCTTGGCGAATCAAAGAATTCCGCGACGCGTTCCCAGGACGCACCGAGTTGATCGCCTACTGCAACGAAAAGAACATTCCGGTCAAAGCATCGACCGCCAAACCGTACAGCAGCGACGAGAACGTGCTGCACATCAGCTACGAAGCGGGCAAGCTCGAAGAGTTGGACGTCAACGGTGTCGAGATCGTTGATTTCGGCATGGGTGTCAGCCCTCAAGAAGCTCCGGACAAAGCCGAGTCGGTTACGATCGGATTCGAGTCGGGCGTGCCAACCAAGCTGAACGGAAAAGCCGTCAGTGCCTTGGAAATGGTCGAAGGTCTGAACGAGATCGCCGGACGCAACGGCGTCGGCCGCATCGACATGGTCGAAAATCGTTTCGTCGGGATGAAGAGCCGCGGCGTTTACGAATCGCCTGGCATGACCGTGTTGTACGACGCACACATGTACATCGAACAGTTGTCGATGGACCGTGACTTGATGCACTTGCGTGATCGCATGGCTCCCGAAGTTGCCGAAATGGTTTACTACGGATTCTGGTACACGCCAAAGATGGACGCGTTGATGGCGTTCATGCGTGAATCGCAAAAACCAGTGACCGGCGACGTGACGCTGAAGCTCTACAAGGGCAACATCATCGTCGATTCGCGTACCAGCCCCAACAGCTTGTACGACGAAGACATCGCAACGATGGAAGGCGGCGGAACCTATGACCAAGACGACGCCGAAGGCTTCTTGCGTATCCAAGGTTTGCCAAGTCGAGTGCAAGCAGCGGTAACGCCTCGCAAGTTCTAACTGCGAACTCAATTGAATCCGTAGCGAAAGTCGCCAAGGCTTTCGTTTGCAAGCCGTAGTGGACGAGGCTACGAGTCCCGCAACCTGTAATGGACGAGGCTACGAGTCCCGCAACCGGTAGTGGACGAGGCAACGAGACCTATGCGAAAGACAGCAACGAGTCTCACGCCAAAGACAGCAATACGGGGACTCGTTGGCTCGTCCACTACGTGTTGATTTTGTTGACATGTAGATGTAAACGGCCTTCGTCAGCCAGCTGCGACAACGCGGCTAATCCAATGTATCATCCGCGAGCGGTTCGCCACCGCGAGGCGTCACCAGGGCTCGCAGCGTCGAGGCAGGGGTGGCGTCATCGAGATAGTGTCCTCGCTCGTCCACCGTGACAATGGCCGCACCGGTGTCAAGCAACCCTCCGATGTTGTTGGACGATCCCCCAATGCCTTGGAGCGTCGCGAAGTCGACATCGACCGGTTCGGTCCATACGCCGCTGGTGACCGGGGGCGAAGCTTCGACAACCAGGATCGTCTTGAGCGGATCGTCGACCACTTGGTTGGGACCCAGCGGGCCGGTGCTCGGAAACAAGGTGCGGTCACCCGTGACCAAGTAGTAACCGCTTTCGCTAAATCCGCCGCTTGTTTGGCTGCTGGGATGGCGATAGACAGCGGGCATCTGTGAAAATGCAACCGACATGTTTTGTTGCGTGTCCCAGGCCGCGTTGCGATCGATCAGGTTGTACAGCTCGTCTTCGCCAAGGTACGGCAGAATCAGCACTCGCCACGATTGCAGCGGTTTACCCGCCGCGTCCGTGGTAAAGGGAGGCGGATAGCTTCCGTGGTCGGCGGCATAGGCGTTCATCGCCGCCGCAATTTTCTCGAGGTTGCGCATCGATGCGGTGCGATCTCGGTTGGTTTGCAGCAAGCCGACGGTTTGTCGGCCTTGGTAAATTGCCGCAAACCCAATTGCGAGTAACAAAATCATCACCACGATTGCCGCGACGACCGAAGCGAACTGTTTTGAGACCGACGTTGACTGAATGTTTTGAGGAGTCGCTTGGCTGGCGAAGTCAGGCAGTTGGATCTCACCACCACACGTGACGCATTCTCCCCGTTGACCGCTATACCGATCTTCGACTTGCGTTTTGGTTTGGCAGTGAGGGCAGGTGAACAAATAAGGCATGGCACAACGATTCGATGGCGTTTTAAGGACTAGCCGCTGGAGCTATTCTATGCGGAAATCTTGCCCAATAACACTCAATGGTTTCAAAAGGAAATCGGATGCGAATCGTGATTCAGCGCGTAACGTCGGCCAAGGTGGAAGTGCAGGGCAGGGTGGTTGGCGAAATTCAGCGGGGCGTGCTAGCGTTGGTCGGCGTGGGCCACGGCGATACCGTGACCGAAGCGAAATGGTTGGCACAGAAAACTTCGCAACTGAGGATCTTTCCTGACGACGAAGGGAAAATGAATCGGTCGCTGTTGGATATCGGAGGCTCGGTTTTAGCCGTCAGCCAATTCACATTGCTGGGCGATTGTCGCAAAGGGCGTCGTCCTGCGTTCACCGATGCTGCGGCCCCCGAAATCGCCAACCAAATCTACCAGTCGTACAACGAACAGCTGCGGGAAACCGGCATCCAGGTCGAAGAAGGAATTTTTGCCGCCGACATGCAAGTCAGCTTGGTCAACGATGGTCCCGTGACGTTGATACTCGATCGAACAGGATCGTAAATCGAGTGCTTCATCCAGCCTGTTTTTTGGGGTAGAGGATGAGACTACGAGTCTATCCGTGCCATGAAATGTGGGGACTCGTGGCATCGTCCCCGACTGCGTGCCCAAATTCTTAGCCTGGACGATGTCCTGCAAAGATTTGTCTCGTTATCTCCACGGTAACCATTTGTCCCACTGGATCATTTCCGGAGCGGGCTTGGCGATATAGCTGTTGTCCAGACGTGATCGTTGCCGGATGCGGTCGACCACGCCATGGTCACCCCAAGCAAGATAGATCAATAGGAACAATTTTGCGTACACGCTGACGTTGGCGATCTGGCTTTGGCCAAAAAATTTCAACGCGGTACCGAAGGATTTTTTTAGCCGAAACCGCCCTCCCCCAAAATCGATGCTCCAAATCTCGTCAAGGATTAAATGGACGAGAAACCCGACGACCACCGCGATGCTTTTGTAGACGCGAATCGATTCACTCGGACATGGCATCACGAGGTACGCGAGCAGACCCGCGCTCGCCGCGGCAGGAATGCTATGCCACATGCCGCGATGGACTGTGTAGCGTTTAAAAAATTCGACCGCAACAAATCGGATTGCGATGTAGATCAGCATTGCCGCCAATGCCATCGCTTCATGCGACAGTTCCAGATCGCGAAACCGTTCGATCATCAACATCGGCACGACGGCCGCAGCGAACATGCTGGTTTCGCGAAGCGGGATTCCTGAATCGCTGTCCAAGTCCGGTAGCATGCCGCTGACCGAACACAATCCGCCAGCCAAAATTCCGCTCTCAAGCGACATCGATTGACACGTCACGCCCCAGTAACCGTAGGCGATGCCCACGATCGTGCTGCCGGTGATGTGCGTTTTGAAATCGGCCACGACGGGGAGGGCAGGGGAGTGGTGAAAAAAATTGGGAGCTACTGAAAATCAACTTCGTCACGTTTTGCAAGCAACAACACCAATTGGTAGCAATTCAATTGTTGGTGATGCATTGCGAAGGCTCGCGACGAATATAGATTCCCTTAACTTCTTACATAGGATTATTCCCAGGCAGCTGCCAAGCCCGAATCAATTGATCTTCGCTTGACGGGGTCGCTTGTCTACAATCCGCGCCAAAGTGGAAGCTCGGCTGGATTGTATGCTCGAAGCGATGAGTCGATTGCTATCAAACGAGTTTATCGAGATGGGCTTGGCGGCAATGTTTGCGATCCTGGTTTGCATAAAAATTTTTTCGGTCGCAACCGCCCTTCCCGCCTCGTAACTCGCATGCCCCTTACTCGCATGCCCCTTACTCGCATGAAAGCGTTCTGGTGGAAATTTACGACATCATGATGTTGGTTGTATTGGTCGGCGCGTTGCTGTTTGGCGCGATCAAGGGTTTCGCCTGGCAGCTCGCCTCGATCGCTTCGATCGTGGTCAGTTACATGGTGGCCTACAACTTTCGTGAACCGTTCAGCCAATCGATCCATGCCGAACCGCCATGGAACCGTTTCTTGGCGATGTTGATTTTGTACGTCGGCACATCGCTGGTCGTATGGGTCGCTTTCCGGATGGTCAGCGGCACGATCGACCGCTTCAAACTTCGCGAATTTGATCGTCAAATCGGAGCGATGTTCGGGCTGGCCAAGGGAGCACTTTATTGCATCCTGATCACGCTGTTTGCGGTCACGCTTTTCGGCGAAAACGTTCGCGAGAAAATTGTCGGCAGCAAGAGCGGCAACTACATCGCCAGCGTGCTTGCTCGCAGCGAATCGGTGATCCCGCCTGAGATCCAAGAGGTCGTACAACCGTACCTGGACCGTTTCGAAAAACGCTTCAATTCGGACGACTCCCAAGGCACGCCTGCAGGCTTTTTGGAAGGCGTCGGACGCAAGATGGCGGGGGACGCGGCGAACGGAGTTTTGCCCGAATCACTGTGGGATGACGGTTCGGGAAACCCCGCCGGCCGAGCGCCGCTGCCGGTCGATCCGCGAGGCTGGAATTCAGGCCAATCGGTGCCTCAGCAAGCCCAGCAACCATGGAACGGATTCCAGCGCTGATGTTGCTGTGGGATAGGCATCAAGGTCTGTCAATTTCGCCATCTGTTTTCGTCGATCACTCTCCGTCCTCTCGTAGCGAGACTCGCCAAGAGTTTCGTCATGCATTCGTAGCGGAACTCGTCAAGAGTTTCCTCGGGATAGCTATACCGATGACAGGCTGGAAGCCTATCCCACATGCATTCGTAGCGAAACTCGCCAAGAGTTTCGTCGGGATAGCCATGCTGATGACAGGCTAGAAGCCTATCCCACACGAAATGCCCAAAACACGGGGTTTTACGCACCTTTAATACAACATAAGGGGCATTATCGGACGTTGCGGGGCGGTTGATTTCGCCCGCAAAACCCGGCCTCTCCCGCTTTTTACTCTGCCGGACTCGGTGCCTGATTCAGCTCCCGACGATGTGTCGACGCGATCATTCGTCACCGATCGCTCGCTCGCAAACGATGCGTTGTCGCGACCGTTTGCTGTGCGAATCGAACGATCAAAACAAAGGCGGTGCTGACTTCCGCCGCGGTCGTGATTACGACACTCGTCCGTCAAGATTTGCGACGCTTCACTTGCCCGTTTCGCTGTCGCACTGCCCTCCGCTTTTGCCCCTGAACTTTGCCCGTGCGATTGTCTTGGCGAAGCCTTCGCTGGATCCCTCGGCAAGCTCTCGGAATGCAGCCTTCGGCTGTTTGAGATGTTCGATCGACTGAGGCCAGATTTGGCCTGCGGAGATGGCGACGCATCCGCGGGATGCGTCGCCCATCGAGCGAAAGAAAATGGCTCGATTTTAGAGTTTGGCGAGAACTGACTTTTGGTTCTCTTTTGTTCACCTATGCCGTTTCGGCGTCTTCCAAGAAGACACCGATCCGGCGGAATTTTTCATACCGCTCGTTGACCAGTTCTTCGGTCGTTTTGGTTTCCAGATCCGACAGCGTTCGCGACAGATAACTTTTTAGTCGCGACGCCATTTGGTGGTGGTCACGATGGGCGCCACCGAGCGGTTCTTCGAGCACATCGTCGACCACGCCAAGTCGCTTCAAATTGTCGCTGGTGAACCGCAGCGCGGCGGCGGCTTTGGGTGCATGTTCGTGACTCTTCCACAAGATGCCCGCACAGCCTTCGGGGCTGATCACGCTGTAGTAAGAATGTTGCAGCATCGCGATCCGGTCGCCCACGCCGATGCCCAATGCGCCGCCCGATCCGCCTTCGCCAATCACGACACAGATCACGGGCGTCTTCAAGCGGCTCATCATGAACATGCTTTCGGCGATCACTTGCGCTTGGCCACGTTCTTCGGCACCGATCCCCGGGTATGCACCGGGCGTGTCAATGAAACAGATCAGCGGCATGTGATACTTTTCGGCCAATCGCATTTTGACCATCGCTTTGCGATAGCCTTCGGGATGGGCACAACCGAAATGGCACGCCGCGCGTTCTTTGAACGTGCGTCCTTTTTGATGGCCGAGGACCAGCACCTTGAAGCGATCGAGTTTGGCAAATCCTGATAGCATCGCGCGGTCATCACCAAAATGTTTGTCGCCATGCAGTTCGACAAATTCATCAAACGCGAGATTCAAATAGTCTCGGGTGTAGGGGCGGTTTTTGTGACGAGCCACCTGCACGGTTTGCCATGAGTCAAGCGACCCATAAACATTGCGTAGCAGATCGACGAGTTTGCGACGCAAGTCGCGAATCTCTTTTTCGATTTCGTCAGTGCGATTGGTTTGACGTTCAAGCGACGCAATCTTGCTCTCAAGATCCGCGATCTCGTATTCAAATTCTAATCCAGGTCCAGCGCTCATTCTTTTCTCGTGATAAGTGAGGTGCGGCTTCTAAGACAATCGAAAAATCGGAAGCATCGCACGTGTGTCGTGTTTAGAAAGCGAAGTTTATATTTCGTCGTCTTCGCCGTTGGCGGATGGTTTTTTGATCATGTCTTCGGCGCCACGGATTCCCGTCTGCGTATCGAACACGCTGACATCGGGTTTGCGAGGCCGCTTGTTCCACAGTTCCATCGCTCGGAATTGTTTCAGGAATTCCCACATCGACGGCGGCCGATTGTCGGGCTTCTTCGCCATCATCTGCTTGATGATATCGGCAAAGTCTTTGGACACGTTGTTGTTGTACGCGATCGGACTTGGGATCGATGCGGTTAAGTGCTTGTTCAGCAAATCATTTGGCGTGTCGCCGGTGTATGGTGGTTTGCCCGTGACCAATTCAAACAACACGCAGCCAAAGCTGTAAATGTCCGATCGCTCGTCGCATACTTTGCAGCGGATCTGCTCAGGCGACATATAGCTTCGTGTTCCCTTGGCGTATTTGGAGCTGTGGAACAGTTTGCTGAATCCGGTTTTCTTTTTCTCGGCGATCGTAAAGTCGATCAACTTCGTTTCACCATCGCGGCTGACAAGGTAATTGTCTGGCTTGATATCCAAGTGGATCCAATTCTTGGTGTGCATGTAATACAAACCCTCGGCGGCTTGCCCGACGATTTTGTCCAACATGTAGGCCAGCGATTCAGGGCCTTGCCGGAGCGCTTGCTTCATATTCAGTTCGCTGAAGAGTTGCAGCACCAGAAACGGGACCCCGGACTCGACGCGAAAGTCGATCACTTTGATAATGCGGGGGCTGTTCAGGTCTGACGCTACCGTGAACTCGTGTTTCAGTAACGCGATCTCTGACTTGTCCTCTCGTGCCGATGGCTTGAGCAGTTTCAGCGCGTATCGCTTGTCAGAGTTTTCGTCGATGGCTTCCCAGACGTCACAGGTACTTCCGGAGCGAATCAAACGGGCCAATCGATAGGGGCCCAGAAAATCACGGGTCTTGGTCATCAGCACAAATCAGGGGCGAATCGTAATTTGGTCGGCACAGAACAATCGCTCTATGATAGTTCAATCGGTCCCTAGCCCGATAGGTCGGGATCGAGGCCGGGTCGACCTGCCAGGACTTCGACGGGTGACTGCCAGATGCCATCCATTTTGGCACTAAATCGCGGGTTTTTGTTAGATCTGCGGCCGCTGCAGCTGCTGTTCGTACAGCTCGCGGATTCGCCGAGTCATCGTTTGATGACGGAACTGGTCCGTAAATCGCCTCTGCCCTGCCCTCCCCATTTGCTGTCGCAATTCGCCGTTGCGGCTTAATCGGAGGATCGATTCGGCGAGCTGATCGATGTCACCGGGCGGGATCAAATATCCTGTCTCACCCGAGATCGCGACCTCGCGAGCCCCGTCGACGTCGTAGCTGATGACCGGTCGGCCAGCGATCAAGGCTTGCGGAAGTGCTCGCGCCAACCCTTCTCGGTACGAGGTGTGGACCAAGGCGTCCATCGCCCCAATCAACGAGGGTACCTCATCGGGGGGAACCAACCCCGAGAAAATGAAGTTCTCGCTCAATCCCAGCGATTCGATTCGGCGGGTCAGGCTGTCTCGTAAAATGCCGTCGCCCACCAACAGAAATCGGACTTGCGGGACTTGTTTGACGACTTTGACCGCTGCCGAGATCAGGTCGTCGTGTCCCTTCAAATGAAACAATCGAGCGATCTTTCCGATCACGATCGCATCTTCGGACAATCCAAAACGCTGACGAACGCGGTCCCGATGTTCACTCGCATGCAGAAATGGCTCGACATCCATGCCGCTGTAGATCGTTGTGAATTTTTCACGCGGAGCCACATTGGCATCGACCATTAAATCGGTCATCGCGTCGGCGACACAAACCATGTGGTGACATCGTTTGGCTGCCCATCGCTCGCAGGTTCGATACAGCGTCCGCGTCAGCGCGGGCTGATATTCGTGAAACGGAGCCCCATGCACGCTGTGGATAATCGCTGGAACCTGCTCGCTCCACGCAACCGCTCGACCCAAAATTCCCCCCTTGGCGCTATGCGTATGAACAACGTCGGGTTTGAATTTTCGGATCACCTCGCGAAGCTCGGCACGTCCCTTGAAATCGCGGATCGGATGGATCGAACGACGCAAGTGGTCGAGCTTGCAAATTGGCAACTCCCCTGCCCTCCCCTGGCTCAATAAGTCTCCTTCGGGCCCCACTTCTTTTCCGGTGATCAACAGCACGTCGTCACCGAAATCGTGCATCAGGTCCAAGCAATTCAGTAGCGTGTTCTCTTGAGCACCACCAATAATCATTCGAGTAATGACATGAGCAACACGCACGAATTATTTCCTAGCGAAGCGAGACGGTTCAGGGACGAGTGGGGGATGGTTTAGTTGAGGTGTTTTTTCAGGAACCCATCAATATCGGTTACTACCGTATCCATCCAATCGCTTTGGTTCCAGTGACCATGTTTCGCGCCGTCATGAACACGAAGCTCGAAAGGGACACCGAGGCTCTTCATTTTTTCGCGTGCCGGTTCGTTGCGAGCTGGGTTGTCCAGACTTCCCGTGATGAACAAGGTCGGTGGCATGTCCTTGTCGATTGCTTCATAGGCATCGGCAAGCTTGTACATCTCGGCGTTGTCGTCGATCGTCGCGCCGATCCAGTGCACCGCATACGCATTGTCTTTCGTGTCATGGGATCGGTCGGCAACGCTGCCCGATGCGGTTTGCAGAGGTCCCGCCATCACGACGACCGCTTGAAGACGCGATTGTTCGCCGCTGCTTAATCCATCGTGATGCAACTTGGCATTGGTGGTGCCCGCAGCCATTAACCCCGCGAGATGTCCGCCCGCGGAACCACCCACTGCAGCAATTCGGTTCGGATCAATGTTCCAATCCGCTGCGTGTTGCCGGATGAATGCCGTAGCGGCGTTACAGTCACGAATCGCGGCGGGAAATTTCGCTTCATAGCCGAGCCGATACTCGATCGCCGCGACGACATAGCCCTTCTTGGCAAGTTGTTTAGCCAGAGCGTGGAACTTGGTCTTGTCTCCTTTGAGCCATCCGCCTCCGTGAACCAGCACGATTCCCGGAAGCGTTGTTGATTCAGCGGCAGTGGGACGAAAGACGTCCATCAGCAGTTTGCGGTCATCGGTGTTTGCATAAACAACGTTGCGCTCGATCGACAACTCCCCTGCCCTGCCCTGATCCGTTTTTGTTGACGCGTTTTCTTCTAATTCGGGCTGCGGCAGCACGCCATATTGATCGATCGTTTTGTAATAGATGCCGCCAAACGTGCTGATGAACAGCGTTCGTCCATCACTGCCCGCGATGATGGCGTTGATCGGTCGCTCGGGCGTGGGAATCGTTTCACGCAGGCTTCCATCGGGACCAAATACGCTGACGGCGTTTGCACCGGTGCAGTACACATTGCCCGCCCGGTCGATGCACATTCCGTCGCCTCGGAAACCTTCGTCCGTTTCTTTTAACTGAGCAAACGGCTTGGCAGCCATGATCTTTTTGGTTTCATCGATTGGAATCTGGTAAAGTGCACCCGACTTGTGCGATGACACGTACAGCGTGGATTCGTCGGGTGACAAGGTGATCCCGTTGGGGGTGTCCAGTTTCGTGGCAAAGATCAGCACCTGTCCTTTCGTATCGATCCGGCGAACGACGCCTTCGCCGGTGAACGTGGCGTAGACATTGCCGCGTGAATCGACCACCAAGTCATTGGGACGTTGATTCTTTTCAAACTGAGCCAGCGTTTCAGTTTTGCCACCCGTGCCCAGGGTTGCAATCCGACTGTTGGCGTTATCGCTCAAATACAACTTACCAAGCTGATAACACGTTCCGGAGATGCCAAGCGGTTCTTTCAATATGTCTTCGGAAATCACTTGCAACGTTGCCAAATTAATTTTGGCCAAACGTTTGGCTTTGACATCGGGCGCGTAAAGCAGGTTTCGGCCATCCCAAGCGGCGCCATCGACGAGTTGAAAATCGGCATCCAACCGCTTCAATTCATTTTCGTTTGGCGTTGGCGATTCGGCGGTGGCGAATTGGATCGCCAGCGTGGCGATGGCGAGCATGGCGACCGAGCAGCGGGTTAGAAAGTGGGCGGGCATCGAAAGGATGTTCCTTGGTGAGCGGGAGGAGGTTGGGGAGAGCACTGGCAGCTCACCAGTTTACTCACTCTTTTACTCGCAATGTGCCCTGCCCTGCCCCGCTCGAAAACCTGTGAAGTATTTTTTCTTATACGGGATGTGCTTTTTTAGCGTAGCGCAAGTCGTCAAGACTTTCGATCCACGACGGGTGCCCTACGAAACTCTTGACGAGTTCCGCTACAAAACATTTCACAGCCCTGCCCCGCTCCGCAAAAATCACTCGCGAGGTTTGACGTCCTGAAGCTGCGTTTCGAGTAGCCGCATGCTTCGCGACAGCAGCACGCGGATGGCGACATCCGTTTTGCCAAGCTTGGCGGCAATTTCCTTGGTCGGCAAACCTTCGACGTAACGCATACGGATCGACTGTTTTTGTTCGTCCGAAAGTTCCTCGATCGCCTCTTGCATGCGAACCATGCGAATGTCGCGGCTCAGTGCGGCGCTGGGCGACGTCATGCTGGCGACCAACATTTGTTCCAACCCCAAAGCCGCCGTGCCGGCTGGGTTTGCCGCATGAATCGATCGCTGGCGGCCCGCGTCACGTCGTTTCGCACCAAAGTGAAAACGATGGGCATCGACGACTCGGCGGCGAGCAATCTGTTGCAGCCACTGCATCGGCTCATATTGGTCGAACGGCGCCGAATCGAGGCTCGACAGCGCCGCGGTGGAGACTTCCTGGATCAAGTCATCCAATTCGACCACAGCCAACAAATGTTCTCCGGTGATCGATTTTAGAAAGCCAGCCAATTGCCCGCGGTTCAGGTCGATGTAGTTCGCCAGCGCCTCGGCATCGTGCTGTTTGATCCGCTGCACGAGTTCGGGTTGATCGAATTTATCCATGTTCAGACCTATCGGTGAGGTAGCTTGATTCCCCTAATCAACATACAGTAACGACGTCGTTCGAAGAAACCATTGGATAGGTATCGAAGTTCATTTCGTGGAGAATGTTTTGTCAGAGATTCTGCAATGAAAACGCGAATCGACTCCCACGATCCCCGTGAAGACGATATCGACGCCGTCATCCAGGCGTGTCTCGAAAAGCTCGTTCAACGTGCTTCGGTTCAGCAGCCTGCGGAATTGCGGAACTTATTGCCCGACGTCGAATCGGACCTGCGTCACTTCGTGTTGATCGAATTGATCAAATTGGACATGGCGATGGCGGCCGACGCAGGGACGCTGCACAGCATCGAACACTATGTCGATGCGATGCCCGACCTGCTCTCGATGGAAACGGTTCCACTGGATTTATTGATGGAAGAAATCCAGCTGCGAAAAGATTTCGGCGAACCCCCATCGCATGACGAATACCTGCGGAGGTTCCCTCAGTACGAAGCATTGCTGGACCAAATGTTGACTCGGATCGAGGCAACACGTTCGGTCGCCAAGTGCGGCCTTCCTCCGGAGATTCCGGTTGGCAGGCAAGTCGATGACTTTCTGATTCTCGCCAAGCTCGGTCAAGGCGCGATCGCCCACGTTTATCTGGCTCGCCAAATTTCGATGCACCGCTTGGTCGCACTCAAAGTTTCGCACGGCAGCGGTGACGAGTCTCAGGCCCTCGCTCAATTTGATCATCCCAATATCGTTCGCGTTTTCGACCAGCGGACGGTTGCCGACCAAGCATTACATTTGTTGTACATGCAATATCATCCGGGCGGCACCTTGGCTGATGTCGTGCAATTGGTACGGCATTGTGACCGTTCGCAGCGATGTAGTCGGTTGCTTCTTGATTCGGTTGACCAGAACTTGTTAAGGGCCGCGCAAGTGGTTCCGGATCGTTCAGCTGTGCGTCAGTGGATCGAAACAGCACCCTGGCCGACCGTGGTCGCATGGATGGGAATGCAGCTAGCCAAGGCGCTTGACGAAGCGCACGCATGTGGTGTGCTGCATCGCGATGTGAAGCCAGCGAACGTGTTGTTATCGGCCGAGTGTATTCCGCAACTCGCGGACTTTAACGTCAGCTTCGCGGGTGCTGCGGGCCGCGCCGGTGCGGCGGCCTCGTTCGGTGGTTCGATTGCCTACATGGCTCCCGAGCATCTGAGAGCGATTAGTTCAAAGCTGCTTGATGAACCCGAAAAGGTTCAAGAGCCTGCGGATCTGTATTCGCTCGCCGTCACGTTGTGGGAATTGTGGCAAGGCGAACGACCGTTTGCATGCGACGCCATTGCGGGGTCTTGGAGTGACGCGGTATCGATTCAGCTAGCCGCCCGGGCAGAGCCGCTCAAGGAACCGCAGCGATCGGAAACCGCGTCCGAACGCGTTCTCGAAAAAGTGCTTCGCAAGGCGTTGTCGTTGGATCCTAAGGATCGTTTTGTCGACGGTGCCGAGATGGCCGGTCGGTTGCGTTTGTCGCTTCACCCGGAAACCGCGACGCTGTTTGATCCCCCTGAAAAATCAGTCGCGATGACGCTCTCGAAATGGTCGCCTTGGATCGTGACGTGTGTCATTTTGTTGTTGCCCAATATGATCGGCGGCTGTTTGAATTTTCAATACAACTTTCATCATGTGATGACGACGCCCGAGACCAAAGAAGGATTGCGAATCGTTTCATGGATTGTCAATTTGACGTTCTTTCCCTTTGCCGCAGGGATCGCGATTTGGTATACGCGGCGGATTGTTCGCGCCGTGGATTCGGTTCGCCGTGGTGCTCGTGTCGATCCATCGGATCTCAGTGAGACGCTGGAACTCGGTCATCGCGCGGCATTGATCGGAGGCACGTTGTGGTTGATTGCCGGCGTGTTGTTTCCGCTCGTTTTGTCGTGGATCTTTCCTGACTTTAGTATGACGCAAGCGGTTCATCTTTTTATGTCATCCCTGATCTGCGGCGGCGTGGCGATGATCTATCCGTACTTTGGCATGGCGCTGGTTGCTACGCTTGTGTTCTATCCCCGTTGCTTGAGTGGGACGATGCAAGATCCGCAATTCGACCGGCGATCGGACCAGATCCTGTACCGTAGCGAGTGGTATTTGTTGATCGCCGCGATCATTCCGCTGCTCGGTGCCGCCCTGCTGGTTACCACCGAAGGAGCGTCACAATTGTTCACGTTGACCGCGCTGGCGGCAGGGATCATCGGGCTGCTTGCTTCATTTTTTGCTTATCGGTTTATCGTCAACACGTGGAAGCAAATGGACGCCGTGTTGTCCAAGCGAACATCGATGGTGCCCGGTGAGTTGACCGCCGCAACTTGACATTCGGCTTCGCTTAACCGCTAAAACTTTGGTATTGCCATCGGCTATTGGGGGTGAGTTTTT
>TARA_R110002073_G_scaffold38656_1_pt1 | contig 15311 bp, 10 predicted proteins | sample TARA_R110002073 | Tara Oceans TARA_R110002073 (sample SAMEA4397174) | marine metagenome | biome: Polar Biome; feature: [DCM] deep chlorophyll maximum layer (ENVO:01000326); material: water (ENVO:00002006), including particulate matter (ENVO:01000060) such as... | depth 40 m
GGTCTAAACTGACCGGCCTGAGTCGGAAAGGTCCATATCATGCCCAAGCCTGATCCCTTTGGATTCGACATGTCTGTGTCGTCCTCCAAAAAGAAGAACCCCCGCGGTCGCCGGGGGATGTCCGGTGCATCCGAGACATCACAGCGCCTATGCTCCCACGAGGGCTGCCAAGAGCCCGGCAAATACAGAGCCCCCAAAGCGCCAGACGTACTGGATGACTATTTCTGGTTTTGCCAGCAGCACGTCCGCGAGTACAACCTAAAATGGAATTTCTTCGATGGCACTACCGAAGCCGAATTAAACGCGCAGATGTCCAAGGATAAAGTCTGGGAACGCACCACGAAACCGCTGGGCGATCCAGAGGCCCGCGCGTGGGCCAGATTGGGCATCGAGGATCCGCACCAGGTGCTTGGTAAAAATGCCACGCAAAATCCTGGAAAAGGTCCCGCCGCAGGGCGCCGCCTGCCCCCGACAGAACGCCGCGCCATCGAGATTCTGGAGGCGAAAGACACGTGGACCAAAACCCAAGTTCGCAAAGCCTATAAGGCGCTTATCAAGGTTTTGCACCCTGACATGAACGGTGGTGACCGCAGCCAGGAAGAACAGCTTCAGGAAGTTGTGTGGGCGTGGGACCAACTTAAAGGAAGTCGTAACTTCAAGGACTGAATTGCACATGCGCATCAGGCCGAGGGCATCGGCCTGAGAGATTATCACGTCGGGGGCGCTGTCGGATTTCGCATCGCCCCTTGATCCCCGCCTCTGATCCGAGACTTTGCCATGGGGCGATTTGGCTCTTTCCCTCGCGCTCAGGAAAGATATGTTGCCAACCAAAGCTGTGGCGCTCCTGTGCCGCAAGACAAAGAATAAAGCATGAAGGACGCATAGAATATGGCCGAGACCTCATTGGAACTCAACGCAAAGCCCACCAAAGAGATCTCGGTTCGCGAAGTCTTTGGCATCGACACCGATATGATCGTGCATGGGTTCGAGGACCGCACCAGCCGTGTACCCACGTTGGACAGCACCTATAAGTTCGATCCTGATACAACCCTGGCCATACTGGCCGGTTTCAACCACAATCGCCGTGTCATGATCCAAGGGTATCACGGCACCGGCAAGTCCACCCATATCGAACAGGTTGCAAGCTTGCTCAACTGGCCTTGCGTGCGCGTCAACCTTGACAGCCATATCAGCCGGATCGACCTGATCGGCAAGGATGCGATCAAGCTCAAAGATGGCAAGCAAGTCACCGATTTCCAGGAAGGCATCCTGCCGTGGGCGTTGCGCAACCCGACCGCGATCGTATTCGATGAATACGATGCCGGCCGCGCCGATGTGATGTTCGTGATCCAGCGCGTGTTGGAGGTCGACGGCAAACTGACCTTGCTGGACCAGAACCAGGTGATCGAACCCCACCCCTATTTCCGCATCTTTGCCACCGCCAACACCGTGGGCCTGGGCGATACGACGGGGCTGTATCATGGTACGCAACAGATCAACCAGGGTCAGATGGACCGCTGGTCGCTGGTCGCGACCTTGAACTACCTGAGCATCGACGCCGAGACCCAGATCGTTCTGTCGAAAAATCCGCATTACAATACCGACAAGGGCCGCAAGACCATCAAACAGATGGTCACCGTGGCCGATCTGACGCGGACGGCCTTCATGAACGGCGATCTTTCGACGGTAATGTCGCCGCGGACCGTCATTGCATGGGCGCAAAACGCTGAAATCTTTCGGAATGTCGGCTATGCTTTCCGCCTGTCCTTCCTCAACAAATGTGACGAGCTTGAGCGTCAGACCGTCGCCGAATTCTATCAGCGCCTGTTCGACGAGGAACTTCCCGAAAGCGCTGCAAGCGTGAGCCTTGGCTGAAGCCCTCAATTCCATAAGCCCCTGCGCAGCTTCGGTATCTTGCGAAGTCCAGCGCTGGGGTCACCTATGTGCCGATCGCCCGTCGCCGGGTTATGGGCGCGACCTGTCGTTCCGGGCTGGTGACGAACCGAGCCTGCTTTTTGCGGGAGCGGCCGGGCATCGGTCAGGATCCGGTGGGAAGGTTCGCGATGCTGATCGTCTGCACCATGGGAAGGTGTTTGAAAGACTGGTCCAAACCTGCGAAAGTTTTACCCATGACCCATTGGCGACGCGAGACCTGAAATGAGCAAACCCTCCGACAATCCCGCCGACGCTTTCAAAAAGGCCTTGGCTGAAGCGACAAAAGTCATGTCGCACGATCCCGACCTGACGGTAAGCTATTCGGTGGATCCGTCAGGCCTGTCGGGAGACGCGATGCGCCTGCCGCAGGTAAGTCGCCGCATGACCCGTGACGAAGTGCTGTTGGCACGGGGTACGGCGGACGCGCTGGCGTTGAACCGGCGGTACCACAATGGTCAGACACATTCGAAATACCTGCCCGCAGGTGAAATGGCCCGGGAACTGTATGAAGCAATGGAAACCGCGCGTTGCGAAGCTGTAGGCGCGCGGGACATGCCGGGTACCGCTGGCAATATCGACGTCAAAATCAAACACGATTCCCTGCGAAAGGGATATGATCAGGCCAAACAACCCAGCGACGTGCCGCTGGCAACCGCAGCGGGTTATCTGGTGCGCCATTTGGCCACAGGTCGCGATCTGCCGGCGGGCGCTGCCAACGCGATGGAACTGTGGCGCGGATATATCGAGGATCAGGCCGGGGCGACGCTGGATACCCTGAACGACACCTTGGATGATCAGGCGGCCTTTGCGCGGTTCGCCCGCAAGATGATCGTGGACCTGGGCTATGGCGATCAGTTGGGCGATGACCCCGATCAATCGGACGAAGAACAGGACGAGGCTCAGGAAGAAGGCACCGAAGAGGAGCAGGACCCCGACAGCACCGGCGACGATGAACAAGACGACGATCAGGCAGAGGCATCCCCCGAGCAGTCGCAAGAACAGCAGCAGGACGAATCCCAGGCGCAGGTGTCAATGGATGACATGGCCGACCAGGAGCTTGGCGAAGAAGCCGAGATGCCTGATGGCGACGCCCCGATGGAGCCACCTGCCCCGCCGCCGGCGTCGGATGCCGACCCAAACTATCTGGTCTATCAGACCGAACATGACGAGGTGATCGGTGCCGAAGATCTGGCCGAACCGGCCGAGCTTGAACGCCTGCGTGCCTATCTTGACCAGCAGCTTGAACCTTTAAAGGGGGCGGTGAGCCGTTTGGCCAATAAGTTGCAGCGCCGTTTGCAGGCGCAACAAAACCGATCTTGGGAATTCGACCTAGAGGAAGGGACGCTTGACGCGGGCCGGTTGGCGCGCATCGTGGCGAACCCCACTACGCCGCTGTCGTTCAAGGTCGAAAAGGACACCGAGTTTCGCGATACATGCGTCACATTGTTGTTGGATAATTCGGGTTCCATGCGCGGCCGGCCGATTTCCATTGCGGCTATTTGCGCCGATGTTCTGGCACGCACCCTTGAGCGTTGCAACGTCAAGGTGGAAATCCTTGGCTTTACCACCCGCGCCTGGAAAGGGGGTCAGGCCCGCGAAGCCTGGCTGAACCAAGGCCGTCCCGTGCAACCGGGCCGCCTGAACGACCTGCGCCACATCATCTATAAATCCGCCGACGCGCCCTGGCGCCGGACCCGGCCCAACCTGGGTTTGATGATGAAGGAAGGTCTGTTGAAGGAAAACATCGACGGTGAGGCACTGGAATGGGCGCACCGTCGCATGATGGCGCGGCATGAGTCGCGCAAGATCCTGATGGTGATCAGCGATGGCGCACCGGTGGATGACAGCACCCTGTCGGTCAACCCCGCGAACTATCTGGAAAAGCACCTTCGCGACGTCATCGCCATGGTCGAAAAACGCAAGGCGGTAGAGTTGTTGGCGATTGGTATCGGACATGACGTGACCCGGTATTACGAGCGCGCCGTGACAATCACCGACGTCGAACAGTTGGCTGGCGCAATGACCGAACAGCTTGCCGCGCTGTTTGATACCGATCCCCGGGCACGGGCCAGGGTCATGGGGATACGTCGCGCGAGCTGAGGGTTGAGGGACGCTCCGCGGGGAGTTTTTTTGGCAAAATGAAAATGGGAGTCGTGTTTTGTTTCAATCGTTCGAGGTGACCTCCCGGCCTGAGCAAGGGCCCCCGCGGCTGGCGGCATTGCGCAGCGAGATCAAGGCGGAAGGGCTGGACGGGTTTCTTGTCCCTCGTGCGGACGCGCATCAGGGCGAGTACGTCGCACCGCATGATGAGCGGCTGCAATGGTTGACCGGCTTCACCGGTTCGGCGGGCTTTTGTGCTGCATTGATCGGGGCAGCCGGTGTGTTTATTGACGGGCGCTATCGAACCCAGGTCAAGACGCAGATCGCCGATGTCTACACGCCGGTGGCCTGGCCGGAAGTTTCATTAGCCGATTGGCTGCGCGGGCAGTTGCCCCGTGGAGGGATCGTCGGCTTTGACCCATGGCTGCATGCCGCCGCCCAGATCGAACAGTTGAACGGAGCTCTGGAGGGCAGTGGCATCGAGATGCGACGGTGTGACAACCTTGTCGACCGTATATGGGAAGACCAGCCGCCCCCACCGGTGAAGATCGCCAAGGTACATCCACTGGAGTTCGCAGGCGAAAGTCATATCGACAAGGCAGCCCGTTTGGGACAATCGCTGCGCGACAGTGGTGCGGCGGCGGCGGTCATCACCTTGCCCGACAGTGTTTGCTGGCTGCTCAATATTCGGGGTGCGGATATCGCGCGAAATCCGGTCGTGCATGGTTTCGCGGTCTTGCACGGCTCGGGACGCATCAACCTGTTCGTGAACCACGCTAAGATAGAACACCTGACGTCTCATTTCGGATCGACCGTGACTGTCCATCCACCCGAGGCACTGTTGACTTATTTACAGACGGTCGCTGGGCCGGTGCGGTTGGACAAGGCCACCGTGCCGGTTGCCATTGCGGATGTGATCGGTGATCGGGTCGTTTGGGGGGACGATCCCTGTGCCTTGCCCAAGGCATGCAAAAACGCAGCCGAAGTTGCCGGATCTGCGGCGGCACATCTGCGCGATGGTGCCGCCCTGGTCGAGCTGTTGGCGTGGCTGGACCAGCAACCACCCGGCACCGTGACCGAAATGCAGGTCGTGAGCCGACTGGAAGCTTTCCGGCGTCGCGATAACGCGTTGCAGGACATAAGCTTTGAAACAATTGCGGGTACGGGGCCGAATGGCGCGATCATGCATTACCGGGTCACCGAAGACTCCGACAGCGTGTTGGAGGACGGACATTTATTGGTTCTGGATTCGGGCGGGCAGTATCTGGACGGCACCACGGACATCACGCGGACCGTTGCCATCGGCGCGGTTTTGCCAGAGGCGACGCAGGCGTTTACACGCGTGTTGCTGGGGATGATTGCCATGAGTCGACTGCGTTGGCCGCAAGGGCTTGCCGGGCGCGACATCGAGGCGGTTGGCCGCCAGCCCCTGTGGATGGCCGGCCAGGATTTCGATCATGGGCTCGGCCACGGTGTCGGCGCTTACCTGAGCGTCCATGAAGGGCCGCAACGTCTGAGCAAGGTCAGTTCGGTGCCGCTAATGCCAGGGATGATCCTGAGCAATGAGCCGGGTTATTATCGCGAGGGCGCGTTTGGCATTCGCCTTGAGAACCTGCTGGTCGTGCGGCCTGCTCCCAATCTGGATGGCGGCGATGACCACCGCCCCATGTTGCACTGGGAAACGCTGAGCTTTGCGCCTATCGACACGCGCCTGATCGACCTTGCCCTGTTTGATGACATCTCTCGTGGGTGGCTGAACGCCTATCACAAGCAGGTTGCAGAAAAGATTGGGCCTCGGCTATCGCAGGAGGCGAAACTATGGTTGGATGCTGCGACAGCGCCGATTTAGGCACAGGGATTTTCCATTATTTCAGGGAGTAAGGTCAACCATGGTAGACCATATCAAGATATTGAAAGCTAAAGGCATATGGACAGTGCGCGCCGGCGGCGCGGTAATCGCAGAAACAAAAAACGCGCTTGAACTGCGCGAAGGCGACCGCGACGCCGTCATTTATATCCCGCAGGGTGATGTTGCGATGGCGTTTCTTGACAAGACGGCCATGACCACCCACTGCCCGTATAAAGGTGATGCGAATTACTTTTCCGTGGTGACGAAAAGCCGGACGCTGGAGAATGTCGCATGGACATATGAAGACCCCAACGCGGCGGTTGCCGAAATCAAGGGGCATCTTGCGTTCTATCAGCTGCCCGAGGTGACCATAGAACAGATATAGGTCTGGCTGCCTTTTCTATAGATGTTCAGCGTAACGGTGATTGTGCCGGGCGGATTCAGCCCGGCAAGACCGCCAGTCGACGAGGCAAACACGCACTGGGGGTTGTCCTGAGCCACAGCGTTATGAGCGACCTTGCGGGACGTGAGGTGCCACAAAGGCATCGGAACGCGCTGTGGATTTGAACGGCGGCACTACGCTTGGTTTTGACCTGCAGTAACCGGCGATTGACCCGGAGCAGTCATGAATGTTCTTCCGCCGCGGTCTCTGCCAGGGCGCGGTTATATGCCTTGAGAGCGTCCACGTAGAACAAGGCACCCAAAAGTTCTGGCGGTGCGTCAGCCTGGAGAGCGACGACCGGAATATACGCGGCACCTGATTGTTCGAACACCGGCATTGCGGCCTCCAGGGTGGCGGCACCGTCGATATAGGTTCCTTCGCCGATAAGGTCCCAACACGTTTGTTCACCAGCGGCCCCCGGGTCATCGGGCCGACGCATCATCCGTGCCACCGTGAACATGCATAACAGATACGCCTGAGGGCCAGCGGCCAGATGCACGCCGCGTCGTTCCATCTGTGTCAGGAAGAAACTTCGATGAACAAGTCGTGACGCGAGGGCTGTCGACATGCTGACCGCGACCATGACCGCAAGCCCGGTTTGCCAGTCACCGGTCATTTCGAACACGATCAACGTGGTCGAGATGGGTGCTCCCAATACCGCTGCCGCCACGGCTCCCATGCCTGCCAGGGCATAAAGCGAGGTGGCCCCCGACATTGTGGGAAACACGCCCGTCGCGATCAAGCCAAATGCCAGCCCCGTCAATGCGCCCAGCATCAGCGACGGAGAAAACACCCCACCGCCCATACGCCCGCCAAGCGTTATCGATACCGCCGCGATCTTGAGCGCGGCGAACACGATTGCTTCGTTCAGGATCATGTCGCCGGACAGGGCCCGGCTGGTGGTTTCATAGCCCACGCCGATAATATGCGGAAACCAAAGAGCGATAACGCCCAAAATTGCCCCGGCGACCATCGGACGTATGTAGCGGGGCAGCTTGCTGAGATCCTGAATGTAATTGCCGACATCCTCGGCCCAGAATATCCCCCGCATCAAAATCACCGCCACGATACCGCAGGTCAAACCCAACAACAGAAATGCCGGTAGCTCTGCATAGAATGACACGTCGCCGATCGTGGGGAGCGCAAATTCAGTCAATCCGCCAAATTCAAGGCGGTTGATCACCGTACCGGCGACAGAGGCGATGACGATCGGTGCAAATGCATGGACGGCGAAATGGCGCAGCACAATTTCCAATGCAAACAACGCCCCCGCGATGGGGGCATTGAAGCTGGCCGAAACCGCCGCCGCGACAGCACAGCCCAACAGATCGCGCCCGGTAACGCCACTGGCGTTGATGCGACGACTGACCAACGTTGAGATCACCGCCGCCAAATGCACCACCGGCCCTTCGCGCCCCGAAGAGCCGCCGGTGCTGAGGGTGATAAGAGATGCGAGGGTCGAGGCCAGCCCCGCCCGGGTTTCAACCCGGCCTTCATGGAGCGCTGATCCGAGAATGACGTCGCTGACGCTCCTTGCACGCGCATCACGGGTGAAATTGTGCAAGATCAATCCTACGACCAAACCGCCGAAGGTTGGAATAAGCACCACCCAGTACCAATCAAGACTGCCGATGAAACTGTGCAGATGCTGGGTGTCTTCAGTACCGTATAAAAACGCCTGAATAGCATTGATGCCTTTGCGAAAGAACAATGCCGCAAAGCCTGCGGCGATGCCTATCACCAAGGCAATAAACCAGAAAACGATCTTGCTGGGCCCCTTCTCGCGCAGAACTTCCCAACCGCGGCGCGTCTGATCACGGGCCAGGTTATAGCGGTGGGATAGATAAAGGCGTGGTTTCAATGCCATAGCGACTACGTTTCAGGGTACCTTGTGTCAGGACGGTGATGGCCCGAGAGATGACCCGACAACGGCACTATATCCTCAGCCTGCATATTCCGCGCCCAACAACTCGCGGGCGGCAGCACGCGCTGCTTGCGTGATCGTATCGCCTGACAACATGCGGGCAACCTCGTCCACCCGTTCGACGTCCGAAAGCGGGGTGACGGTCGACAGCGTCATGCCATCTGACACGGTTTTCGACACGCGCCAATGATGCGCGCCCAACGCGGCAACCTGCGGTGAATGGGTCACTACCAACACTTGCCCGCCTTTTGACAGCGCGGCAAGACGTCTTCCCACCGCATCCGCCGTCGCCCCGCCAACGCCCCGGTCGATTTCATCGAAAATCATCGTCAGACCGGTTTGTCCCTTGGCCAGGCACACCTTGAGCGCCAACAAAAAACGACTAAGCTCGCCGCCGGAGGCTATCTTGCCCAAAGGCCCTGCGGGTGCGCCGGGGTTGGGTGCGACGGTAAAAGACACCATGTCACCGCCATCTGGACCAGCAGTATCAGGGGTGACCTGCGTCTGAAAGATCGCCCTTTCCATCTTGAGCGGGGTCAGTTCTTCGGCAACAGCCGCATCAAGCTTTTTGGCCGATTTAGCCCGCGATGCCGTCAAAGCGCCGATGGCTGCATCGTAAATAGCCTGCGTTTCACGCACCTTCTTCTCAAGCTCTGCCTGGGCCGCATCACCGGCATCGAGCGCTTCGAGCTTGCTGCGCAGCGTATCGGCGAAACCGGCAAGATCATCTGGCTGCACGTCGTGCTTGCGGGCCATCGCGCGGATCGCGAACAGCCGCTCTTCGGTTTCCTCCAGTTCGACCGGATTGAACGACATCACGTCAATTGCAGCCGCGATACCCTCCATCGCGTCGTCTAATTCGATCATCGCGCGCGACAAAGCCGCCAAGGGAGCTTCCAGTGCCCCTTCGGCCTTGTGCGCAACGCCGTCAAGCCAGCGTAACGCATCACCAATCTGGGTTTCCGCACCGCCCTGGCCAAGCATTTCATAGGCATTGACCACATCCGTGCGGATTTTTTCAGCCCCTTGCATCATCCGGCGGCGCACATCAAGCTGGGCCTCTTCCCCCGGTTCCGGGTTCAGCTTGTCCAACTCTGCCACCGCATGACGCAGAAATTCTTCTTCCGCTGCGATTGCATCGCGATCCTTGGCGGCTTTCTGCGCTGCCTTGCGTGCAGCGTTCAACGCGCCCCAGGCCTCGCGCACCGCTTCGCGCAAGCTGCTGTTGTCGGCAAATTCGTCCAGGATGGCTCGGTGGCCCTTGGGGTCAAGCAAGCCTCGATCGTCATGCTGACCGTGAAGCTCCACCAACGTTTCCGACAACGCCCGCAAAACTTCGCCCGAACAGCGGCGGTCATTGACCCACGCCGTCTTGCGCCCGTCCGACCCGTTGATACGCCGCAAGATCAGCTCCGGCCCGCCCGGCAACCCGGCCGCGTCCAGCACCGCATGTGCGGGGTGCCCGTCAGGCAGGTCGAACCACGCCGTCACTTCGCCTTGGTCCGCCCCCTGTCGCACCAGATCGGCCCGCCCACGCCACCCAAGCACGAACCCCAGACTGTCAAGAAGAATGGATTTACCCGCCCCGGTTTCACCAGTTAGCACATTGAGACCCGGCTGAAACGCCAGTTCCAGCCGGTCGATGATCAACATATCCGAGATGTCTAGGCCGCGTAGCATGGGTTACATTCCGTGTAGGTCGCACAGCCGCGCTTGGGTCAGAGCCACTCGCCCTTGATGGTCTGCCGATAGATCGCGGTCAGCCAATTGTCGCCAAATGACTTCATCTCCAACCCTTTGCCGGTCAGCAGCTTGTAGCTCGCCTCGTACCATTCGGTTGATCTGTAGTTATAGCCCAGGATCGCGCCAGCAGTCTGCGCCTCGTCCGTAAGACCCAATGACAGATAGGCTTCGACAAGGCGGTGCAATGCCTCTGCGGTGTGGGTCGTGGTCTGGAAATCCTCGACGACGACACGGAACCGGTTAATGGCCGCGGTATAATGCTTGCGGCGCAGATAATAGCGCCCGACTTCCATTTCCTTGCCTGCAAGGTGATCGAAGGCCAGATCGAACTTCAGAACCGCAGAACGGGCGTATTCGCTGTCAGGGTAACCTTCGATAACCTGACGCAAGGCTTGCAGCGCCTGAAAGGTCAGCCCTTGATCGCGTCCGACCTCGTCAATCTGATCATAATAGCTGAGCGCCAAGAGATAGCTGGCGTATGACGCGTCATCATCATCAGGGAAGAAATCAATATACCGTTGCGCGGCGGCGCGGCTGTTTTCGTAATCTTTGTCCTGATGGTACGAATAGGCTTGCATGATCAACGCACGTTTCGCCCAATCCGAATACGGATACAGCCTTTCGATCTCTGAGAAATATTCAGCAGCATCCGCCGGGCGCTTGCGGTTCAATTCAAATTCGCCGCGCTCGTAAATCTGTTCGGCTGAATAGGTCTCGAGAGGGATTTCCTGAGAGTTGAAAAAGCTCTTGGTTCTGCGACCGCTATCCTGGTTACCGCAAGCCCCAAGCACCGCAACTACTAGCACCGCACCGACCAACCGCTTGCGCGACTTCGCACCTGTCATGCTGTTCACCCTCGTTTCTTTCCCACTGTCACGTCTTACGTTACGCTTTTGCCAATGACCAGCACAAGGTATCGCTGGGGTCGTGCGATCCCTAAAACTCAGCTGGAATTTAGCCTGCCGACCCCTGTTCAATTATATCAACGATTACCCAAGCGCCACGTGAGTTTCAACCGCCGTTAACGCTTGTACACGATCTGATGAACAGGCAATTTCAGCAGCAGTCAGGCCACTGCGGGGATTTCCGCCATAACAAGCCCATAGCCCGGAAGACGCGACGTCATCGCGGCATCGCATTCAACCATCCGCACGGCACCCGGGGTCGCGAAAAGCGCACGCAACAACGTGTTTGTCATGGTGTGCCCGGCACGAATGCCAGTGTAATGGCCAATCAGTGGTGCGCCTGCCAAAGCAAGGTCGCCCAAAGCGTCAAGCATCTTGTGACGCACGGGTTCGTCGGCATGACGCAGCCCGCCGGGGCTAAGCACCTTGTCGCCTTCGAACACGATAGCGTTCTCGCCGGCGCTCCCGCCAAGGGCAAGGCCATTGGCTTGCATGGCGTCCACGTCTGCCTGGCGACAGAAGGTTCTGCTGTCACACAGTTCACGGGCAAAGCTGCCGTTGTTCATCACCAGCGATTTTTGCTGGTGACCAATCGCGGCATCGACGAAATCGATCTCAAAATCGATCTTCAGCGTGTCGCTGGGTGCGATGGTCGCAGTTGCATCGCCTTCGGTGATCGTGACAGTTTTCAACACCTCAAGGGCAAATACCGGGGCGGTCAACATGCGCACACCGCGCTGCATGATACCACGAACAAAAGGGGCCGAAGAGCCGTCGAGAATTGGTACTTCGGGACCGTCAATCTCGATCAGAGCGTTGTGGATTCCACACCCTGCAAGCGCCGCCATAAGATGTTCGACGGTCGAAACCTGCAAACCCGAGCTATTCTCAAGTTTGGTGCACAGCGGGGAACGGTTGACGGCATCCCAACGCGCAGGGATCAGGCGATCACCCACTTCGACGTCGCTGCGTGAAAACCAGATGCCATGATGTGCACTGGCCGGACGTATCACAACGGTTGCAGCCAAACCGGAATGCAAGCCAGTGCCGCTAAAGCTGATCGGTGTCTTTATGGTTGTCTGCACGGTTTAATTCCCAACGTTCCAAAGATCGTCTGTCTAAGTTGAACTTACTCCTAACGGCACCGTTCCGAATGCTCAATTCAATCATTACTACCGTCTGAAACATCACTGTCACAATTGCGCCTACATTCCCAAACGCAAATCTAATGCGCTGAAATTATTAAGTTTATTCAGTGTGAAAAGTATCGTCTTGACTGGTTTCCGTGAACAAAAACTTTGTCTTTTTGCCTTCCTAGGTACAGAAAGTCGGCGGTCAATGCTGCGCCGCAGCGAATGATTCCAGACACGCAAACAAAAAGGCCACCCCCTAAGGGATGACCTTTCCTTCGTCGACGAGGTGTCTTCGACGGGCTTAGTTCGCCTGACGACGCAAGAACGCCGGGATCTCAATACGCTCTTGATCTTCATCGTGAGCGTCACGCGGCTGCGGCGCTGCCGAAGAGGCGCGGGTTTGTACAGGTGGTTGCTGACGCACAGGGCGCTGCTGTCCTTCGGTTTCGCCGTGCCCTGTCATGCGATTGATCAGGGAATTGATGCCAAACCGCTTTTCAGCATGCTCCGCACCGGCTGGTTGCTGGCGTTGCTGTGGTGCCTGCGGCTGCTGCGCACGTTGAGGCGCGGCCGGGGACGCTTTTTGCGCCGCGGCGCGCAACCGAGCCAACGCTTCGGGGGAAGGCGTGCCAGGTGCAGGTGCACGCGGCGCAACAAATGCCTCTTGCGGGGTTTCGTGGACCTCTACCGTATCGTGACGCGGTTGAAACGACGCGACCTCGGGACGGTACGCGGGGGCTGGCAGACCATCGCTGTCAGCGCTGTCTTCCAATACACTTTCATCGTCGAACTGACCTTGGTTACCTGAAGTGCCGTTGTCGAAAAGCTGCGGTTGCTCATCTTCGTATTCAACTTTGGCCGCAACCGGCGCAGGCGCGGCTACAGGCTGTGGCGCGGGCTCTTCCGAAACGGTCTTTGCAGGCAAAGGCTGTGACATGGAGCGACGTGGAACCGGCATTTCAGTATTCACATCCACCGCGTCGATACCTGTGGCAACAACGCTCACGCGCATCACGCCACCCAGTTCGGTGTCGAGCGTGGAACCGACAATGATGTTCGCGTCTGGGTCGACTTCTTCGCGGATACGGTTCGCCGCTTCGTCCAGTTCGAACAGGGTCAGGTCGTGACCGCCGGTGATGTTGATCAGAACGCCCTTGGCACCGCGCAGGCTGATTTCGTCCAGCAGCGGGTTCGCGATGGCTTTCTCGGCGGCCTGGATGGCGCGATCTTCGCCCTCTGCCTCGCCGGTGCCCATCATCGCCTTGCCCATCTCGTCCATCACGGCACGCACGTCCGCAAAGTCGAGGTTGATCAGGCCGGGTCGGACCATCAGATCCGTTACGCCTTTGACACCTTGGTACAGCACGTCGTCCGCCATGGAGAATGCTTCGGTAAAGGTGGTTTTTTCGTTCGCCAAACGGAACAGGTTCTGGTTGGGGATGATGATCAGCGTATCGACGACCTTTTGCAGCGCCTCGATACCGTCTTCAGCCTGACGCATCCGCTTGATGCCTTCAAACTGGAATGGCTTGGTCACGACGCCAACGGTCAGAACACCCAATTCACGCGCGGCCTGTGCGATGATCGGCGCGGCCCCTGTCCCGGTGCCACCACCCATACCGGCAGTGATAAAGCACATGTGCGCCCCGGCAAGATGATCGACGATCTGTTCAATGCTTTCTTCGGCAGCGGCGGCCCCGACAGAGGCACGGGCACCCGCGCCCAGACCTTCGGTTACCTTGATACCCAGTTGAACGCGGTTCTCGGCTTTCGCCTGCTGAAGCGCTTGCGCGTCAGTGTTGGCGACCACGAAATCAACACCGTCGAGCTCTTTCTCGATCATGTTGTTCACGGCGTTCCCGCCTGCCCCGCCCACCCCAAAAACGGTGATCCGAGGTTTCAAGTCGCCTTGTCCTGGCATTGAGAGATTAAGTGTCATGAGCCGTCCGCCTGTATTGTTTTGCCCGCTTGCGGGGCATTTTTTTGAGCATTCTCCCACATTGTATAGGGATTAGCCCCTTGCGTCACCTAGAAAACACGGTTTTGCCACATAATATGGGCGTTTTTTTGCCGATTTGGCCTCTATTTCGGTTCCTACACCGCATATAGGGGTCACCAGTTGTCTCGGAACCACTTGACAGCCCGCTTGAGCGACCGTGCTGGATAGCGGTCAGCGGGGATGTCGAAGTCCCACCATTCGTCTTGCGGATGGGCCGCAAACAGCGCCAGCCCCACGGCGGAGGCGAAACTCGGGCCGGTCGCGGCCTGTGGCAAACCATGCACCCGCAGCGGCCGCCCCAGGCGTACCTGCTGGCCCAGTATCTTGCTTGCCAGGCCATCCAGTCCGGGTATCTGGCTGCCGCCGCCGGTCAGCACGATTTGCTGGCTGGGAAGATGATCGAACCCAGCGGCATCCAGACGCGCCCTGACCTCTTCGAGTATTTCTTCGACCCGGGGACGCATGATGCCGATCAGCTCTGCACGGCTCACGGTTCGCCGGTCATGTTCATAGTCGCCGGTATCGCCGCCGATATCTATCATCTCGCGGTCGTCCATGCCCGTCGCATGCACACCACCGTAAAAGGTCTTGATCCGTTCCGCGTTGGCAGTGGGCACCTGCAAGCCCATGGAAATATCAGAGGTGATATGATCGCCTCCCATGCGCACACTATCTGCGTAGATCATGTGCTTGCGGATGAAGATCGATACAGAGGTCGAGCCCCCGCCCAGGTCGATGCAAGCAGCGCCCAGTTCTTGTTCATCTTCCACCAGCGACGAGATGCCCGAGACATAGGCGGAGGATGCAATCCCTGCCAGCTCCAGATCGCACCGCTTGATGCAATGCGCCAAATGTTGCACTGCGGCGCCATCGACAGTCAGCATGTGCAAATCTACCGACAGGCTGTTGCCCAACTGCCCGCGCGGGTCGGACAAGCCCGAACGATTGTCCAAGGCGAAATTCACCGGCTGGGCATGCAGCACTTCGCGATCTTCGCCATATTCCGGCACATCACAGCTTGCCAGAACCCGCGCGACATCCTGCTCCGAGACAACCTGCCCCTCTAGGTCGATTTCCGCGTCCAACCCATAGCTGCGCGGTTCGGCGCCTGAAAAGCAGGCAATCACATGATCCACCCGGATATTGGCCATTTTCTGCGCCGCCTGAAGTGCCGTGCGCACAGCACGTTCGGTCTCTTGCATGGCGCAGATTTCACCAAACCGCACCCCGCGTGACCGGGTGGTCGCGGCACCGATCACCCGAAACCCCGATTGGCCGGCC
>TARA_R110002073_G_scaffold133620_1_pt1 | contig 15303 bp, 16 predicted proteins | sample TARA_R110002073 | Tara Oceans TARA_R110002073 (sample SAMEA4397174) | marine metagenome | biome: Polar Biome; feature: [DCM] deep chlorophyll maximum layer (ENVO:01000326); material: water (ENVO:00002006), including particulate matter (ENVO:01000060) such as... | depth 40 m
GGTTTTTAGCTCTGCCGGTATGACGCCGTCTTTGATCGCCTGATCGAAGGGCTTGCCGAGGAAGGGTGAGAACATCTCATCTTCCTTGCCATCGGTTTCCATGTGCCAGGTGCTGTTTTCCCAGTCTTTGTAGGTTTGGGGGGCATCGCGGACTCCCTTTAAGAAGGCCTGCTTGTCGACGCCTGCGAGGTGAAACATGACCGAGGCTGCCTGCATCTCCTCAAGAGGTGTTTTGATCGTGGGGGCGCCTGCACGGTGTGCAACATCGGCGTCGCCGGTCGCGTCGATCACCCGTTTGGCAAGAATTGCTTCGCGGCCTGCTTTCGACTCAACGATCACGCCTTTAATGCTGTTGCCGTTCATGATGGGGGCGACAAATTGGCGGTGCAGCATCGGGTGGATACCTGCTTCTTCAACCAGCCTGTCGGCGACAAGTTTGAAGCCTTCGGAGTCCAATTCATAGCTCAGCGAATGGCTTTCTGGCACAGCCGCTCCCATTTCTTTTGCACGGTCTTCAAACTCTCGACCGATGCCGCCTGCTTCGACAGTTTGCTCGTGTCGATACCAAGCAAAGCCTTCCACGCCGACAACCGTGATGTTGCCGCCGAAACAGCCAAACCGTTCCAGTAGCGCGACCCTCACACCGGAGCGTGCTGCTGCGATGGCTGCCGCCAGACCGCCTGGTCCAGACCCAACGACGAGCACGTCTGTTTCATGCACAATTGGGGTTTCGCGCGCTGGTTCGCGGATGGTTTTGGACATGATTCCCCTCACTTTGACTGCCAGTCTGCGCTGAACCATGATCCTTGTGAAGAGAGATTTGGCGGATCGGCAATGGGGGTAGTGATGAAGCCTGCTGTGGATGCAATGACAGTGACAGCGGTTAAGGGAGGCACCCCTTTGCTGCCCGAAAAGGACCGTCGTTCCCTTGGGCCCCATGAATTTGGTGGACCCTATGAAAGCCGGAATCTGGGTGACCTGTTCGGACTGACGCAATATGGGGTGATGATGGAAACGCTCCCACCTGGATCACGCTCCTCCATCCGGCACTGGCATACTAAGTCAGACGAATTTGTGATGGTGCTGGAGGGTGAATTGACCTTGGTCACGAATGAGGGCGAGACGGTGATGAGGAGTGGAATGGTTGTCGGCTTCCCTGCGGGCAAGGCGAATGCCCATCATCTCATCAATCAATCAGATGCTGATGCCCGTTTTCTGGTGGTCGGCACACGAATGCCGGGAGACGAAGTGCATTACCCACATGATGACTTCAAGTGGGCTGTGAGTGATGACGGCACCTGGTTTGCCGCCCATAAGGACGGCACTCCCTACTGACCTTGGGCGGTTGCAACCGGCCATTCACTCAGGGGCTGCATTTTCCAGCATGTCATCAAGTTTGGTTCGGTCCAGTACAAACCCGCGGGTGATGACCGTATCGACGGTCCGGGTGTTGGCAATGTCTTCAAGCGGATTGGCGGTGAGGAGGACCAGCTCACTGCTTTTTCCGACCTCAATGGTGCCCATCTTTTCCTCCAAGCCGAAAAACTGTGCCGGGCGAAGTGTTGCAGACGCAAGCGCCTCCTGCGGGGAGAGGCCAGCGCGGACAAGAGTTTCCATTTCCAGATGCAGACTGAAGCCTGGTGTCAGAAGCCCTATCGGCGTGTCGGTTCCGGCCATAATGGGCACGCCTGCCTCGTGAAGTTGGCTGACCATCCCCAGGGACCAATCTGCAAAGGCCACATAGGCAGGGTCGATAGAGGTTTCCGCGGCATCGTCGGCGAACCTGTTCCAGCGGTCGCGCGCCGCACGTGGCAGATGCTCAAAGGGCTCGCGCTGCCTGGGTTCGAGGAACTGCCTAAAGGCACCCCGTGTATTGAGCGCGAGAGTCGGTGTTTGGAAGACCTGGGCGTCGCCCAGCGCCTTAATGAGAGCGCCGCACCGTTCGGCATCTTGCGACCCAAAGGCAATTGGTCGTTGGGCGGCATGAATGGACGACCGAAGTGTGCTGCCTTCCTCTTTCATTCCCTCGCGCAGCATTGTCTGTCGCTCAGTGAGCAATGTGTCAGCTTTGTCGGAGCAACTGAGGCCGATATTCCGCAAATGTTCCATGCCCCGCACCCCAGCGGCGACCACGGCTTTTGCATCCATGCTAAGGGGGATATGAGAGGTGACGGGCAGCTTCCGTTCTGTTGCGCGAGCGATGAGCGCGCGGAACACGTCGGGCTTCAACATCTCGTAGGACTTGATCAGGCTTGCGCCTGCTGCCGTAAGTTCATCGACAAGACGTTCTGCATCTTCAGGTGTTGAGGCGCCATCGGAAATATTTGGAAAGCGAGCGGGGGTGCCGTCATAGACACGCGGTATGCCGTCTATGAGTGGGCCAGCGAAGTAAATTACCGGCGCTTCCGGGCCTCGCTCTTTCGCAACGTCCTGAACCAAGAGTATTTCGGAGAGAAGTCCGCCTGTGTCACGGACGCGAGTAATGCCGTTTGCAACAAAGAGAGGCAGCGCTGCATTTCCGATTTCCTTGTCGAAAGTGAGATGCACATGGGCGTCCCACAGGGCAGGGATGAGGAACTTACCCGTGCCATCCAAACTATCGACAGGTGCGAATGTCGCGATGCTGCCGCGTTCCCCAATGGCCGCAATGATGCCATTCCCTATCAGAATGTCCTGGTTCTCAGTCTCTCCGGCAACCGGATCAATGATGGTCACGTTTTGGATCATCAAATCGGCGTGTGCTGGCGAGCTGACGATCGCAAGCATGATTGCAAAAAGTGTCGCGCTCGCCGCTCCATTAATGATCCCACTCCTCATAATGTCCTCCCCGGTGCTGTGTGGGTATAGTGGGAGGGAATGGCATCTGGTGCAACGGGCGGACGCTTTTGGGCCCAGCGGCCGGTGCGTGGTTTGTAGGCCAAATATTCCGAGCCGAAGGTTTCCTCAATCTTGTTTTCTTCAAATGGGATGTACCAACGGCTGGTAATCACAAAGAAAGCAAGAACCGCAGTGAAAGGTGTTGCGGTGCCCAGACCTATCGCGATGCCTGAGAGGGGGAGGACGAATCCCAGATAGCTTGGATGTCCGCTCACCCTAAATACACCACTAGTTATGGGGCGGGGGGCAGAAGTTTTTGCATTGTCCCTCCTTGCGGACTTGCCTGTGTGTTGCTGAGAGATTTCCAAGGTGAGGGGGATTCATGATGAGTGAAATATGTCCGTTTGTAACGGCGTGTAACGCTGTGGTCAGTCAGTAGACCAACCACGAGACGGAAAGACCTGCTTATGCGTACGCCCGATGGTTTCGAACCGCACTACCGAAAAAGTCCCCTTACGGATCCATGGGAACCGCTCTATTCCAAGGTGGACGATAAGTCAGTGGTGCTGGGATTTTTCGCCGCTGAGCAGCACACGAATTCCCGCGGTTTTGTGCATGGCGGATTGCTGAGCGCACTTGCAGATAATGCGATGGGGCTTTCCTGCGCTGTGCAGCATGATGTGATCGGCGGCCTGGTGACGGTTAATCTCAATGTTGATTTTTTGGGCACGGCTCGTCTTGGACAGTGGATTGAAATCAATTCACCCTTTACAAAGACCGGCCGCACGCTTGATTTTGCACAAACCTTTGTGACGACCGATGGCACAGTGTGTGCCCGGGCGAATGCAACATTCCGGGTGCTGCCGTCGAGTGATAGCAGAAAGCGCTAAGTCGCCTGTTTGCGCTTCGCCTTTGCGGGGGCTTTGCGGGTTGCCTTCTTCGCAGGCGCTGCCTTCTTGCGGGTTGTCTTCTTCACAGGTGCCGCCTTCTTGCGGGTTGTTGTGGCTGTGGTCTTGGTGACCTTTTTCTTTTGGCGGGCTTTTACCTTCGCTCTGACACGCGCAACCTCTTCCTCCAGCAACGCGGTTGATGCCGCATCCAGCTCCGCAAACGCCTCCTGCATGTAGGTTGAGATTTTGCCGAGGTCGTCAATGGCTTCATGCGCGGCAATGAGCCCAAAGTCGAGACTGTCTTCGCGCGACAGAACCGTAATGTTGAACGCCTGATAGTCAATCAGGACTGAGACCGGGAAGATGGCAGCGAGCTTTGCATCGCCTAAATAGAGCGGGTCTCGCCAACCAGGCACGTTGGAGATCACCACATTGGTGGGTGGCATAGAGAAGTCGCCTGCGCCAACCAGTTGCGGGATCAAAGCGGAGAGGCCAAAAATGGTGGCGTAATTCTGCGCGGCAGTTGAGGTGAGCCCACTGATTTTCTTCTTTTGCGTTGCGGCCCAGATGGACACTGCCTTTAGGCGTTGGACAGGATCTTCAATGTTTGAGCCGGTGGTCGCTGCAAAGATGGAGACATTATTGCCCTCCTGCTCTGCGCCTGCCGGACGGACCGACACGGGCACACCAGCCAGTACCGGCTTATCCGGCAATTTGCCGACTTCTTCTAAGTAGCGTCGTATGCCGGCCCCGCTAATGGCGATGACCACATCGTTGACGGTCGCCCCGAAGTCTTTTGCAATTTCCTTGGTACGGGACAGGGGCAGTGAAAATACATCCAAATGTCGATGGCGGGTGATGGCCACATTGAAGGGTGTTTTGGGCGCCTGGGATCGCCCGAGCGATGGCATGTTGCCGTGGGAGAGCTTGTCCAGCTCACTGCGTAAGAAGTTTCCGGTGATCTGTCGAAGCGAACTCACCTGTTCGAAGGCGTCTTCCATTGTGTGGCGAAGGGCAGCAACGAAAGATTCCTTGTCAGGAGCAGGGCGTTTCTTTTTGGGGATCTGCCAGATCGGGTGCAGGGGACCTGATGTGCTCTTTTCCTTCGAGAGAGCGGTTTGCACAAGCGCCATTCCCGCGACGCCATCAATCAGTGCGTGATGGGTTTTAAAGTAGATGGCGATGCGGTTGTCTTCGAGGCCGTCTATAAAATAGAGCTCCCAGAGGGGGCGGTTGCGATCAAGAACCGGCTCATGGAGGCGCTCAACTAGCCGCATGAGCTGATCCTTGTCTCCGGGTGCGGGCAAGGCGACAAAGCGAATGTGGTAGTCGAGATCGATCTTGTCGTCCTCAACCCAGCTCGGCCAGACATCAAGTTTGCTCCAATCAGAATGGAGTTTCTGATTGAAGGGCGGGGAGGCACTCATATCGCCAAACCGCTTCATGAGAATTGGAACGAAGTCCCGGCGTTTGGCGTATTTTTTCGGAAGGTCAAATATCTGCACACTGGCAATGTGCATGGGGCATTCGATGCTTTCTGCCTGCAAAAAGGCGGCATCCTGGACACTCAGTCGTTTCATTCATTTCCTCCCGAAACCGGGCACGAATTTGCTGCAACCGCGCCCCCGTCCTGAAGTATGGGTGAGGAATGGGAACCCGTCAGCTTTAAATCGGTGTTTTGCCGACCTGCCGAAGCGCGGGGTCCGAACATGTTGACGGCTGTGTCAGTTTCGTCCTAGAATTCATTTTACGTATTATTAGTACGCAAAATTAAGGGCCGGTCCGCTGTGAACGGTCTTTGACGCTGATGGTTTTGGGAGGGGACATTGGTCCAGGTTACTTATATCGAGCATGATGGGACGACCCATGAGGTGGACGCAACTGAGGGTCATTCCTTGATGGAAGTTGCGATTGAAAAAATGATCCCCGGAATTGACGGGGATTGCGGTGGGGCGTGTGCCTGCGCGACGTGCCATGTTTTCGTTGATGAGTCCTGGCTCGCCAAGACCGGCGAAAAAGGCGATATGGAAACCAGCATGCTCGAATTTGCTGAAGGCATAGAAGCGAATAGTCGCCTTGCCTGTCAGATTAAAGCAACTGCTGACCTTGACGGCATCATTGTCCGTCTGCCTGAATCACAGCACTGAAGTTTGCTCTGGAGGAGACCGTTATGAGCCAAGCTGCCGTAAAATCAGAAGAGAGTGTTATCCCTGATCCCTATTCCCTTCCGCTTGAAGAAATTGATATGGGGAAAGCTGCGCTCTATCCAGCGCAAGCGCATTGGGCGTATTTTGAACGGCTTCGTAAGGAAGACCCGGTTCATTTCTGCGAGTCAGAGGAATTCGGGCCCTATTGGTCCATCACGAAGTTCAATGACATTGTTCATGTGGACACCCATCACAAGCAGTTTTCTTCTGAGCCACAGATTGTGATTGGCGACGCGGTTGATTTCCAGCCGCCTATGTTCATTGCGATGGATCAACCCAAGCATGATGTGCAGCGCAAGGTTGTGACCCCTGCGGTGTCGCCGGTCCAGCTCTCTGAAGTCGAACCGATGATCCGCAAGCGGGTTGGCGACCTCTTGGACAGCCTGCCGGTGGGAGAGACCTTTGACTGGGTGGACCGTGTGTCCATTGAGCTCACAACGCAGATGTTGGCGACGTTGTTTGACTTCCCGTTCGAAGAGCGCCGCAAGCTGACCTACTGGTCTGACATTTCTGCATCTGGTCCGCAGGTGGGTGATGATTCCGTGACGGAGGAGTTTCGTTTGCAGGAACTCACGAAGTGCCTTGAGGAATTCAACGCACTTTGGCAGCAGCGCAAGGCGCAGCCGCGCAAGAACGACTTTATCTCTTTGATGGCTCATCATCCCGATATGCAGAACATGGACCCGATGGAATATCTCGGAAACCTGATGCTGCTGATTGTCGGGGGCAATGATACGACCCGGAATTCCATGTCGGGTGGTGTCGTGGCGCTCAACCAAAATCCAGCGGAATATGACAAGCTTCGGGCAGACCCGTCTCTGATCCCCAACATGGTGTCAGAAATCATTCGCTGGCAGACGCCGCTTGCCCACATGCGTCGCAATGCGCTTGAGGATGTTGAGCTTGGTGGGAAGACGATCAAGAAAGGCGACAAGGTTGTCATGTGGTACATCTCGGGCAACCGCGATGATGAAGTGATTGACCGGCCCGATGAATTCATCATCGACCGTCCAAAAGCGCGGCACCATGTTTCCTTCGGGTTTGGCATCCACCGTTGCATGGGCAACCGTCTGGCGGAAATGCAGATCAAGATCCTGTGGGAGGAAATCCTGAGACGCTTCAGCAATGTTGAGCTGGTTGGTGAACCGGTTCGTGTGACGTCAAACTTTGTCATGGGCTATTCACACTTGCCGGTTAAGTTGCACGCGAAATAGCTCCAAAAAGTCCCCAGCCGGACGGCGTATCGGTCCGGTTTCGCGCCTTCCCAGAAGGGCGCCACCGTCGCTCATCCCCCATGAGCGGCGGTTTTTCTATGTCTTGGCGATTGACCTTGCGGAAACAATCCCAATATGGAAAGTTGACGCTAACGTCATTTTGGCCCCGCCACTTGTGGGGTCGGTCTTTGGAGGAACCATGTCGCAATCGGCCGTGCTTGATCGTGAAGCCACAGATTTTGATCCCTACGCCATCCCGCTTGAGAAGCTGGATATGGCGAACGGGGACTATTATCAGAACCAACAACATTGGGCGCTGTTTGACCGCCTGCGCAAAGAGGATCCAGTCCATTTCTGCGACAGCGACATTATCGGTCGATACTGGTCTATCACACGCTACGAAGACATTGTTGCCGTGGATACGAACCACAAACAATTCTCCTCGGAGCCATCGATCTTTCTGACCACATTGGAGAATGAGCTCCGGTCTCAGGAAAACAACTTCAATCCTGAAACCTTCATCGCGATGGACCAGCCTAAGCATGATGTGCAGCGCAAGGCGGTAACACCTGCTGTTGCACCGCCTGCTCTTGCGGAACTTGAGCCGCTCATCCGTGAGCGTGTTGGCAAGGTGCTGGATAGTCTGCCTGTTGGAGAACCATTCAACTGGGTGGAGAAAGTCTCCATTGAAATCACAACGCAGATGCTTGCCACGCTTTTCGATTTCCCGTTCGAGGATCGCCGGAAGCTGACCTATTGGTCTGATATCACGACCGCCGACCCTGTAACTCTTGAGGAATATGGCCTGACGGAAGACCAGCGTCGGGAACATCTGTTGGAGTGTTTAGAAACGTTTGGTCGCCTCTATGCGGAGCGGGCAGAACTGCCACCAACCAATGATTTCATCTCCCTCATGGCGCATAACCCAGCCATGAAAGATATGGATCCGATGAACCTTCTGGGGAACCTCATTCTGCTCATTGTTGGCGGCAATGACACGACCCGGAATTCCATGTCTGGCGGCGTGCTCGCACTCCACAATCATCCGGAAGAGTTTGCGAAACTGAAAGCGGATCCGTCCATCATTCCGAACATGGTCTCAGAGATCATTCGCTGGCAGACGCCGCTTGCTTATATGCGCCGGACTGCATTGGAAGACATTGAATTTCGCGGCAAAACCATCAAGAAGGGCGACAAGGTTGCTATGTGGTATGTCTCGGGAAATCGTGATGACAGTGCCATTGATCGGCCGAATGAATTTCTGATTGATCGTCCTAAAGCGCGTCAGCACCTGTCCTTCGGGTTTGGCATTCATCGTTGCATGGGTAACCGCGTTGGTGAGATGCAGGTTCGGATTCTCTGGGAAGAAATCCTGAAGCGTTTCGATCGCGTTGAGGTGGTTGGCGAGCCAAAACGGCTTCACTCCAGCTTCGTGATGGGGATTACTGATCTTCCAGTGGTTGTGCACCCGCTCTAAATATTTCTCTTGGAAATACTGATTTTTTCTGAAAAGGCCCGGTTTTACTGGGCCTTTTTGCGTTGTCAGACGCTGTTAAGGCTAGTTTGATAGCCTTTACGCTCTCTTGACCCTGTGTGAAGAGACCCCATATGTAAAGTTGACGCATGCGTCATTATTGACCTAGTGTAGGTGGAAGTAAGCGCATTCTATTTGGAGGAAACATGTCCCAGGCTGCCATAAAAGACGATCAACAGGCGTTCGACCCCTATTCGCTCCCCATTGAACAGCTTGATATTGCTCAGCCTGAGTACTTCGCCAACCAGCAGCACTGGGCGTTGTTTGAGCGGCTTCGGAAAGAAGACCCTGTTCATAAGGCGCACTCTGAAGAGCTTGGTGATTACTGGTCAGTGACGCGCTACCAGGACATCATGCATGTGGACACAAACCACCAGATCTTCTCGTCTGAGCCGACCATTGTGTTGCCGGACCTGGAAGAAGATTTCGCGCCTGAAATGTTCATCGCGATGGATCAGCCAAAGCACGACGTTCAGCGCAAGGTAGTGTCCCCCGCCGTTGCGCCTCCAGCGCTCGCAGAGCTTGAAGGTCTGATCCGTGAGCGCGTCGGCAAAGTGCTCGACAGTCTGCCTGTTGGCGAGACGTTTAACTGGGTGGACAAAGTCTCCATTGAGATCACCACGCAGATGCTGGCAACCCTGTTCGACTTCCCGTTTGAAGAGCGCCGGAAGCTGACTTTCTGGTCCGACGTGACAACCGCAGGTCCAGACGGTGGTGATACCGGTCTCGACGAAGATGAGCGCCGAGCTGAGCTTTTTGTGTGCCTCGAAACTTTCTCAAAGCTGCTTGCTGAGCGAGCGCAGCAGCCGCCGAAATCAGACTTCATTTCGATGATGGCTCATGACCCGCAAATGTCGAAGCAGGAGCCGTTTGAATTGTTGGGCAATCTGATGTTGCTTATCGTTGGCGGCAATGACACGACGCGGAACTCAATGTCCGGCGGTGTGTTGGCCCTCAATCAGAACCCAGCAGAATATGCCAAGCTCAAAGCTGATCCTTCTTTGATCCCGAATATGGTGTCTGAGATTATCCGCTGGCAGACACCGCTCGCTTATATGCGCCGCACTGCGTTGGTAGACACGGAGCTTGGTGGCAAACAGATCAAGAAGGGCGACAAGCTTGCCATGTGGTACATTTCGGGCAACCGGGATGAAGCCGCCATTGATCGTCCAAATGAATTCCTGATTGACCGTCCGAATGCGCGGAAGCATCTTTCCTTCGGGTTTGGTATTCACCGTTGCATGGGCAACCGTCTTGCTGAAATGCAGATCCGCATCTTGTGGGAAGAAATTCTGAAGCGTTTCGACAAGGTTGAAGTTGTCGGCAAGGAGACCCGAGCTAATTCAATCTTCGTCCATGGCATCACTGACCTGCCAGTTCAGGTGCATCCTAAGTAAACCACGCATGGACTTTAGACCAATAAGGCCTGGCAATTATGCCGGGCCTTTTTGTGTGCGGTCGCGTTTGTTAGCGGAATGCGGATAATAGGTGGCGACCTAGAGTCTTTGGACATCGCGCAATAGGACCGAAAAGTGGAGAGGGGTCGAAATAAGCAACCCTTTCTTTCACAAGTCCATCAATCAAGGTGACTTTGTCGATCACCGGTAAGCGTTGTTCTCCGCGTCCAATTGGCACGATCATTGTCCAGTCGATAAAGACATGCTCGCCGTTTCCCAGGCCGCCATGGACTTCACCTTGTAAGCCGGGGAACCGTGTCAGAATTTTCCGAAAGGCTTTGCGCGCCGCCTGTTTTCCGTTGAGAGCTGCTGACAGCGGCTGGATCAGCGTCACGTCTTCGCGCAGAGGTGCCATCAGGTCATCAAGTGTTGGATTGCTCCAGACATCCCGAAATTGTTGAATAAATGGGTGGTCGCTCGTCTGGGATTTGATCATGGCTCGGTCCTCCTTGGATGACGGGAGGGTGGTGGATGGTGGCCGGTCTGGGAGGAGCCAGCCAGGAACATGAGGTGCGAACCACTTTTTTTCAAAATGGGGCTTTACCGATTCCGCCAAATCAGTTCATGCTTGGCATGTTTTCAACCATTGAAAGGAGGTGATCCGATGTCCAGTGAGATTTCGTCGCTAACTCGGAAGAGAAAGTGTGGCCAGGGGAAGATGGAGCAACCTTCGTTTACCTCCTAAAACGCTAGGCTTTCTTCGGAAAGTCACTCGAGCGGGTTAGCGCGCTCACGTTTAGGGATCGTTCTTGAAAAAGAACGATCCCGTTGACGTTTTGATTGCCGTGTGATCATGCTGGTAGCAAAAGTTCCCATTGGTGACAAAGAAGCGATCACGCATTTCGTTGCCCAAGCGACTGACATTGCCACCCAATCGTCCGATCGGGTCGCGCCCGCCTTCTTCATGGGGGAAGTCGGTGGAAAACGCATAGACGTCTTCCAATCCATATCGATCAATCTGCGTTGCAAATTCTTCCATCAGGTAGGGCGTCACTCGGGTTGCCCATACTCTTGGCCTGACGCAATCAAGCGGGAGTGGAATTTCGGGGCAGTTGAGGGCGGCCTTCTCTGATGATCTTTCTTGTTACCTCCAGGGGACAGCTGGTTCTGACAGAGCGTGCCGTTGGGCTCGTCGGACAGGTTGAGACGTTGCTGGCTCAAACTGCGCTCCTTTATGAGCCTGAACAGTTTGACCCCAGTGCAGATTTACGCTCGCAGGGTTCTTCAGGAGATTGGTGACGGTTTTGTGGGCGGCAAGGCTTAGATGTCAGCCGGTCAGCTGTTTAATGTGCCCGCGAAGAAGCCTTCGCGCACGGTCCAGATTTTCTTTCGTGGGGTTGACTGCTGCGTGCAGTCCCACGCCGTTGATCAATCCGATAAGAAGGTCTGCTTCCTGTCTCGCATTTACCGCGGGCGCAGCGCCCTTGATGAGGTCGGCTAGTTCGTCTGCCCAGGCTTGGTGGCGTGTGTCGTTTTCAACGGCGAGGGCTTTGTCGACGGTTGCGGCGCTCCAGAACGCAATCCAGACTTTCCATTCGCGCAAGCGTTCCTCATCGGCAGGCAGCATTTCTTCTGCAAAGTGCAGGAGCTTTGCTTTGTGGTCGGTATCGTTCGCAATGCTTGAGCGGGCACGATCACCGGTCACATCGTAAGATGCTCTGAGTGAGGCGAGGATCAGCGCCTCCCGGTCTGCAAAATAATGGGTGAGCCGTCCCGTCGTACAGCCGGCCTCTGCCGCGATTTTGCGCATGGTGACGCCTTCAAGACCGTCTGTGGCAATCACCTGCCAGCTGGCTTCGATCAGCTCCCGTCTTCGCGCATCGTGATCAACTATTTTTGGCATTGGCAGAATTTAGCCGTTTTTCACCCTTTACACAACGTATGTTTTGTAATAAGTTTTTACAGAACATATGTTTTGCAAAGGGAACGGGCATGTTGGACTTTCTTCAAGGACTATTGGCCATCCGGGATGTTGACCAGATTGGAATCCTCCTGGTGTTGTTGCTAGGTGAGGTGGCGCTGACATGGGTGTTGCGACGCAAGTTTTATGAAATGTCAGATACCCTTTGCTCAGTGGCGATGGGGCTTTTTTACGCGGCCAGCATTGCTTTGGCGGCCGGGACCGTGCTGCTGACTTTTTACTGGGTGCATCAGTTCGCCTTCTTTGACATTGACTGGACCAGCAGCGTGTTGATGATCGCAGCGGCCTATATCTTCGTCGACTTCCTGTTCTATTGGTATCACCGCGCGATCCATGAAGTGCGTCTTGGGTGGGCGGCGCATGTGAACCACCACTCAAGTCAGCAGTACAATGTGGGGACAGCGCTCAGAGCGTCGTTTGCGGAAGCCTGGATTGAACCTGTTTTCATGATCCCTGCGCTTCTTATCGGCATCAACCCCATCATGGTGATCGCGCTTCTGTCGCTCAACCATCTCTACCAATATTGGTTGCACACGCGACATATCGGCAAACTGGGACCGCTTGAATATGTGATGAACACGCCGTCCAACCACCGGGTACATCATGGATCCAACCTGCAATATTGCGATCGCAATTATGGGGGAACCTTCATCATCTGGGATCGACTTTTCGGGACCTATGAAGTGGAAGACGAGGAAGTGGTGTACGGGATTCGCCATCAGTTGGAGACGCATAACCCGATCAAGGCGACTTTCCATGAGTGGATCGCGTTGGGCAAGGACATTAAATCCTCCGGGTCGTTGAAGAATGCGCTCGGGCATTTGTTTCAGCCTCCGGGCTGGGCGCCGGATGGCAAAGGGGAGCTGACGCGCGACCTACAGGCGCAGATGCGCGCCTCGGCCAATAAGTAGGTTTCAATTGGCCCTTCTTTCCTTTTCTCAATGGTCATTTAGGTGAGCCCAGTTTCATGCATGATTGGCGGGGGTTGGATGACTAGAGGAAGAGCGGATGGGGGAAGGTGATGGCGTTGCCTATAGCAGCGCGCGTGAGCGAAACGAATTGGGGCAGCCGATCGGGAGGGCCGTGCCGGATTGGTCGCCTGCCTTAGCTCCGCCCCACACGCCCATGGAAGGGCACTTTTGTAGGCTCGAGCCGTTGGACCCTTCCACGCACTCCCGCGATCTGTTCGACGCTTTCGCGCTCGATCGTGAGGGTGGCAACTGGACCTATCTTCCGCACGGGCCCTTTTCTGAGTTTCCCATCTTTGACGAATGGATGGTCGCGATCTGCCGACAGGAGGACATACAATTCTATTCAATTGTTGACTTAGAGATTGGTCACGCGGTCGGCATTGCTAGCTATCTGAGAATCAACCCAGTGGCGGGGTCTATCGAGGTCGGCTATCTAAACTTTTCACCGCTCTTGCAAAAACGTCCGGCGGCGACGGAGGCGATGTATCTGATGATGCGTCGCGCCTTCATGGAACTGGGATATCGTCGCTATGAATGGAAATGCGATGTGCTCAATGAGGCCTCACGCCAGGCCGCGACACGTCTGGGCTTTCGGTTTGACGGCGTTTTCAGACAAGCGAATGTCTATAAGGGCCGTGACCGAGACACGGCCTGGTTCTCAATCCTCGACCGGGAGTGGCAGGCGCTGGAACCTGCCTATGAGGAATGGCTGACAGGTGTGAGAAACTCGCCTGATGGTCAGCAAAGGGAGCCGTTGAACCTGACGATCAAAAGACACATAACGGGCACTTGATTCTGTGGCGTTGTCCCCAGCCGCTATAAGCGGATGGGGAGTTCTGTAATCGGGTGCCCCGAGAATGCCGCCACGGCGTTTGCAATCGCCGCCCCTGATGCAACGATTGCCGCTTCCCCGGCGCCGACGGGCGCCGTGTTTTCAGGTTCGATCAACTCAATTGAGATGATGGGCGCATTAGCGATTGTTGGGATCTGATAATCACCCAAATAGTCGGCGCTTAGGCGTCCTTGCTCGACTGAGAGCTCCTCGCTTTTGACCATGCTCAGACCCCAAATGAGATCTCCTTCTATTTGTGTACGCACTTGATCTGGAGCGCGGAGGGCCGCGGCCGACATGATCTGTCCAGCCTGACAATATCCGCATTGGGGAACGGGGCGCTCAATCCACGCTTGTTGTACAGGGTGAAGTGTGCCGGTGAATGCTGTCGCAGCGAGTCCTTCAATGGTGATGACATGGTGCTCTACGACCTCGCCCGGTGTGGTCTGACAACTCCGCACCGCTCGTCCGTCAACATGAATGGTGCAGCGCCACAGGTGCCGATGCCACACCCGAATTTTGTTCCCACCAGCCTAAGTTCATCGCGCAGGACTCAGATCAGGGGGCTGCCGACGAGGGCGTCTTTTACCTGCCAGGAACGTCCATTCACGGTGAAATCCATTTTCTCTCTCCCCTCGTTTGCCTGAAGGAAGATGTGGGTCTTTAGGATGGCTGTGCTTGACCAATTGCGCCAAACTCTGGCTTTCTTTGCTGTCGGCCTCGCCCCATAACGGATTGGAGGAAATTCGCGGATTTCTGCGGATTCTTTTCTGAGAAAAGGGCGCTTTGGAGGTTCACAAATCTGACAAAGCTGATATAAAGCGCGCTCTCCACAGTGAAGTGGCGGCTCTGACGCGGGGTGGAGCAGTCTGGTAGCTCGTCAGGCTCATAACCTGAAGGTCGTTGGTTCAAATCCAACTCCCGCAACCAAACAAATCAAGGGGTTAGCTGAAAAGCTAGCCCCTTATTTTTGCATTTGGCACAATTTTGGCACAGTAAGATAAAAATTGGCACAGTTGCCGACAGCAAATCTCAACACCCAGCGATCGAGCTGAGGCGGTTGAAAGTTTTGCAAAACCATCCCATATTTTGATTGATGACGCGGGGTGGAGCAGTCCGGTAGCTCGACAGGCTCATAACCTGTAGGTCGCAGGTTCAAATCCTGCCCCCGCAACCATTTTCAAGGGCTTGGCCTCGCGGCCAGGCCCTTTCTGCGTATGGCGCAAAATGACCGGTGGAGCGGCCATATCTACCCGATTTGCCTCATCCATCGGTCATTCGAGGTGGTCCGGCGGTGTGAGACTGCGGTTGTACGTGCAGAATCCACTTGCTGATGCGCAGCATAAAATACTTGTGCGCGCACAACACGATTGACTTGCACCTGCCCGGCATAATACACTTGTTATCGCGCGACACTAAAAACTTGCAATCGCGCAGATGGAGACCTTTTGACAGAGCCG
>TARA_R110002073_G_scaffold35016_6_pt1 | contig 15302 bp, 10 predicted proteins | sample TARA_R110002073 | Tara Oceans TARA_R110002073 (sample SAMEA4397174) | marine metagenome | biome: Polar Biome; feature: [DCM] deep chlorophyll maximum layer (ENVO:01000326); material: water (ENVO:00002006), including particulate matter (ENVO:01000060) such as... | depth 40 m
CGCCACCCTGGCGTCGGATCTCTATGTCCTGCGCCTGCGCCTGCCCGAACGCCACGCGCGCTTCATCGACGAAGGCGATGCCGTGCGCGTCGACAGCGGCGCGCTCAACGATGCCGTGGCACCGACCGGCTTTATCCGGCAGGTCTATCCGCGCATCGAGGATGGACGTGTCGTCGCCGACGCCGTGGTCGAAGGACTGGGCAATTTCTATGTAGGCGAACGCATTCGCGTCCATGTTGCGCTCGATGAGCGTCCGGCCATCGTCGTGCCACCCGAATTTCTCGTGACCCGCTACGGCGTCGACTATGCCCGCCTTCAGACCGAGGGCGGCGTTCGTGACGTCGTCGTCCAGCGCGGCCAGGCAACAGCGCAGGGTGTTGAAATCCTCGCTGGCCTCGCCGCAGGCGACACGCTGGTGCAACCATGAAGCTCGGCCTCTCCGGAAATCTGACGCGCGCCTTTATCGGCTCCCCGCTGACGCCCCTGCTCCTGCTGGCATCCCTCGCCGTCGGACTGTTGGCGCTGATGGTCATTCCGCGTGAGGAAGAGCCGCAGATTTCTGTCCCCATGGTCGATATCATGGTGCGGGCCGATGGCCTGCGTGCGCCCGATGCGGTCGAGCTGATTACCGAACCGCTGGAATCCATCGTGCGGGGGATCGACGCCGTCGAGCACGTCTATTCGCAAACCGGCGATGACCAGGTCCTTGTCACGGCGCGTTTCGATGTCGGCACCGATCCCGATGACGCCATTTTGCGAGTGCATGAAGAGATCCGCGCCAATGCCGACCGCATTCCGGTGGGCGTGCCCGAACCCCTCGTCGTCGGCCGGGGCATCAATGATGTCGCGATTGTCACCGTCACCCTGTCGCCCGCGGCCGATGCGCCCGACCGCTGGACCGACAATGATCTTTACAACATTGCCGAGGAATTGCGTGCCGCGCTCATGCCGGTCGAAGACGTCGGCGTAACCTATATCGTCGGCGGCCGCGCCAACCAGATTCGCGTCGAGCCCGATCCTGAACGCCTGGCGCTCTACGGCATCACGCTTCAGCAGCTGGCCGGAAAAATCGCCGAGGCCAATCGCTCCTTCCCCGCCGGCTACCTGCTCGGCACCGACACGACCTATTCGGTCACCGCCGGCCAGACCCTCCAGGGCGTGCCCGATATCGGCTTGCTTCTCCTGACGTCACGCGATGGCCGTCCGGTCTATGTCCGCGACGTGGCCGAGGTGATCGTGGGGGCCGAACCTGCCGATGCGCGCGTCTGGAACCTGACGCGCGACGACAGTGAAGAGGCCTGGCATGCCGCACCGGCTGTCACCCTGGCAATTGCCAAGCGCGAAGGGGCCAATGCCGTTCTCGTGTCCGAGCATATCGTCGAGCGCCTACACCAGCTTGAAGGCTCGCTGATCCCGGACGGCATCACCGTATCGGTCACCCGCAATTACGGCGAGACGGCCGACGAGAAGGCCAATGAGCTGCTCTTCCACCTCGCGCTCGCGACTATCTCCATTGTCATCCTGATCACGCTGGCCATTGGCTGGCGCGAGGGCATCGTCGTTCTGATCGTCATTCCGACAACGATTCTCCTGACGCTCTTTGCCTCCAATTTGATGGGATACACGATCAACCGTGTGTCGCTGTTCGCGCTGATTTTCTCCATCGGCATCCTGGTCGATGACGCGATTGTCGTGATCGAGAACATTGCGCGTCACTGGGCGATGCAGGATGGAAGGGGCCGTGTCGCGGCCGCCATCGAGGCCGTGGCCGAAGTCGGCAACCCCACCATTGTGGCCACTCTGACCGTCGTCGCTGCCCTGCTGCCCATGCTGTTCGTGTCCGGCCTGATGGGTCCCTACATGGCCCCCATCCCGGTCAACGCGTCGGCAGCGATGATCTTCTCATTCTTCGTCGCGGTGATCCTCACCCCCTGGCTCATGAAGGTCGTCGCCGGGCGCAAGAAGAAGGGCGGGCACGGCAAGGACGGACATGGCGAAACAGAAGGCCCGCTCGGCCGACTCTATCGCCGGGTCGCTGCGCCCATCGTCAAGACACGGTCGCGGTCGTGGTTGTTCCTGATCGTCGTCGGCGTGCTGACCCTGGGGTCAATGGCGCTGTTCTTCACCCAGACCGTGACCGTCAAATTGCTCCCCTTCGACAACAAGTCGGAATTCCAGGTGGTGATTGATCTGCCGGAGGGCGCGACGCTGGAGCGAACAGAGCGCGTCTTGCGCGACGCGGCTGACCGCCTGTCCGCGATTCCGGAAGCCACGTCGATCCAGCTCTATTCCGGCACGGCCGCACCCTACAATTTCAACGGCCTCGTGCGTCACTACTATTTGCGCAACCAGCCCGAGCTCGGCGATCTGCAGGTCAACCTGGCCCCAAAACACGATCGCCATCGCTCCTCGCATGCCATTGCGCTGGAAGCGCGCGAACTGCTCGCCGGGCTCGATGCGCCCGAAGGCACGGTGGTGCGTGTCGCCGAAATTCCGCCCGGCCCGCCCGTGATCGCGACCCTGCTGGCCGAAATCTATGGACCGGACGCGGAAACCCGCCGTGCCGTCGCAACCGAAGTCCGCAGGATTTTCGAGGAGGTCGATTTCATTGTCGATACCGATGACGGATTCGGACAGCCAAGACCGCGGATGCGCTTTGCCATCGACCAGGACAATCTGGAATATTTCCGGGTCTCGCAAAGCGATGTCTACGACACGATCGGCGCGCTGGTCGGCGGCATGACCGTGGGCTATTCCCATCGCGGCGAAGGTCGCAATCCGGTGGAGATCGCCATTGCCCTGCCGCGCGGCGAGCGCGTCTGGGATGAACGCCTGGCCTCAACGCCCGTGCCCGCGAACGCCCTGCCCGGTGGCCGCGATGTTGCAGAGCTCGGCGATGTCCTCTCGGTCTCGCTGGAAGAGGGGTCCTACCCCATTTTCCGCCGCGACGGTCGCTACACCGAAATGGTGATGGGCGAACTTGCCGGGCGCTATGAAGCCCCGATCTATGGCATGCTCGAAGTCCAGGACCGGATCGAGGATGGCACCTGGCCAGACGGCCTGCCGCGCCCGGTGATCCGGCTCAATGGCCAGCCCGAGGATGAAACCGTCACCACCCTCCTGTGGGATGGTGAGTGGGAAATCACCTGGGTCACCTTCCGCGATATGGGGGCCGCCTTCATGGTCGCCCTGCTCGGGATCTACGTGCTCGTCGTCGCACAATTCAAATCCTTCCGCGTACCATTGATCATCCTCACGCCGATCCCGCTGACCTTCATCGGCATCATGGTTGGCCACTGGATCTTTGGTGCCGCCTTCACCGCCACCTCGATGATCGGCTTCATCGCACTGGCGGGGATCATCGTGCGCAACTCCATCCTGCTGGTGGACTTCATCCGGCATGGTGCGGGGGGTGAGGAGCCATTGCGCGAGACCCTGCTTCATGCGGGAGCCATCCGGTTCAAGCCCATTCTCCTGACCGCCATCGCCGCCATGATTGGCGCTTCGGTCATCCTCTTCGACCCCATTTTCCAGGGGCTCGCAATCTCGCTTTTGTTCGGTCTTGCCTCGTCGACGCTTCTGACGGTTCTCGTGATTCCGGCCATCTACACGGTCTTCAAAAACCCGGATGAGCCCTACGAGATCCGGCAGGCGGCGGCAGGCGAATAACGGGAAAGGAAAACCCATGACCATCCATCGTGCCGTCACGCTTTTCGCGGGAACGCTCGTTCTCGTATCGCTCCTTCTGGCCTGGCAGTTCAGCCCGACATGGCTGTGGCTGACCGCCTTCGTCGGTGCCAATCTGGTTCAGTCCAGCTTCACCGGCTTCTGCCCGGCCGCAATGGTGTTCAAGGCCCTGGGCCTGAAAGAGAGCCCATCCGTCTCGCACGGCGCTTGACGATAATGCTGTCGCCCCCGATTTCGGGGGCGGCAGCACATGGCCGCCCGGCCTGCGCCCATTTGCGCCTTGCGGTTGCCAGTCGGCATGGCTAAGCCCTCTCACACATTCAGTTCGAGACGTTTTACCTGCAGGGGATGTTCATGCGTTACGGGGTTCTTCCATTTGTCCTGGCTCTCGCCACCGGGTCGGCATTGGCTCAATCGGCCACCGACGATATACGTCCCGGCGAAACCACACAGGACCAGCCGAGCGTCAATTTCCAGATTGATCTGACGAACGGCCAGATGGTGACTCTGACCACACAGTCGGACTCCAATTTCGATACTGTCCTGCAAGTGATCGGCCCCGACGGTCAGGTCCTGGCCGAAAATGACGATTATTCCGGCGGCGGCCTGCAGTCGCAGATCATTTTCCAACCCCCCGCACCGGGCCTCTACACCGCCAGGGTCAGCGGATATGGTGGCGGCGTCGGTACGTTTGATCTCGTGGTAACTGACGGGGTCGATTTTGGTCTGTCGGACTCCGCGCAAATCCTCGCCCAGGACGTTGTCACGCTCGACACGTCCAACCCCACACAATCCGTCAGCGTCACTCTGGCCGAAGACGATATTGTCGTCGCCAATACCTATGCGGTCGGCCCCGGCCTCGACACCACGCTGGAAATGCGCGGCCCATCGGGGAATATCATCGCGCAGAATGACGACAGCCGAGCCGGCGGCACGCTCAATTCCCAGATCATCCAGCAGATCACCGAGGCGGGCCGCTACGAATTCGTCGTGGGCTCCTATTCGGGGGCTGAGGTCGGCGATGTCATGGTGTCGGTTGCGACCGACCCCTACGCGGAAATCCCCTACGACTTCACCGCGATCGAAGGCACGGAAATCGCGCGCCATGATGGCGTGATTGATGATGCGAATCCGGCACGCGAATACACGATATCGCTCGAGGCCGGTCAGACAATTCTGGTTCTCGGCGACGCGCTGTCCGGCGATCTCGATCCCGTGCTTCGGGTCCGGGCTCCCAACGGCGACCCGGTGGCGCTCAATGATGACCGCGGCGACGGTTCGCTGGATTCAGCCATTGCCCTGACCATTGTCGAGTCGGGCGACTACACGGTGAGCATGGAGCGCTATCGCGGCGGCAACAGCAGCGGCGAATTCAGCCTGGTAATCTCACTTGTCGACGCTTCCATCGTCGATGAGCTGCGCGCCCTGCGTGAGAACATGTCGATGAGCGGTGAGCGGCGGTCGATCCGCACCGAGGACTTTGTCGTCTACTACACCCTGGAAGGGGCCGATGCGTCTTCGGAAGCCTATGCCCGCGAAGTCGGCGTGGCGCTGCAGGAAAATCTCGACGCGCAGACGGCCATTGGCTTTGCCCAGCCGGTTCGCGATGATGAAGGCCTCTACCGCGCCTATGTATCCGAAGTCGGCGGCGCGCTGGGCTTTGCCCGCCCGGTCGATACCGTCTTCGACAATCCCTACACGACCGATGTGCGCGAGGAAGCGGCCTCACGCGCCATTTTCGTCATCGACAATGATTTCGTTGGCCTGGGCGATGCCAGCCCGTCCAGCCTGATCCGCGCGACGGCGACGCATGAGCTGAACCACATCGTCCAGTACGGCTATGACTCCTCTGAAGAGCTCAACTGGCTCTATGAATCCACCGCCTCCTGGATTGAAACCGTCACCGTCGGCGTGGATCAGGATGCCACCGACTATGTGACGACCGATTTCGCCCGCCCCGAACGGTGCTGGAGCACATCCGGCGAAGGTCTCGATTATGGCCAGTGGACGCTGCTGCAATCCATCGCCGACGTGCATGGCAATGGCATGATCGTGCGTATCTGGGAGAACACGGTACACCTGGACGGCCTCGAGACGATGGACGCCGCCCTGCGCGAGGCCGATTCAAGCCTCCTCGAAGCGGTGACCCGCTGGCGCGCACAGAATTATTCCCTGGATTATGACCTGGCCCCGGTTTTCAACCGCACGGTGGCCGTGACCGGTACGCTGAGCACATCAGGCCCGGGCTATGGCAAAGGCAGCCTGGAACAGCTGGGCGTCAATTATTTCGCCCTCGACCTGTCCGGCCCCACGACGATTTCCGTCACCCGCGGAGACGACATCCGCCTCTTCGCCCTTGGTCAGCGCGGCGGCGAGATCCAGGTCATCGCGCTTGAACAATCCGGCACGATTGACCCGGCTGTCTGGGAACATGTCGGGCTGATGGTGATGAATACGGCCCTTCCGTCTGCGCCAGGTGAATGCAGCGCCGGGCGTTATCAGCTCGACATTGCCGAGGGCAACGACACCATGCCGGCTGCCACGTTCCGCTTCAGTGATCGTCACTTCATCATTCCCGGTCTGGACGAAGACGAGGACGACGCCGCCGAAGAGTAGCGCGGCACGCTCGGCACCGGGCGTCGTCCAACTCTGGAGACCCGGGGCGCACCCGCCCCGGCGACGCGCGGGTGACGACGACCCGCGCCCGGCAGGGCGGCACCTTGCAGCCTGAACCGGCAGGGTGTGGCTACTGCGCCAACCCCAGCCTTTCTGCACTGTCGCAATGCCAGCACGTGTCGGCGCCGATCGGGCTGCCCGGCGGTATGTCGGTGTCAGCGACGTCCAGCTCGTCACCGGCATCAATGCGCGACAATCCCGCCTCGATCTGCCGGGCAAGCCAGAAGCGGTGAACATCGCGCGAATTGCGAGACCATGGCCCGGCAAAACCCTCAAGATGCGCCCGCGCCACGCTCGCGGCGCTCGGCGTCTCCGAGGCGGCCAGTCGCAACAGCTCGAAGACATATTCGGTCTGAACCGCCTCTCTCAGGGGCGTCAGGCGTGCCGCCTCGCTGCGCGGCGGGGTGATGATGGCACGATCAAGCGCTTCGAGAACCTCGCGTGGTGAGACCTGCGCCGCGTCGCGCGCGCTCTGGTCGGCCATGCGCGCCATGCGCGCCGGGGACAGCATCGCCGCCAATGTTATGCGGGCCGACGCTGCGGCGGCATTTGGACGACTGAAAGCCGGATACTGGTCGCTTGCAAAATGCTCGCGCTGCGCGATGGGGTCATAATCGCCATAGGGCGATGGCGCGAGCAGGGACAGGGTCTCGTCGTCAATGTCCAGAAAGGCCGGATCCAGTGTATCGACCAGACCGGCGAGTGCGCGCCGTTGTTCGGCGGCCTCATAGGGGGCAACCCCGCTTATGCCGGCCTGATTGGTTTCATAGGCAAAGACCACCCCGCCCAGAGCCGAGGCGGCCGCTTCGACCTGATAGCGATGAAAGAGATAGATCGGTGAAAACGCATCGCGAATGGTCGCGAGCGGTGCGTCAGTCGCCAGGCTCGCCGCGCCAAAACGGGCGAGCGCGGTGCGCCGCACCGCCATCGCCTCGGCCAGCGCGTCTGTCGGGTTGGCCCCATTGTCCCATAGATTGGCCAGCGGATGGCCGGACTGATTGCCCCGAGCGTGCCGGTCCGAGATGAACAGCAGGCCAGCCTCGCGGGCTTCGCGCAGGATTTGCGCCTGGCGTGTCCTCGCATCCGCAGGGTCCGCATACTGGGCATAGAGCCAGCGCACCGAGACCACATCCCAGGAACCAATGCCGACATCATAGGCCCGCGATGTGTCCAGCGATCCGTCCGCCGCCACGGTGACCAGCGGGGCGGGGTAATCCATCACCGAGGCGCGATCATTCACGCTGGCTGCGAAATTGTGCATCAGGCCAATCGTATGGCCGATTTCGTGCGCCGAGAGCTGACGCACGCGGTCGAGCGCCAGTTCGAGCGGGTCGTCATCCGCGCCCGAGCCGGTGCCCGCGCGGCCGAGCAGGCCTTCGAAGATCATCCGGTCCTGGCGGACGCGCTGACTGCCCAGCAGAACATGGCCCTTCAGAATTTCGCCCGTGCGCGGATCAATGACCGATCCGCCATAGGACCAGCCCCGTGTCTGGCGATGCACCCACTGGATGACATTGTATCGGACGTCCAGCGGGTGGACCCCTTCGGGCAGCACCTCAACCCGGAAGGCGTTTTCGAACCCGGCAGCCTCGAAAGCCTCGGCCCACCAGCCTCCCCCCTCGATCAGCGCATCGCGGATCACATCCGGCGTCCCGCGATCAACATAATAGACGATGGGCTCGACCACCGGCCCGGATGCTGCGGCCGGGTCGATCCGCTGCAGGCGATGTCGGAGTGCCAGCTGGCGACGGACTGGCTGGTCCAGCGGAGCCGCCATGTCGAAGACTTCCAGATTGATCGCCGCAGACCGTTCATCGGCGAGGCGCACCTCATAGCCGTCATCGGGCAGGGCCACGAAGGAATGATGCACCGTCAGTGTGATCGACTGCGGCGATGGCGTGACGGCGCGCACTTCCGAGCCCGGTGAAGACCCGGCCAGGGTGATCAGCGCGTCAATTTCCACATTGTGCGGAAACGCCAGCGCGGTCTCGCCCAGCGGCGCAGAGCGGTCCGTATCGATGGAATAATCGCCCTGGTCACTGCCCGACAGGATGGCGATCGTGCCCACCGGGTCACGGACCAGGAAACCGGCCAGGTCGATCAGCACGCTGCCGGCGTCTTCGGCGACAATATCCGTGCTCCACACCACCGACCGCGCAAAGGACTGACGGGTGGCATTGGCCTCGTCTGTGCCCGCGCCATCCGCGCGATAACGGGTATTTTCAAACTCGGCGAAAATGCGATCATTGACCCGGAAAAAGCGCAGGATTTCGGAGCTCCCCCCCAGGCCGCGGTCAATCCCGATCGGGTTCGAGCCCATGCCCGATGTCAGGCGCGCCGTATAGATCATGCGCCCATAGTCACCGGCCTCGCCGCGGTTCAGACGCGCCAGAATCCGGCCATCGCTGTGATCGACATGGATCGAGATGAAACCATCGCGGTGATCAAGGTCGGCAATGACCTCATCAAGTCGGACCGGCGCATCCTGCGCGCTGGCCATACCGGTCGCAAACATCAGCAATAGACTGGCAAGAATGGCTTTCATGTCTCTCCCCCGCGAGATCAGTTGATCTGTCGAGCGAGACGCTAGCCGATGAATTCCGACGGGTATAGCGCAGCCATCCCCGGACAGGAGGTTTCCGACAAAGGCAGCGCGGTCCGGTAAAAATCGCACCCATCCCGGACAGGGCGCAACGACAAAGCCGCCTGGACGTCTTTCTTTTTGGTGAAATGCCCAACGCGGGGGGTCATCCCCGGGGCTTCGGGGGGGCACCGGCAATGGAAGGTCCAGGTTGACAGCCTTCGAAATTGCACTCGTCCGGCCCCGCCCCCAGCCACATCGACAAGCGGTCCGGAAAGTGCCGCGCAAAATCCCTGCGGCTCGCGACACTGAGTTCGAGATCACGAACCAGCCCGTTGTCGATCGCATAGATCCAGCCGTGAATGGTCAGGTCCTGCCCCTGCCCCCAGGCATCATGGACAATGGGATTGGCCGCGACAGAACGGACCTGTGCCGCGACATTGGCCTCGCACAGCGCATTCATGCGCCGGGTCTGGTCACCAATACGCAGCAAGTGACCGGCCATCTCATCGGACACATCCCGGATCGGTTGCAGCCAGTGATCGATCAGGCCTTGGCGCTCGCCTGACATGGCCGCCGCGACACCGCCGCAGCCATAATGCCCACAGACGATGATGTGCCTGACTTTCAGCGCCTCGACGGCGAACTGGAGCACGGAAAGAAAATTGGCATCCTGCGCCGGGGCCAGATTGGCGACGTTGCGATGGACGAAAAGCTCGCCCGGATCGAGGCCGACAATGTCGTTGGCGGGCACCCGGCTGTCAGAACACCCGATCCAGAGATAGTCGGGGTGCTGCTGCGCAGCGAGGCGCTGGAAGAAACCCGGATCACCCTTCGTTTTCCCGTCGGCCCATTTGACATTGTTGCTCAGCAGATCGCTGATCATGGCGTATCCGGAACCCCCGGCCTCCCCTGCCTAATAACTTATCGTGAGCGCCAGCCAGATCTTGCTGCGATCGGCCGGGCCGCCCGTCGGCCCATTGTAAAATGCGCCTTTTAATTCCAGCGCGATGGTGTCTGTCAGACGCGAGGTAAGCACGGCATCCCATTCCGATCCGAGATCGCCGCCGCCGCTTTGCGCGTCGAAGCTGTGATAGACCAGCGCAGCGGACAGGCCCTGCCCGAAGGGCGGCTCACTGGCCGTCCAGCCGCCGCGCACATAGAGATCGCGAAGACCGGTTGCCGGCGTGCCGAGAAACACATCGGCCCAGCCCTGATAGGCGTGCAGTGTGGCAAGCGGCGTTGCAAAACCGCGCACGCCATTGCCTTCCAGGTTTTCAATACCGAGTGCCGCCGATAGCCCGTCATGCGCAACGCTGGCCTGCGCGCGGAACAGACCGAGATCAAAGCTCCCCGGATTGTTGCCGTAGTCGGTCTGATGGGCGTACTCGGCGAAATAGGCGAAGCTCGGCTGACCTTCGCGAGCAATCTGGCCCTGCCACCTTATACCGTAAGTCGCCAGCGACATCGCCGCCGCGTCCTGATTGTCGATCAGATGTGTAAAGCCGGACAGCGTGCCCGCGCGGGTGATGAATTCGGCCGCCACCAGATGCGCATCGAGGTCCCATTCCCCGGCGGGATGGTCGTCGCCAAAAATGCGACTGGCACGATCCAGATAGAGATAATTCAGGGTGAGGTTTTCGAAGCTCTGATTGGTGATCCGCAGCGCATCAAACGTCTGTTCATTCTGGCGGAAACCGACATTGCCGACATAACGCGCATCCCCCAGGATCACCCGCTGACGACCCAGCGTGACCGTCGTGTCCTCGAGACCCGTATAGGCAATCTGGGCCCGGTTCAGCTCGGTCTCTTCCGGATCCGCCACGACCGGATAGCCCGCCTTCCCATTGGTTGTTGAATTGAAATCATCGATCAGGTGGAGAATGTTTTCCGCCTCGATCAGGAAGCGAAAATCATGGCCCGGACCGCTGTCGACACCAATACGGCTTCGCAGGGTCAGCGCGTTGGCAGTGTCGGCAAAACCAGTCTGGTCAACCGTTTCAAAACGCAGACGAGCATCCAGAATCAAGTCCGGTTCCGCCAGGGCGGGTGCCTGACTGAAAAGGCTGGCCACAAGGGCAACGCCGACGACGTCAATGGAGTGTCTGATACCGGTCATGATGTCCTGCCGTGTTGCAAGGGCCCTATTGAACGAGGGGCGAGTTGGCGCCCTTGAGCTCGACGCCGGTGATCTTGGCCTCACCGAGGACGAGCGATACGAATTGCGCGACGGCGCGCCGCCAACTGGCGTCCCGTAGAAATTCCTCCACCAGGGGACGGGCCATGTCGAAGTCAGGGACGTCACCCGGTCGCGATTCATCCAGCCGGATAATGTGAAGGCCATAGGGCGTTTCGACCGGCTCAGGATAAATCTGCCCCGGCTTCATTTTCGCCAGTGCAGCTTCAAACATGGGCGTGGTTTGACCCGTGGTGATCTGCCCCAGACGTCCGCCCTCTGTCGCCGACGCGCAGTCAGACCGGTCACGGGCCATGCGCGAGAACAGCTCCGGTTTGCGGCGCAATTGTTCAAGCAGGGTTTCCGCTTCCGTGCGCGCGCGTCCGTAGGCCAGCGCATCCTTCTTGTTGGCCTGCAACAGGATATGGGCGGCTTCATAGAGGTCCGGCGCACGCAGCTTTTCCCGGTTCTTCTCGAAATAGCGACGGCAGGAGTCCTCATCAGGGTCCGGCGTCGTCACTTCGGCCTCCAGCAATGTCCGGATCAGGGCGTCATCATCCGATTCAATCCGGCCGGCCTCGTCCTTGACCGGAACCGCCGTGATATTGAGCCCGCGGGCCCGCTGCAGCAGCGCTTCCCGGATCACCAGGGCTTCAGCCGCCGCCTTCCAGGCCGCTTCCGGTTTCCGGGAGGGATGATGCTGCGTCTCTGCAGAAATGGCGTCCGGCGTAATAACGACATCATTGACGCTGACCGGAACGATCGGCGCGGATGGGCGTGAAATCAGCGTGTGCGTGCTCATTTGGACACCTCGCGTGAGGGTTTGCGGCGCACGACCTGATAGCCCTGCCGGAAGACATACCGGAACGGGGCGCTGAACATGTGGACGAGGCGCGTGAAGGGAAAGACGAGGAAAATGGTCAGGCCGAGGAAGATGTGCAGCTGGTAGATCCAGTGCGCACCCTCGACATAGGTCGCGGCGGCAAAGTCAAAGACAAAGATCGCCTGTGCCCAGGCCATGAAGCGGACCATTTCCGCGCCGTCGAGATGCTCCATCGAAGCCGCGATAGTCGCCAGGCCGAGGAAGAGCTGCAGCCACAGGAGCAGGATGATCATCATGTCGGCAAAACCGGTCGTCGCCCGAATGCGCTTGTCGAACAGGCGCCGATGAATGAGCAGGGTCGCGCCGACCAGGGCCATCGTACCGGCGATGCCGCCGGCGGTTATGGCCACAGCCTGTTTGAAGGGGTGGCTGACACCGATCCAGTCGAACAGCCAGATCGGGGTCAACAATCCGACCAGATGGCCCATGAATACGACCAGCACCCCGACATGGAACAGGATTGAACCGATGACGAGCTGTTTGCGACGCAAAAGCTGGCTTGACCCGGCGCGCCAGCTATAGGGCTCACGATCATAGCGAATGACCGAGCCGATCAGCAGGACGGAGATCGCGATATAGGGATAAATCCCGAATACAAAATTATGCAGAAACTCGCTCATGGCCGGTCTCCTTCAGTGGACTTGGGCTTTGGCGGCACAGCCATCTGGCTGAGCATGTCCTCGGCGATGGGACAGCCCGCCGACGGGTCGGGCCCGAAAACCACCTGCTCGTCTTCCCAGGCCTGGTCGATCGCTTCGAGTGATTGGGATTCGTCTGCCGGCGTCTCGACCTTGGCACCGTCCTGGCTGGCGGCGCGATCGGCAATCAGGGCCAAATTACGCATCACGGCGGTATAGAGGCTCTTGCGTTTACGCAGCCGTTCGGTCAGCGCATCGAGGACATGGGCGGTTTCGCCCAGCAGGGTACGGGCTTCGGCCAGCGGTAGTTCAGACAGGAACTCCAGAAACAGCGGCAGGAAATCCGGCAATTCGTTCGCGGCCATGTCCAGACCGTGGCTCTCATAGAGGGCCTTGAGATCGACCATGGCCTGTCCGCGATCGCGGCTCTCGCCATGAACATGCTCGAACAGGTGCAGCGAGAGCGTGCGGGACCGGTCGAAGAGCTCAACATAGCGCTCCTGGAGATCATAGAGATCGCGCGAAACCAGTTGCTCGATCAGCGTGTCGACGCGCACCCGATTGCGCTTCGCAATCAGGTTCTCGGCGTCCAGCACGTCGGAAAACGCACTCGCCGCGTCACAGATGTCCTGTGTCGGATAGCTCAAAAGAGCGGCATAGACCTTGAAGGATCGGGTCATCATTTTCTCTCCATCGGTGTCACCTGGGCGCGGCGGCGCGGACTGCCGAAGAGCGAGGGCTTGCTCGTGCCGTCCGAACAGCCATTGCCAAAACTGAAGCCGCATTCGCCGCGGATATCGAACGCTTCCTCGGCTTCCTCGCGGTGCGATGTCGGGATCACGAACCGGTCCTCGTAATTGGCGATGGCCATGATGTGGTACATGTCCTCGACCAGCGCCTGGGTCAGACCGACTTTCTCGACCAGCGAGGTGTCGATGACGCCCTCCACCGTTTTCGAGCGCATGTAACCGCGCATGGCGAGCATGCGTTCAAGCGCCAGCGCCACGGGCGCTTCATCCCCGGCGGTCAGGAGGTTGGCGAGGTAACGCAGCGGGATGCGCAGGGACCGCACATCGGGCATCTCCCCGTCCATCTCCAGCGCACCATTCTCGGCGGCATTCTTGATCGGCGAGAGTGGCGGGATGTACCAGACCATGGGCAGCGTCCGGTATTCCGGGTGAAGCGGGAAGGCGACTTTCCAGTCGACCGCCATCTTGTAGACCGGCGATTGCTTGGCCGCTTCCAGCCAAGCTTCGGGAACACCGTCCTTGCGTGCCTGCGCCTGGACCTCGGGATCATGCGGGTCAAGGAAGATATCGAGTTGGGCCTGGTAGAGGTCCTTCTCGTCTTCCATCGAGGCGGCGGCCTCGATCCGGTCTGCGTCATAGAGCATCACGCCGAGATAGCGGATACGCCCGACACAGGTTTCCGAACACACGGTGGGTTGCCCGGCTTCAATGCGCGGATAGCAGAAGGTGCATTTCTCCGACTTGCCGCTGGACCAGTTGAAATAGATTTTCTTGTACGGGCAGCCCGACACGCACATCCGCCAGCCGCGGCATTTTTCCTGGTCGATCAGGACAATGCCGTCTTCTTCCCGCTTGTAGATGGCCCCTGACGGGCACGCTGCGGCGCAGGTCGGGTTGAGGCAGTGCTCGCACAGACGCGGCAAATACATCATGAAGGTATTTTCGTACTCGCCGTAAATCTCCTTCTGGACGCCCTCGAAATTGTAGTCTTCAGAGCGTTTGGAGAATTCTCCGCCGAGAATTTCTTCCCAGTTCGGACCCCATTCGATCTTCTCCATCCGCTCGCCGGAAATCAGTGAGCGCGGTCGCGCGGTCGGGAAGGCTTTCGACTCGCCCGCGCTCTGCAAATGGTCGTAATCGAAGGTGAAGGGCTCGTAGTAGTCGTCAATCTGGGGCAGGTCCGGATTGGCAAAAATCTTTGCCAGAATCCGCCATTTCGATCCCATTTTGGGGTGCAGAGAGCCACCGCCCGAGCGTTTCCAGCCACCATTCCAGCGGCCCTGGTTTTCCCAGTCCTTGGGATAGCCAACGCCGGGCTTGGTCTCGACATTGTTGAACCAGGCGTATTCAACGCCTTCGCGACTGGTCCAGACATTCTTGCACGTCACTGAACAGGTGTGACAGCCGATGCATTTGTCCAGATTGAGGACCTTGCCGATTTGCGCGCGGATTTTCATTCTGCTGCCTCCATGGCGTCAACAGCCGGGCCTTCGAGCCAATCGACCTTGTCCATCTTGCGGACGATCACGAATTCATCGCGGTTTGACCCAACCGTTCCGTAGTAATTGAAGCCGTAGGATTGCTGGGCGTACCCACCGATCATGTGGGTCGGTTTCAGCGTGGTCCGCGTCACCGAATTGTGGATTCCGCCGCGCTGTCCGGTCATTTCGGAACCGGGTACGTTCACGATCTTTTCCTGGGCGTGATACATGAACAGCGTGCCGGACTTGATACGCTGCGAAACCACCGCCCGGGCCACCAGGGCACCGTTCGAGTTGTAGGCTTCCACCCAGTCATTATCGACAATCCCGACCGAGGCAGCGTCCTCCTCGGAAAGCCAGACAATCGGTCCGCCGCGCGACAGCGTCAGCATCAGAAGGTTGTCGGTATAGGTCGAGTGAATGCCCCATTT